>Ga0318560_10000587_pt1 | contig 11006 bp, 10 predicted proteins | sample GRESIP065b5f22_FD_202537 | JGI IMG/M metagenome (GOLD analysis project Ga0318560, IMG submission 202537) | Tropical soil microbial communities from Luquillo Experimental Forest, Puerto Rico - GRE.SIPMG.065b5f22 | ecosystem: Environmental > Terrestrial > Soil > Tropical forest > Bulk soil... | reverse complement strand
CGCCCGGCGCGACTTGTTAGTTGCAACGCTGGCGGTTCTCGCACTCGCGCTGCCCACGGGTTGCACGACAGGGGGCGGCGGACCAGGGCAGCAGCCGAGCTCGACCGATGTCGCCCAAGGCGCCCTCTCCGGCTTCAACGTCGGCGGCGTCAATCTCGGTTCCGCTTTCGGCGCCGCGTCCAAAGCCAAGGACGCGTTCGGCGAAGTCAGCGAGCAGCAGGAAGTCGAGATGGGCAAGAGTATCGCCGCTGGACTGCTCGGCGCGGCGCCGCTCGAGGCCGCGGCCGCGCAGCAGCGTTACGTCAACAACGTCGGGGCCTGGCTGTCGATCTATTGCGGACGTCCCGATCTGCCTTGGCACTTCGGCATCATCGAGGCTGAGCAGATCAACGCGTTCGCCACGCCCGGCGGCAACGTGTTCATCACTCGTGGACTGCTCGCACGGCTCAGGAGCGAGAGCGAGCTCGCCGGCGTGCTCGCGCACGAGATGGCGCACGTGGTGAAGAAGCATCAGCTCAACGACATCCGCAAGAACGCGCAGAAGGGACTCGCGCTCGACCTGGCGCAGTTGCGCGGCGGCGGTGGGCTCGCAGGGGAGGCGGCGCGAGCGTTCGCCCGTGCCGGTCTGGACGTTTACATCCGCGGTCTGTCGCGCGAGGACGAGCTGGAAGCCGACGCGGTCGGCGTCGTGATCGCCACGCGCGCGGGCTATGAACCGTACGGTCTGGTGAGCGTCTTGCAGACCCTGCAGACCGTTCCGCAGACGAATCCCGACATGGCGCTGTTCCTGAAGACGCATCCTTCGCCAGCAGATCGCCTCACCGCGCTCGAAGCGAAGTTGCCGGCGTGGTTCGAGACGCTGGCCAAGCCCAATCCCGCGCTGATGCGCTATTACCAGACGTTCAGAACGGCGAGCGCGACCAGGTGAGCGTCGAGGCCAGGCCTCGAATGGGACTTAAGGCGAACCCCCGCACGAAGAATTGCCGATGCGGCCGTGCGTTCCGAGACTCTTATTGCGGGACGTTCTTCTCGGTCGCAACAGGTGCCTCAGCTCCCGCCGCCGTTGCGGCTTGATGGGCTTCGGCTTTCTTCTGGCGCTTCGCCTCTTTCTTTTGCTTTTTTGCCAGATCTCTTTGGCGCTTTGCAAAGGCGTAGTTGGGCTTGGCCAAGGTGCTGACTCCGTTTCAGGATGAACGGTTTACGTCGCCGGTTTTGGCTTCGGGCCTGGCGCCAGGCGCGGGAAAAACCCGGACACGCGGCATTGCAACGCCTCGATTCTCTTGCCATGCTCGAAGCGAGTCAGATTGCAGGTGATGATCTCTCCCGCCGCGGCCAGTTCCGCAAGTTCCTTGCGCACGGTCGCGAGCGGCACGCCCGTCTCCTTGGCAATCTCCAGGTCGAGCCGCTGACCGTACTTCTTCAAGCATTGCAGGATTTCCATCGCCGCCATTCCTCGCAAAGCCGATAGTTTACCAGTTAGAAGCCTGATCCGCTGCCTTCTGGTGTCCGTCGCGCTCTGCTTCTTCCCGATTGCCGCGCTCACCCAGATGCCGGATTCGCGCGACATCAAGGTTAGGATCGATCGCAACGGCGACACGTTCGCGGTCAAGGTCGAGCTCGTCGTCGACGCGACGCCCGACGAGGCCTTCGCAGTGCTCACGGACTACGATCACATGGCACGTTTCGTGTCCAACGTGCTCGAAAGCCGCATCATCCGCCGCGACGGCAGCCGGATCGCCGTGGAGCAGAAGAGCCGGCTCGCGCTCGGTCCGATCCATTCCGACTTCACGAACGTCCGCGAAGTGGAGCTCCTGCCGTCTCGCGAAATCCGCTCGCGGGTCACCGAAGGCGACATGCGAGGCTCCTCGTTCACGACGACGCTTGCCTCTCGCGGCGCACAGACGTGGATCGATAATCAGGGTTCCTTCGTGTCCAACAGGTGGATTCCGCCGATCATCGGAACAGCGGTGCTCGAAGCGGAAACGCGCAAGCAGTTCGAGGAATTCCGCAAAGAAATCCTCCGTCGCAAGAACGCCGCCGCAACCGGCAGATAGACGCATGGAATGCGCGCGCGGCGCAGTGTGTTCACTGGGACGGAGGGCAGATCATGCGCACCTTGAAGACACTGCTGGCCGTGCTCCTGGCAAGCCTGATCGGAACCGTTTCCAGCTGCGGCACGATGGGTGGCGGCGGCGGGATGCGATACCTGGTCGAGCCTCCGGTCGACGCGTCGACTCCAGGCTGACATTCCCCGCGATTGCGGATTCCTGACGCTCCCACTATAGTCGGTCGACATCCAGCGTCGGCCGTGGGGAGCGGATGGCACGAGACCAGCGTCGACTGGCGGCGATCGTATCCGCCGATGTGGCGGGCTATTCCCGCCTCATGGGCGTGGACGAGGGTCGCACGCTCGACGCGCTCAAGGCCCACCGGCGCGAGCTGATCGATCCCAAGATTACCGAGTATGGCGGCCGGATCGTGAAGACGACCGGCGACGGTTTGCTTCTCGAGTTTCCCAGCGTCGTCGAGGCGGTGCGCTGCGCGGTCGACGTGCAGCGCGGCTTGGCGCTGCGGAACGCGGACGTGCCGGCCGACCAGAAAATCGAGTTTCGCATCGGCATCAACGTCGGCGACATCATCATCGACGGCGACGACATCTTCGGCGACGGCGTGAACGTCGCCGCCCGCCTGGAGGCGCTGGCCGAGCCGGGCCAGATCTGCGTGAGCAAGGCGGTCCGCGATCAGGTGCTCGACAAGCTCAACTTCGGGTTCGAGGAGCTGGGAGCGCAACAGGTCAAGAACATCGCGCGCCCGGTCGAGGTCTATCAGATTCGGGACGAAGGGTCCCCGCCCGCTCGCGGGTTGATCGTGGTCAAGTCCCGCCGCATGCGAATTTTGCGGTGGGCGGCGGGGGCATTGGCAGTGGGAGTCGCGGGAATCGTTGCCCCGATGGATGCAAACAACGCCGGTGCCTCCCGCATTCTCTGTCGCGGTCATGCCGTTCACGGCGGCGACCGGAAGCCAGGATGAGCTGCAGTTTGCCAACGCGTTTACCCAGAATGTCGTGACCCTGCTGGGCAAGGACAAGCTGGTACGGATAGCTTCGCCGCGAACGGTCCAGAGCTACAAGGACAAGGGAGCCGACGCGCGCACGCTCGGCCGCGAGCTCAACGTTCGCTATCTCGTTGACGGCGAGGCTCGCGCAGGCGTGGACAAGATGGCAATCACTCTTCGTCTGGTCGACGCCCAGTCTGGAACACAGCTCTGGAGCGACCGGCTCGAGACCGACGCCGGCAACTCCGCCGAGGGCGCAAAGGCGATCCAGGCGACGCAGCTCCTGGCGGATGCCCTCTACGACAAGGAAACGCGGCGAGCCACGATGCATCCAATCGCCGGAAGCGCTGCTGATCTTTATTTGCAGGGGCGGGCGCTGTATCGCTTCGCAGACTCGATGGACAAGATCGACGCTGCTTACAAGTACTACAACGATGCATTGCGGATCGATCCCGATTTTCTTCCCGCGTCGCACGATTTGGCCGAACTCCTGGACTACTCGCTCACCGAAGATCTCGATTCCGATCGCTCTACATCCGCCCGGAGGATCGACGAGCTCGATAAGGTTACCGCGCATGCCGTTCTCGTCGACGACGGCGATGCAGAATCATGGTATGAACGAGCAGGCGCACTGGGCTGGCTTGGCAGATGGGATCAGGCCTTGACTGCCAACGCGAAAGGCCTGAGTCTCGCGAGCTCTGCGGGGGGTGCCAATACGGGCCAGTTGGCTGAGCAAGCTTACATACTGCTCAACTTGGACCGACCGGACGAAGCGTTGGCCATAGCGCAACGTGCGACCGAGACGAGTGCGCGCAAGGGTACCGGGAACGAAGGGTACGCCTACCGCGTGGCGTGCTTTACGACCCTTCTTCTCGGCCGATACAGGGACTCGGTCGCGGCATGCGAACGATCGGCAGCCAACGACAGCTGGTGGGTCGATCAGGCGTGGCTGGCCGCCGGCTACGCTCAGCTAGGCGATTCAGCCAAATCAGCGGCAGCCAAGACTGCGCTGCTCGCCGCGAAGCCAGGCTTCACGATCGATAAGTACACGGCCACTTTGCCGCCGGGGACGCCCGGCTATCGCCAGCGCCTCGAAACCCATCTCTACGCCGGCTTGCGCAAGGCCGGAGTTCCTGACAAGTGATTAGTTAGCGAGCTGCCTGTTCGGCGCGTACTGCGCGATCAGGGTCGTCGCGTCGGCCGGGTTGGATCGAAGCTGGAAGCCGAGCCGCCGAACGAACGCGAGCATTCCGTGGTTGTCGGCCAGGATCTCGCCGAAAAGGCGTCGCACTCCTTTGGCCGAGGCGTAAGCCACGAGCTTGTTCAAGAGCTGCGTTCCCAGTCTTCGCCGTTGGAATTCGTCCGCGACCGCGATGGCGAATTCCGCACTGTCTCCATCTCGATCGAGCACGCAGCGCGCTTCGGCCACGATCACCTCGGGCTCGTGATTGCTGAGCGCAACCAGGGCGAGGCCGCGGCTGGGATCCAGCCGAAGGAACCGTTCCAGTTGTGCCGCCGACAACTCGACCAAGGCAGAGAAGAAGCGAAGACGGCGCGAGCGCGACGAGAGTCGGCGCACGAACGTCTGTAGCCTGGGTCCGTCCTCGAAACGGATGGCTCGGACGACGACTTTCGATCCATCGGCGAGATGCAGCAACTGATCGCGGGCGATTTCCATGCCGACAGTCTAGTGCGAGCCCGCGCCTGCATTATTTCGTGGACCGACCTGTTTTGTTTCTCTTGTTTCAAGTGGCAAATCGTGTCGGCATTCGACATGCTTTGCCATGAATATTCCGTTGTAGCCCGGTGCGAGCTCGCCGGATACTCTCGCCGTGTAAATCGTGTCGGGAGATTGAAATGACCCATACCAGCAAAAGCAACGTCATCTCGGACGTAACTCAGACGCTGCAGCGGTTCGATTTGCTCGACCTGCAGCAATACACTCGCGAAGGGACGTACTCCAGCACCGCGAGCAAGGACTTTCATCTGTTCTACGTCGGGCGCGACGATGTCCACGATATCCTCAAGCACGTCCTGTCGCGCGCCAGCGTCTCACTTTACATGAACATGTTCGGGTTCGACGACGACGAGCTCAACGATATCCTCATGCAGCAAGCCCTGGACCCGAGCATCACGATGATGATCACGCTCGACAAGAGCCAGGCGAGCGGCGTTCACGAGAAGAAGCTCATCGAGTCCGACATCGCCAGGAACCCCATCAAGTTCAACACCTACTTCGTCATCGGCCAGTCGGCCACCCATCAGATCAGCCACACCAAGGGCTTCGTGGCGGATGGCAAGGTCGGAGGCGAAGGATCGACGAACTGGTCGGCGTCGGGCGAGGGGACGTTCGTCGTCAAGGGCAAGCCTGGCGGCCCGGGCTACAAGGCACAAAACAACACGCAAAGTATCTTTACCGACCTGGACACGATCAATCGCTTCCAGACCGAGCTGATCGCGGAGCACATGACCGCGAAGGGACAGCAAGCGGGCGCGACCGGGCTCGCTGCTGCGAAAGCAAAGCTTACGCGCGTTGCGAACGGCGCCAAACCTCTCCGGCGTGCGGCGTGATCAAAGCAGTCGAATTGCCGAGAGGCACCAGGAGCTATAACAAGTTCACGAGGCGGCCGCCGGGCGGCGAACCCGGCGGCCTGGTCGAAATCGGGCGATGAACCGCCCAATCCCCGAATGAAGCTTAGAGTCCCTCGCGCTAGTGGCCGTGCCCGTGACCGTGACCCTTCGGCGGTGAACTTTCGTCGATCAGCGCCTTGAGCGTGTTGTCGCCGTCGTCGACGAAATACAAGGCTCGTCCGCCGTTGAGGATCGCGAGCCCGAAGAGCGAGCCCATGCCGGTGGCTGTTTCGATGGTCTTGACCGCTATCTGCGTGCCTTGCGGGGTCGTCTCCACGATGTTTCCATCGAGTGCGTTCACAGTGACGATGTTGCCATTGGGTGCGATGGCGAGCCCCAGCGGACCGTTGAGTGCGCCCATGATGCTCACTTGATCGCCGGTGAGCGCCGACGTTTGCCGCGACACTGCGTCCGGAATCGCGGCGATTCGATTGTTGTGGGTGTCAGCCACATAGAGCGTTCCGCCGGGCGCCAAGCCCAAGCCGGTCGGGCCGATGATCAGTGCACTGGGATCCGCGATCTCGGAGAACCCCGAGCCGATCGTCGTCGTTGCAAGGAGCGTGGGGATTCCGCCGCCGGCCTTGGGCACGTCGAGATCGAGTCGCAGCACCGTGCCTTGATTGACCACCGTAGGAGGTACCTGTGTGGCGACGTTGCCGTTCAGCACGTTGGTGACGAATAGCGAGGCGTGCGGTCCTGCATCGATGGCGGTCATGTCCCACGGACCGTTGATCCCGTTACCCGCGAAGGTCTCGACGACCTGACCGTTACTATCGAGGACGATCAGGCATCCCGGCATTGCAGTTGCCGAGGTTCCGTCGCTCGTCGGCAGGCTTCCGACGATCACCCAGCCGCGCTGCAATACGACGAGCGCGGTGGTCAAGCCGACCCCGCCCGGACACGCGGCTCCGAGTGCAACGGGATCGATCTGCGCGAACAGCATGACCGTCCCTTGCGGGCTCAGCTGAACGATCGTGGTTCCCTTCCCCTGGAGACCCGATGGGGGGTTTTCCGAGTCGTTGAAATTGCTGACCAGGATATCGCCACGATTGAGCAGTCCGATGGAATGCTGAACGATGGCAACGCCATAGGGATTCACATCCCCGTTCGCCGGAACCGTGGAGCCCACGAGCTCGATCGCAGTGAAGCCATCGAGGAAGGAAGCCTGTGCTGCGAGAACGATGGCCGGCGATGCAAGGACAATGACAGCAACAATCGAGATACGAAAGCACTTCGCAAAACGGGCGCAAAAAAGAGGCATAACGTTCTCCTGCCGCCTCATTGTTATTTTGTTGGCGTGTGAATGAGAAGCCCCGGCGCATTGTCAACACCTGCGAAACTCAGATCATTCCCGCATCAGCAGATTTCGCCGATGATGTAAGACGCCGTCCTAACAGAGCTGTCCGCGACGCGGTCTTCAACCTATCGTTTGTCTGACAGACACCCCGCCAGAATGCTCTGTGCGCTCTGCGAGTCACTACATCGCTTGGCAGGGATGTTGCTTTTAGCAATGAAGAACAAAGGCGGGCGGCAAGTGCCCTCTGCCTCGCGGCGAAGTGACGCCCCGCGTCAGGGACAAATGCCGCCCTTCGGAGGCGAGAGGATGTGAGCGACGCTGAGACGCTGCTCGAGCAGGCGTGGCGTGTTTTCTACCTTGATCATCTCAAGGCGGAGCAACTCGGCCGCGAGCTGTTGCGCATCACCGAAGGCAGCGCGCTGCACGGTTACGCATGGTTTCACATCGCCTTCGCGCAGATTCGCGTCGGCGATGCGAAGCTTGCGGCCGAGGCGAGCGCGCACGCGCGCAACGCATTCAGCCGGAACAACGATCTGCGCGGCCTCGCTTTGTGCAGCGAGGTGCAAGCCATCGAGTTGCGCCGCGCCGGCCGCTTCGACGACGCGCTTCGGCTGCTGCAGGACATCGGCTCGTCGCCGGGGCTCGTGCGCGAGCCAATCGATCTCTTCATCAACCACAACTCGCTTGCCAGCACGCATAAATTGCTGGGTCACGTCGATGAGCCGCTCATGTACGGCTACCGGGCGCTGGAGGAAGCAGAGCGCGTTCCGTGGCCCGGCCCCCGGATTGTCGCCCTCAGCAACCTGGGCGCGTATCACTTCGTGCTGTGCAATTTCGAGCGCTCACGGCTGCTGACGGAGAACGCATTCGCGAGCGCGCTGGAAGCGCAGGCGCGCGGGTTGATCGGTGCCTGCGGCGCGAACCTGATCGAAATCTATCATGCTTCGGGCATGCCCTCGAAGGCGGCCGAGAAGGCGCGCTGGCTGCTCGACAACCCACAGCACCTGCTGCCGGGAGAGCTGGAGCGATATTCCTCGTATCTTGCATTGGGTCTGCTGTGCGGTGGCGATCTCGACGCCGCGCAGGGATGGCTGGACCGCGGCGTGCCGGTGTCGATGGGGAGCGGCGACGGCGTGGCACTGTGGGCGATGGTGCAAGCGCTGTGCTTCATGATGCGCGGAGCGACGTCGAAGGCTCGGGAGCTAGCCGAGGGCACGTTGAGAGAACGCTCCGACCGGGGACTCACCGATGCGGCGTACGACTTGATGCGCCTGCGCGAGCTCGCCGCAAACGCCAGCGAAAAGCTTGGCGACGCAACGAACGCTTTGCTCCACTTCAGGGAATCCCGCCGGCTGTACGAAACTACCGTCGGGCAAAGCGCACGCGCGAGCCAGATTGCCCTGGAAGTCGATTTCAAGACTGCACAGGCTCAACGCGAGCGAGACATGGCCCAGGAGGCCAAGCAGGTCGCGGATGCAAACAGCCAGCGTCTCGAAGTGCTGAACCGCGCGCTCGAAGCCAAGGTTGCGGAGGCCGAGCAATTGCAGACCCGGCTGCGAGAACAGGCAGTGCGCGATGCGCTGACCGGACTCTACAACCGTCGATACCTTTACGAAGCGGCGCCCGGTTACATCGAGCTCGCACACCGGCGGCGCGGCATGTTGTCCGTCGTGCTGATCGACATCGACCACTTCAAGCGCGTCAACGACACTTACGGTTATCACGTGGGCGATGTCGTCCTCCAAAACCTTGCGCAACTGCTGACGCAGCGACTGCGCAAGAGCGATATCGTGTGCCGCTTCGGCGGAGAAGAGTTCGCGATCGTCATGCCCGAAGTTTCGAGCGCGCAGGCCAGCGCTGTGATCGAAGCGCTGATGAAGGACTTCGAGAGAACGAGAGTCCCTGCCGGGGATCAACCTCTTGCGGGACAGACCTACTCTGCCGGGGTGGCCGAGTTTCCAGCCGACGGGTCAGGTCTCGAGTCTTTGCTTCGCGTTGCCGACAGGCAGCTGTATCACGCCAAGCAGGCCGGTCGGGCGCGCGTCGCATGGGCGCGCGATCGGCTTCACGACAGCTGAAGTCGCGGCAGCCGGCTAGTGCCGTCCCTTTTCTAGAACGGGTGAGAAATGGAGAACACAGCTCCGGTGCGATGTCCGACGCCGGTGACCTGATACGCTGGACTGGCGTGGTTCACTCCCACCCAGCTCAGCTGCAGATTGAAGCCCTGCCAATCGACTCCTGCGCCCACCGCGAAATCAACCACGGATCCTGTTGGGCCACCGTAACCATAAGGTGGTTTGGCGTTGCTGCTCAGCACTCCGACATGCGCGAGCATGCGAACGTTTTCGAGCAGAGGCTGCGTGAGGTTGAGCTCGCCATAGATGGCGCGCGAGTCCAGCCCGGCATATCTCGGAGAGTAATACACCCGACCGCTCAGATTCTGGAACGCGAACCCGACGTATGCCTCCGGATAGTCGTAGCGCGGCGCGGCAGTGACGACCGAGTAATCCGCCCCCGCTTCGAGGCTGAGCCCGGACGGCATGCGCCACGCATACCCGGCAAAGGTGATCGCCTGCACGCCGCTCGTTGCGTACGTCGAAGACTTGACCGTGGAGACGAATGCGCCCGCGTACCAGCCGCGCGCATCATCGTACGCGACACCAAGCTGCGCGGCAGGGTCGTTGTCGCTCAGCGAGACGCCGCGATAGCGATAATCGGAAACGACGGTGACCGTGCCGGAAAATTCGCCGGAGGCATTTCCGGCCAATGCGAGGAGCACGAAGCCGATCGCGCCTAGGCCGATCGGAGATCTACGGTTGCTGCGCCCTCGCCTGACGCGTTGCGGTGCAGGTACAGGCACAGGTTCCCGCCATCCTCGCAACCGCAGCGCATGCATCGATGATTCTCGAACGGTCCGCCGCCAAACTGAGAAGCGCCTGAGGATCGACCGCCTCCCGCAGTTGGGGCGTCTGCAGATTCGGCGATAGCTCGCGCAGCAGTGCCACGAGGCCCGTCACGTGAGCGGCCGCAAACGACGAGCCGCTTACCATCCCCCACTTCTTGCCCGGCAGGGTTGTCGGAATGTCGCGCCCAGGCGCCATGAGGAAGTCGGCAGGCGCATCTTGCACACCCTCACTAGCGATGGCAAGCACGCCCCGGTGCGAGGCAGGAAAGCCGCCGTCGCGCTGTTTCGGATCGGCCGCTCCTATGACGGTGACGCCGCGGACCAGCGCCGTATCGAGCAAACGCTCCAGCAGTCTGTCCTGTGGTCCGCCCACGCTGAGATTGATCACCTGGACGTTGTCTTCCAGCGCGGATTGCAAGGCCTTCGCCAAGGTGAAGCTGCTGCAGGTGGCCTGCGGTCCGCTTCCGGGACTCTCCCAGCAGGCGCGAAGGACGAAAAAAGTCGCTCCCGGTGCGATGCCGGCGATGCCGACGCCATTGTCGGGACGCGCGGCCATGATGCCCGCCACCGCCGTACCGTGCGCTTCCGCAACATCGGCGCGTCCATCGACGAAATTCTTTTCCGATGCGATCTGTCCGCTGAGGTCGGGATGATCGAGCTCGACGCCGGTGTCGACGATCGCGACGCGCACGCGCTTCCCGGTCGTGATCTTGTGCAGATCGGCCAAATGCCATTCCTTCGCGCTCGGTTGCAGCGAATACAGCGGATCGTTGTGCGCAAGCACGCTGAAGATGTTCACCGCTTGCGCGGACTCGACTCTGGCATCCGCCGAGAGCTGCTCGATCAGTCGCGCGAGCGATGCCGGGTCCGGCGCCTGCATCACAAAGCAGTCTACGCCGAGCGCGGGCATGGGCCAGTCATCGACGACCTTCAGACCGTACTCGCTCGCGATCGCTTCCGCGGTTCGCCGCCGCGCATCTCTTCCCACGCGCGACGCGTAGCTCGAGGTGTAGCTGACATCCGGGCGGAAATGCGGCGCCGGCATCCGTAGCATCACCAGAACCTGATGATCAGCCGCCTCGTCATAGCGCGTGTCCGGTCCGCGCTCGAGCGGAGCGC
>Ga0318560_10000578_pt1 | contig 11073 bp, 9 predicted proteins | sample GRESIP065b5f22_FD_202537 | JGI IMG/M metagenome (GOLD analysis project Ga0318560, IMG submission 202537) | Tropical soil microbial communities from Luquillo Experimental Forest, Puerto Rico - GRE.SIPMG.065b5f22 | ecosystem: Environmental > Terrestrial > Soil > Tropical forest > Bulk soil... | reverse complement strand
GGTAGGACGTGCAAGCCGGTCTCCAGCCCGTTCAGGGGATCCGGTTGCAGCAGCGTGTTGGTCGCGGTGGCCAGGTTGTTGACGTCCGCGGTCAGCACCTCGGCGTTCTTGTCCAGGAACGGGCGCAGGGTCGAAATCAGACCGTCGATCTGCTGTATCGCATTGGCGAGGTCGTTGTCGGAGCTCGCGAGCCGACCGGTGAAGTCCGCCAGGTTCTGGTTCAGCGCGACAAACTGGCGATCGTCCTGGTGCAGCGCGTTGACGAACAGCGCCAGGCTGCGCACCACCGCAAAGAAGTCGCCACGGCCCTCGTTCAACGCGGTCAACGCCCGCGACAGGTTGTCCAGCGTCGTGTTGAACTGCTTGCCCTTGCCGGCGAGCCCGTTCGCGTACGACTCGATGACGTCACCGAACGGACCCTTCGGCTGCTCGGGCGTCGGCCCGAGTTTGGAGATGATGTTGGTGATGCTGTTGCGCAGCTCGTCCCACTCCACCGGCACCTGGGTGCGCTCTTCGGGAATCACCGCATTGTCGGCGAGCACCGGGCCACCCTTGTAGGGCGGCTCCAATTGGATCACGCGCGACGCCACCAGGGTGGGGTTGAGGATCACCGCGGAGGCATTGGCGGGAACCTTGTAATTGTTGTCGTAGTGGAAGGTCACCCTCATCTTGTCGCCGGCCGGCTCGATCTTGTCGATCGCGCCGACCGGCAAGCCCATGATCTGGACCTTGTCCCCCACATAGAGCGCGTTGGCCGCCGGGAAGTAGGCGACCACAGTGTTGTTGGTCAGCTTCCGGTAAAACTGCCAGCCGAAGTATCCAACGACGATGGCCAGCGCGATCACCAGCGAGCCGATGATCACCGACGTCCGTGACATCTTCGGCAGCCCGATGTTGCGGATATTAAAGACGGTGCTCAATTCTGGCTACCTCCCCCCGCGGCGCCGCTACCTCCCGCACCTCCTGGATTGATGAACGGTGCCGGGAGTTGTCCGCCCGGCCCGGGCGGTGCCGGCGGACCCGGCGGCAGACCCGGCGCGAACGTCGACGGCGGCGGCGTCGGGCCGGCGGGCGCCAGATTCTCGGTGCGCGCGCCCGGCGGCGCTTGGGTCGGCATGGGCACCGGTGTGCCCGGAACGTCCGGGGGCGGATCACCCGGGCGCCCCGCGATCGGCATGCCGGGCGTGGGCGGTAGACCGTCCGGGTTCGGCGGCGACGTGCCGAGGTCGGGCGGAGCCGGGAAGCCCGGGCCACCAAAGGGGCCGACCGTCGCACCCGCGCAGGGCAGCGGATTCCACGGCCGCGGCAAACCCTGGTCCCCGACGGTGATGTTGCCGCCGGGATTCGCCGGCGTGTAGGAGCATGGCGATCCGGGCGGGACGGCCGGGCCCGGATGATCCGGAGTGCCCTCCAGCATCGGCGGCCCGGGCGGCGGCGCGCCGTTGGGGAACCGGGTTCCGTTGGGGTCGGGCCACCGGAATTCCGGCAGTCCGGCGCTGCGCCAGAAGTTCTCCGGGTCGATGCCCCGCTTCTTGAAGGCCGCATCGACGAATGGCTGGCTGATCTGATACAGGCCCAACAAGTTGTGCACGACCACCTTGAAGAAGGGTCCCGACCCGATGGCCTCGTTCAACGACGGAAGGAACTTGCCGACCTCGGTAAGTCCCGCAGCCAGGTCGTCTTTGCGGTCAACCAGGATCTGGCTGACCGTGCGCAACTGTTCCAACACGTGATTCAGGTTGGGGTTGTCGTTGATGAATCCCTTCACCTGCTCGGAGAACGCGGCGATGTTTCCCAACAGCGCATCGATAGCCTGGCCCCGCTCGTTGAACGCCGCCAGCAGCGTCTTGGCATTGACCAACAGCCGGTCGACCTGGTCGCTGCGGTCACCGAGGATGCTGGCCACCTGGTTGGCCTGGGCCAGCAGATGCTTGACCTCCTCGTCTCGTTTGCCGATCGTGTCGGAGAACTTGGCCACGCCGTCGAGCGCGGCGCTCAAGTGCGGGTAGGTCTGATCGATGGTCTTCGACAACACATTTAGTGACTGCTTGACCGTGTCGATGTCCCAGCCCTGGGCGGCCTTGGTGACGTCGAAGAACGCGTCATAGATCTGGTAGGGGGTCGTGCTTTGACCGATCGGCAACGTGGCCCCGGGCCGCAGGGTCTCGGATCCCCGGGCCTCGATCTCGAGGACCTTCTTGCCGAGGATGGTGTCGGTCTTGATTGCCAGCCGGCTCTCGGTGCCGATGGTTTGGCTGCCGGTCGAGAACTTCACCACGATGTGGTCGCCCGCGATCTTGAGGCCCTCCACCTTTCCGACGTCCAGGCCGGCGATGCGCACCTTGTCGTTCGTCTGGAGTCCGCCGGAGTCGGTGAACTGCCCGTAGTAGCTGGGCCTGGCCACCAGCATCGGGACACTGGTGAAGCTTTGACCCACGCCGACGACGAGGAGCGTCACGACGATGCCCATGATCCCGATGCGCAGCCGATTGGGAGGTTCCAGCGTTCTCATTGCGGCGTGCACCTACCCGTCGGCTGCGAGAAGAGCCGGACCGTGCGGACCGGACCACCGGCCTGCAGCCCGTTGATCTTGAGGGTGATATCGCAAACGTAGAAATTCACGAAGTCTCCATAGGACCCGATGGCGCGCCCGATCATGTTCAGCGCGGCCGGCACCCTGTGGGTGAAGTCTTCCAGCGAATCGCGCTGATCGATGAGCGGCTGCTGAACCGTGTCGAGGTAGTTGAGGGTCGAGTGCAAGAGCGACCGGTCCTCGGCCAGCAGGTCGGCGACCGTTCCGGCGGCATTGCTGATGTGCGCGGTGCCGGCGGCCAGCGGGTCGGCGTGGTTCTTCAACCCGGTGATTAGCACCTCGAGGTTGTTGACGGTCTGATCGAATTGCTGGCGATGCCGCACCGTGGTGTCCAGGACGATGTTCAAGTTCTTGATCACCTCGCCGATCGCCTGATCACGCTCGCCGAGCTGCGTGGTCAGTTGCGCGGTCTGGTCGAGGATATCGTTGATGGTGCCGCCCTGGCCCTGGAACACCGTGACCAGCGCCGACGCGATGGTGTTGACCTTCTGCGGGTCCAGCGCCCGAAACAACGGCTTGAAACCACCGATCAGCGCGTCGAGGTCCAGCGCCGGCGACGTCCGCGACACCGGGATGAACCCGCCCGGCGGCAGAACCCGATCGGATCCCTCGCCCTCGCCGCGCTTGAGCTCCAGATAGCGGTCACCGATCAGGTTGAGATAGCGGACCTGTGCGGTCGTCGACTGATACAGCGGCACCGAACGGTTGACGTCGAACTCCACCCGCGCCCGCTTGCCGCCGTCGACCAGGCTCACCTTCGAGACCTTGCCGATCTCCACACCCGAGGCGCGGACGAATTGGCCATTCCGCAGCCCGCTGATGTTGGTGAATTCCGCCGAATACCCGTACGTGCGGTCAAAGCGCATCTGACCGAACACCACGATGATCATCGCGCTGAACAGCACCAGCACCAGGGAGAAGATGCCGAGTCGGACGAGGGTACCGGTGATTTTCATGGGTTGATCGTGTTATCCCCTACCTGGCGACCCCAGACATACTCGATCGCATACGGCGAACCCGTGTCGAGGTGGTTGTACGGCGCAAGGCTGTTACCGGTGTCCATCACCAGCTCCGGCGCCGGCCACAGATCGTGGGTAATGTGCTGCCAGCAACCCGGCGCACCGCCCGGTCCACCGCGAGCGTTCACCCGCGGCAGGTTTTCCGGATACATATACGGGTTGGGCGCCCCACCTACCACGCCCGCGAGTCCGCCAAGACCCATGGTGAAGCCTATGGTGGCTATCGCCGATACGGGGTTGAGCAACAGTCCCAAGCCGGACATTGCCTCGGTCTCAGTATTCAGCGAGTAGCCGTTGCCGCCGAGGAACGATCGGACCGTGGGTTCGATGTCGTGGTAGTTACGGACGGTGCAGTACAGCTCCGGGCTGTAGGTGTCCAGCACCTCGGCCGTGGGCACCAGGTCGGCGGCCCCACGCGCCAGATACGGCCCGCCGCGCTGGAAGATGTCCGCGCCGGTGTTGCCGAACCCCGCCGCCGACAACAACGCCTGGTCCAGGTCCTTCTGCTGCGCGTTGAATGTGCGCGACGTGACCACCGCACTGTTGAGGGCGTCCAACAAATCCGGCGCGGCGTTGGCGTAGGTGTCGCCCAGACCCGCCAATTGCTGGATGTCGTGACGCGCCTGCGGCATCTGCGGGTTGACATCATCGAGGATGGCGTTCGCGTTGACAATCGACTGCCCGAACCGATCGCCCAACCCCGCCAGCGCCTGGGCGGCCGCGCTCAGCGTCAGGTTCAGCTTGACCGGATCCACCTTCTCCGCGATCGACGTGATGGTCTGGAACAACGTGTTGATCTCCGTCGTCACCGACCTGGCGTCAATCACGGTCTGCGGCGAGATCCTCTGCGGCAACGGGTTTTGCGGCGTCGTCAAAGACACATACTTACCGCCGAACAGCGTGGTGGCGACGATTCTCGCGTCTACGTTGGCCGGAATCAGGTGCAGGTACTTCGGGTAGACGTCCAGGACGAACTTGGCCGCCGGCTTGCCGCCCTGCTGCACCTCGGAAATGCTTGCCACCCGGCCGATCTGCACCCCGTTATAGGTGACTTTCGAGCCTGGATCCATCACCAAACCCGCCCGCGAAGACAGCATCTGCAGTTCGGTCTTCTCTGTGAAACTCCCCTTAAACTGCAGGTACACCACCCACACCACCAAGGCGGCGATCAGCAAAACCGCCACACCGATCAACTTGTAGGGCCGGGCAGGCGGCTTGTTTACCTTCGCTCGCGGAGTCGTCATGGCAGCTACACCGTGAAGGCGAAGTTCGGGTCGACGCCGTAGAGCGCCATTTCGGCCAACAGGACGACGACATTCACCGAGACCAGCGAGAAGCGCATCGAGCGGCCGACGGCCTCACCGACACCGACCGGGCCGCCGCTGGCGGTGTACCCGTAGTAGCAGTGGGTCAGCATCACGACCCCGGCAACAATGATGACTTCAACGAAGGACCAGAAGACGTCGTTGGGGCGTAGGAACGTTCGGAAGTAGTGCTCGTAGGTGCCGGCAGCCTGTCCGTACAACACCGTTGCGACGACCTGCGGAGACAGGAAAGACATGATCAGGCCCATCGAGTACAGCGGGATGATCACCACCAGCCCTGCCAGCGCCCGGGTGGACACCAGATACGCCATCGAGTTGATGCCCATCACCTCCAGCGCGTCGATCTCCTCGCTGATCCGCATGGCGCCCAGTTCGGCGGTCGCGCCGGCGCCGACCGTGGCCGCTAGCACGACGCCCGAGACGACGGGGGCAACGAGACGCACGTTGATCAGGGCGGCGAAAAACCCGAGGAGCGTCTGGATACCGATCTGGCCCAGCGACGCGAGGCCCTGAATGGCCACCAGCGAGCCGGAGGACAGCGTCACAAAAGCGATGATCACGGCGGTGCCCCCGACGACGGCCATGGCGCCGGTGCCCATGCCGACCTCGGCGATCAGCCGCAGTATTTCCTTGCGGTACCGGGTCACAGCCCACGCCATGTCGCGACCGCCGATCACCGCGAACCAGCCCAGCCTCCCGGCCTGGTCAAGTGGTCGGGCTACGGCCTCACGGAAGCGGCGAAGGTCCTCGGCTGCCCGCGGGAAGCGGGCGCGCACTACTTGGGCTGTCGTCATGTCAGTGCGCCGATCCGAACCGCACACCGATGGTCGTCAGCACGACGTTGACCGCGTACAGCGCGACCACGCACAGCACCACGGTCTCGTTGACGGCGGTGCCCAAACCCTTGGCACCGCCGCGCACGGTCAGGCCCCGGTAACAGCCGACCAGCCCAGCGATCATTCCAAACGTGGCGGCCTTGGTCGTCGAGATGACCACTTCCGGCAGCCCCGTGACCAGGGTCAAGGTAGAAAGGTAGGCGCCACCCGACACGTTTTGCAGGTAGACGCCGAAGATGAAGCCACCGACCAGGCCGACCATGCTCACGAGGCCGTTGAGCAGCGTGGCAATCAGGGTCGCGGCGGCCACCCGCGGCACCACCAACCGGTGGATGGGGTCGATGCCCAGCACCTCCATCGCGTCGATCTCCTCGCGGATGGTGCGAGCGCCGAGGTCGGCGCAAATGGCCGTCGCCCCGGCGCCGGCCACCACCAACACAGTCACGATCGGGCCGATCTGGGTGACCACAGCGATCCCCGCGCCCGCCCCCGAGATGTCGGCAGCACCGACCTGGATCAGCAGGATGTTTAACGTGAAGATGAACAGCACCGTCACCGGCACCGACACCGCCATGGTCGGCAGCAGCGCGACCTTCATGATGAACCAGCACTGCAGGATGAACTCGCGCCACTGGAACGGCCAGGTGAACAGCGCCCTGCCGGTCAGGACGCACATCCGGAAGAATCCGCCCAGGAGGGTCAGCGGCGTCCGCAATCGGTCACCGGCGTAATCGATCAAATTTGGACGCGTCGACGTGGTCACCGCTTCCCCCTCACGCCGGCGACGCACTCATCGAGGCGCCGAACCGGATCGTGTCGCACGTCTCGTCGCCCCCTCGCCGCTACGCGGCTGGGGGTACCCCCACCTTGCCGCGACCCTACGTGTGTGACCATCGGCTCCCTACCCACAGGTAGTAACGGAGACCACAGGAATGTACCCGATGGCCGCGCAGGTGTGAACCGCATACGCACAATTAACCCTTCGTCAACAGTGGGCAAACGTTACAGTTTGTGTCAGCTTTCCTCTCCGGTTGTTAAATCCCTTGCAGCAGAACGACTTTCATTTGCATTTGCCGCTCCATAGCGGACCCGTAGTTCGGTCTTGAGGACCTTCCCGGCGGGGTTGCGGGGCAGTGCATCGACGATCTCGAGAGCCTTGGGGTGCTTGTAGCGGGCCAGCCGCTCGGCCAGAAACTCGGCCAGGTCGTCGAGCCGCAGGCCCTCGCCGGTGACGGCCGCGACCGCGATCGGCACCTCACCCCACTTCTCGTGGGCCCGGCCGATGACGGCGACTTCGGCGATGTGTGGGTGACTGGCGAGAACGTTCTCCACCTCGGCGCAGTAGATGTTCTCACCTCCGGAGATGATCATGTCCTTCTTACGATCAACCACCCAGACGTAGCCGTCATCGTCCATGCGAACAAGGTCGCCGGAATGGAACCAACCGCCCGCGAACGCCTCCGCCGTGGCCTCCGGGTTGTTCCAGTAGCCGCTCATCAACGTCGGCGCCCGGTAAACGATTTCGCCCACCTCGCCGACAGGTACGTCGTTCATGTTTTCGTCGACCACGCGGGCGGCGACGGTGGGGATCACCTTGCCGACCGATCCGCGCTTACGGATCGCGTCTTCGCCGAGCAGCATGCAGGTCACCGGCGACATCTCGGTCTGGCCGAACGCCGCCAGTATTTGGGTTCCCGGGAAAGTTGCCGACATCTCCCTCAGCAATGCATCGGGCGCGGGCGCCGCACCCCACGCCATCACCCGCAACCTGAGGTCACGGGGTCGCGCTTGCTGCTCGGCGCAGACCGCCTGCCACTGCGCGGGAACCAAGAAGATGCCGGTGACCTTCTCCGCTGCCAGCACATCGAGCAGCCGCCCGGGCTCGAAGGCACCCAGCGGATAGATCACCGTGGGAACACCCAGCAGCATGCCGGGCAGCATGTTGCCGATACCGGCGATGTGGAAGAACGGGACACCGACGAAGCCGACGTCGCTATTTATATTGGCGCCGTTCGTGTAGAGCCCGGTCATCGTCTGGCCGGTCAGGTTGGTATGGGTCAGCACCGCACCCTTGGGCCGGCCGGTGGTGCCCGAGGTGTACATGATCAGCGCCGGCGAGTCATTCGGGATGTCGGCGGGTCCGGGCGAATCGCCGGGCTCGTTAATGAGGTCTTCGTAGCCGAGCACGCTGCCGTCGGTCGGGCCGGCGACGACGATCATGTCGAGCATCGGCTGGATGTCGCGGACACCGATGGCCACCGGGGCGAGCACCGATTCGGTGATCATCACCCGTGCTCCGCAGTCCTCGACCAGGAAGACGATCTCGGCGGAGGTGAGCCGGAAGTTCAGCGGGACCGCGATGGCCCCCAGGTAGTTGGCGGCCAGCACCGACTCGACGAACTCGGTGCGGTTGAGCATCAGGATCATGACCCGGTCGCCCAAGCCGACTCCCCGACGGCTCAACGCATCGGCCAGCGCCACGACCCGGCGGTGGAGTCCATCCCACGTGACGGTCTTGCCCAGGAACCGCAGCGCCGGCGCGTTCGGCTGCATCAGCGCGTGCCGCTCGAGCTGGTTGACCCAGTTCTGCCGCCGAGCCAGGTACGGCTGCTCGGTGGCGTTCGTCAGATGGCTGGCCAATTGCGCGGTCAACTATTGCCTCCCCTTCACCTCTCGCACCGCTTGCGCCAGGTTGATATTTGATAAAACATGGTGTTGTGTGGGTCACACTATGGCTTTGACGTCCACCTGACAAGACCCCGGTAAGCCCCGCCAAGCCCTGAAAGGCCCTGGCAGCCCCCGTGAACGCACCGCTATCGACGAGGCCGAGGACCCGGCGGCCACTGCGCCGGGCGCAATTGTCGGACGAGGTCGCGGGCCACTTGCGGGCGGCGATCATGTCCGGGATGTTGCCTCCGGGAACATTCATCCGCCTCGATGAGACCGCGGCCGAACTCGGGGTCAGCGTGACGCCGGTGCGTGAGGCCCTCCTGAAACTTCGCGGTGAGGGCATGGTCCAGCTCGAGCCGCACCGCGGTCACGTCGTGCTGCCGCTGACCCGGCAAGACATCCAGGACATCTTCTGGCTGCAGGCAACCATCGCCAAAGAGCTGGCGGCCGCGGCCACCGACCACATCACCGACGGCGAGATCGACGAACTCGCCCGCATCAACGACTCGCTCGCCGCGGCCATCGGATCCGGCGACGCCGAGACCATCGCCGGCATTGAGTTCGCCTTTCACCGCGTCTTCAACCACGCGAGCGGCCGGATCAAATTGGCGTGGTTCCTGCTGAACGCCGCGCGCTACATGCCGGTGCGGGTATATGCCGCCGATCCGCAATGGGGTGCGGCCGCCGTCGACAATCACCGCCAGTTGATCGCGGCGCTGCGCCGGCGCGACGCCGCCGCCGTGATCGAGCACACGGTCTGGCAATTCACCGACGCGGCGAACCGGTTGACCGAGATGCTGGACCGCACGGGAGTCTTCGACTCATCCGACCGAGCCGCGACGGCCCCCTAGCTGGCGGACAGCTTTTCGGCGCGCTGCTTCAGGTTTTCCGCGAGTTGGTCGAGCACGTTGTTGAGGAGCGACTTCACCATGGGCGCCGGTATCGGCATGGCGGTCTCGACGTCCAGATCCACCGTCAGCAAGCTCGACGCGCCGGCCTCCACCACGCTGAACAGTTGCTCCTGCTTGGAGAACAGGTCGCCTTGCTGCATGACGGTCTGAATCTGGTTCGCCCCCGGGTAGTACACGGCCTGAATAAAGGTGCTCTTCATGCCTTGAACCTCGGTGTCGAGCCGCAGCTGGCTGGGACGCCCGTCGTCGTAGCGGGCGAGCACCCACAGGCCCTTGATCCCTTCGTTCCACTGCGGATAGGCCTCGAAATCGCCGACGATCGCCATGATCGCCGCGGCATTGGCGCTGACCTCGACGGTCTTGCTCAAAACTGGCATTGGCGAAGCATAGCCGGATGGGCGACCGGCAACGGCAACGCCGTCCGGGCGCGGTTTGCGCGAAAACGACCGCGCCGCGCGCGATCTGGAGGTTATTGGTCCACGCACGCCGTCGACAGCAACGAGCGGATGGCGTCGGGAATCGGGACCGGCTTGCGGTTCGTCCGATCGACGTACACGTGCACCCAGTGCCCGAGGGCGGTGACCGCTTGCGCCTCGTCGGCGGCCAGCTCCTCGGCGCCCCGGAAAACGCCGAGCCGATAGGTGACGCTGCTGCGCCCGAGCCGCGTGACCGCAAGTCCGACGACGAGCCTTTCCGGGAAATGCAGTTCGGAGTAGTAGCGACAGCCCGACTCGGCGACGATGCCCAGCGACGATGTGGTCAGCGGATCGATGTCGATGTTCGTGTTGATCCAGCCGTTGATCGCGGTGTCGAACAGCTGGTAATACACGGCGTTATTGAGGTGGCCGAACATGTCGTTGTCGGCCCATCGCGTCAGCACGGGCCAGAGCACCGGGAAGTCGCGGCCGGTCAGCCGGTCCGGTGCGGGCGGAACCATTGGAGCCGACGTCATGGTTGTATGGCTTACCAGTAGCGCATGGCTTGCCGAAACAGGTCCGCCAGAACCGGTTCGCTCATCTCCCGCGGAGCGTTCTGTAGAAGGCGTTGCTGCGGGTAAGCACCCGCCGTCAGGGCGACCACGTCATCTTCGGTGTAGCCCACCCCACTCAGCCCGTTCGGCATGCCCACCGCTCGCATGACGCGGATCAGCTCGCCGGCCAGCACCTCGCCCGCATCCTCCGTGCCGGCGCCCCGCGTGTCCGCGCCGAGCAGTCGTGCGCCCTCCAGGTGCCGCTCCGGGCTCACCTCCGCCGTGTAGCGAAACGACGACGGCGCATTGACGATGACGGCCATGCCATGCGGTACGAGCGGCTCATCGGCCGGGTAACCCGAGGGGCGGAATTCACGCACAAGACCCGCCACCGCGTAGGCCATGCCGTGTGGCGCGTGAACGCCCGCGTTGCCGAACGCGATGCCCGCAAGCGTTGCGGCCCACATCATCTGCTCGCGGGCCTCGGTGTCGGAGGCGTCGTTCACCGCACGCTCCAAGAACTGGCCCAGCAGGCGCAACGCCTCGCGGCAGCCCAGATCGCTCCAGGGATTAGCACCCTGACTCATGGGTCGCAGGCTGGGCCGAGCGGGAGCACGCCGCCGGACGTAGGGCCGCGCGGTGTACGACTCCAAAGCGTGCGACAGCACATCGAGCCCCGCAGCGGCGACCACCTCGGGAGGCAGGCTCGCGGTGCAGTCGGGGTCGACGAGCGCCTCGGTGGGGCGCAG
>Ga0318560_10000575_pt1 | contig 11085 bp, 8 predicted proteins | sample GRESIP065b5f22_FD_202537 | JGI IMG/M metagenome (GOLD analysis project Ga0318560, IMG submission 202537) | Tropical soil microbial communities from Luquillo Experimental Forest, Puerto Rico - GRE.SIPMG.065b5f22 | ecosystem: Environmental > Terrestrial > Soil > Tropical forest > Bulk soil... | reverse complement strand
CGGGTGGTGGCGCGCGCGGCGCGGCGCACATCGGCGTCCTCAAGGTTCTCGAGGAGCTGCGCGTGCCGGTCGACTGCGTCACCGGCACCAGCATGGGCTCGGTGGTCGGCGGATCGTTCGCCGCGGGAACCACGCCCGCCCAGATGGAGGAGATCGTCACCCAAACCGACTGGAGCGAGGTCTTCACCGACCGCCCGCCGCGCGCCGAGATCTCTCCGCGCCTCAAGCAGGACGACTACAAGGGGCTGTTCGCCCCCGAATTCGGCGTCAAGAACGGCACCCTCGTGCTCCAGAAGGGCGTCGTTTCCGGCGTCAACATCGAGAGCTTCCTGCGCTACCTGACCCAGCAGTCGGCGCGCATCAGCGATTTCAGGAAGCTGCCGATTCCCTTCCGCGCAATGGCGACCGACATCGGGACCGGCGAATCGGTGATCCTCGACCACGGTAACCTCTCGCGGGCGATGCGCGCGAGCATGGCCATCCCCGGCGCGGTGGCTCCGGTGGAGATCGACGGCCGCCTGCTCGTCGACGGCGGCATCGCGAACAACCTGCCGATCGACGTCGCGCGCAAGATCTGCGGCGAGGTGATCATCGCGGTGAACATCTCCACGCCGCCCCTCGAACGCGAGCAGATCACTTCCGCGCTCAGCATCGTCGGGCAGCTGATCAACTTCCTCGGCAAGGAGCGCGTCGACAAGCAGCTCGCGAGCCTCGGCAAGCGCGACGTGCTGATCACCCCCGAGCTGGGTGACATCAGCGCGGGGTCGTTCGAGCGCATGGCCGAGGCCGTCAAGATCGGCGAGGCGGCGGCGCGTGCCCAGGCCAACGAGCTGCGCCGCTACAGCCTGCCGAAGGCCGAGTACGAGGCCCTTCGGAAGAAGCAGATCGTCCCGCGCTCGGATTCGCTGGGCCGCATCGACGAGATCCGCTTCGAGGGCATCGAGCGTAGCAATTCCGCCGTGCTTCTGCAGCTGATGGACACCAAGCCCGGTGACGAAATGACCGAGGCTTCTCTTACCGCCGACCTGCGCCGCATCTACGGTCGCGGCGATTTCGAGTCCGTCGACTACCGCATCGACGAAGGCTCCGCCGCCCGCGCCCTGGTCATCCGCGTGAAGGAGAAGGAGACGGGGCCGAACTACCTGCGTTTCGGCCTGACGCTCGCAACCGAAGGCAAGGGCGACAGCTATTTCAACCTGATCGCGAGCTACCGCGCCACCTGGGTGAACCGCTTCGGAGCGGAGTGGAAGGCGGAGGCCCAGGTGGGCCAGAACTCGTACGCCTTCACCGAGTTCTACCAGCCGCTCACCCGCTACGGCTACCTGTTCGTGGCTCCCTACGCGCAGGCCGGCCAGACCTACCGCGGCGCCTACAGCGGCAACGACCGCGTCGCAGAATACGTGGTGCGCGAGAGCCGGGCGGGACTAGACGCCGGCGCGACCCTGGGCCAATGGGGCGAGCTACGCCTGGGCCCAGTGTGGCGCGACGTGAGGGCTGATGTCCAGACCGGCTCCCCGGTGCTGCCCAACGTGGAGAACAACGCGAGCGGCGCGCGCGTCAAACTGGTCGTGGACCGCCTCGACCAGGTGTGGTTCTCGCGCGACGGGCAGCGCCTGACCGTGAGCGGATTCAAGGCGTACCAGACGATGGGGGCGGACGCCGACTACGCGCGCGCGGACCTTTCGTTTCTCCAGGCCCTGAGCTTCGGCGAGCACACCTTCCAGCTGGGCCTCTACGGCGGCACCAACCTCGACACCAACCTGCCCGCCTACGATTCCTTCACTCTGGGCGGCCCGTTCCGCCTGTCCGCCTACGCGATCAACCAGTTCTCCGGACAGCAGGCGATGTTCGGCTCCCTGCGCTACTTCAACCAGGTGAAGCGGCTTCCTTCGCCGATCGGCTCGGGCGTCTACGCAGGCGTTTCGCTGGAGGCCGGGCGGGTCAACAAGCTCGAGGTCGGCCCGAGCACGACCGGCAACCTGGAGTCCGCCGCCCTCTTTCTGGGCGCGGACACCTTCCTCGGACCGGCGTGGCTCGGCGCGGGCTTCGCACCGGGCGGGATCCGCAGCCTGTTCCTGCTCGTGGGCGTGCCCTTCACTTTCGACGCCCGGCCCTAGCGGCCCGATTTGAGGTCGGCGAGCAGCCTCTGGAACGCGGGCGCCTCGCGCAGCAGCCGGCCGGCGACCTCGCGCACCTTGTCGACCTGCTCTTTCGGCAGCTGCAGCCGGGTCTTGACCTGGTAGAAATACGCGCGCTCGACCGGATCCTTCAGATTCTCGAAGGTGACCTGCGCGAAGTAGGCGCGCCGCTCAGGGTTGCCCGCCTCCCACGCGCCGAGCTTGTCGCGCACCTGCTCGACGCCGTCGAGCGTGGTCCGGTCCACTGGAATCGACCACATCTGGTCGGTCAACGTATCGGTGCCGGGCGGCGCGTCGGAGCGGTCCCAGTCCACCTCGGGGAAGCGCAGAGCGTTCACCGCGATCACCACGATCTTGCGCGCCCGACGCAGCGCGGGGAGCACCGTCTCATCCGGGTCGACTCTCATGATCTCGAATGCACGGATCACCTCGGCAAGGCCGAGATTCTCGGAGAGTCCGCCGTCGAAGACATGGACGAACGGGCGTGCGGGGTCGGCGTAGGCCTGGAGCGCGCGCGCGCGGAGCAGCGCGCGGCCCGGGACCCCGGACTTGCCCGCCGCAGTCTCGGCGGCGGCCTGCCAGTCGGGCGTCTTCCTGCCGCAGTTGCCGCCGCGGTTCTCGAAGCTGATCGGAGTGAGGAGCGGCGGCAGCGCCGTCGAGGTGGCGACGGCGCGTCCCAGCGCGATCCGCGACAGGTCGCCGCAGATGGCGTCGAACTGGTCCTGCGTGAAGCTGAACCGGGCGCCCGAGGTGAGGTCGGTGCCGTTGATGATCACGAAAGGCCCGCCGGACTTTTTCAGGTCGGCGAAGGTGGCGTGGTCGAACACCGTCTCGTCGTAGATCTCCGCGAAGAGATCCGATTTGCCGAAAGTGCCGGAGGGGAGCCGGAACCAGTTGGTCGGGGTGAGGATGCGCCACACCAGCTCGGTCTCGAAATTGCGCGCGAGCACCTTCGTCTCGAACTCGTCGAACGTCTTCTCGCCGCGCAGCGCGTAGTAGGTCGCGGGGAAAGTCCCACCGGACACCGCGGAGATCACGTCCACCTCGTCGAGGAGGCGGCGCTTCGCGCCGTTCACCGTGACCTCGGTGCGCCGCAGCTCCTCCAGGACGCCGTAGCCGAGCGCGGCCGCGCGTGTCCCGCCGCCCGAGAGGGCGAGGATAACGAGGAGGTCGTCGGACTGGCCGGGCCGAGCGGACTCGTCGATGCGATAGCCGGGCGCGCCTGCGCGCTCGAGCTTCGGCGTAGGCGGCCAGTGAGCGCAGCCGGAGGCGAGCGCCACGAACGACGCGAGCAGCAGCGAGTCGATTTTCATTTTCATGAGCTAGACTAGCACGATGGCACGACCCCGATCAGTGAGCTGCCCGCGCTGCGGCGCGAAGGTGGCGTGGCTGCCCGAGAACCGCTACCGCCCCTTCTGCTCGGAGCGCTGCAGGCTGTTCGACCTCGGCGACTGGGCGACCGAGAAGTACCGTGTGACCGTGAAGGAAGGCAAGGACGCCCCGGACGCGGAAGAGCCGGACTAACTTTCCCAGGCGCCTCGCACCATCGCCAGGCCGTGCGCGCCGCAGGTTTTGGCCTGCTCCATGTCGCGCGGAACCACGCCGCCCAGCGCGTACACCGGGATCGATGCGCCCGCGGCGATGCTACGGAAGCGATCCCAGCCGAGCGGCGCCGCGTCCGGATGCGAAGGCGTTGCACGCACCGGTCCGAGCACGGCGAAGTCAGCGCCCAACGCCTCGGCGCGTTGCAGCTCCTCGACCGAATGACACGAGGCGCCGCACCAGCGCAGATCGGGGCGCGGGGCGCCGAGCTGGGCGGCGGTCAGGTGCACGCCGTCCGCGCCGATCTCGCGGGCGAGGTCCACGTCGGCGTTGACGAGCACTCTCGCCCCGTGAAGTCGGGCCAGGCCTATCACCCGTCGCGCGATCGCCCTCACGGCGTCGCGCGGGAGATTTTTCTCCCGGACCTGCACGAGGCGCAGGCCGCCTCGAAGCCGCGACTCGAGCCGCGGAAAAAACGGCTCGCCCATCTCGGCGAAGCGGGTGATGGCGTATTCGTCGGGAAGCGACAGCGAGCGCAGCACCGGGCCATTCGCCGGAAGCATGGGCGCGACTTGGGTCGCGTCCGGGCGCTGCCAGGCGATCGCCTCGTGCTCGAGCGCGCGCAGCTCGCCGCTCCAGGAGGTGACGCGGTGGAAGTGCAGGCGCACGGTGGCGTGCGGGTAGACGAACACGCGGGTGATCCAGGGATGCGCGCGCCCGATCGTTACCCCCAACTCCTCGCGTATTTCACGCTTCAGGGCGTCGATGACGGGCTCCTCCGGCTCGACCTTGCCGCCCGGGAATTCCCAGTAGCCCGCGTAGACCTTGCCCGCCGGCCGCCGAGCGAGCAGCACCATTCCGTCGGGACGGATCAGCACCGCCACGGCGACGTCCACCGGGGCCGACATGGCCTTGGGCTTCAGCGCCTGGACTTGCCGTCGCCGGCCTGCCGCCCCGCGTAGTCGCGCGCGAACTGCCAGGCGACACGGCCGGAGCGCGAGCCGCGCTGCAGCGCCCACTGGAGCGCCTCCTGCCTCGATTTCGCGACCGCGGCGTCGCTGCAACCCAGCTCGCGCAGCCAGTGAGCCACGATCGCGAGGAACTCGTCCTGGTCGAACGGGTAGAACGACACCCACAGCCCGAAGCGCTCCGACAGCGAGATCTTCTCCTCCACCGACTCGCCGGGATGGATCTCCTCGCCGAGGTGCTTGGTCTCGAGGTTCTCCTGCATGTACTCGGGCATCAGGTGGCGGCGGTTCGAGGTCGCATAGATCAGCAGGTTCTCCGAAGTCGCCGCCATCGAGCCATCGAGCACGGATTTCAGCGCCTTGTACCCCGCGGCCTCCGAGAGCTCGAAGGAGAGATCGTCGCAGAACAGGATGAATTTCTCGGGGCGCTTCGCCACGTGGTCGACGATCTCGGGCAGGTCGATGAGGTCGTGCTTCTCGACCTCGATGACGCGCAGGCCCTGCTTGTGGAACTTGTCGAGCACCGCCTTCACGAGCGACGACTTCCCGGTGCCGCGCGCGCCGGTGAGGAGCGCGTTGTTCGCGGTGCGCCCTTCGACGAACTGGCGCGTGTTCTGCTCGACCAGCGATTTCTGGTTGTCGACACCGTGTAGGTCGGAGAGACGGATGCGGTGCACGTTCGCGATCGGCTGGATGTACCCGCCGCGTGCGCTCTTGCGCCAGCGGAAGGCAATGCTCGCATCCCAGTCCACCGCACGCGACGCGACCGGCAGCAACGTCTCGACGCGCTCGAGCAGCGCTTCGCCGCGCTTGATCAGCTTCTCCAGCTCGGACATGAGATCTAGGTCCTGTACTCGGCGTTGATGGTAACGTATTCGTGCGACAGGTCGCAGGTCCAGACGGTGGTCGCGGCCTTGCCGCGGTTGAGCACCACGCGCACCGCGATCTCGCTCTTTGCCATGACACGCTTGCCGTCCTCCTCTCGGTATTCCGGAGCGCGCCCTCCAGAGCGCGCCACTTCCACATTGTCCAGGTACAGCTCGACGCGGTTCACGTCGAGGCCGCGCACCCTCGAGTTGCCGATCGCGGCGAGCAGCCGCCCGAGGTTCGGGTCGGAGGCGAAGAACGCGGTCTTGACCAGAGGAGAGTGCGCGATCGCGTAGGCGACGCTGCGGCACTCGGCCTCGTTTCGGCCCTTGTCCACGCGCACGGTGATGAACTTCGTCGCGCCTTCGCCGTCGCGAACGATCGCCTGCGCCAGGCCCTGCGAGACTCCCAGCACCGCGTCGCGCAGGCGGGCGCGGTCGCAGCGCCCCGCGGCGGCGGTTGCGATGAGGATGAAGGAATCGTTGGTCGAGGTGTCGCCGTCGACGCTGATGCGGTTGAACGAATGATCCGCGGCGTCGGCGACGAGCCGCTCGAGCGCATCCTGGGTCAGCGCGGCGTCGGTCGCGACAAAGCCCAGCATGGTCGCCATGTCGGGACGGATCATGCCTGCGCCCTTCGCGATCCCGGTCACCGTCGCGCCCCCCGCGCGCCGCGAGCGCGCCTTCGGCACGGTGTCGGTGGTCATGATCGCCTCGGCCGCATGTCCCCAGCTGTCCTCGCGCAGTCCCGCGACGCACGCGGGCAGCGCGGCGACGATGCGCTCGACAGGCAGCGGCTCCATGATCACTCCCGTCGAGAACGGGAGCACCTGGCGCGGGTCGCAGCCGAGGAGCCGCGCGGCCTCCTCGCAGCTTGTCCTCGCGTGTGCGACGCCGGCCTCTCCCGTCCCGGCGTTGGCGTTGCCGGTGTTGACGACGAGCGCCCGCGTCGGGCGGCCCGACGCGAGATGCTCCTTTGCGACCTGCACGGGGGCGGCGCAGAAGCGGTTGCGCGTGAACACGCCGGCGACCTTCGCTCCTTCGGCGAGCGCCACGACGAGCAGGTCCTTGCGGCCCGACTTGCGGATGCCGGCCTGGGCGACGCCCAGCCTCACGCCCTTGACGGGCAGCAGGTCCTCGGGCCCCGGAGGGGTCAGATTGACGGCCATATTCTTGCCCCGCAGCGGGCGCCGGGCCGAGCCTTCAGGCGAGCTTCCCGTGGCAGTGCTTGTACTTCTTTCCGGATCCGCAGGGGCAGGGATCGTTGCGCCCGATCTTGCCCATGCCCCGCACGAAAGGCGCGGCCTTGGCGGCCGTGGCGACCTCGCCCTCGGGGCCGGCGAGCGCTTCCTCGTAGCCGGCGTGCTGATACTGAACGTTCTCGACCGCGGGCGCCTGGAACTGCTCGGCCTGCTCGGCCTGGCTGCTCACCTGCAGCTGGACCGTCATCAGGGTCCGGGTCACCTCGAGCTTCACCGACTCGACCAGGTTGCCGAACAGCTCGAAGGCCTCGCGCTTGTACTCCTGCTTGGGGTTCTTCTGCGCGTAGCCGCGCAGGTGTATGCCCTGGCGCAGGTGATCGAGCGCAGCCAGGTGCTCGCGCCAGTGATTGTCGAGCGTGGAGAGCAAGATGATGCGCTCGTAGTAGCGCACCGCTTCCGCGGGCTTGTCCTCCATCTTGCGCCGGTATGCCGTGTTCGACTCTTCCCTCGCGCGCTCGAGCAGCGCCTCGTCGTCCAGGTTCGGGTCGGCCGCGAGCCACTTGGACAGCGGCAGCTCGAGCCGCAGCTCGCTTGCGACGACCTTCTCGAGCCCCGGGACGTCCCACTGCTCCTCCACGCTCTCCTCTGGGACGTGCGCTCGGAACAGATCGGTGACCACGCCCTCGCGCAGCGACTGGATCTGGTCCGACACGTCCTTCGAGTCGAGTATGGAATTCCTCAACTGGTAGATCTCGCGCCGCTGGTCGTTGGCGACGTTGTCGTACTCGAGCAATTGCTTCCGGATGTCGAAATTGTGCGCCTCGACCTTGCGCTGCGCGCTCTCGATCGAGCGGGTCACCAGGCCGTGCTCGATCGGCTCGCCCTCGGGCATCCCCAGGCGCTGCATGATGGCGTTGACGCGCTCGCCCGCGAAGATGCGCAGCAGCGGATCCTCGAGCGACAGGTAGAAGCGCGACGACCCGGGGTCGCCCTGGCGGCCGGAGCGCCCACGCAGCTGGTTGTCGATGCGCCGCGCCTCGTGCCGCTCCGTGCCGATGATGTGCAATCCGCCCGAGGCGATGACCTGGTTGTGCAGGTCCTGCCACTCGCGGCGCAGCTTGGCGATCCCGCTCTCCTTGTCGGCGTCGGCCACGTCCTCCTTCTCCTGCAGCAGGTCGACCTGCTTCTCGACGTTGCCGCCCAGCACGATGTCGGTGCCGCGGCCGGCCATGTTGGTCGCGATCGTTATTACCTTGGGGCGGCCCGCTTGCGCGACGATCTCCGCCTCGCGCGCGTGCTGCTTGGCGTTCAGCACCTGGTGCGGGAACTTCTCCTTCTGCAGCATTCCCGAGATCAGCTCGGAATTCTCGATCGAGGTCGTGCCGACCAGCACCGGCTGACCGCGGTCGTAGCAGTCCTTGATGTCGGCGATGATCGCCTTGTACTTCTCGCCCGCGGTGCGGAACACCTGGTCGTTGCGGTCGGCGCGCACCATCGGCATGTGCGTCGGGATGACCACCACTTCCAGGCCGTAGATCTCCTGGAACTCGTAGGCTTCCGTATCCGCCGTGCCGGTCATGCCGGCGAGCTTGCGGTACATGCGGAAGTAGTTCTGGAAGGTGATCGAGGCGAGCGTCTGGGTCTCGCTCTGGATCGAGACGTTCTCCTTGGCCTCGATCGCCTGGTGCAGGCCGTCGGACCAGCGCCGGCCCGGCATGAGCCGCCCGGTGAACTCGTCGACGATGACCACGTCGCCGTCCTGGACGACGTAGTGCCGGTCGCGGAAGAACAGGTTGTGCGCCCGCAGCGCCGCGTTCAGGTGGTGCATCAGGTTCACGTACGCGGGCTCGTACAGGCTGCGGCCTTGGGGCAGCAGCTCGGCGCGGGCGAGAAGCTTCTCGGCGTGCTCGTGTCCTTCCTCGGAGAGCAGCACGGAGTGGTTCTTCTCGTCGACGTGGAAGTCGCCCGGGGCCCCGTCCCTTTCCTGGCGCTTAAGGAGCGGCGCGACCTGGTTGATGCGGTGGTAGATCTCGGTGCGGTCCTCGGCCTGGCCGGAGATGATGAGCGGCGTGCGCGCCTCGTCGATGAGGATCGAGTCGACCTCGTCGACGATTGCGTAGTTCAGGCCCCTTTGGAACCGGTCTCCGGCCTGCATCGCCATGTTGTCGCGCAGGTAGTCGAAGCCGAATTCGTTGTTGGTGCCGTAGGTGATGTCGGCGCCGTACGCCGATTGCTTCTCGTCGTGCGGCATCTGCGTGAGGATCACGCCGACCGAGAGGCCCAGGAACTTGTAGACCTTCCCCATCCACTCCGCGTCGCGACGCGCCAGGTAATCGTTGACGGTCACGATGTGGACGCCGCGCCCCGAGAGGGCGTTGAGATACGCGGGCAGGGTAGCGACCAGGGTCTTGCCCTCCCCGGTTCGCATCTCGGAGATCTTGCCGTCGTGCAGCACCATGCCGCCGATCAGCTGCACGTCGAAGTGGCGCATCTTGAGCACGCGCTTGGCCGCCTCGCGCACCACTGCGAAGGCTTCGGGCAGGAGCTCGGCGAGCGCGGCCTTCTCGGCCTCGTCGCGGCCCTCCGCGGGAACGCCCTCGATCCGCCTGGCGAAGCGCTCCCTGAGCTCCGGGGTCTTGGCCGCGAGGGCCTGTTCCGACAGCGCCGAGATCGTCGGCTCGAACGCGTTGATCGCTTTGACGGTCTTGGCGTATTGCTTCAGCAGCCGGTCGTTGCGGCTACCAAAGAGCCACTTCAGCAATCGGGAAATCATCGATAAAAGACGGCCGGGACCTGCAAAAGCTCGCAGTCTACCATGGGGATGAAGCTGCCCCGCCCGGGGCGACGCGGACTAGCGCGAGGACGCCTGGAGGAAGCGGATGGGGTTCTGCGACACGCCGCGGTAGCGCACCTCGAAGTGCAGGTGCGGGCCGGTAGCCCGGCCGGTGGCGCCGGATTCGGCGATCTTGGCGCCGCGCTGGACCACCTCGCCCTCCTTGACGAGCAGGCGGGAGAGGTGGGCGTAGCGGGTGGTGAAGTCGTTGCCGTGGTCGATCTCGACCAGATTGCCGTACTGCGGATGCGCTCCGGAGTAGACCACCACGCCGCCCGCGGCCGCGAATACCGGCGTGCCGATGTCGACCGGGAAGTCCAGGCCCTCATGCATCGCAAGCATGCCGTTGAAGGGATCGATGCGCCAGCCGAAGGACGAGGCCAGGTAGGCCGCGTCGACCGGCGGGATGGTCGGCATCAGTTTCCTCTTGACCTTGGCGTCGAACAGTTGCGACTCGAGGATGCCCAGGGAGTCGGTCCGGTTCTCCATTTGCCTGGACAGCTGATCCAGCTGGCGGCCGAACTCGGCCATCGAGAGGTCCTTGGGCGGAACGCTGGACACCGCGCCGCCGCGTCCGGGCGTCTCGTTGAACCGGAATTCACCCGGCTTCAGGCCGGCGAGCGCCGACAAGCGCTCCCCCAACGCGTCCAGGCGCATGAGCTGGGCCTGCATCTCGCCGAGCTTCACCGCCATTGCGTTGAGGTTCTCCCGCAGGAACTCCTCGGTCTGGCGCCGCTGCGCTTCCTGGGCCGACTTCACCAGGGATTCGAGGAAGGGGAACTTGAATTCGTTGGCGTGGCGTACCGTGATCCAGAACAAGCCGAACGTGAGGCTGAAGACCAGGGCGCCGATGAGAACGAGGGCTGCCACGAGGTGACGCCCGGTCAGCGTCGTCGACTTCGCGCCCCCGAGCTTGCTCGATACGACAATAATATGCATGCTCGCCCTCTAGGCACGGACTCGATTCGGTCGCGGAACATGCATACGAAAAACCCCTGCGCGTTTCTGAACCAGGCGGAAGGAGTACCGGCGCTCATGCCTCAAGCCGAGCGCCTGCTCGAACTCCGCAAGATTCTCGCTTCACTGCTGCCGGACTCCCTGGCGCGACGCTGCTCCGTCGCGAACTACAAACAGGGGCGTGTCATTGTTTTTGCGTCCAACGGCGCCACCGCCGCGAAACTGAAGCTTATGCTCCCGTCATTGCTGGAGCGACTTTCGGGGCGAGCGACGGAGGTTACCGGATTGGAGGTGGTCGTGCAAGCCCGGGAGGAGGAAGCTCAAGTGGCTGAAAAATCGGCCAAAATGAGTGAGGACGCGCTCCGCGAGCTCGCTCAGCTCAGCGAGCAACTCCCTGATTCGGAACTGAAAACGGCTTTATCGCGAATCGTCTTTCAACATCGCCGCTAAGTCTCTGCCTAGGCGAGCATAAGTGCTCGCTCCAGTATCAAAAGTCCGAACACCAGCAGCGCGAAGATGAGCGCGTACTTGAACACCTGGAAAGCAAAGCGCAGGTAGCGCTGGTCGCGGGTGAGGAAG
>Ga0318560_10000569_pt1 | contig 11111 bp, 8 predicted proteins | sample GRESIP065b5f22_FD_202537 | JGI IMG/M metagenome (GOLD analysis project Ga0318560, IMG submission 202537) | Tropical soil microbial communities from Luquillo Experimental Forest, Puerto Rico - GRE.SIPMG.065b5f22 | ecosystem: Environmental > Terrestrial > Soil > Tropical forest > Bulk soil... | reverse complement strand
GCCCCCGGCCCGCCCCCCGCGCGCGGCGGCCGTCATGCGGCGCCGACGCCAGAAGGCGATCCGTATCCCCGGGACCACGCCGACCGTAACGGCGACGGCCATGACTGGTTCACCCCCGCCGCGGGACCGGCCCGACGGCCAGGCCGGCACGCGGCCGGCGGGCCTGATGGGCCTGGCGTATTGCATGACAAAGGTGCGGCTGGGGAGCCTTCCGGGGCAGCGGCGCCCGCGCGCGCCATGGCGGAACCGCCCGGCACGGTGGACCTGAGGCTGCGGTTCTCCTCCGAGCGCAAGGCGCTCGCCGAGCCGGGCGAACTCGCGGCGCTCAATGCGGACGCGCTGCGCCGGTATCTCGCGTTCCAGTACGTGCCGGCGCCGGACACCATGACCCCGCCGATCCGGGTGCTGCCGCCGGGCCACGCGATGATCGCCCGCCCCGGGCGGCCGGTCGACGTCTACCGATTCTGGCGGGCTGACCTGCGGCCCGCCCGCGCCGCCAGCCAGTCCACGCCGCGCACGATCCTGGCGGCGATGCGCGACTCCGTCGCCGTGCACCTGCGCAGCCACGCCCCGCTGGGGGCCTTCCTGTCCGGCGGCATCGACTCGGCGGCGATCTGCGCGCTGGCCGCGGAGCACCGGCCGGACCTGCTCACGTTCACCGTGGGATTCGAGCGCGAGGGCTACAGCGAGATCGACCGGGCGCAGGAGACGGCGGCGGCGATCGGCGTCAGGTCGATTCCGTACGTGATCACCCAGGAGGAGTTCTTCCGGCACCTGCCCCAGGTCATCTGGCATCTCGATGACCCGATGGCCGACGCCGCCGCGGTCCCGCTGTGGTTCGTGGCGAGGGAGGCGGCCAAGCACGTCAAGGTGGTGCTGTCCGGCGAGGGCTCGGACGAACTGTTCGGCGGGTACGCGATCTATCATCAGCCCGGCGTGGTCCGGGCGGGCGAGCGGCTGCCGGACTGGGGGCGCGCTCCGATCAAGAAGGTGGCGTCGATGATCCCGGCCGGGCGCAAGGGCCGGGGGTTCCTGGAGCGCACGTCGACCCCGCTGCGGCAACGCTATATCGGCAACGCCCGGGTGTTCGCCGACGACGAGGTCGCGCGGATCGCGGCCGTGCCCGGCACGGCGAGCCCCTGGGACGTCACGAACCCGGTCTACGACCAGGCGGAACACGCCGGCCTCGACGACGTGTCCACCATGCAACTGGTGGACATCAACACCTGGCTGGCCGGCGACATCCTTGTCAAGGCGGACCGGATGACGATGGCGCACAGCCTGGAGCTGCGGGTGCCGTTCCTGGACGCCGAGGTGATGAAGGTCGCGTCGCGGCTGGCCCGGGCCGAGAAGATCGGGGCGGGCACCACCAAGCTGGCGCTGCGGAACGCGATGAGCGAGGTGCTGCCCAAGGCCGCGGCGGAGCGGGCCAAGCTGGGGTTCCCCGTCCCGATCGGGCACTGGCTCACGGGCGACTCCCATGAGTTCGCCGACCAGGTGCTCCGCCGGGCGCAGACCGATCAGTGGATCGACCGCACAGAGTCGCTACGACTGCTCGAAGCGCTGCGGGCGGGCGAGCCGGGAGTGGAGTGGCGGCACGTCTGGGTGCTGATCGTGTTCTCCCTGTGGCACCAGATCTACGTCGAGCGCGCCTACGACCCGGTGGCGCTCGGCTGGGAGCGCGTGGCGCGGGTGCCGCGCTAAGGGCTCCACCGATTTAGTGCGATACGACGCGGCGGGGTCGCTGCCCGTTCCGCGTAACCGGGGCACCGGGGTCTTAGTGCGGGATCGGCTGTTCGCGGCCAGCCGGTGAAGCGCGCCGGGCACGCCGGGCGGGGCTGGCCGCTGAGGCGCGCTGGGGGCCGCCGGGCGGGACTAGCCGCTGAAGCCGGGCGGGGCTAGCCGCTGAAGCCCGGCAGGGCCCGCCCGGGGGCGTAGGCGGCGAGCTTGTCGCGGAGCCGGCCGCGCCCGCGGTGCAGCCGCGACATGACCGTACCGATCGGGGTGCCCATGATCTCAGCGATCTCCTTGTAGGCGTAACCCTCGATATCGGCCAGGTACACCGCCACCCGGAACTCCTCGGGCAGGTCACGTAGCGCGCGCAGGATATCCGAGTCGGCCAGCCGGTCCAGCGCCTCGGCCTCGGCCGAGCGGGCCGCCGAGGCCAGCGGATCACCCTGGGCGTGCCAGTCGGCGTAGTCGCTCGTCGTAGCCTGGCGTGGCTCCCGGCGCCGCTTGCGGTACCCGTTGATAAACGTGTTGGCCAGGATGCGGTGCAGCCAGGCCTTGAGGTTGGTGCCGGGGCGGAACTGGTGGAAGGCGGCGTACGCCTTGACCGACGTCTCCTGGACGAGATCCTCGGCATCGGTGGGGTTGCGGGTCATGCGGAGGGCGGACATGTACAACTGCCCAAGGAAGGGCACGACGTCGCGCTCGAACCGCTCGTCACGGTCCGGCGACTCTTCGGTCCGCTCGTCGCGGGCCGGCGACTCTTCGGTCTCGGCCATGGTCGCTCCGCTTCGTATCGCCGCTCACCCATATAGACGTTCGTTGGCCCCGATTTGGCTCGGGTCCCCGGCAACTTTCCTTGTCCTAGGCGAGTAATCCTGTTGTACGCCTCAATCCTGAAGGTTTCCTGAAGATATATCTTGATTCGCGCCGAGCGAACACGACGCGCTGGTGGCAGGTGCCCGGCGGGTCGGCCCGGCGTCGGCACAATGGAGTGCTTGGCATCCTCCCCCGTCCGAGGGCGGGGGATTCCAACTATGACGCTAGGGGCGCAGGTTGAGGTTCGCGGTTCACAGGCCGGGCAATCCCGAGGCCTCCCCGCGCAGTCACGGCGTGCCCCGCCGCGATGTTCTTCGCCGCGTTGACGTCAGCGTTGTCGGTGTATGCGCAGGCGACACAGTGGAAGAGGGCTTGGCTCTCGCGGCTTTCCGATGCGACGTGCCCGCACGCCGAGCAGCGCTGGCTGGTGAACGCGGGGTTGACTCGCTGGACCCTGCCGCGGGCCTTGTCCTCCAGGCGGCGGGCCAGCAGGCCCCAGCCCGAACGGCGGATCCCCCGGTTCAGGGCCGTCTTGGCGGCGACGTTGCGGCCCGGAGCGCTGATCGTGCCCCTGGCCGAGCGGGTCATGCTCTTGATGCTGAGGTCCTCGACGCGGATCACGTCAAAGCGGCGCGCGATATCCGTCGAGGTTTTCTCGCACCAGTCCTTGCGGCGGTCGGCGTCGCGGGCCTTCAGACGGCCGACCGCCTGTTTGACCTTCCGCCGCCGGCGCGACCCGCGGCGGGCCCTGGCCAGTATCCGCTGAAGGCGCCGGAGCCGGGCGGTCTCGGCGGCGGTCAGGCCGGGGACGCGCAGCATCTCGCCCGTGGACAGCGCAGCACTGACCGCGATGCCCCGATCGATGCCAACGGCCTCGCCGGTGCCGGGACCGTCAACGGGGGCGGGGATCGCGGCGAACGCGATGTGCCACCTGCCCGCGCGGTCGTAGGTCACGCGGAACGACTTCGCGTTCCCAGGGACGGCACGGGACCAGCGGAACCGGACCCACCCCGCCTTGGGGATCTTGACCTCGCCCCAGTGGCGGTTAAGCCTGCGCACGTCACGCTGCTTGAGATGGACGATCCGGAACCCCTCGTTACGGCCTGCCTTGCGCCAGCGCGGGCGGCGCTGCGTCCCGGCGAAGAAGTTCGCCATCGCCTGAGCGTGGTCGCGGACCGCTTGTTGCTGCACGATCACGCTGCCGTCGGCGAGCCACGGGTTGTCCGCCCGCGCGTGGGTGAGCTGCCGGCACCGCTCCACCGAGCCAGGCATTGTCCCGCGCCCGGGACGCCACCAGGACTCCTGCTCGACGCACAAGTTCCACACGTACCGGGCGTCGGCGCAGTGCCGCTGCAGGATCTCCTCCTGCCCGCGGGACAGCTCGAGACGGTACCGGCACATACGAACATTCTAATGAAAAATATCGGTTCAATAGGGCTTATACACAGACTTCCGTCCCGCTTCGCGAGACACCGGTCTCCTCCGCGGCCTGACGGCCAAGGCATCCTCCGGAGATCCCGGTGACCACCTCCACCGGCGAGTATGCCCTGGCTGACCTGGCGGTCCAGCTGGGAGCGGCCCAGGTGGCCGACTGGTCGCCGGCGGAGCAGAACCTCGCGGCCACGGCCGCTGCGGTGCTAGCAGCCGGGAACACGGCCGGCCGGGACGGCTGGGATGACAAGGCCGGGCAGCCCAACAGTGCCCGGCGGGGCGACAGGGGCGAGCAAGGCGACGGGAACGATGGGAGCGGGCGGGACAAGGAGAGCCGGCGGGATCGCGGGGCCGGATGGGGCGGCCGGGACGTCATGGCCGGGCTCCGGGCCCGGATTCGGGCTGGCGAGGACCCGCTCGGACAGGCGTTCTGCCGGATCAGGCCGCCGGAGCAGCGCCGCGGCGCGGGCCAGACCTTCACGCCCGCGGCCGTGGTAGACAGCATGATTTCGTGGGCTGGCCGCACCCTCACCCCCGCGCGAGTCGTGGATCCCGGGGCGGGCTCGGCCCGGTTCCTCGTCGCGGCGGGCCGGCGCTGGCCGGAGGCGGAGCTGATCGGGCTGGAGACCGACCCGCTAGCCGCGCTCATCGGCCGGGCCACGCTGGCCGCCGCCGGGATGGCGGGCCGGGCGACCATCGAGGTGGCCGACTACCGCTCGGCGCGCCTGCCGCCCGCCCGCGGCCGCACCTTGTTCCTGGGCAACCCGCCGTATGTGCGGCACCATCAGGTGGCCGCGCCGTGGAAGGACTGGTTCCGCGACACCGCCGCCCGGCTGGGTGTACCCGCGAGTGGCCTGGCCGGTCTGCACGCCCATTTCTTCCTGGCCACGGCGCTACATGTGGCTCCCGGCGACGCCGGGGCACTGGTCACCGCCGCCGAGTGGCTGGATGTCAACTACGGCGGGCTGATCCGCGCCCTGCTCCTCGGGCCTCTCGGCGGGGATTCGATCCACCTGCTTGACCCCGCGACAGCGGTGTTTCCTGACGCCGCGGCCACGTCGGCTATCACCTGCTTCCGGCCCGGCAGCACGCCGCGGGCGATACGGCTGCGCCGGGTGGCCGGGGTCGCCGGCCTGGGGGTTTTGGCCGGTGGAACGCCGGTGCCGGTGGCCGCGCTGCGGTCCGCGCCGCGCTGGCGCCCGCTGGCGGCGTGCCCGTCCGGGCTGCGCCGCCGCCCGCCTGGCATGGTGGAACTCGGCGAACTGTGCCGGGTCCACCGCGGCCAGGTGACCGGCGCGAACAAGGTCTGGATCACCGCTGGTGCCGAATCCGGGCTGCCCGCCCGGTTTCTGCACCCCGCAGTGACGCGGGCCAGCGAGTTGTTCCGCGCCGGGGACACCCTGGCCAGCAGTGCCGCGCTGCGGTGCGTCATCGACCTCCCCGCGGACCTGCGCGCGCTCCCGGCCGGCGAGCGTGCGCAGGTGGCCGCATTCCTGGACCGGGCCCGCGCGGCCGGCGCCGCGGAATCCTACGTGGCCCGGCACCGTAGCCCCTGGTGGCGGGTCCGGCTGGCCGACCCGGCTCCGATCCTCGCGAGCTACATGGCCCGGCGGCCGCCCGCCTTCGTGCGCAACCTGGCCGCCGCCCGCCACGTGAACATCGCGCACGGCCTCTACCCGCGGGACCCGTTGCCGCCGGCGGCGCTGGACGGCCTCGCGGCGTACCTGCGCAATTCGGTGACGACCGGCCAGGGCCGCCTCTACGCCGGTGGCCTGGCCAAGTTCGAGCCGGGCGACATGGAGCGCCTCCTGGTCCCGGCCCCGGGCATGCTGGGGTGTCAGCCCTCCGTGTGACCTTGCTCCACGGGCACAATCTCTACCTGCCCGACCGCGTCCTCGCTTGCCTCGAAGTGCAGTGCCAGCAGATCCCGCACCACGCCTTCGGCCTGATCTAGGCGCCGGGCCTGGGTATAGGCGGGATAGGGGAGACCGTCGCCGGTGACTTCCAGCGCCCACCAGCCTTCGCTGCGATGCGCCGTCGCCTTGAAGGTTCTGGCCGTCATCAGCGATCCTCCTTGGCGGCTTCCACGCAGAGCCGCTCGAGTGTCTTCAAGATTCCTTCAGGGCGCGGGTGCAGATCATATCCAGCCGTGGTACCACATGCGGGACAGCCAGGACGTATAGGGGATGACCTCGGCGGTCAGGATCGGGTACAGGTAGGCGAAGTTGAGCAGCACCGCGAGCAGATAGGCGCCCGCCGCGGCCGCGCCCACCGCGCGCCGGGCCGGGCTCGCCCTGGCCGAGCCCATGATCAGGCCCAGGCAGAGTACGACGGCGAGCACCAGGAACGGCACGAACGAGACCGAGTAGAAGAAGAACTGCGTCCGCTTGGCGAAGGCGAACCAGGGCAGCCAGCCGGCCGCCACCCCGACCAGCACGGCGCCCGCCCGCCAGTCCCGGCGGGTCAGCCACCAGCCCAGGCACACCAGCAGGGCCAGGATGCTGCCCCACCACAGGATCGGGGTGCCGATGGCCAGCACCTCGGCGGCGTCCCCCTTGGCGCACACGCCGTGCCCGGAGGTGGGGCAACTCCAGTAGTACGAGACGGGGCGGCTCATCGTCAGCCAGGTCCACGGTTCCGACTGGTACGGGTGGTGCTTCTGCAGGCCCGTGTTGAAGGCCAGCATCGCCTTGTTGTACTCGAACAGCGAGATCAGCGGCGAGATTACCGGGATGTTCGTGCCGTGCAGCTCCGCCCAGTTCCGGTCGTACCCGCTACTCGTCGCGAACCAGCCGCTCCATGTGGCCAGGTAGGCGAGCAGGGGTAGCACGATGAACGATGCGGCCCAGCCGCCGAGATCATGCAGCAGGCCGGGTCCGGCCAGCTTGCCGAGCCCGGCGGCCCGGCGCGCGCCGACATCCCAGGCGAGGGCCAGCCCGGCGAATGCGGGGATGAACCACAGGCCGTTCCACTTGGACGCGAAGGCCAGGCCCAAGCAGACGCCCGCGCCAACCCGCCACCAGCGGATCCCGGTCCGGGGCGGGGCAGTGGGCGGCACGCCCCCGGCCGCCGCGCCCCCCGCTGGGGTGCCTCCGGCCACCGCGCTCCCGGCCACCGCGCTCCCGGACACGGCGTCGGCCAGCTTGGCGCGGTAGGCGTCGCGGTCGACCACCAGGCAGCCGAACGCGGCCAGCGCCCAGAACATCACGAAGATGTCCAGCAGCGCGGTCCGACTCATCACGAACTCGAGGCCATCCAGCGCCAGCAGCAGCCCGGCGAAGCACCCCAGCAGCGTGGATCTGGTCATCCGCCGGGCGATCCGGGCGAGCAGCAGGATGGACAAGGACCCGACCACTGCCACGGCGAACCGCCAGCCGAACGGGGACAGGCCGAAGAGCCACTCGCCCCCGGCGATGAGCACCTTCCCAAAGGGGGGGTGGACCACGAACTCGCCGCCGCGGGTGAACACGTGCGGATCGCCGCGCAGCAGCAGGCCGTTGCGGTTGTCGGCGTAGTTGTGCTCCACGCCGAACCTGAGAATGCCGAGCGCGTCGGGCACGTAGTAGGTCTCGTCGAAGATGACGGCGTGCGGATCGCCGAGCCGGTTGAACCGCAGGATCGCGCCGAACAAGGTGACCAGCAGCGGGCCCGCCCAGCCCCAGAACGCGCTGCCCGGCATCGGGGGGACCAGCCGGGCGCGCAGTGCGTCCAGCCGCGCGGCGGTTACGCCCGGCGCGGGCTCGACCCGAGTTTCCGTCATCGAGGCACATCGTATGGGCTGGCGGCGGCGCCGGTGACCGGCAATGGCCTACCGTGGTCGCGGGATGAAAGACAGCGACCCCGGCACGCTCACCGTGGCGGCCACTCCGCTCGGCCAGCCGGCGGACGCCTCGCCGAGGCTGGCGGCCGCGCTCGGGGCGGCTCAGCTCATCGCGGCGGAGGACACCCGCAGGGTGCTCCGGCTCGCCAGGGAGCTCGGGGTCCGGCTGACCGGGCGGCTGATCTCGTACTACAACGGCGTGGATAAGGGCAAGGCGGCCGAGTTCGTCGCTGCCTTGGAAGCCGGGACCGACGTCCTGCTGATCGCCGACGCGGGGATGCCCGGGGTGAGCGACCCCGGATACCGGCTGGTCGGCGCCGCCGCCGCGGCGGGCATCCCGGTAACGGTGCTGCCCGGCCCGTCCGCGGTCACCGCCGCGCTCGCCGTCTCCGGGCTGCCCACGGACCGGTTCTGCTTCGAGGGCTTCCCGCCGCGCGGCGCCGGCCCGCGGCAGCGCCGGTTCGCGGAGCTGGCCGCCGAGCCGCGCACGATGGTGTTCTTCGAGTCACGCCGCCGCGTCGCCGCCACCCTCGGCGAGCTTGCCGCCGCGTTCGGGCCGGACCGCCAGGCCGTCGCCTGCCGCGAGCTGACCAAGACGCACGAGGAGGTCGCCCGGGGCACGCTCGCCGAACTGGCCGCCTGGGCCGGGCGCGGCGTGCTCGGCGAGATCACCCTCGTGGTGGCGGGCGCGCCGGCCAGGGCGCAACCACGGCCCGGCGAGCCGGGCTGGGCGGCCAGCGTCGCGGAGGCGGTGGCAGAGGTGGCCGACCGGGAGGCCGCGGGGACGCCCCGCAAGGCGGCGATCGCCGCCGTGGCCGCCGAATCCGGCCTGCCCAAGCGGGAGGTCTACAACGCCGTGGTAGCCGGGAGCCGGGCCGGTTAAGCATGCGGGAGCGGGCCGCGCGCCCCGCTACGCTGGAGCGCATGTCCGCGACCAATCGTCACATCCTTGCCGCGCCGGCCTGGCCCTACGCCAACGGCCCGCGCCACATCGGCCATGTCTCCGGATTCGGGCTGCCCTGCGACATGTTCGCCAGGTACCAGCGGATGGCGGGCAACCGGGTGCTGATGGTCAGCGGTACCGACGAGCACGGCACCCCGATCCAGGTCCAGGCGGACAAGGAAGGCGCGACGCCGCGGGAGCTGGCCGACCGGTACAACCAGGTGATCGGCGAGGACCTGGTGGGCCTCGACATGTCCTATGACCTGTTCACCAGGACCACCACCGGCAACCACTACGCGGTCACCCAGGAGATCTTCACCGGGCTCTACCAGAACGGCTACATCTTCCCCCGCACCGCGAAGAGCGCGATCTCGCCCTCCACCGGCCGGACCCTGCCCGACCGGTACATCGAGGGCACCTGCCCGATCTGCGGGTTCGAGAGCGCGCGCGGCGACCAGTGCGAAAACTGCGGCAACCAGCTCGACCCGATCGACCTGATCAACCCCCGGTCGAAGATCAACGGGGAGACGCCGGTGTTCGTGGACAGTGAGCAGTTCTTCCTCGACCTGCCCGCGTTCACCGAGGTGCTCGGCACCTGGCTGCAGAGCAAGGCCGGGCTGTGGCGGCCCAACGTGCTGAAGTTCTCCCTCAACCTGCTCGACGACCTGCAGCCCCGGGCGATCACCAGGGACCTGGATTGGGGCGTGCCGGTGCCGATGGATGGCTGGCGGGACCGCCCGGACAAGCGCATCTACGTCTGGTTCGACGCGGTCATCGGTTACCTGTCGGCGTCGATCGAGTGGGCGCGCCGCTCCGGCGACCCGGACGCCTGGCGGGCCTGGTGGCAGTCGCCCGACGCCGAGTCCTATTACTTCATGGGCAAGGACAACATCGTCTTCCACGCCGAGATCTGGCCCGCGATGCTGTTCGGGTACAGCGGGAAGGGCGCCAAGGGGGGCACCCCGGGCTCGCTCGGCGCGCTGGACCTGCCCACCGACGTGGTCGCCAGCGAGTTCCTGACCATGGAGGGGCGCAAGTTCTCCTCCTCCCGCTCGGTGGTCATCTACGTCCGCGACTTCCTGGCCCGCTACGACGTGGACGCGCTGCGCTACTACGTCGCGGTGGCCGGCCCGGAGACCCAGGACACCGACTTCACCTGGAGCGAGTTCGTCCGGCGTAACAACGACGAACTGGTCGCCACTTGGGGAAACCTGGTCAACCGCGCGGTGTCGTTCGGCGCCCGCAACATCGGCACGATCCCCGAGGCCGGCCCCCTCACCGAGACCGACCACCAGGTACTCGAGCGCTCCCGCCAGTCGTTCGGCAAAGTAGGTGAGGAGCTGCAGCGGTCACGGTTCAAGAACGCGGCGACCGAGGCCATGCGCACCGTCGCCGAGGCGAACAAGTACATGTCCGATCAGGCGCCGTGGAAGCTGCGGGAGTCCGACCCCGAGCGGATGCGGACGATCCTGCACGTGGTGCTTCAGCTCGTCGACGACGCCAAGACGCTGCTCACCCCGTTCCTGCCCCGCTCGTCGGCCAAGGTGCACGAAATGCTGGGCGGCACGGGCCAGTGGGCCGGGATGCCGCACATCGAGAAGGTGGACGAGGACGGCGGGCCGTCCTACCCGGTGATCACCGGCGACTACACCGACGTCGCTAGGTGGGCGTCGGTCCCGGTCAGGCCGGGCACGCCGCTCGCGGTGCCGCGTCCGCTGTTCGCCAAGCTCGACGCCTCCGTCGTGGATGAGGAGCTGAAGCGGCTGGAGGATTCGTGACCGCTGCCCGCGCGGCCCGGGACGGCGTTCCCGGCCCGGGGCGGGCCCCGGCACCGGAGCCGCTGCCCGCTCCCGCGCTGGACGCCCACTGCCACCTGGACCTGATCGAGGAGCCGACGGGGGAGGTGCTCGCCGCCGCCCGGGCGGCGGGCATCACCCGGGTGATCACCGTGGGCACAGACGTTCCCTCATCATGCTGGTCGGCCGGCATCGCCAACCCCGGTCAGGGCGTCTACGCGGCGGTCGCGGTCCACCCCAACGAGACGGCCGCGGCCGCCTCGTCGCCCGCGCAGCGGGACGACGTCCTGGCCGAGATCGCCAAGCTGGCCGCCCTGCCGCAGGTGCGCGCGGTCGGCGAGACCGGCCTCGACTACTACCGAGACCACGCCCCCCCGGAGGTGCAGCGGGACTGGTTCCGCGCGCACATCGACATAGCCAAGCAGACCGGCAAGGCGCTGATGATCCACGACCGGGACGCGCACGACGACGTGCTGGCCATCCTGGAGGCCGATGGCCCGCCGGAGCGGGTGGTGTTCCACTGCTTCTCCGGCGATGCCGCGATGGTCAAGCGGTGCGCCGACGCGGGTTACGT
>Ga0318560_10000566_pt1 | contig 11131 bp, 10 predicted proteins | sample GRESIP065b5f22_FD_202537 | JGI IMG/M metagenome (GOLD analysis project Ga0318560, IMG submission 202537) | Tropical soil microbial communities from Luquillo Experimental Forest, Puerto Rico - GRE.SIPMG.065b5f22 | ecosystem: Environmental > Terrestrial > Soil > Tropical forest > Bulk soil... | reverse complement strand
TCGGCGTGGAGGAAGTCCGGCCGGAGGTCAGTTTGCCGCCCGTAACGGCGGCTATTTGCGCGCTGGCGCCGACCAGCGCCTGTTACGGAGTGTGACTTGGAATCCAGGTGGACGTCGCACGGAACGCCGACTATGCGCGGCGGGCAGCTAGGCCGACCTCGCGGGCGGTTGCATGCAGATCATCCGATTCTGGGAGTGCATGGCTCAGCCGGGTTTTCTTTGCCCGGCAGCCCGTTGTCGCCGGAGCCCGCCGCCGGCGCCGGGTAGGGGCGCTAGACCGTACGGAGAGCTTCGGCGGGGGACAGCCGCGCGGCCCGCAGCGCCGGGTACACGCCAGCCACGACGCCCACGGCCACCGCCGCGGCGAGGGCGGCGGCAAGGGTGGGTGCCGGGACCACCGCACTCCAGTGACGTGCCGTGGCGTAGATCGTTGTGGCGAACCCGCCAAGGACGGCACCGGCGGCCCCGCCGCCGAAGGCGAGCAGGGCGGACTCGGCGACGAACTGGGCCGCGATGTGGGTGCGGGTCGCGCCCAGGGCGCGGCGGAGCCCGATCTCGCCCCGCCGTTCCAGGACGGAGATCACCATGACGTTGGCGATCCCGATGCCGCCGACGAGCAGGGCGATCCCGCCAAGAGCCAGGAACAGGCTCTGGAAGGCGACCGAGGCGTCGGCGCGCGCGGCCAGCGCGTTGGCTGGGTTGGTGATCGTGACGTTCTGCGGGGCGGCCGGGTCGGCGGTCGCGGCGAGGACCCCTGCGACGGCTGCCACGCTGACCGGGTTGGCCCGGACGTAGATCTCCACGGGTGAGCCGTAGGCGCCCAGCAGCCGGTGCGCCACTGAAAAGCCCACCAGGGCGCTGCGGTCGAGTTCGGGGGCGAGCGGCAGCGGTTCCAGGATGCCCACCACCGCGAACCAGTGATCACCGAGCCAGACCTGGATCGTCCCGTCGGCCCGGTCCACGCCCAGCGCGGCGGCGGCGCTGGCGCCGAGAACGACCGCCGGGAACCGGGCCGTCGGCGGGTTGAGGAACTGCCCCCTGGCCAGGTGCCCCTGCAGGGTCTGCAGCAGGTTCGTCTGTGCCGAGTAGACGGTGATCGCGTCTGTGTTTACTGCCGGGATCCGGTCGTTGCGGTAGACGTTCGCGTTGACCTGCCCGATCGCGGCGGCGGACTGTACCGGCCCGATCCGCCGTATCATCGCCGGCCCGGCGGTGGGCAGGACCGCCTGCCCGCCGGTGAGCGACTGCCCGGGGGTCACCGTGAGCATGTTGGTCCCCAGGGCATCGATCTGTGCGATGAGCTGGGCGCGGCCCGATCCAGAGATCCCCAGCACGGCCACGAGCGTGGCCACGCCGAGCGCGATGCCGAGGGCGGACAGCATCGCCCGGACGGGACGGCCCGCCATGCCGTGCGCGGCCAGCGCCCAGGTGTCCGCCGGCCGCAGGCGGCTGCGCGGGCCTGCAGTGCGCCGTTCCCCCTGCTCGTGTGGCCGCTGTCCGCGCGGGTTCCGGCCGCTCATCCTGTGCTCCCGCTGTCCGATTCGATCACGCCGTCCCGGAGCCGTACGGTGCGCGGCACGGCGCCGGCGATCTCCGGGTTGTGGGTCGCCACGAGGATCGTGGCTCCGCCCGCGTTCAGGTCGGTGAGGAGGGCAAGGATGCCCTGGCCCGCCGCGGTGTCCAGGCTGCCGGTGGGCTCGTCGGCCAGGATGACCGAGGGCTTGCCGACCAGTGCCCTTGCGATCGCGGTGCGTTGCTTCTCACCGCCGGACAGCTCGCCCGGCCGGTGCTCTGCCCGGTGGGCGAGGCCCACCCTGGCCAGCGCGTCCGCCGCCGCCCGCCGCCGCTGCGCTGCCGGGATCCCCCTGTACAGCAGGCCGCTGGCGACGTTGTCGAGCGCGGACATGGTGGGCATCAGGAAGAACTGCTGGAACACGAAGCCGATCCGGTAGGCGCGGACCGCGGCGAGCTCCCGCTCCGGCAGATGCCCGACGGCCGTCCCGGCGATACGTACGCGCCCTGAGGTGGGCCGCTCCAGCGTGCCGGCGATCGCGAGCAGGGTGGACTTGCCGGAACCCGACGGCCCCACGAGCGCGGCGAACTCTCCCTCGGCGATCGCGAGCGTCACGGAGCGCAGCGCGATGACCGGCGGCGAGCCCGGATGCTCCTTGGTCGCCGCGGTCAGTTCCAGCGCGGTCACTGCGCCACGACCACTCTGGTCCCGGCCGCGATTCCCGCCCCGGAGACCTGCACCAGCGACCCGGCGAAGGTCCCCGTGTGCACAGCGACCAGGCGGTGCGCGCCGGACAGCTCCACCACCTCGAGCCCATACCCGCCGCCTTGGAGGGCGAGCAGGGCCGAGACAGGCACGGCCAGCACTCCGGTGGCCGACTGGGTGGTCAGCGACACCTGGACCGGGACGCCCGAACCTTTTCCGGTCTTCCAGGGATGGCGGGGTGTGATGGTGATAACTGTCGTGGCCACCGCAGCGGTGCCGCCCGCGGAACCCTGGCTCGGGGACGAGCCCGGGGAACCGCCAGCGGCGGCGCCACCTGTTGGCGGGGGCGGCCCCGTGGCGGTGATCGTCCCCGGGGTAACCGTGCCGGAGGGCAGGATGATGTGGACCCGCTCCCCCAGCGTGACACTGGGCGCAGTCGACGGATTGACGGGGACTGTCACGATCCGCGTGGCCGTGGTCACCTGATAGGGAACCTCGCCGAGGGATGCCGGGTCGCCGGGTGCTACCGCCGGGGCCCCCACGAGCACCGGCCCGGGCAGGAACAGTACCCGGCCGGCCTCGACCTGGCCGGTGACCGGCAGACCCATGGTCGCCTGCCAGCGCTCAACGGCCACTGAGGTCGCCCAGGTGAACTCGTCACTGGGCGTGCTGAACAGCCCGGCGGCATACCCCTGAGCGATCAGGTTCTTTTCGAGTTCCGACACGTCCGGGCCGTTGCTGATGCCGGGCAGCATCGGCCGCCAGGCAGGCACCCGGCCGGTCATCAGCACGACGGGAAGATCATCGACCCGGAATAGTGTTCCGCCCGCGGTGATAAGCCGTCCCGCGCGCGGGATCTGGGTGAAGGTCCCGGCCAGCTGGTTAATGACCGGCCTGGTGCTCGCGTAGCCCAGAGTTCCCTCGGTGAGCACGGTCGTCACCAGGTTGGTGCGGACCACACGCACGGTTGCCACCGGCGGCGCGGCCGGAGCCGCGGGCGCGGGCGCACCGCCGATTACCGCGACCGCCGCCACCGCACCGCCGGCCGCCGCGGCGACCAGCCCGCCGCCGACCGCGAGCCGACCGCGCTTGTGGGCCTGGCCACGGGTCATGGCCCGGTCCCGTTGTCCACGACGCCGGCCGGGAGCAGGTGACGGCACGCAGTGTCGGCGGCACGGAACTGCGGCGAGTACCGGCCGAAGTCGCTGGAGATGCCTGGCACGTTGCCCAGATTCAGCTGGCCCAGCGGGGTGGGGTCGAGCATAGGGATGTCGTGAGCGCGCATGCACCGGGCGTAGTCCGTCAGTGCGCGCAGCCGCGGAGCGGCCAGGGCCTGCTGATGCGCCTGTTTCATGTTGATGGTCGGCTGGATGAAGTGCGTGCATGCCGCGTAACCGGCGCGGGTGGCGGCGTCCCGGGGGGGCGTCTCGATGCTGAGCCCGGCGTGACCGGCCCGGTGGAACGGATCGGGCATGTTAACCCCGTGGGCCCGCATGCAGTGGGCGAAGTTGACCATGCCCTGGTCCGACTGCGCCTGGGTGACCTGGCCCGCAGCCCCGCCCCCGGCAGCCGAATGGTGCCCGGGCAGGCTCGCCGTCGACGGGGAGGCTGGGGACGACGAGCACGCCGCCGCGAACACCCCCGCCGCCATGACCCCCATCAGCACGGCTGCCACACGCCGCGCGGTTGTGTTCCGTCGCTTGACCTGGTGCTGTCCGGTTTTCACGGCCTTGCCTCCTCATTGCCTTGCGGACCTGCGCCATGAGGTCTACCGGCCGGCCAGTTACACCAGCCGCACACTCCGGAGCGTCCTGCGGCCAAGTTCCTGCAACGTGCTCGCGTGGCGGCGCAGGTCAGGGCGGCGGCAGCGACGGCGCGGGTACGCGCGCTGTAATGCTGATGTGATGCGCGAGCGGGCAGGATGACGGGTATGCGGGTGCTTATCGTCGAGGACCAGGTGATACTGGCCGACGACATCGCCGACGGCCTTCGCGACCAGGGCATGGCCGCGGATGTCGCCTATGACGGCGCGAGTGGCCTGGAAAAGGCGCTGCTGAACCGCTACGACGTGGTCGTCCTCGACCGGGACCTGCCGAAGATCCACGGTGACGCGATCTGCGCCGCGCTCGCGGGCGTCTCCTCCGAGGCCCGGATCCTGATGCTCACCGCGTCCGGCACGGTCGGCGACCGGGTTGAGGGGCTGAACCTCGGCGCCGACGATTACCTGGTCAAGCCGTTCGCGTTCGCCGAACTGGTGGCGCGGCTGCGAGCGCTGGGCCGCCGCAGCCCGGCCACCCCGCCGGTCGTGGTCAAGGACGACCTCGTCTTCGACCGGGCCCGGCGCCGGGTGAGCCGGGGTGGCAGGCCGGTGTCCCTGAACCGCAAGGAGATGGGCGTCCTGGAGGTCCTGCTCGCGGCCGACGGCTCGGTGGTCAGCGCCGAGGAACTGCTGGAGCGGGTCTGGGATGAGAACGCCGACCCGTTCACCCACACCGTCACGGTCACCCTGGCCCGTCTGCGCCGCAAGCTCGGCGAGCCGGATCTGATCGAGACGGTCGTCGGCTCGGGGTACCGGCTGCCATGAGGCTCTCCCGCTGGGTGCCGCAGACGATCCGGATCCGGCTCACCATCATGTACGCCGCGCTGTTCCTCGTCGCCGGCACCGCCCTGCTCGGGATCACCTATGCCCTGGTGGCCAGCCTCCCCGTCAAGGTGCCGCCGGTCACCAATGCCCAGGCCAAGCTCGCCTTTGCTTGCAAGCTGGGCAAGGGGGTGCACCCTCCCGCCGCCAAGTGCTCGCGGGCACTCTCCGCCGTGGGCGCCCATGAGGCGGCCACCGAACAGCGCAACCAGACGCTAGGCCACCTGATGGTCTACTCCCTGGTCGGGCTCGGCGTGGTCACCGCGGTTTCTGGCGGCCTCGGCTGGCTGATGGCCGGGCGCGCGCTGCGGCCGGTCAGCTCGATCACCGCCGCGGCACGCCGCGCGTCCGAGCGGCATCTCGGCGAGCGCATCGCACTCCAGGGCCCGCGCGACGAGCTCAAGGAACTCGCCGACACCTTCGACCAGATGCTGGAGCGCCTCGACGGCGCCTTCGCCGCCCAGCGGCGGTTCGTCGCGGACGCCTCCCACGAGCTGCGCACCCCGCTGACCGTCATGCGCACCGCGATCGAGGTCACCCTGGCAAAGCCGGACCGCACGCCCGAGCAGCTTGAGGCCATGGCGGCCAAGGTCGCCCGTTCCGCCAGCCAGGCCGAGGCACTGTTCGAGGCCCTGCTCACCCTGGCCACCAGCGAACAGCCGCTGGCCAGCAGGGAACCGGTGGACCTAGCCACCACGGCCGAGGACGCCATCGAAGCAGCCGGGCCGGAGATCCGGCGGCTCGGCCTGCACGTGGATACGGCGCTGGAACCCGCGCTCACGACCGGTAACCGCCTGCTGCTGGAGCGGATGATCGGCAACCTGGTCGACAACGCCGTCCGTTACAACGACCACGATGGCTGGGTGCGTGTCCGGTCCGGGATCAGCGACGGGGGCGCCCGGTTCACGATCGCCAACAGCGGCCCGGTGGTGCCCGATGCCCTGGTGCCGTCGCTCTTCGAGCCCTTCCGCCGGGTGCAGGAGCGGACCGGCATGCACGACGGCGCCGGCCTCGGTCTGGCCATCGCCCGGTCCATCGGCACTGCGCACGCCGCGAAGTTTGAGGCCCGCAGCATCCCGGCGGGAGGCCTGATAGTGACCGTCGCGCTACCCGCGATCACCCAGGATGAACTATCCACAGATCGAGGACCTTAGGCCCCTACGGGCGTCGCGGGCGGGCAACCAGTTCGCGGTGCCGAGCAGGGTCAGGGTAGTCGGCACCACCAAATTCGGTCATTGCTTAGCCTGCCAGCCGCGCACAGATACCCCGTTCGGGCTCGGCACAGGCCGCGTGGCTGGCGACTAGGTTCACGCCCATAGCGGCGGTTCCGGCGCACGCCACACCCGCATCGGCCTGGGAGGCAAATGTGCGGTAACTAGTCACGTGGCCAGGCGATCCAACAATGCTTTGCGCTGTCGTATAGCTCCTGTCAGGGGGAACCAAGGGCCGCCGGCGGCCCTTACCTGTTGGTCACCAGGTGTCAGGGTGCACTGGAGAACGAGTAGATGTCGGAGTTGCCGAACGTTGAGTTAGCCGGGCAGGAGGTGGGCGGGTCCGGCTTCGGGTTCGGCGTGATCCCTTGCAGCAGGTTCTCGCGGTAGGTGTCGACTGCGCGGCAGTCCTGGGCATTGCGGGTGTCGTTCCACACCGCGACGCCGAAGGTGTTGGTGGCAGCGGCGTACACGTAGTCACCCAAGAACTCGGCGACCTGGGAGTTGGCGCTGGACCCGCGGGCGTCACCGCTGGCGCCGCGGTTGAGGGTAGTCCACGACCCCGTCACACCGGAGCTCACCGTTCCCCGCTTGACCACGCCCACCAGCTCTCGTGGGCTGCGGGTGTTGGTCTGGTATGCGGTGGTGAAGGCGTTGTACACGACGTAGACGGTGTTGCCGTTAGGTGAGATCGCGGGCGCCGTGTAGAAACCGCGGTCCCCGGAGGTCTCGATCTGCTGGGGGGTTGTCCAGCTGACACCGTGATTGCTCGACTCTGTGAAGTTGACGTGCGGGTGCTCATTGCCGTCCACGGTGCTGCTGACGAAGCTCATCACCATGTGGTTGGTCGCGCCGTTGCCCGTTGGAGCGCCGTTAGCGATGTCCACGCTGGGTGCCGGGGCCAGGTCGCTGCGAGCTCCGGCGACCCCGTCGATCGTGGCGCGGCCCTGGGCGTTGTCGAGGATCCCCGGCTGATGGACCGGGCCGACCACCGGCGTCTGGGCCGACCAGGTGCTGCCCCCGTCGTGGGACACCGACATTAGCTCAAAGGACTGCCCGCCGGCCGACTGCACGGTTCCTATGCCGAAGACGTAAGCGTTGCCCAGACTGTCGGTGCGGATGGTGCAGCCGTCGGGGGGGTTACGCTGGCCGTTATTGGCGGCCGCCGAGATCTGGTGCTGCGTCCATGTGCTGCCGCCGTCGCTGGAGACGGCCACCTGGAGTGCGGCCGGGGCAGCTTTGCCCTTCTCCTGGCCCTGGAACATCGCCCAGCAGAGGTACACGTTGCCGAAGAAGGGGCTGGAGGCGGCGTTGTCGGCCCAGATCTGCGACTTGTCGGAGAAGGTGGTGTTCGACTGCCGGGACACCACAACCGGCGGCATCCACGAAGTCCTGTCGCCGATGGTGCCTGTGCTTGTGCCCGGGGTGGGGTTGTCCATCCGGGAGACAGCGATAGCTTCGAATCCCCTGAAGCTGCTGCCCGTCGGGAAATTCGAAGTGAGGTTGGAGTAGTAGAGCCGGTCGCCGTTGCTCCACTTGAAGCCGTTGGGCCCGGGAGCAGGACCGAACGCGAGTCCCGGGTCGCCGTCTGACACCAGGCCGTTCTCCTCATACCAGGGCAGCGTGCCGATGTGGCCTTCGGTCTGCGCGCATTGTGACACGGGGGTGGTGAAATCAGCCGTGCAGTTGCGCGCGGTGTAGCCCGTGTACGTCGGCTGGGTCCACGTCTTGCCCGAATTGAAGGAGAAGTACACGCCCGAGACGCCGACGCCCGGGGTGAACGGACAGGGGTTGGCGGGGAACTGGCTGCTGCACGCCTGCTCGTCGATCTCGTCGTTCGAGCCTGCCACCACGATGTTGTTGTGGTTGGCGTCGACAGCTATGGCCGGCTCGTTCTGCTTGTTCTGCGAGAACGGCAACGTCGGGCTGGCGCTGGTGACGTTCACCGAGCTTACCGCCGCGGCCATGGCCGCCAGCGAGCCGCCGGCCAGCACCAAGGCAGCCGCCGCCCCCAGCACCAACAGCACACTAGAACGCTTGCTCACGACGCTCTCCTCCAACCGTCCCTCGGAGACCATCGGTCCCGCGCTCATGCAGGCGGGAGTCTAACAGTTCCCGGTTCCGAAGAGGCAAGTGCCGGTCCCAGGTAAACATGCGGTAGCTAGTTCCTGCTGAATCTGCCTCCTGCGTCCAGTAAGCGAGGTTGGCGCGGGTGATCAGAGTGGCGGTTGCTTGGCGCCAAGCAGCCACTCCTCGATGCACAGCAGAGCGGCGAACTGGTCGCGCGGCCCATGACGAAGTCCGCCGCCTGCGCAGATGATCTTCGTCATGCTCGGCCGCTGCGCCATGCTGGGTAGCGGCATCTGCCCCAGCTACCAACAAAGGGGTCCCGGGATGATCATTGATTGTGCCCACTACCAGGACGGCCGCAGGCGCGACGAGGGCGCCATGCCGCTGGAGGAAGCAGCGGCACGCCGCGGCCAGGGTGGCTTTGTGTGGCTGGGGTTGTTCGAACCCAGTGATGAGGAGCTGGCCCAGGTCCGGGACACCTTCGGCCTGCATGAGCTGGCGGTCGAGGACGCCCAGAACTTTCACATGCGGCCGAAGACCGAGCTCTACGACCAGGATGTGCGGCTGGTCATCTTGCGCACCGCCCGCTACGACGACGACGCCGAGGAAGTCCAGTTCGGCGAGATCAGCGTGTTCCTGGCGCCAACCTTCGTGATCACCGTGCGGCAGGGTGTGGCGAGCGAACTGCGCGGAGCCCGGCAGCGGCTGGAGCAGCGCCCGGAACTGCTCGCCGCCGGCAGCTGGTCCGCACTGTGGGCGATCTTGGACCAGGTAGTGGACGACTACGCGCCCGTCGTGGCCGGGCTGGAACGCGACATCGACCAGATCGAGGCCACCGTGTTCTCCGGTACTGTCGCGCCGACCGAGCGCATCTACTCGCTGCGCCGCGTCGCCACCAACTTCTACCATGCCGTCCACCCGCTGCTCGCCGTGGTCACCACCGTCGAACGCGCCGCCGAGTCCCCGCAGCTACAGCCCTACCTGCGCGACGTCCACGACCACCTGCTGCTGGCCAACGAAGAGGTCGCCGCCCAGCGAGACCTGCTCGGTACGGTACTGGAGGCCAACATGGCGGTGATCTCGGTCGAGCAGACCAAGGTCAGCCTCCGGCAGAACACCACCATGGAACAGCTCACCATCCTGGCGACGATCTTCCTGCCATTGACTTTCATCACCGGCTTCTTCGGCCAGAACTTCGCCTGGCTGGTTCGGCACATCTCTAGCTATGCCGAGTTCATCGTGTATGGCCTCGGCGGACTCATCGTGCCGCTGGCGCTGCTGTTCCTGTGGCTCAGACGGCGCACGGTCCACGCCAATACCGCCGTCCGCGTCCGCGACTGACCCAACCCGCACGGTGGCGATCGCCCCGGACGGGGAGTGGCCGGGGCCATCCCCGGCAGACGGCCCGGATCTGGGCTTCCAAGAGCACCCCTACCACTGGGCCAGCCCAGGCCAAGAACCTGCAGGAGGCGCTACATCGCCAAGCGTGACTTGGACCGGAAGCAGGGCGGCTGACCTGGCCCGCATGGCGCGCGAAACGCGGCTGCTGCCTGCGGGAGGGTGGCCGAGTCGGCGGCGCGGGATATCCTTGGTGGGATGCCTGCCGGGCGGGTAGCCCGGCGGTGCGGGGTTTGACGTCAATGGAGGAGAACGAGCTGCGCACGTGACCGCTACTGCCAGGGCCGTCGAGCTTGCCGGGATCGCGGCCGAGGCTGCGGCCGAGAAGCTCGCCAGCGACATCATCGCGTACGACGTCAGTGAGCAGCTTGTCATCACTGACGTGTTTCTGCTGTGTTCGGCATCCAACGACCGCCAGGTGCGGGCCGTGGTCGACGAGATCGAGGAGCGGCTGCGCCAGGCAGGTGCCCGCCCGGTGCGCCGGGAGGGTGAGCGGGAAGGCCGCTGGATTCTGCTGGACTACCTCGATGTGGTCATCCACGTCCAGCACGCCGATGAGCGGGTGTATTACGCGCTCGAGCGGCTGTGGAAGGACTGCCCTCAGATCGCGCTGCCCGAGCCGGTAGCAGTCGGCGGGCCGCGCAGGGCGCAGGATGGGCGGGGAATGGACCGGCCGGCCGGCCGGGGGCTGCGCTGACCGTGCCCGGCGACCAGGCGGAGAGCGCAGCCGAACCAGGGAATGCAGCCCGGGCCGGTGCGGCTGCTGAGGTGCCCCCGGCCGATAGCGGAGCCCGGGCCGGCGCGGCGGCGCAGGGAGCCGCCTGGTATCACGAGCAGGCGGTCCGGCTGGTGCTGTGGCGGCACGGGCAGACGCTGTGGAACGTCGAGGGGCGGTTCCAGGGCCAGTCCGACATCCCCCTCGACGAGCTTGGGGAGCAGCAGGCCGAGCGGGCCGCCCGGCTGCTGGCCGGGCTGGGGCCGGATGCGATCGTCTCCTCCGACCTGGCCCGGGCGATGGCTACGGCGGCGCCGCTGGCCCGGCTGACCGGGCTGACGATAACGCCGGACAAGGACCTACGAGAGCGGTACGGCGGCCTGTGGGAGGGCCTGACCGACACCGAAATCCGGTCCCGGTACCCGGCCGAGCACGCTCAGTGGACGCCGCCCGGCGGGGAATCGACCGTCGCGGTCGCGGACCGGACCGGCGCGGCCATGGAACGGATCGCCCGTGGGATGGCGCCGGGCACGCTGGCGGTGATCGTCAGTCATGGCGCCGCGATCCGGCTGGGGGCCGCCCGGCTGCTCGGTTTCCCGGAGGACCTATGGGGCGCGGTCGGCCCGCTCGCGAATTGCGCGTGGTCGGTGCTGGCCCGGCGCGGCAGCCGGTGGCGGCTGCTGGAGCACAACGCGGGCACGCTGCCTGAGCCCGTGCTCAGCGATGACCGCTGACCGGTGACGATCCAGTACACTAGCCAGGCGTTGCTGGCGCTTCGCCGGCGTCCAGGGGCTATAGCTCAGTTGGTAGAGCGCTTGCATGGCATGCAAGAGGTCAGGGGTTCGAATCCCCTTAGCTCCACCAGCCCAAACGTCATC
>Ga0318560_10000546_pt1 | contig 11251 bp, 9 predicted proteins | sample GRESIP065b5f22_FD_202537 | JGI IMG/M metagenome (GOLD analysis project Ga0318560, IMG submission 202537) | Tropical soil microbial communities from Luquillo Experimental Forest, Puerto Rico - GRE.SIPMG.065b5f22 | ecosystem: Environmental > Terrestrial > Soil > Tropical forest > Bulk soil... | reverse complement strand
TTCCCTTGGAAAACAGGGACAAGCTGTTCCAGCCTTTCTTCACGACCAAGCCGACCGGCGAGGGCACCGGGCTTGGGCTGTCGATCAGCTACGAGATCGTAACGCAACAGCACGGCGGCACCATCACGGTCGATAGCGAAGTCGGCGACTTCACCGAGTTCACGGTACGGCTGCCGCGAGGCCGATATGCGGTATCGGGTAGAATGGGATGAAGCCGGCCATGTCGCTAAAGGCGGATTTTTAGCGGAGCGATGATCAAGATGAACGGCTTATCCTTGCGACTGTGGTCTTTGTTTCGAGCGCCGGCGTTTTCACAGCCCAATCACCGTCCGACAATCCAATACCGGTCACCGTGGTCCTTGATTTAGTATCTCCAACGAATTCGCCGGCATAGACTATTCGCGCTATGATGCCCTATTGGGGAAGCACCTCGTCGGAGCGCTTCGCCGAATTGGAATTCCGCGCAGCGCTGAAGGAGGAGAACCGAAAGAACGACGGCGATCTCATGGACCAGGAGCGGCGCAGATCCCGCCAGCAAGTCAGGCGCGAATCTCGATGTTCTCCTGGCGGAGTGCTGAGAGTATGATTTTTTGCGAAACTTGCTTGCTGTTGTGATGAGGCACGATGAGCGTTGTCGGAATCCTGATCGCTCTAGGTCTGCTGATCTGGCTCGCCTATCGGGGCTGGAGCATCCTCCTCCTCGCCCCGCTGTGCGCCCTGATCCCTGCGCTTCTGGCAGGCCAGCCACTGCTGGCAAGCTGGACGCAGACCTTCATGAGTAACGCTGCCGGTTTTGTCGCGCAGTTTTTCCCGATCTTTCTCCTTGGCGCGCTGTTCGGCAAGCTGATGGAAGCCAGCGGTTCGGTCGAGGCCATCGCCAAATACCTGACCGAGCGGTTGGGCACAAAGCGAGCCATGCTTGCCATCGTGCTGGCGGGAGCATTCGTCACTTACGGCGGCGTCAGCCTGTTTGTTGCATTCTTCGTGCTGGCGCCCATGGGCCACGCTCTGTTCAAGGCTGCCAATATACCGCACCGCCTGATGCCCGCGGCGATCGCGCTCGGCACGTCGACCTTCACGATGTCGGCGATGCCTGGCACGCCGGCGATCCAGAACGCGATACCGATGCCGTTTTTCGGCACCAACCCGTTCGCCGCCCCAGGTCTGGGCCTAACAGCATCGGCGATCATGCTCGGATTCGGCCTGTGGTGGCTGGCGCGGGCGGAAGCGAGAGCGCGACGCGCGGGAGAGGCCTACAACTACGCCGATCCGACCGATCCCGCCGCCGCAGCAGCCGACGAAATCGTCCGCGAGCGCGCCACCACCGCGCGCGAATTCGATCCCGAGGAAATTGCAAGGGGCGCTCGCGCTACTTCGCTGCCGCCGTTTGTGCTGGCCGCGCTTCCGCTTGTCACCGTCGTATCGGTCAATCTGATCATGTCCTTCGGGATTCTTCCGAATATCGACGCCGCCTTCCTCAAAGAGGAGGGGTGGGGCGCGACCTCGCTCGCCGCTGTCGGCGGCGTCTGGTCGGTCATTGTTGCGCTGGCCGTGGCGATCGCGGTGTTGATCGCGACCAATTTCAGCCGCTTGCCAACCTTGCGGGCGACGATGGACGCCGGGGCAAATGCCGCGGTGCTGCCGATTATCAGTGTGGCAAGCCTGGTCGGCTTCGGCGCGGTGGTGGCATCGTTGCCCGCTTTCGAAGCCGTGAAGGCATGGGTCCTCGGCATCGAAGGCGGGCCGCTGGTCTCGCTTGCCGTGGCGACCAACATTCTTGCCGCACTAACCGGCTCGGCATCGGGTGGCTTGACCATTGCCCTTGATGCACTTGGACCCACCTATATGCAGACCGGTCTCGACCCCGGTCTGATGCATCGTGTGGCCGTCATCGGTGCAGGCACACTCGATAGTTTGCCGCACAACGGCGCGGTGGTCACTCTGCTTGCCGTCTGTGGATCGAAGCATCGCGAAAGCTATTTCGATATCGTCATGGCGGGAATTGTCGGTCCGATCATCGCGCTTGCCGCGGTGATCGCGCTGGGGTCCACGCTGGGTTCGTTCTGACTCACGTCTAAAATTCCGGCGGTGGCGCTAGACTTCCCTCGCCGTTTGTCATTTGCTCCCGGTTTCGCCCTCAATGCCGAGGATCGCGATCTTCGCTCTCCTGATTTCAGCCGGAAAGGCGGGAGATACGTAGCCGGTCGCCACCGCGACTTTCTGCGCGCCGTTGACTGTGTACGTGATCACGCCTCCCGCGATCGCGCCGCCGATCTTCTGGCCCCACAGCTTCTGGCCGGTCGCCGCGTCAAGCGCATAGAAATTGCCGCCGGTGTCGCCGAAGAACACAAGGCCTCCAGCGGTCGGCGTCACAGCGCCGAGGATCGGATAATTGGATTTCAGCCTCCATTTCCACACCCCTGTGTCGGCGTCGGTGGCGTAAAGCCATCCCGCCCAGACGCCGTCGGCGCGCGTAAACTTTCCGAACTCGTTAAACGGATTGAGGGACTTCTCTCCCGTCCACGGCTGCCCGAGCGGGGCACGCGTAATTTCTTCCCTGGTCTGCAGCTTCACCGTTACGCACCAGTCGACGTCGCCGGTGAAGATGAGATTGGTCAGAAGATCGTAGGCCGGGCTGTTCCATTCCTCCCCACCGCCGGGGCCCGGACAGAAATGGACGTCCTTATCGACAGCGAACGGCTCTTCCACATTCTCGATTCTCGTCACCGGCGTCCGGTACAACAGCTTGTTGTCGGCGAGATCGAAGCCGTAAAGGTGTCCGTCTTTCGGCGACACCGCCATCAGCCTCTTGCCCCCATCGTCTTGATCAGAGCCGGCGGGTTGGAGACGTCCCAGTCGTGCCAATCCCTGGGCACAAGCTGGAAATGGGTCTTGTAAGCGCCGGTCCTGGCGTCGAGGACAACAACCGAGCCGGTGAAGAGATTGTCGCCCTGGCGGACGCTGTTGTCGTAATCGGGCGCGGGATTGCCAACGGGCACATACAGGAGCCCCGTCGCGGGATCCAAGGTGACAGAAGTCCAGGCTCCGCCACCACTGATCGGAGCACCCGGGATGTTTTTCCAGGTCGAGGTGTCAAGCGGCGAGGCGCCCTCGGGTCCGCGAACGATATCGCCCTCGGTCTTGGGCACGAGGAAAAATTGCCACGCAATCTTGCCGGTCTTGGCGTCGAGCGCATACATACGCCCCTTGCCGCCTTTGAAGTCGCCGCCGGCGTTGCCGATGAAGACGAGGCCGTTCCATGCGATCGGCGCCGCAGGCACACTTTCGCCCTTCGCCGGATCCGCTATCGGCGTCTCCCAGAGCCGCTTGCCGGTCTTGAAGTCATAGGCGAGCACCCGACCATCGTCGGTCCCACGGAACAATCTGCCGTCGAGGTAGGCCGCACCCCGATTGGTCGGCAGAATGTAGCCCGGATATTCCTCGTGCGTGCGCCAGTTCTCGGCGCAGGTCGAGGGGTCGATCGAGAAAATATCGAATTCGGTCGTACCGATGAGCGCGCCCTCCACCATGATCGGGCCGGTCTCGAAGCTCGTCAATCGCCAGGTGTCGTAGGTGCATAGGACCTTGAGCTTGGCGACGTTCTTGGTGTTGATCTGGTTGAGGTCGGAGAAGCGCTCGGAAGTCAGCGTCTTGTTGTAGCTCGGCCAGTCCGCGGAGGCCGGCGAGGGAGGAGCCGCGGGCGCGGGCGCCGCAACGCCCTTGTAATTTGGGTTCGTTTCCGTCGCGACGGCACCCGCAGGCGCAAAAAGCGACAGAACTGCGCCGCGCAACTCGCCGACGCGCGCCTCGACTCCGGCCTCGTCCGCAAGCGAGGAGGTGGCTCCTCCGCCCACGACGCCCGCCTCCAGGGCAAAGACCATGATGCTGACGAGTCCGAGTCTGCGTTTCATCGTCACCTCTCTCGCCTTGTTGGGTTACCTTCGTCTGTCTGCGCATGGCGCAGCTTGTCGCGGAACACCCAATAGACGTCGTCCTATAGATCGCGATGAGAGGAAGCACGACAATCGCGCCCCAGTTGAACGAGGCTGCGGTTCAATTGGCTTCCTCCCCGTCGACCTAATGTTGCATCTGCATGAGCCGCTCCATCGGGATCATGTTGTGGTTGAGGTGAAACATGATCGACACCGACCCGACAATCAGAACAAAAACAACAAAGACGCCGAACGTCAGCGCCATCACATTGTTCATGCTGTCGGGCCTGGTGGTGATGTGAAGGAAGAAGACGATGTGAACGCCCATCTGCGCGATCGCCAGCACGATCAGTGCGGCCGGAATGCTGGGCTGCCACACCAGCGTCGTGCCGGATATGTAGAACGACACGATTGTAGCGAGCACCGCCAGCCCGAGGCCGATCAGATAGCCGCGAATGCCCACCGCAATCTCGGCGCCGCTGGCTGGCTCGTCGCCGGGAGCGATGTCGCCATCGTACAGTGGCACGCCGGTTTCGCCGTCGCTCATCGTGCAACTCCCATAAGATAGACCACCGTGAAAATTCCGACCCAGATGATGTCCAGCGTGTGCCAGAACAGGGCGAAGCACAGGATCCGCCTGAGGATGTCGGCGCGGTAGCCTTTGGCGTACACCTGCGCCATCATGGTCAGCAGAAAGAGGAGGCCCATGGTCACGTGCAGCCCATGGCAGCCGACCAGTGCGAAGTAGGCTGACAGAAAAGCGCTGCGCGACGGTCCGGCGCCTTGAGCGATCAGGGTGGTGAAGTCGCGAAGCTCGAGGAGCAAAAACGCGGCGCCGAGAAGAGCAGTCGCGATCATGCCGCCGTAGTACATGAAGTCTGCGCGGGCGCGGGCGCCCAAGCTTGCCATCCCGCAGGAAAAGCTGGACGCAAGGAGACACCCTGTCTCGATCGCGACGGTGGATATGTTAAACAGGTCTTTTCCGCTGGGACCGCCGGCCGTCATGTCCTTGAGCACCGCGTAGGTGGCGAAGAACGCAGAGAACATGACGACGTCGCTGAGCAGGAAGACCCAGAAGCCGAAGGCTGCGATGATGAGCTTGGACGCAACGCTGCGCTCCCCGTGCTCGGCGAACGGCACAACCGCGGCCGCGCCACGGACAAAGCCGAAGTCGGTGGTTGCGATGCTCATTGCACGACCCCCAGGTGAGCAAGCGCCGCAAGGCGCGCGCTGCGGTTTGCCCGATCGATGCGGGCGACTTCCGCGGCCGGAATGCGGTATTCTTCTCGGTCGCGCCACGCGAAGGCGACAAAGGTCGCGAAGGCGCCGATGAAGGACAGGATCGCCAGCCACCAGATGTGCCAGATCATCGCGAAGCCCAGGAAGGTCGCGAAAAAGGCGCAGACGATTCCGGTAGGACTGTTGCGCGCCACTTCGATGTCCTTATAGGCCGGTTCGGGCCCCAGCGAGTGCGTCTCGAGGGCGCGCTGCTTTGCGTTCCAATAGGTATCCCTGCCGTCGACCCGTGGAAGCACGGCGAAGTTGAAGACGGGCGGCGGCGACGACGTCGACCACTCGAGCGAGCGCGCGTTCCAGGGATCGCCGGTCACATCGCGAAGCTCCTCCTTATGGCGGAAGCTCACGACGATTTGCGTGATCTGACACGCGATTCCGATCTATACGAGGATGATCCCTGATTCCGCGATAAGCATCCACGGGTACCAGGCGGCGACATCGTAATGCTGCATGCGCCGCGTCGCGCCCATGAGCCCCATCACGTAGAGCGGCATGAAGGCCAGATAGAACCCGACCAGCCAGCACCAGAACGCGGCCTTCCCCCAGCGCTCGTCGAGGCAGAAGCCGAAAGCCTTGGGGAACCAGTAGGTGTAGCCGGCGAACGCAGCGAACACGACGCCGGCGATGATGACGTTATGGAAATGCGCGATCAGGAACAGGCTGTTGTGCACCATGAAGTCCACCGGAGGGACCGCCATCATGACGCCGGTCAAGCCGCCGATCACAAAGGTGAACAAAAAGGCGAGCGACCACATCATCGGCGTCTTGAAGACGATGCGGCCACGGTACATGGTGAACAGCCAGTTGAACATTTTCACGCCCGTCGGCACTGCGATGATCGTCGTCATGATGCCGAAGAATGCGTTCACATCCCCGCCGGCGCCCATGGTGAAGAAATGATGCAGCCACACCAGGAGGGCGAGAACGCCGATGGCCATCGCAGCGATCACCATGGAGCGGTAACCGAAGAGCGGCTTGCCTGAGAAAGTTTGCACCACCTCGGAGTAGATGCCGTACGCTGGCATGACCAGGATGTAGACCTCCGGATGTCCCCAGGCCCAGACGAGGTTCATGAACATCATCATGTTGCCGCCGGCTTCGTTGGTGAAGAAGTGAAAGCCGAGGTAGCGATCGAGGATCAGCAGCGCCAAGGTCGCGGTAAAGATAGGGAAGGCACAGACGATCAGTAGGACGGAGACGAGCGAGCACCAGGTGAACATCGGCATGCGCATCAGGGTCATGCCAGGAGCGCGCAGCTTCAGAATCGTGGTGACGAAATTGATGCCGCTCAAGAGCGTGCCGACGCCTGCGATCTGCACCGCCCACAGGTAGTAGTCCACCCCGACGCCTGGCGAGTAAGTCAGTTCGCTTAGCGGCGGATAGGGGAGCCAGCCGGTCTTGGCGAACTCGCCGATCAGAAGCGAGAGGTTGACGAGCAGCGCGCCGCTCGCCGTCAGCCAGAAGCTCACGTTATTGAGCGTCGGAAAGGCGACGTCGCGCACGCCGAGCTGCAGCGGCAGAGCGATGTTCATCAGCCCGATCACGAACGGCATCGCCATGAACAAGATCATGATCGTGCCGTGGGCGGAGAAGATCTGATCGTAGTGATCCGGCGGCAGGTATCCCGGCGCCTTGTAGGCCACCGCCAGCTGCGACCGCATCATGATCGCGTCGGTCAGGCCGCGCAGGATCATGACGGCGGCGAGAAGCACATACATCACGCCGATGCGCTTGTGGTCGCAGCTGGTCATCCACTCGCGCCAAAGATACGGCGCGTAGCCCTTGAAAATGAGAAACAGGACCACGGCGCCGACAATGCCGAAGGCCCCGATGCCGGCGACAAGCGGGATCGGATGCGTCCACGGGATCGCGTCCCAGGTGAGTTTGCCGAACATGCTAAAACCCTCCCCCGCTTGACGGTCCGGGCCCGGGAGGCAGCTCCTGCGTTACGATCCTGTCGAACAGGCCCGGCTCGACGGCAGAGTAGGTGTAAGGAGCGACATTCATGCTCTGCACGGAGAGATCCTTGTAGGCCTGCGAGCTCAGCGTCGGGCCGCCGCCGTTGCTGGCTTGCTTGGTCCAGGTGTCGAAATCCGCTTTCGGCACTGCCTCCGTCGTGAAATGCATGTCGGAGAAGCCGTTGCCGCTGAACATCGCGGAGAGGCCCATGAATGAGCCCGCTTCATTGGCGTTCAGGTTGAGGTTCGTCGCCATGCCGTTCATGGTGTAGATCATGCTGCCGAGCTGCGGGACGAAAAAGGCGTTCATCACGCTCGCCGAAGTCAGTCTGAAATGGATGGGAACCCCGGCGGGAATGACGAGACGGTTCACGCTGGCGACGTTTTGGTCGGGGTAGATGAACAGCCATTTCCAGTCGAGCGATACGACCTGGACGTTGAGCGGCTCCTCATCTGACGACAGCGGCTTCGCCGGATCGAGATCGTGTGAAGCGATCCAGGCTACGCTTCCGAGGAGCATGATCGTCAGCAGCGGAAGGGACCAGGTGATGAGTTCAATCTTGCCCGACTCGACGAAGCTCGGCTCGAAGTAAGCCCGCGTGTTAGACCGTCGGTACCACCATCCGAATATGAGCGGCGCGAGCATCGTCGGAACGACGATCGGAAGCATGATGATGAACGTTCCGATTAGAAGCGACGACGTCGCCTCGCCGACGACTCCCTTGGGATGGAGGACGATGAGCTCCTGGCACCCCCCCAGCGGGAGCGCTGCGAGCGCGGCGCCGCAGCGGAGAGCGACGGCGGCCGGCGATGGACCCCTGAACCGGAGACGCGTCCTCAACGCCCTGCCTGCGAGGCGCTTGCAGGGACTAGCCATCTTGCGGACCTCCTGACCACGAAGTCGATCTTGTCGGCAGACCTCTGACCGGAGTGCCCGTCCGAGTGATGACGAACGCGAACTGCAGCCGCGACAACAGAACTGGATCAAACTCCATGACCAGGCTCCTCATCTCTCGGAGGCGCTATCAAGGGCCAGTACTCGATCTTGGATCACAATCGTCGACCGCGAGCCAGGGACGGCACAGCCCAGCTTAAACTTAAAGAAGCATCCGATCAGCGCTATGCGAATTCGGCTAATTCCAAAAATCGCTGGCCTCTGAGGGGTGGTCTCAGACGTTGGTTCGGGATGTCGAAAACCAAGTGTTCGAACGGCACAAACCGGGATGCTCGTCCAACCGTTGCGATTATGGCTCGCGTCGGGCGTTTGCTGAGAAAGCTCGGGGAGTACCCCGGCAATTTCAGAGGGCGACGTCGCAGACAAGATCAGCCGAATTCGCATAGTCCGCCGCACCAACAACTGCAATTCTGAAAAGGTCCGGGGTGGGCTTGCGAAGCCATCGGAATCGTTCGTGGGAGAACGTGTTCGTATGCAGCCACCAGCGGAAGTCGACCATTCATCTGGATTTGAAGGGCAGGATTGGAGCGAACGTCGTACGGTGCAGGCGATGACCGATGCCGATTACCAGGAACTGGGACTGCTGGCCAAAACGGTGATCGTGGTTGCCGCCGTCCTTTTCGTCACGGGCGTGTTTTGGCATGGCATCTCGCTCAAAGTCTTCGAACAGTTTTGGCACGACCTGATCGAGCGGCCGGATGGACCGATGCGATTCCGTTTCGTTCTGCAGCCGGTGATAGCTACGGTCGTCGCGATCCGCGACGGTCTCGAGGACGCTCGAGCCGGCCGCTCGCCATATCTCGCAACAGTGCTGGGTAATCGGCAGGAGCGCATTGGACGGTTGCGGGAGGGATTGAATGCGACCGCCAGGATCATCGCTCTTGGGCTCGTCATGGACGTGATCTATCAGGCGGTCGTATTCAAGACGTTTTATCCAGACCAGGCGCTCGTCGTGGCGTTGGTGCTGGCGTTTGTACCTTATTTGATCATTCGGGGTGTGATTGCGCGCATCTGGCGTGGTCAACCACTCACGTAACAGGCGTGCACAAACCACTGATAGAAGGATGTCGGAGCATGGCCGATTCAGTCAACACCGCCGATGCAGATCGGTTCACCGTCAGGGTCACATCAGATAGTCATTTCGGCTGGATCCGCACCCGATTCAGCCTTGAACGAACGATGATGTCGTGGCTCCGCACGGCGACTGCTTTGATCGGTTTCGGCTTCGCGATCGTTCAGTACCTCAACCACCTACAACAGGTGCCCGAGGCCCGCCCCGCGTACTTACCGACCGCGCCGGAGTACCTGGGGCTTGCCCTGATTTCATGCGGTGTCGGCTCTCTTGTCGTCGCTATTTGGCAATACGAGTACACGGTTCGTTATTTGTGGAGCGGCGCGTTCGAGCCGATTGCCGGAATGACAAAGGAGGGGAAACACTCGCCCGTCCTGGCGATCGCAATCCTTCTCATCTGCATAGGCGTATTCGCCTTTTTCGCCGTGCTGCTGCGCCTCACCTAGTCAGAGAAGCTCAAGTTCGCCGCGTGACTGCAAAACGTCCAGAATAGTGAAGGGAGACGACTATGGCTAAACCAGACAAGCCTAACATTCTCATTCTTTGGGGCGATGACATTGGCTGGTGGAATATTAGCTACAATAACCGGGGTCAGATGGGCTATCGGACTCCCAACATCGATAGAATTGGCAACGAAGGAGCGACGTTCACTGACTACTACGGCCAGCAAAGCTGCACGGCCGGGCGAGCCGCCTTCATCACTGGCCAGAATCCAATTCGCACCGGGCTTACCAAAGTCGGAATGCCGGGAGCCGACGTAGGTCTTAGAGCGGACGATCCGACGATCGCCGGACTACTCAAGCCGCTGGGTTACGTGACCGGCCAGTTTGGCAAGAACCATCTGGGAGACAAGGACGAGTTCCTCCCCACGCTTCACGGCTTCGACGAGTTCTTTGGCAATCTGTATCATCTGAATGCCGAGGAGGAGCCGGAGGATGTTGATTATCCGAAGAACCCGGAATTCAGGAAGCGGTTTGGACCCCGAGGCGTGCTTCACAGCTGGGCCGATGGCAAAGGCGGACAGAGGATTGAGGATACCGGTCCCCTGACGAAGAAACGTATGGAGACGATCGACGACGAGGTAACCGATAAGGCCTTGGGCTTCATTGACAAAGCCCACAAGGAGGGCAAGCCTTTCTTCCTCTGGTACAATACCACTGCGATGCACTTCAGGACACATTGCGCCGAAAAGCACCGGGGCAAAAGCGGTCAGGGCTTCTACAACGACGTCATGGTTGCGCATGACGAGCACATCGGCCAGATGCTCGCTAAACTCGACGAGCTTGGCATCGCAGACGACACGATCGTCATGTACTCCACGGACAACGGTCCCCACTATAACACCTGGCCGGACGGCGGCATTACGCCCTACCGCAGTGAGAAGAACACCAATTGGGAAGGCGCCTGGCGTGTGCCTATTTTCGTGCGCTGGCCTCGCAAGATTAAGGCGGGTACAGTACTCAACGATGTCGCATCACACCAGGATTGGCTGCCCACACTTCTTGCAGCGGCGGGAGATCCGGAGGTCTCGGCGAAGCTTCTTCAAGGTTATAAGGCAGGCGACCGGACCTATAAGGTGCATATCGATGGTTACAACCTACTGCCCTATCTCACCGGCGAGGCGAAAGAGAGTCCCAGAAAGTTCTTCTTCTACATCAGCGACGATGGCGACATTCTGGGCATCCGGATGGGCGACTGGAAAGTCGTGCTTTTGGAGCAAAGGGCCCAACAACTGATGTGCTGGTTCGAGCCGTTTGTAAAACTTCGAGCGCCGAAGATCTTTAATCTGCGCCGAGATCCATTCGAGCGCGCGGACCATAACTCGAACACATACTGGGATTGGTTGATCTCCCATGCCTACATTATCTACGAAATGCAGGGGCTTGTGGCCCAACAAATCCAGGCATTTCTGAAATTCCCGCCACGCCAGAAGCCGGCCTCGTTCAACCTGGACGCGGTCCTCGCGCATCTCCAAGAAGCCTCCGGCGGCGGCAATCATTAGACAGCCCCTTTGGATGGTCGCGCCACTGTTAAAGAC
>Ga0318560_10000544_pt1 | contig 11253 bp, 8 predicted proteins | sample GRESIP065b5f22_FD_202537 | JGI IMG/M metagenome (GOLD analysis project Ga0318560, IMG submission 202537) | Tropical soil microbial communities from Luquillo Experimental Forest, Puerto Rico - GRE.SIPMG.065b5f22 | ecosystem: Environmental > Terrestrial > Soil > Tropical forest > Bulk soil... | reverse complement strand
GTCTTTTGTTTTCGCGGTCAGCGCGTCGTGTCGCCTTGGAATGCGGCGCGGTAGGCGGAAGGCGTGGTGGCGGACTCGCGAGCCAGGTGCAGCCGGAGATTGGCCGCGGTGCCGAGGCCGCAGCGGCCGGCGATCTCGTCGATACCCAGTGCGGTCGACTCCAACAGCCGTCTGACCTCCAGCAGCCGCTGCGCCGTGAGCCAGCGCAGCGGCGTCGTGCCGGTTTCGGCGCGGAAGCGCCGTGCGAAAGTCCTTGGCGCGTAACCGGCCTGGCGGGCCATGTCGTCGACCGTGATCGGTTCCGCGAGCCGCTCGATGGCCCAGGCGCAGGTTTCCGCCAGCCCGCCCGCGCTGTGCGGGATCGGCCGGTCGATGAACTGGGCCTGTCCGCCGGACCGGTGCGGAGCGACGACCATGCGGCGGGCCACCATGGCCGCTAGTTCGGCGCCGTGATCGTTGCGGTACAGGTGCAGGCAGAGGTCGATGGACGCGGCGACGCCGGCACTGGTCAATACCGTGCCCTCGTCGATGTACAGCGGGTCGGGACGGACGTCGATGTTCGGGAACCGGGAGGCCAGGTCGTCGGCATCGCGCCAGTGCGTGGTGGCGGTGCGGCCGTCGAGCAGCCCGGCCGCGGCGAGCGCGAAGGCGCCGGTGCACACCGCGACCATGCGCGCTCGCGAAGCGGCCTTGCGCAGCGCGCGCAACACCGGCTCGGCCGGTGCGTCCAGCGGGAAGAAACCGGGCACTATGACGGTGTCCGCGCTCGCCAAAGCGTCGAGGCCGGCGGTGGCCAGCACGCTGAAGCCGGTCGTGGTGGGCACCCGGCCGGCACGCTGTGCGCTCACCGTGAACTCGTAGCGGTCTCGCTCGTCGCGGTGTCCAAAGACCTGCGCCGGCACGGACAGGTCGAAGGCAACCACGTCCGGCAGGGCGAGTGCGACTATCCGGTGCATGGCAGAATTCTAGTGAAGTTAGGCAGTCCTGCCACTCGCGTCGATGGCCGGAGGGCAGCAGGATCAACGTATGGATATCGGCTCGCTTGTGTTTGACAACATGGACCAGATCGACTTCACCGGTCCGTTCGAGGTTCTGTCCCGCCTGCCCGGTGCGACCTACCGCAGCTACGGCCTGACCGGCGCGCCGGTGCGCGACGTGCGCGGTCTCACCATTGTTCCGGACGCGGCCATCGCCGACGCGCCGGAACTGGACGTGCTGCACGTGCCCGGCGGCCCCGGCGTCGACGCGCTGATGGAGAACGCGGAAGTCCTTGCCTGGCTGCGAAAGCAGGCGTCACACGTGGTGCTCTCGGTGTGCACCGGTGCCTTGCTGCTCGGCGCCGCCGGCCTGCTCGCCGGCCGCCGCGCCACCACTCACTGGGCATCGTTGGACCTGTTGCGGGAGTTCGGCGCCGAGGTGGTCGAGGACCGGGTCGTCGTGGACGGTGACTGGGTCTTCGCCGGCGGTGTCACCTCCGGAATCGACGGCGCGCTCACGCTCGCCGCTCGCCTGCATGGAGACCAGGTGGCGCAAGGGATTCAGCTGTACATGCAGTACGCGCCGGAGCCACCGTTCAACGCCGGCACCCCGCGGACCGCGCCACCGGCGGTGCTGCGGGCGGCGCAGGCCGAACTGGCGGAGATCACGCGTCGTCGGCAGGAGACGATCCGGCGGATCATGGTGGCGCACACGCGCGAGTTGGCCACCTAGGCGAATGGTCCCCGTCCTGGTCGTTGTCCCAGGGCGTCGCCTTGCCTGCGGACTTCATCTCTGCTTTGGCCTTCTCGACACTGTCATGGTCTCCTTCTGAGTTGTATTGAGCGCCACGACTACCTGCTTCCGCTTCTCCTTGCTCGTGTGCTTTGCCCGTCCGACCTCCACCCGGAAGACATCGATGAAGGAGTTCAATTCGTCGTGCGCCGCCTTGTATGCGGGACGGCTTGCCGCTGTCTGTCCAGCTTGTCGGCCGGCCATTCGGCGAGGCGACGCTGCTAGCGATTAGCAGACAGATCGAGGAGCGCGGCCCATGGCGGCGCCGGCCACCGCTGTCGTAATGCCGTCGGTGCGCCGACCTCCGGCTCGGCAGACCCTCGCCCTTTGATCATGTCAGCGCACGGCGACCCGCAACATTTTGTAGCCGCGCAAGACGTTGTTGAGTCGCGCCTCCTCCTCCAGGATCGTGAAGCGCCGAACGCGTTTGGCCAATGCGGTGAACAGAGCCTGCATCTCCAGGCGGGCGAGATTCATGCCAACGCACGCGTGCGGGCCGGCACCGAAACCCAGATGATCACCCGGCCGCCGACGTATATCGAACCGATCCGGGTCGGGATACTTGCGCTCGTCTCGGTTCGCCGCGCCATAAAACACGATGGCGCGCGAGCCCGCCGGCAGCACCACGCCGCCCATGTCCACGTCCCGGGCGACATAGCGGGAGAAGCCCTGGATCGGCGAGTCGTAGCGCAGCACTTCGCTGATCGCGCTGGGCATTAGCCGCGGATCCGCACGCAGTAGGTCCCACTGTTCGGGATTGTTCGCGAACAACCACACCGCGTTGCTGATCGCCGAAATTGTCGTGTCCAGACTGGGACCGATGTAGTCGATCATCATGGCCGGACACGCCTGCGAGGGCACTTCGCCCCGCGCGACCGCGTCGTGGATCCCGTCGGCCCAACTACCGGGCTTCAGCTTGCTGGGCACGGCCTCAGTGGTGGCGTAGTTCATCATCTCGTCTAAGACCGGAAACGACGCGATGGTCCTGTCGTTGATCGGCCCGAAGCAGTTGAACAACTCCTCGGCCCAGACCAGCATCCGCTCTCGGCCCTGCTCGGGTAGTCCGACCAGATTCGAAACCACCTCCACCGGAAGGTGATTCGCCAACTCGGTCGCGGCGTCGAAGCTGCCCTGCTCGACCAGTTTCTCCACCAGGCTCTCGGCCTCCGCGGTAATCTCCTCGCGGGCCGGGCGCAATGCCCTAGGCTTTAGCGGACGAACGAGCACGCTGCGTAGCGCGTCGTGGTCAGCTCCGTCGCTGCACAGCGTGTTGCCGCGCAGCACCCGGTTCATCCCATCGTTCATCATCACGCCGTAACGAGATGGGAAGCACTCCCAGTCCAGCAACGCACGCCGAACCGCGTCGTAGCGAGTGAGGGCAAACATCTGATACCTGGTCAGCCACACGGCGGAACCCGCATCGCGTAACCTCTTGTACCCCAACCATGGATCGAGCAACGCCTCGTCGGTGTAGGGATCGTAGTCGGACTGAGGAGCCGAACTGATCATCTCGCTCGCACCATCCGCACCTACCTTCAGAATCGCGACAAGACAAATTTCGCTCCGCGCTGGATCGACGATGGATGACACGGTCGTAGATCGACGACCGTTCAACGGCTGTAGTGTGTCGGTCGTCACTGCGCCTGCGACTTCCATTCCGGAAGTGGGACGGCGTTCCGAAGTTCGTCCGGTTGGCACTACCCTGGTCCGGTGACACGACAACCGGGGCTGGGACCAGCTCGGCGGGCAGATGTCGAGCGTAATCGCGCCCGGGTGTTGCAGATTGCTCGTGAGCAACTGGCTGCGGGTGACGATTCGCTGCAGCTGAACACGATCGCCCGGCTCGCGGGGGTGGCGGGTGCCGATACTTGCTGCGACGGCTGCGACCTGCTCTGCGGTTAGCGGATGGTGCCGCCGGTTGCGACCCTGCGCACTGTTGGCTGAGAAGTCCACGCCGTCAACGGGGTTCGATGCAATCGCCTTATGGCGCACCGCGTACACGAACAACGCTCCACTGTTTCGCAGGGCGAAGGTTGTTGGGGCCGGGCCGTTCGGTGGTCCCGTACCCCCGCCTGTACCCCGAGTTGTCGTGGCGCCTTGACGTTTTGCCACGACACGCAGCCGTTGCTCACGTCCGGCGCGGCGCGATGTTTACACGCACACTGCGACGAGGAATTAGCCAGCTATCGAAGACGCCGCATCATCGATGAGATCGGTTACCGCGCTCGGCTGGGAAGCCAGCGAGGCATGGCTGGCATCAAGCTCGATGGTCTTGCGGGCACCTATCCGCGTCGCCATTCTGCGCTCGTTGTCGGGGTGAATTATGCGGTCGGCGGCCGACACCTGGTACCACGCTGGTTTGACCTTCCAAGCGGCCGTCGTGACGGGATCACTGAACGTCGAGGCGCGTGGCGCCTTCTGGGTCACGGCCATGACGAGTGCCTCGTCCACGGACAGGTCCTGACAGAAGCTTTCACCGAACTTCTCCTGCCGCAGCCAGAGATACCCATCGGAGTCTGGACCGGCATTATCGAGAGCCGCAGGCGGCACTTCCTCGCTGATCTGCGCCAGGCTTTCCCCGACCTCAGGTGCGAACGCGGCGATGTAGACCAACGCGGCGACGTTCGGGAGGTCACCCGCTTCGGTGATGACCGCGCCGCCATAAGAGTGCCCAACCAGCACGACCGGTCCATCGACCTGACGAATCATCGTGCTAGTTCTCTCAGCGTCGTCGGCAAGCGATGTCAGCGGGTTCTCCACGGCATGCAGCGACGCATAACCACGTCTGTTCAGTTCGACAATGACTTTTCCCCAGTGGCCGGCGTTACCCCAAAACCCGTGTACCAGAACAACTGCCGGCTTGTCTGCCATGACGATCGCTCCTTGCCGCCAGATGACCACACACGCAGTGGCCTAGGCCATACAGCCTTCAAGTTATACCGACGGCCCATCACCAGCAAGAAAGGGAGACCCCCCGAACACGCTCCCGCGATCATCGACGCCACGTGTCGACAGGGACGAGGACGGCGAGCTGGTGCAGATAGCCCGCTAGCGGCGTGGCCAGTAGCGCAGCTGCCGGCGCCACCGCGCACGGATACGGCGACGCTAGGCCGCAAAGCGCCGTACCCGAGTCGGTCGCCGGGGCGGGTTGAGGGGTTATAGGCCAGGCTCCCCGCCCCGGCTGCCCCGCCAACAGAGAGGAACACACCAATAGCCACCAAGAAGCAAGCCGCCGCACGCGCGAAGTTCGCCAAGGCAGCCCGCGCCAAAGGCAACACCAAGGTCGGTCGGCGCGCCAAGAGCACCGCAGCGCCCAAGCGCAAGAAGCGCGGCAAGTAGCGCGTGTTAGCTCGCGCGGCGTACACACCGCCGTGCGCCGGTACGACGCCGGTATGCACAGCCCTACCCAGCCGACCTAACCGCCACAAATAGTGGCTGACCTCGGATTTATGTGTGGGGCGGGCGGGGCTCGAACCCGCGACCAACGGATTATGAGTCCCTAGACAACGTTCGCGCGACCGGGCGAAACGGTTAGCTGAACCGGCTCAAATCGCCTGTAACACAGCAGATTCGCGCGTTGCCGGTACGGTTCCGGTACGTCTTCAGTACGGCTACAAATCGCCCCTGGACGCCGGGGCGACGCCGGGGTGAGACGTGGCGCGGAGTGTTAGCTAAGCTAGCGACCGGGGTGGGTTTCGGTGCGGCTATGAGAACGACATGAATACCCGCAGTTCTGCCGCAGGCGGATTGCCCTTGCGGCTTAATGTCAGGGCTCGTCAGGAATAGAGACCACAACTTGATGCCAAGCGTCTGGAGGCTCTCATGACAATCAGTAATCTCACCCGATCAGCTGCTGCGGCGGCAGTCATGGGCACCTCCGCTCTCATCCCGGTACCGGCCGCCGCCGATCCCCTCCCGTACGGACCCGATACGTGCATCCAGGGCTACGTGTGGCGCGAGGCGCGGCCCGGCGACACCGTCTGCGTCACGCCGGAGATTCGCGCGACGGTCGCCAAACAGAACTCCACGCCGGGCGCCAACAAGGACCCCAATGCCGGGTCCGGACCACAGTCCTGCTCGCAGGGCTACGTGTGGCGGGAGGCCTTCGACGGCGACACGATCTGCGTGACACCGGCCTTCCGGCAACAGATGCTCAATGACAATGCCGCTGCGGCATCGCGCAAGCAGGCCACCCAGCCGCAGCCTAAGCCCAACGCGCCGGCGAACGGTTCAGCCGTGCTGTTCGAGGTCACCGGATCTGGCGAGGTGTACAACATCGTCACCGACCCGTCGGGACCGAACGTCTCCGATCACACGAAAATCCCGTGGCAGCGGACCATCACCGTCGGACCCGACGTGCAGTTGCTCCAAGTCGTCGCGACCGGGCGCCAAACCCCCGGCCCAGGATGTCGCATCACCGTCGACGGAAAGGTTGTCGCCGAACAGCCGATCGGTGGAAGCGCACACTGTGTGTTCAGCCGGTTCTGAGGCCTAGTACCCAGCCGCTCGAGCTGTTTCGGGTCGCACTGCGAGTTCGTCGCGATCTTGACCCGCAGGTCCAGAGAAACCTTTGTGCCGAGCAGCTTTTCGATCTGCGTGCGCGCCGACGGTGGCTCCCTGTTCTGTCTGATCTTGTGGCGAGACGTACTCGGCCTAACCCCGACGCCGTAGCGGCACGACGTTGGTCGCCTCGGCAGGCTTCAGCGGGGCGGTTGGCTCGGGTGGCGCGTTCGGTACGCCGCCGTCGTGCTCTGGGATCCAGTCGCCGTAAACGTCGAGCGTAAGCGTGTAGGTGCCATGCCCTAGCCATTGGCTTACCTGCACGAAGTGGACGCCCGCCGAAAGTTGTAGCGCCGCAAACGTATGCCGTAGGTCGTGTAGCCGCACGCCTTCGACGGCGGGTAGCACTGTGCCATCATCTAGTGTGGTGGCCGGCCTGCTCGCCTGTATGCCGACCGCCGCCAACGCGGGTCGTAACAGGTTCTTGTACTGGGCGAGTGGTGAGTTGTGCAGGCGTGCTTTACAGCGCTGTTGCCTAATACCGCTCTACGGTGCCCCAGTCAGGTTGACAGCTTCCGGCGGGGTAATAGAGCGTATCCGTCAGGCAGGCTCACACACCGGCCTAGCCTTCGATGGAGAGGAATTAATATGCGCGCCATCCAGATTGAACAGTTCGGCGACCCCGCGCAGGTGCTCCACGTCGTCGACATCGAAGAGCCGCCGCCACCGGGTCCGCATGAGGTTCTGCTGAGCGTTGAGGTCTCGCCGTTGAACAAACACGACCTACTCGTTGTCACTGGAATGCTGGCGCGACCACCCCTGCCCCACGTACCAGGCGCAGAGGGGGTCGCCCGCGTACTTGCCACTGGCGCCGAGGTCGATGAACTTCAAGTCGGCGATCTGGTCGTGCTACCCCTGTATGCCGGTGCGTGGCGTGAGCGGCTCGTCGTGCCCGCCGACAGCCTGTTCGCACTCCCCGCCGGCGGCAACATCGACCAGTACTCGATGCTGGGCAGCAACCCTCCGACAGCAGGCTTGATGCTCAGTGAATGCACCACCCTGCAGCCCGGTGACTGGGTTGTTCAGAACGCCGCGAACTCCGGTGTGGGACGGTCATTGATCGCGCTAGCCAAACTTCGTGGACTGAAGACGATCAACCTGGCCCGCGACGACACAACGTTCGCCGAGCTCACAGCAGCGGGGGCCGATGTGGTCCACGTCGACGACCCCGATGCGGTCGGCGATGTTCGAGCAGTGATCGGCGACGCGCGAGTGGCGCTGGCAGTGGAAGCCGTCGGTGGTCCAGGGGTGGCGCGGCTGCTCGAATTGCTGTCCGACGGTGGATGGTTGGTCAGCTATTCCTGGGCCAGGGACGAACCCATGTGGGTCGACACCTCGACACTGGTCGGCAAGCACCTCACCGTCCGCGGATTCTTTGTCGGCGACTTCGACTACCGCGACAAGGTGGTGCCTGTCATTCGTGAGGCGGCACCGCTGGTGGCCGACGGCACCCTCGTTGTCCCCGTGGCGGGCGTGTACCCCCTCACGCAGATCCAGGACGCGGTGCAGCATCTCCTCCGGGGCGGCAAGATCCTCCTGAAAGTGGCGTAACACTCCCAGGCTGCCCGGGGGCTCTGTGTGTCCTGCTGTCTCAGACTGCGAAGCCGCCTGGCCCAAACGCTCGATGATGATCGCGTTGGCCATCCCGCCGCCCGACCCAGAAATGGCGAGTAACGGGCTGATAGCGGACAGCTTGGCAGTTTGCTCGTGGTCACGGGCGGCACGATGATCGAGGCGCGCTCATCTGAGCTGGCGGTCCAGGTTATAGGCCGCGCTGATCAGCGCCAGGTGGGTTAGGGCCTGCGGGAAGTTGCCCAGTTGCATACCTGTCGGCCCGATTTCCTCGGAGTACAGCCCGAGGTGGTTGGCATACGTGAGCATCTTCTCGAATGCCAGGCGCGCCTGATCGAGCCGCCCGGCTCTGGCGAGTGCTTCCACCCACCAGAAGGAGCACATCGAGAAGGTTGCTTCCTTGCCGGCAAGCCCATCCGGTGACGCTTGGACGTTGTAGCGGTAGACGAGGCTGTCGGAGACCAGTTCTGCAGTGATGGCGTCAAGTGTCGAGATCCAACGGGGGTCCGTCGGGGCGATGAACTTGCACAGCGGCATCAGCAGCAGCGACGCGTCGAGCACGTCACTGTCGTAGTGCTGGACGAACGCCAGTCGTGCGTCGTTCCAGCCGCGTTCCATGATCTGGTGGTAGATGCGGTCGCGGACGTTGCTCCAGCGAGGGATGTCGGCTGGCAGCCCGCGCTGACGAGCCACTCGAATCGCCCGCTCGACCGCGACCCAGCTCATGAGCCGGGAGTACGTGTAGTGCTGCCGGCCGCCGCGAGTTTCCCAGATCCCCTCGTCGGGCTGGTCCCAATGTTCTATCAGCCACTCGAGGCCGCGCGTGATCTGCATCCAGCCATCGTGATAGATGGGCAGGCCGTGCTTGTTGCAAAGGTAAAGAGCGTCCATCAGCTCGCCGTAGACATCGAGTTGTAGTTGGGTGGCCGCGGCGTTTCCTACCCGCACCGGTGCTGAACCCATGTAGCCCTCAAGGTGTAACAACTGCTCCTCAGGCAGATCGTCGCGACCGTCGATGCCGTACATGATCTGCAGCGGGCCGGATTCACGTTCTGCCGCTTGACGAATGCGCGCTTGCAGCCACTCCAAGAACGCGCCCGCCTCATCGGTAAAACCGAGTCTCAGTAGTGTGTAGAGCGAGAAGGCGGCGTCCCGCATCCATGTGTAGCGGTAGTCCCAATTGCGTTCGCCGCCAAGGTGCTCCGGCAGGCTGGTCGTGGGAGCCGCGACGATCGCGCCGGTGGGCGCGTACGTGAGCAGCTTGAGTGTGAGTGCCGAGCGATGCACCATCTCACGCCAGCGCCCGCTATAGGTAGAGCGGCGCAGCCAGCCGCGCCAGAACGCCACGGTGGCATCGAATTCAGCGGCGATGTCAGCGTCGGAATAGTCGAACGGCTTCTGCCCATGCTCGAGGCGGTCCAGCACGAAGGTGACCGTCTGCCCGGCTTGCAGGGCGATTCGCGCACGCACGTCGCGGTTGTCGACGATTTCTAGCGGGCAGGGCGTGGAAAGGCTGAGCTCCAGCTCGCCGGAGCGGAAGAGCGCGCCGTGTGGGGTTAGCTGGACTTCGTGGCATGCACGCCCGTAGTCGAAGCGCGGGGCGAGGTCGACAACGAAGCGCATCTGGCCGCGGACGGCAACCACATGGCGGATGATGCGCTGCCGGTGCACCGCCTCGCGTGTGCGAGGTGGTGGCATGAAGTCCTGCACTTCCCCCACTCCCTCGGGCATCAGGAAGCGCGTGATCAGAACATTGGTGTCCGGCAGGTAGAGCTGTTTCGAACTCCAGCCGTGGCAGTCCGGGGCGATGCGGAACAGTCCGCCGCGATCGGCGTCGAGAATGGCTGCGAAAACGCTCGGCGAGTCGAACCGCGGACAGCAATACCAGTCGATCGTCCCATCGGTGCCGACAGGTGCGACGGTGTGCAGGTCGCCGATCAGGCCGTGCTCGGCGACAGGCAAATACCGCGTCTGCCCCGTCAGCCCATCTCTAAATGAGCGGGTCGAAGGCGAGACGACCAGGAGTCACGTTTGATGCCATCAGCCAGCGTCCCCACCGGCTCTAGGACACGAGCACGAGTTTTCCCGTGGCTGCGGTGCGATCGAGCATTTCGTGGGCGCGGCGCGCCTCGGTGAGCGGCAGGCGCTCGGCAACCAGCGGATGGATCTTATCGGCTCGGAGCAGCTCGAGCAGCGCGCTGAAGTCCTCCTGGAACCAGTCCTGATGGTGGATCCGGAGCTTCTGGACGCGGTAGGCGAGCACTCGTCGGCGCGGTGAAAGCAGGCCCCACAGCGCCACGGCGGCGGTGCCTGTGTACCACTCGAAGACCGCCGGCCAGTTCTTGCGCCCATCTGCGATCGTGTTTTGGCGGCCGTAAATGACAAGCCGTCCGCCGGGGCGCAGCACGCGGAACGAGCGGAGCGCGACAGCGCCCCCGAAGGGGTCGAGCGCAATGTCCACGCCGTCGCCGGTCAGGTCACGCACGCGCGTTAGGAAGTCCTCGTTACGGTAGTCGATCGCCACCCCCCCGAGCCGCTCGACCGAGGCTCGGTCGCCGGCTGAAGCTGTCCCGTAAACCCGCAGTCCGGCTAGCGCGGCCAACTCCAGCACCGCGGTGCCAACCCTGCCGGCTGCACCGTGTACCAGCAACGACTCGCCGCTTTTCGCTCGCGCTGCGCGGTGAAGCATCTGGTAGGCGGTCATATATGTGAAGACCAGGCTCACGACCTCTGCCGGGTCGAGCTCCTCAGGCACCGCGACCGCGTACTTCTCCGGTACGCAGACGAGTTCTGCGTTTGCACCCCACTGCGTCAGCACACCGACACGGTCACCCACACGCAGCCTGGAGCAGCCGGGTCCGAGCTGATCGATGACGCCGACGAGCTCGTAGCCGGGTGTGAACGGCGGTTTGGGACCGCCCAGATACGTGCCGGCGCGCATCTGAGCATCGCTCAGTGACACGCCGGAGGCCAGAACCCGGACGCGAGCTTGCCCTTCAGCCGGCAGGGGTTCTTCGTCCTCCGCGACTCTCACGACCTCTGGCCCACCAAAATGATCGATGACGACACGCTTCATTCGGTCAACGTAAGAGGACAACAACCCACCTCCTAGTGACTTGGGTCCTCGGAAAAGCGCCGAACGTCATCGAATGCAGTCCTTTTCGGTGTCGACACCGATTCAGCACCAAGCTCGGTGCGGTCGGCCGGAACGCGATCCTGCATGCGACGCATACTGACCGAGGAATCCAGGACCACCGCTGTCACGGCATTGCCTCGGCCCAGGCGATATGCCCTTCGAAGCCAAGCGTTCTCGCCAGGTCGCGGTAGCGGTCCCTGAAGTCCGCGTACGCC
>Ga0318560_10000534_pt1 | contig 11308 bp, 10 predicted proteins | sample GRESIP065b5f22_FD_202537 | JGI IMG/M metagenome (GOLD analysis project Ga0318560, IMG submission 202537) | Tropical soil microbial communities from Luquillo Experimental Forest, Puerto Rico - GRE.SIPMG.065b5f22 | ecosystem: Environmental > Terrestrial > Soil > Tropical forest > Bulk soil... | reverse complement strand
CGCGCCGACCTCTACGGCGATGCCTTCAACGAGGAGGTGTTCATGCGCCCTGGCGCGCAACTGACTTCGGCCCTGGTCGAAGTCGACAACGCGGGGGTGGACGGCTCGGTCAATGCGCTGGCGGCGCTGGTGGGCCGGACTTCGAATCGGATGCGGGGCCTGCAAACCGGCTTCGCCCGCAACTACGCGTTGTCGATGCTGGCGGGCGCCGTCCTGGTGGCCGCGCTGATCCTGGCGGTGAGGGCGTGGTGAACGGGGCTTTCCTGAACGACGTGCCGTGGCTGAGCGTCCTGTGGCTGGTGCCGCTGGCGGGTTCCGTGCTGATCATCCTGCTGCCCCCGGGGCTGCGACGGCTCGCCAAGTGGACCGGCCTGGTCTTCGGTGTGCTGACGCTCGCGGTGGCGATCGTCGTGACCGTCGGCTTCGAGACCGGCGGCCCCACGTACCAGTTCGTCGAAAGCCACCGGTGGATACCGGCGTTCGGCGCCGGCTACTCCCTCGGCGTGGACGGCATCGCGGTGGTGCTGGTGATGCTGACCGCCGTGCTGATTCCGCTGCTCCAGGTGGCCGGCTGGAACGACGGCGGCGAGGGCACCCGCGGAGTGCACGCCTACGTCGCGTTGACGCTGGCCATCGAGTCGATGGTGCTCGTGTCGGTGGTCGCGCTGGACGTGTTGCTGTTCTACGTGTTCTTCGAGGCCATGCTCATCCCGATGTACTTCCTGATCGGCGGCTTCGGCCAGGGTGCCGGCAGGTCGCGCGCGGCGGTGAAGTTCTTGTTGTACAACCTGTTCGGCGGGTTGATCATGCTGGCGGCCGTGATCGGGCTGTATGTCGTGACCGCGCAGCACGGTTCGGGCACGTTCGACTTCCGCGACATAGTGGCCGGCGTCGCCTCCGGGCGCTACGGCGCCGACCCTGCGGTGTTCAAGGCGCTGTTCCTGGGCTTCATGTTCGCGTTCGCGATCAAGGCCCCGCTCTGGCCGTTCCACCGCTGGCTGCCCGACGCCGCCGTCGAGGCCACGCCGGCGACCGCGGTGCTGATGATGGCGGTCATGGACAAGGTCGGCACGTTCGGCATGCTGCGCTACTGCTTGCAACTGTTCCCAAGCGCCTCAACGTATTTCCGCCCGCTGATCATCGTGTTGGCCGTGATCGGTGTGATCTACGGCGCGATCGTGGCGATCGGCCAGGCCGACATCATGCGCCTGATCGCCTACACCTCGATCTCGCACTTCGGGTTCATCATCCTGGGCATCTTCGTGATGACCAGCCAGGGACAGAGCGGGTCGACGCTGTACATGCTCAACCACGGCCTGTCCACGGCGGCGGTGTTCCTGATCGCGGGCTTCCTGATAGCACGGCGCGGCAGCCGTGCGATCGCCGACTACGGTGGCGTCCAGAAGGTGGCACCGATCCTGGCGGGCACGTTCCTGGTCTCGGCGATGGCCACGTTGTCGCTGCCCGGCCTGGCGCCATTCATCAGCGAATTCCTGGTCCTATTGGGTACTTTCAGCCGGTACTGGCTGGCCGCGGCATTCGGCGTCACCGCGCTGATCCTGTCGGCCATCTACATGTTGTGGCTCTACCAGCGGGTGATGACGGGGCCGGTGGCCAGCGGCAACGAACGCATCGCTGACCTGAAGGCGCGCGAATTGATCGTCGTCGCACCGTTGATCGCGCTGCTGATCGTGCTCGGTATCTACCCCAAGCCGGTGCTGGACCTCGTCAACCCCGCCGTCGCGAACACCATGACCACGATCGGCCAGCATGATCCCGCGCCGACCGTGCCACCGGGTAGCCCCAGACCGGCCGAAGCACCCCGGACAGCCGAAGGACCGCACCGATGACCCTCCCCACCCCCAGCGTCGAGTACTTCCTGCTGTGCCCGATGCTCATCGTCTTCGGAGTCGCGGTGGTCGGCGTGCTGGCCGAAGCGTTCCTGCCCAGGCGAATTCGCTACGTCGCCCAGGTGACCCTCGCTCTGGGCGGCCTGGTCGCGGCGTTCATTGCGGTCATCGTGGTGAGCCGCTCGCTTCAAGCCTCCGGCCGCATAGCGGTGTTGGGCGCGGTGGCCATCGATCGACCGGCGCTGTATCTGCAGGGCACCGTGCTGCTGGTCGCGGTGCTCGCGGTCATCTTCATGGCCGAGCGGACGCAAGCCAAGGCGGACAGCAAGGTCGCTGTGGGGGCAGGAGTGGCGGGCTCGGGCGGATTGGATTCCTTTACGCCGCAAGCGTCCGCCGTTCCCGGCAGCGACGCCGAGCGCGAGGCGGAGCGGGCCGGGGCCGCGCAGACGGAGCTCTTCCCGCTGACGATGCTGTCCGTCGGCGGCATGATGGTGTTCCCCGCGTCCAACGACCTGTTGACGATGTTCGTTGCGCTGGAAGTCCTTTCGCTGCCCTTGTACCTGATGTGCGGCCTGGCCCGTCATCGCCGGCTGCTGTCCCAGGAAGCGGGGATGAAGTACTTCCTGCTCGGCGCGTTCTCGTCGGCGTTCTTCCTCTACGGTGTGGCGTTGCTGTACGGCGCGACCGGAACTTTCGTGCTGCCCGGGATCCGGGATGCGCTGGCCGCCCACGGTGATAGCTCGATGGCGTTGACCGGCGTCGCGCTGCTGTCGGTCGGCCTGCTGTTCAAGGTGGGCGCGGTCCCTTTCCACTCCTGGATTCCCGACGTCTACCAGGGCGCGCCCACCCCGATCACGGGCTTCATGGCGGCGGCCACCAAGGTCGCGGCGTTCGGCGCGCTGCTCCGGGTCGTCTACGTCGCGCTGCCGCCGCTTCATGATGAGTGGCGTCCGGTGCTGTGGACGATTTCGATCCTGACCATGGCGGTGGGCACCATCACGGCGGTGAACCAGACCGACGTCAAGAGGATGCTGGCCTATTCGTCGGTCGCACACGTGGGTTTCATCCTTACCGGTGTGATCGCCGACAGTCCGGGTGGTCTGTCGGCCACGTTGTTCTATCTGGTCGCCTACAGCTTCAGCACCGTCGGCGCGTTCGCTATCGTGAGCCTGATCCGGAATGCCGACGGCGTCGAAGACGCCACGCTGTCGCACTGGGCGGGGCTCGGCCAGCGCTCACCCATTGTGGGCGTGATGTTTTCGATGTTTCTGTTGGCCTTCGCCGGTATCCCGCTGACGAGCGGGTTCGTCAGCAAGCTCGCGGTGTTCAAGGCGGCCGCCCAGGGCGGTGCGGTGCCGCTGGTTGTCATCGGTGTGATCGCCAGCGGGGTCGCCGCGTACTTCTACGTGCGGGTCATTGTGTCGATGTTCTTCACCGAAGCGACCGACGACACCCCGCAGGTGGTGGCGCCCGGCATCCTGAGTAAGGTCGCGATCGCGGTATGTGCCGCGGTCACAGTCGCTTTGGGGATCTTCCCGCAGCCGCTGCTGGACCTCGCCGATCACGCGGCCGGGCTGCTGCGCTAGGGCTAAGTCAGGCTCAGGTCGAAAACGAGCGCATCGCCAATACATAGATCGCCAGGACTCCCAGCGGTGCGGCCAGCGGCAACCACGGCAACTGCAGCGGGAATGACGTCGCAACCAATCCGGCGAACGTAAACCCGGCTGCGCCAATGACTGTCGGCCAACTCAAGATGACGGCGCGCGCAGGCGTCCCGACCGCATGGCGGCATACCAGGTACGCGGCGGCACAAAGCCCAGACCAGGCGGCGAACACAAGCGAGGGATTGGACACCGCGATCGTCAGCACCGACAGCAATACGGCGAGGGTTGCCGCTGGGCGAAACGCCACCCCGACACCTAGGGCAGTCAGCGCGGCCGCGGCGGCGACGACTGCAAACCCGTGCGAGCCAATGGCGGCCAGCGCCACCATCAGTACACCGAAACCTGTTGACAGGGCCAGTGCAGTCGAACGTGCCAGTGCGGTCATGCTATCCCCTGAGCCGTCCCCGCACGCGACGGCGGCGATCGGGCATCACACCCATCGACTGCTCCAGGCTCTGATCTCCCTCCCAGGACACGATGTCCACACCGATGGTGGCCATGTCGCGATACATGGCGGAACGCTGCAGCGCCCACATCCGATCCACCAGGGGATCTTGCTGGCCTTCGAACGGGGAGCGGTCGAGGATGTCGACGGCGATCACGACGTGGCCGCGTTTTCGGAGATCGATCAGCGCCAGCGCGAATTCGGTGTCGAGCAGCGTGGAGAACGCGATGACGATGGCCCCCGCGGGAACGGCCGCACGCGGTGCCAGTGTGCCGGTTGTGTTTTCGAATTGGTCACCGGCACTGAGCACGGTATCGAGCACCCGATAGAACTGGCGCTGCCCGATGTCGGCACCGAGCCACCGAGGGCGGTTGCCGCCGAGGGTGATGATCCCGGCGCGATCACCGTGTCGCAGCGCCGTCTGCACTACCTGCGCCGCGCCGCGCACGACTCGTTCGGCGGCATCGGTCGCCGGGCCCGCCGGCTGCGGATACGTGTCAATGAGCACCACCACGTCGGCGGCGCGATCGGTCAATCGTTGCGTCACATGCAGCTGGCGGCGGCGCGCGCTCACCGACCAGTTCACCGCCCGCAGTTGGTCGCCCGGCACGTAGGGACGAATGTCGGCATACTCGACACCGGGGCCGATATGCCGGGTGAGGTGGGAACCCAGGCGGTCGAGCAACTCCGTCTGCGGGATTGGCGTCGACTGCGGCGGCGTGAGCGGAAACACGATGACTTCCGCGGTATCGACGGTGGCCGTTCCGGTCAGCAAACCACCGCGCGCGACCACCTCGATCCGGGCCCCGATTGAATATCGGCCCCACCGTTGTGCGTTTGCCGCAACGGTTTTCGTACCGGGGGAATCCGAGTCGAGCATTTCGAGCTGCATGCCCGCGACCGCCGGAACCGTGAGCTCGACCGCCGACGGCTCGGCGGCGCCGGGGCCTGCCGCGGATTCTTCGGTCGTCCACACGGTCAGCCGTGCCTGCTCGCTTTCGAAGCATCGCTGGGAGCCCGGTTCCGCATGAACCCGGATCGTCGGCACCGCGCGCTGCCAGCTGAGCGAGCACAGCACGCCGAGCAGCGGCGCCGCGAATGCGATCAGCTGCCAGCGGCTGCCGACCACGGCGGCTGCCAGCGCAACTCCGGCGCAGGTCGCGATTGCCCTCGTAAGTTGCGATGGGCGCCAGTGGAACTCGACTTCGTGGCCCGGGGTCATAACGAGCTCACACCGGGCTCATCCGGTCCCCCCATGGCCCCCGGTTGTTCGAGGCACCGGCAAGCGGCGCAAGAGTTCTCCGACGACATCAGCGCCCTGGATCTTGCGCACCCACATCTCCGGTCGCAAGGTGATCCGGTGCGCGACCGCCGCAACGGCGAGCGCCTTGACATCTTCCGGGATCACATAGTCGCGCCCGAGCAAAAGTGCACGCGCACGGGCGAGTTGGACCAGATCGAGTTCAGCCCGCGGACTCGCGCCCACCGCGACCTGTGGATGGTGCCGGGTAGCGTTGGCCAGCGACACCACATAGTGCAAAACGTCCTCATGCACGGTCACCTGTTCGACCGACTCGCGCATCGCGAGCAGATCGTGAGCATCCACGACTTGATTGACCGTCGCCTCGGCCGAACCGCGTTCCAGGCGGCGGCGCAGCATTGCGGTTTCGTCCTGCTCCGAGAGGTATCGCAGTTCCAGCCGGATCGCGAACCGATCCAGCTGCGCCTCGGGTAGCGGGTAGGTGCCCTCGTACTCGATCGGGTTGTCGGTCGCCAGCACAATGAATGGCGTTGGTAACTTATGAGTTTCGCCATCAATGCTCACCTGGCCCTCGGCCATCGCCTCCAGCAATGCCGCCTGCGTCTTCGGCGGTGTGCGGTTAATCTCGTCGGCGAGCAACAGGTTGGTGAAGATGGGTCCGGCCCGGAACGCGAATTGGCCCGACTGCATGTCATAAATCGTCGAGCCCAGCAGGTCCGCAGGCAGCAGATCGGGGGTGAACTGCACCCGGGTGAATCTGAGCCCCAACGCGGCGGCAAAGGATCTCGCGATCAGCGTCTTGCCGAGGCCGGGCAGGTCTTCGATGAGCACGTGGCCGCGCGCGAGGACCGCGGTGAGTATGAGCGTGAGCGCGGAGCGCTTGCCCACCACTGCGCGCTCGATTTCGTCGAGCACCGCCTCGCAATGGGCCGTGGTTGTCGCGGCCGGCAGAGTCATATCGGGGTGGCGCCTCCAATCACACTTGCTCCAACCTTCGCAGAATCTCTTCCAGCATCGCACGGCCGGGCCCGGGCTCGCGATCACCGGTGCGCGTCACGTTGTTCGGATTGACCCATTCCCATATTTCGGCGCCGAAGAGCATTCGGCCGCTTGCTTGATACGCCAGTGGGTCTTTGGATTGCCTTTGGCCCGTTGTCATTTCGTATCGCCGCGCGAGCATCGGACGCAGGTGGCGATCCCAGTCCGCTCGGGTGGAGTCCGACCACCGGATCGTCGTCTCGGTGGTGGAAAGCCAGCGGCGCAACGAATCTCCGAGATCGTCGGGCTCCGGCTCCTCCGCAGGTTCCGGGCGTCCCACGAAGCGACGCACGTTGAGCAGCACCAGAGCCAGGGCGGTGCCCGAGGCTGCCAACACGAACCGGCGGTCGTGCAGTATCAGAGCCAACAGCTCTACCACGACGATGAGGCAAACACCCAAGAAGATAAGCCTTTTCATACGGGGCTCCGCAGTTCCGTAAGAACGAGCCGCAGCACGTTCACCGCAATCTCACGGTGTCCCTCGTTCATCACATGCGGAGAAAAGCGAGCCTCTTCGAACAGGTTCACCAGCTGGGCTGCGTTATCGACGTGCAGGGCGTGATGTTCGACGGCTCGGACCAGGACCTCGGTCGGCGTGTCGAAGTCCTGGGGGACGGCCCCCGGAACATTGGCGAGCTCACGCTCCATCGCGGCATAGCATGCGATGATTGCCTCGCGAGGTTCGCGGTTGAGGTCGCCGATCTCCGCCAGTCCCACTTCGGCCGCGCGGACCAGCGATTCGGAACGCGGCGCCGATGTCGGGGATTCGAAGTGATCGTCGGCGATGGTGGCCGGTGTGGTCGCGCGCAACCGTCGCCGGGAAATGATCACCGATCCGGTGGCGATCACCAGCAGCATCGCGATCGTGCTGGCAAGCAGGATTCGGAGGGTGTCCCCGGTGTTGTTCTGCGGGTGTTGCTGTGGTGGCGGGCCGATCGCATGCACCGACGACGGGGCCGTTGGAGCCGGGGTGGGCGCTGAGGGAGGGGCGGCGGGCGGAACCAGTAATCGGACCAGCAGCATCAGGATCAGCAGCCAGGCCACGATCACCGCGAGCCCGATCAGCATCACGCGCCAATTCGGTCGGCCCTTGCCGGTGCCAAGCAAATCGGACAGGTCCGCTCCACGTGGTGGCGCCGCACGTGGATCCCGCAAGCGCGCGATCACGGCGATCGCGAGCAGCGCGACCGTCCCGCTGAGGGCCGCTATGAGGAAAACCAGCGCTGCCCGGCCGCTGCCGCCCTCCCTATGCACGGCGTGCTCTTGGGCCGGCAGGTACCCGCGAAGGGCAGCGGCAACGAAGATCATCAGGACGATCAGGGCAACAACGCGCCCCGTCGGCTTGTCGATTCCGGGCTTTATACCGGGCATGCGCACACCACTCGACCGGTTGCCTGCCGCCGTTGCGGCACTGGCTTTCTTCATACTGGCACGTCAGGCGGCCATTTCGCCAGGAACGCGCCCGCACTCCAGTTGTCCACAGTTGCGGCTTCATCCACAGGCCGCGAATGTTGCCATCCCGGCGCGCCGAATCTGACGGGGGTGGTTCATAGCGTCGTGGCATGGGTTCGTGCGTCAGTGCTGAGGAAGCGCGAGAGCGGATCGGTGCTGCTCTCGATGCGATCGATGCTGCGCACGCCGTCCTGCGCGACACCGACTCCGATGTGGTCGGCAACAATTTCCGCGTTGACGTGGCTGAGCGGTTGGAGACGCAGGACCGCGCCAACCGCGGCTTGATGTATCGGTTCTTCGGCGAGATCGTTGACCCGCCCGACGGCAGCGAGGGCACACCAGCCGTGCGAGAAATGCTGTCGGCGCGGCTGCGAATCACCCGCGGGGAGATCGTTCGCCGGTTCAAACTCGCGGCCCGGATCCGGCCGCGACGCTCGCTGACCGGTCCCCCGCTGCAGCCGGAGCTGCCGGAGTTGGCGGCCGCGGTGGCAGCTGGCGCGGTCGGCGAGGATCACATCCGCGCCGTCTGCCGAGCGGTCGACGTCCTGCCCGCCTGCGTTGCGCCGGCCGATGTAGCCGAAGCCGAGCGCACGCTGGTGCACCACGCGACCAAACTCGACGCCGGTGTCGTCATCAAGCTGGGCCAACGCATCGCCGACTACCTGAATCCCGACGGCCTTTTCAGCGACGAGGACCGGGCGCGCCGCCGGGGTCTAAGTCTGGGCCCGCAGGGCGCCGATGGCATGTCGCGGCTGTCGGGGCTGCTGGACCCCGAGGCCCGCGCGTACTTCGAAGCCATCGAAGCCGCCGTGCGGCCCGGCCGTCACCAACCCGATAGCGCCGAGCCCCAAGAGCGCGACCAGCGCTCCCCGGCACAGCGCTGCCATGACGCGCTCAAACTCGGCCTCGAAACCGCCATTTCCTCCGGAAAGCTCGGAATGCACCGCGGTCATCCCGTCACCGTCATCGCGACCACCACACTGGCCGACCTCAACCAGGCCGCACACGCCGTGGTTGACCCGTCAATCCCGATGCCCGCGCCCGCGACGACCGGGGGCGGCTCCAGGCTGCCGATGCGGGACTTGATTTGCATGGCCAGCACAGCAATCCACTACCTGGCCGTGTTCGACGACCACACCGAACGGCCCCTGTATCTGGGCCGCCAAAAACGCCTTGCCACCGCCGACCAGCGACTCATCTGCTACGCCCGCGACCGGGGTTGCACCCGCCCCAACTGCCTCGAATCGGGCTATCGCTGCGAGGTGCACCACTCGCCGGACTGGGCGCAAGGTGGCCGCACCGATGCCGACAAGCTGTTTTTCGCCTGCGGTTGCGACCACGGCGGGGCGAGCCGGGGCGAATGGCACACCGTGGTCACCGACAACGGGCGACTCGGCTGGACAGACGGCAACGGCCCGCCCCAAATCAACCACGCCCACCACCCCGAAGAACTGCTGCGCGGAGATCCCGACCCACCCGATGAAAACGAGGGTTGAGCAGGAGAGACGGGTGACCGTTGGGACGCCGCATTTGATCGGTTGTCCTTGCGGAGGTTTCCACTGCGAATCCGCCGGGTAGCCCACCGGGGTCCAAATCACTCAAACATTTGGAGAATCCAATATGGACAAAAGTCCCCAAAAGAGTGCACGGCGCCACCCCTTAGCGGCGATCGGTGCCGGTGTTGCTGTGCTGGCAGTTAGCGGAGCAATCGGCGCCGCAGGGATCGCCCCGGCTGCTGCATCCAACGATGCGACCGCGGCAAATGGGCTCGGACCGAGCTTCATCCCTGCCGATCCACCGCCACCTGCGCCGCCTGGGCCACCTGGTGCGCCTGGTGCACCAAGCGCACCAGCCGTGATGGAGCCAGTGGGCCAACCAGGCCCATTTGGCGCACCGGGCGTAGAGGGCGCACCAAGCGTTCCAGGTACACCGAGTGCCCCAGGCGCCCCTGAAGCACCACCAGTTCCGGGTGCACCAGGAATCCCTGGCTCACCAGGAGCCCCTAGCGCACCGGGCGTTCCCGGCGCACCGGACTCAGTGGGTACACCCGGCGTTCAAGCCGCACCGGGCTCAGTCAACACACCGGGCATTCAAACCGGACCGGGCTCCGTGACCACACCAGGTGTTGAAGGCTCGCCGGGCTCAGTCAACACACCGGCCATTCAAACCGGACCAGGCTCCGTGACCACACCAGGTGTTGAAGGCTCGCCGGGCTCAGTCAACACACCGGGCGTTCAAACGGGACCGGGCTCCGTGACCACACCGGGCGTTCAAACCGGACCGGGCTCAGTCAACACACCAGGTGTTGAAGGCGCACCGGGCCCTGTCAACACGCCGGGCGTTCAAACCGGACCGGGCTCTGTCAACACACCGAGCGTTCAAACGGGACCGGGCTCCGTGACCACACCGGGCGTTCAAACCGGACCGGGCTCAGTCAATACACCAGGTGTTGAAGGCGCACCGGGCCCTGTCAACACGCCGGGCGTTCAAACCGGACCGGGCTCTGTCAACACACCGGGCGTTCAAGGCACACCCGGGTCAGTGAGCACCCCGGGTGCCCCAGGCGCACCGGGACACTAACCCGACCTTCACTCCCAAGCTGTGATTGGGGAAGCCGAGTTGCTTCCCCAATCACGGCTGCCCCGACCATGGGAGACTCGATGTGTGCCGCCCTACCGTGACCTGGCCGCGTACAACGATCGAGCACCCGAATATGACCGCGGTTGGCGTGGCCGGCTGCACCATGAGATTGCCGATCGCACGGCAACTCTCGCCGCGATGACCGTCCCGTCTCCCGGCCGGGTACTCGACGTGGGTTGCGGGACAGGTTATCTGCTACGCACCCTGGCCAGCCGTTACCCAGACGCCCAGCGGCTTTGCGGTATCGACGCCGCGCCCCAAATGATCTCGACTGCAAGCGCTTGCACCCGGGACGATCGGTTGAGCTTCGCTGTCGGGGTGGCCGAAAAGCTCGGCTACCCCGACGGCACTTTCGACCTCATCGTCAGCACGACATCATTCGATCACTGGCCCGATCAGCAAGCCGGACTGGTCGAATGTGCCCGGGTGTTGCGCCCCGGCGGTCACTTGGTGCTCGTCGACCAATTCTCGTCGTGGCTGCTGCCAACCTTGGCCACCGGCCGTCGGGGCAAGGCCCGCACCAAGGGGCGCGCCACCAATCTTGTCCTGCGCGCGGGATTCATTTCCCCGCAATGGCATAGCGTCTACGCCCTGATTATCAACGCCGTTACCGCGACCAAGCCGGCTTAGCCCAGGGTGAACGGCCGGAAACTTCCGTCGAGCACCTGCAGATGACCGATCGTGCGCCCGGTGACCACGCCCGGGTCGACCAACGCCAATTCCACTGCCGCCTGCGCGAATTCATCCGCCGGAGCGGTTTCCACGAATTCTCGCGCATAGTAAGCCAGGCCCGGCGTAAGGATCGGTTTCGACGGCGATAGAGCGTTCACCGCGATGTTGTGGTCGGCAAGATCGAACGCCGCGCACTGGGTGAGATGTTCGAGCGCCGCCTTGGATCCGCCGTAACCGGGCAGCACTCCGCCGCTGCGGTCCGGATAGGGCCCGTCGCCGGGCATCC
>Ga0318560_10000532_pt1 | contig 11318 bp, 9 predicted proteins | sample GRESIP065b5f22_FD_202537 | JGI IMG/M metagenome (GOLD analysis project Ga0318560, IMG submission 202537) | Tropical soil microbial communities from Luquillo Experimental Forest, Puerto Rico - GRE.SIPMG.065b5f22 | ecosystem: Environmental > Terrestrial > Soil > Tropical forest > Bulk soil... | reverse complement strand
CGGAAGATTTCGACGAAATCCCGGCGCTGAATCGGGAGCAACTCGGCAAGTCCGGCGCGCCGCCCGGCTTCGTCTTCAGCCATGATGACCCGGCGCATCGCGCCGATGCGGTCGGCCTCGAAGAACATGTGCTCGGTGCGGCTCAGCCCGATCCCTTCCGCGCCAAGCCGGCGAGCCGTTTCGGCGTCAATCGGAGTCTCTGCGTTCGCACGGACTTTCAGGCGACGCAGCGCGTCCGCCCAACCCATCAGAATGGTGAAGTCGCCCGACTGTTCCGGCTGGATCGTCGGCACCTCGCCGAGCATCACCTCTCCGGTCGAACCATCTATGGTGATGAGCTCGCCAGCCCTGACCAAAGCATCGCGCGCCGCCATCGAGCCGGTTTCATAGTCGATACGAAGGTCGCCGGCTCCGGCGACGCAGGGTCGTCCCATGCCGCGTGCGACGACCGCGGCGTGGCTGGTCATCCCGCCGCGGCTCGTCAAAATTCCTTTCGCAGCATGCATGCCGTGGATGTCCTCAGGGCTTGTCTCGATGCGGACCAGGATTGCCGCTTCTCCACGTGCGGCAAGTGATTCGGCCTCGTCGGCAGAGAAGACGACCTTGCCCGCGGCAGCCCCGGGCGAGGCCGGAAGCCCGCGGGCCAGCACGGCGATTTTCGCCATCGGGTCGAGCATCGGATGCAGCAACTGGTCGAGCGACGTCGGGTCGATGCGGCGCACCGCTTCGTCGCGGTCGATCACCCCCTCTTCGACCAAGGACACAGCGATTTTCAGAGCGGCCTGCGCGGTTCGTTTACCAGTACGTGTCTGCAGCATCCAGAGCTCGCCGCGCTGTACAGTGAACTCGATGTCCTGCATGTCGCGGTAATGGTCTTCGAGCTTCCGCCGCACCTTGTAGAGTTCGCCCAGCATTTCGGGCATCACTTCTTCCATGGCCGGCAGCGCAGAATGATTCGCTTGCTTTCCAGCGATCGTCAGATGCTGCGGGGTGCGAATGCCGGCGACGACGTCTTCGCCCTGGGCATTGACGAGATATTCACCGTACAGCTCGTTTGCACCGGTCGAAGGGTCGCGGGTAAAGGCGACACCGGTCGCGCAATCAGCACCGATGTTGCCGAACACCATTGCCTGCACGTTGACTGCAGTCCCCCAATCCTCTGGAATGTTGTGGAGCCTGCGATAAGTGATCGCGCGCGGGTTCATCCAGGACCCAAAAACGGCGCCGATCGCGCCCCATAGCTGCTCCTCGGGATTCTGCGGGAACGGCCGACCCTTCTCCCGCACGACGATGTCGTTGAAACCGCTGACCACGGTCTTCCAGTCCTCTGCAGAGAGATCGGTGTCGAGCATCGCACCGGCATCGGACTTGTAGCTTTCTAACAACTCTTCGAAGTGATGATGGTCGATGCCGAGGACGACCTGGGCGTACATCTGGATGAAACGCCGATAGCTGTCATAGGCAAAGCGCTCGTCGCCGCTTTTGCGCGCCAGCCCGATGACCGCCCGATCGTTGAGCCCGAGGTTCAGCACGGTGTCCATCATCCCGGGCATCGAGACGCGAGCTCCAGAGCGCACCGATACCAACAACGGATTGCTGACATCGCCAAAACGCGCGCCGAGCGAATGCTCGAGAGCAGCAAGGCCGTCGGCTACCTCTGTTCGCAGCTCCGCTGGGTAGCTCCTGTCGTGTGAATAAAAATAGGCGCAGGCCTCCGTTGTGATCGTAAAGCCGGGCGGCACCGGCAGGCCCAAATTGCTCATTTCAGCGAGCCCGGCGCCCTTCCCGCCGAGCAAGTTCTTCATGTCGGCACGACCCTCCGCGGCGCCGTTGCCAAACCGGTAGACCCATTTCGTCATGGGCTGCTTACCCCTCGATCTGCGAGAAGTCGGCAACTTGGTTCATCGTATCCCTTATGTGCGCCAGCAGCCGCAGCCGATTGGCGCGCCGTTCGGGCTCGTCACAATTGACCGTGACCCTTTCGAAGAAGCTATCGACTGAGCTACGCAGCAAAGCCAAAATCGACATCGCACCAACAAACTCCTCATTGTCGAGCCAAATGGCGAGGTCCTTGTCAGCTCGAGAGAGTTGGTCAGCAAGTACCCGTTCTTCATGTTCGGAGAACAATGCGCTGTCGGTCTCACCCTGGTAGCGACACCCGTCGCGCCGTTCTTCAATGGCGACGATGTTGGACGCACGTCTATACGCGATCAGGAGATTCTCGCCATCTTCGGATTTGAGAAAGTGGTGTAGAGCGTAAACACGGTCGTGGAGTCGTTTCAGATCATCTTCTGCCATTCTCCCGCCCGTTGGGACGAACACGGAGGTGATTAGATCGTGCCGTAAGCCCCATCCACGAAAATGCACTTTCAACCGGTCGGCGATGAAGGCAAGCAGCTCTTCAGTTGGATCGTGCATCTCCGCCTGCAAACGACCTGACGAGCTTAGCTGACCATCTAGTAATTGGTACGCCTCTCCAAAGATTGGCCTCAGCGGCAGTCGTAGTGGTTCTTCGTCAGTCGTCTTGATCTGGTTCTCCAGGATTAACCGAATGAGGCCTAGTGCTGCTCGCCGCAGAGCAAACGGGTCGCCGGAACCAGTCGGCTTCTCGCCTATGGCAAAGAACCCAACAAGGGTATCGATCCTATCAGCCAGCGCCACGACTATCGAGTCCCGCGCCGTAGGGCAAGTGTCAGTCGGACCGAGCGGTTTATAGTGATCGGCGATTGCCTCTGGGACGCCCGGATCTTCGCTATCGATAGCATAATAGCGGCCCATGATCCCTTGCAGTTCGGGGAATTCCCCGACCATGCCCGTAGAAAGATCCGCTTTCGCCAACAACGCCGCTCGACGTGCCCGATCCCGCCCCGAGCGCGGGACGTGAGGCACCAGTGCATCGGCCAAAAGTTCGAGGCGCTTAGCCTTGTCATACATCGTGCCGAGCTTGTCGTGATAAACGCGTCCCTTGAGCGCCTCGACTCGGTCTTCTAACCGTACTTTTCGATCCTGATCCCAAAAGAACCGCGCGTCAGTCAGCCGCGCCCGCAGCACCCGCTCATTGCCGGCGATGATCGCCTTGCCGTGATCCGCAGTGAGATTATTGGCCACAAACAGGAAACACGGCGCCAGCGTGCCGTCAGCATTCACGCAGGAAAAGTATTTCTGGTGGGTGCGCATCGCCGTGGCCAGCACCTCGGGCGGCAACACCATGCCGGCATCATCGATCGCGCCCATCAGCACGATAGGGAACTCGACTAGGCCGGTGACCTCGTCCAGCAGGCCAGGATCAGGCTTGACCGACAGCCCCGCTGCCGCGGCGAGCCGATCGAGATCGGCCGCGATCAGGGTGCGCCGGCGATCGTGATCCAGGATCACATAGGCGGCTTCGAGCCGGTCGCGATAGTCGGCGGCGTTGTCAACCGCGATATCGCCCTCGGACAGAAAGCGGTGCCCGCGCGTAGTTCTCGCGACCGGTACGCCGTCCAAAGGCAGCGGGACGATCTCGCCATCGAACAGGCAGATGACCGAGACAAGGGGCCGCACCCAGCGGAAATTGGCTGCCGGAAAGCGCATCGATTTCGGCCAAGACATTGACGTCAGCGTAGCTTCGATCACTTCGGGAAGAACCTTGGCTGCGTCTCTGCCGTGGCGTTTGATCACCGCGAAATAGCGGTCCTCTCGCACCTCGCACTTCTCGACCGAGGTGAGGCCGACCGAACGCAGGAACCCATCGATCGCCTGTCGCGGCGATCCGAGGCGCGGGCCACGCCTAGGATCGTCAAAGTCAGGCTGGCGCGGTGGGATCCCGTCGGCGATCACAGCCATTCGCCTCGGGGTTATATATCTGGTGATGGTCGTCGCCCGGAGGCGATGCGCTTGCAGCCATTCATCCAAGTGCCTAGCTAAATCCTCGATGGCGCGCTGCTGCATTCGCGCCGGGATCTCCTGCGACAGTAATTCGAGCAGCAATTCGCCCACGTTACCCGTCCGTCGTTGCCAACCAGGTCTCGCAGCAGGCGCGTGCCAAGGCACGCACCCGGCCGATATAGGCCGCGCGCTCGGTTACGCTGATGGCGCCGCGGGCCTCGAGCAGATTGAATAGGTGGCTCGCCTTCAGACACTGGTCATAAGCCGGCAGCGCTAATCGGTGATCGATCAGCATCCGGCACTCCTTCTCGGCATCGGCGAAGTGGCTGACCAGCCGTGCGGTATGCGCCAGTTCAAAATTGTAGGTCGAGAATTCCCGCTCGGCCCGCTTGAAAACCTGGCCATAGGTGACGCGGTCGGCTCCCTTAGCACCATTGTAGTCGAGATCGAACACGCTCTCGATCCCTTGGACGTACATCGCCAGCCGCTCGAGACCGTAGGTCAGCTCCGTCGAAACCGGGTCGCATTCGATCCCACCGACCTGTTGGAAATAGGTGAACTGAGTAATCTCCATGCCGTCAAGCCAAACCTCCCAGCCCAGTCCCCAGGCGCCTAAAGTCGGGCTTTCCCAATCATCCTCGACAAAGCGGATATCGTGCAGACGGGCGTCGATACCGACTGCCCCCAGGCTGGCGAGATAGAGTTCCTGGCTTTCCGCCGGTGCCGGCTTGAGGATGACCTGGAGCTGATAATAATGCTGTAAGCGGTTCGGGTTTTCGCCATAACGGCCGTCGGCGGGTCGCCGCGAAGGCTGGACATAGGCGGCGCGCCATGGCTCGGGTCCGAGCGCGCGCAAGGCGGTGGCAGGGTGGAAAGTGCCGGCGCCAACTTCGAGATCGTAGGGCTGCAGAATAACGCAACCCTGCTTCGCCCAGAAGCGCTGTAGCTCGCGGATGAGTGACTGGAAGCTCAATACGGTCCTCTTCAATGCTTCTGAGTTACCGCGGCAGCGGGCAATCGGGTCTGCCGCAACCTGGCGGCACGGCGGCGACATAGGCACCGCAGACCCCGCAAGGTGCCAAATCCTCGGTGTGGGCGGCTGAGCGGCGCGGCGCCGAGCCGCGGCGCAACACCTCGCGCGCCGGCCCGTTCCGCCAGCGATAGCCAACCCACATCACAGCGATGATCAGGATGAGCAGGATGAGTTTCGGAAATGCGAACATCTTCGGGGTTTACCGGTAGCCTCAAAGCCTGGTCAAGGAACGCTCCGAAATCGAGACACCCTCACAATCCAAATCTGGCCCACAGCAGCCGTGCCTCAATCCACTCGGCGAGCTCGGCGATCATCAGCAGGGGTTCGCGGTCGGCGAACGGCACGCGGCCGAGAAAGGGCCAGCGCCGTCTTTCCGCCGAAACAGGGCGCAGCTTCACCTTGTTACCATAGCGGGCGCGCAACACGCCGCGAGGCTCCCCGATGCCGTCGATGAGCCCACACTCCAACGCCTTGCGCCCGGTCCACACATCGCCGCTAAACAGGGCTTCATCCCCATCATCGATTTTCCCGGCGCGGCGGTGGCGCACATGCTCCGCGAAGGATCGGTGGATGTCTTGCTGCAATGCCGTCAGGCGTGCGAGATCAGAAGTTTCTTCTGGCAGAAACGGATCCAGTAGAGATTTTCGCTCCCCCGCAGTATGAAGGCGCCGTTCGATGCCGAGCCGTCCCATCAACTGGTAAAAGCCAAATCCTGCACTGATGATGCCGATCGAACCGAGAAGCGAGGTCTCCTCGCTGTAGATCTCGTCACCGGCGAGCGCCAGCCAGTAGCCGCCGGATGCCGCGATGTCTTCGGCAAAAGCGATGACGGGTACTCTCTTCTCGTCAGCCAGCTGCCTAATGCGCCGGTAGAGCAATGCCGACTGAACCGGCGAGCCGCCGGGAGAGTTAATGACGATGGCGACCGCGACGAGCCTCGCGGCCCGAAATGCTCGTTCGATGGCGGTGGCGTGGCTCGCCAGCGAAACCCCGCCGCGTCGCGATCGCGGCATGATGACCCCTTCGAAACGCAAAACTGAAACGACCGGGCCGCGCTGCCACAGACGTTCGATATTGAGAAGATCGCGAATTTTCATGCGATCCAAAATGGGGGCTCGCGTAGGTCGCGGCCACCGACGTCAGAGTTCGAGCCCACGGCCCTCGCGCAATATCGCCTCCGCCGCGGCGGTGAGCCGACCATCGGCTTCGTGCAGCACAAGGCCGGGAGCCAGCCGCGCCGGTGCGGATACTTGGCTTCGGACGCGAACAAGGATGCGGCTGGCGGCTCTGCCCTGCCCCGGCCACAGCGGAAACACGACAACCTCGCCGGCACGGCCGGCAATCTGTCCGAGCAGCGCGTCAATCCGGTCGGCGCGGTAAATGAAGGTGACGCTGCCCTTGGCGCGGACCATCGCCAGCGAGAAGCGAACCCAGGCCGCGAGATCCGCCTCCCCCTCGGTCGTCGCCGTGATCTTGCTGGACAACGCCGGGAGGTTTGCATTGCTGCCCGGATTGTATGGGGGGTTCGCCATGACGTGGTCGAATGCACCCGGCGAAAGCCGCGGCGGCGGGTGCAGCAGATCGCCGATCATGACCGAGGCGCGCGCCTCGAGCCGGTTGAGGATCACGTTGTCGCCAGCCAGACGGACGAGATCTCGTTGCATCTCGAGTCCGACCAGACGCGAGTGCGGCACTCGGGCCGCAAGGGACAACATCGCAGCACCGGCCCCGCAACCGACATCGAGCACCAGTTGATGGGGTTCCGCCGGCACTGCCGCAGCGAGGAACACCGGGTCGATCGCAGCCCGGTATCCGCCGGCGGGCTGCCTGATGCAGACCCGGCCGCCGAGCAGCCGGTCCTCGGTATAGGAGGGCTCGCCATTTTCGAGCTCGCTCATAACACCTCTTCGCCGGCTGCCGCGAGGATCGAGCAAGCGCGCCGATAGTCCCGTTCCGCGACCACCAGACGGCACGGGATGGCGCCGATGCTTCCTTCGGCCAGGCTCGTATGGTGGTCGAGCACCAAGCTTTCGATCCCGGAATCTCTTAGCAACCTCTGCAGAAAAGAGAGGCGGACCGGGTCGTTGGTGCGCAACAGCTCCTTCATTACCTCCGAACCTTGTGAGGCCGGAACGCGACCCAATGGCGCGGCCCTTGACCGCTCACCCCGTCAATCTATGCTCGCTGCCGTCAACGCGCGTCAAGCTGATCGGGTGGCCATTGGCCCGCCCGCGGGACAGGCAGGAGAATTGGGTGGCGCTGGCGGCGGGTGTCGATCGGGTTCAGGCGGGCCGAAAACCGTCTCTCGACCCGCTAGCCCAGCTTCTCGGAAGCGAGCTGGAATGCGTCAACCGGCTCATCGTCGAGCGCATGCAGAGCTCGGCCGCACTGATCCCGCAGCTCGCCGGCCACATTATCGCGGGCGGTGGAAAGCGGCTGCGGCCGATGCTGACGCTCGGCTGTGCCCGCCTTTGCAAATACAGCGGGAGCCGGCACATCGGGCTTGCCGCGGCGGTCGAGTTCATCCACACCGCGACCTTGCTGCACGACGATGTCGTCGACGCGAGCGATCTGCGGCGAGGCCGCGATACCGCCAACGCGCTCTGGGGCAACAAACCGGCCATCCTCGTCGGCGATTTTCTGTTCAGCCGCTCTTTCGAGCTGATGGTTGCGGACGGATCGTTGCGCATTCTCGAGATCCTGTCGCGCGCCTCCTCGATCATCGCCGAGGGCGAAGTGCTGCAGCTGCGGACGCAAAACGACCTCGAAACGACAGAGACCGTCTATCTCGAGGTGGTCCAGGCGAAGACCGCGGAGTTGTTCGCGGCAGCCAGCCGAATCGGGGCAGTCCTCGCCGCCCGGCCTTCAGAGGAGGAGGCGGCGCTGGATCGGTTCGGCCGTAGTCTCGGGATCGCCTTTCAGCTGGTCGACGACATGCTCGATTTTTCGGCGCGACAGACCGAGTTCGGCAAGAGCATCGGCGATGATTTTCGCGAGGGCAAGGTTACCTTGCCGATCCTCCTCGCTTTCGCGCGCGGCGACGAGGCAGAGCGCGTCTTCTGGCGCCGCGCGCTCGAAGAGATGGATCAGCGCCCGGGCGATCTCGAGCATGCGATCGAGCTGATCGAGCGCCGTGGCGCTCTCGCCGAGACCCTGCTGCGAGCCCGCGGCTATGCCGCGACGGCGATTGATGCGCTGTCGATATTTCACGACGGCGTCGAGCGGCGCGCGCTGATCGAGGCCGCCGCCTTCGCGACCGAACGCAGCTCCTGACGGGCTTGCGGCGGCGAGGGCCCGGCCTTGCCCCGCCGGGGTTCGCTCGCTATATCTCGCCTTCGGTCGGCGGAGTGTAGCTCAGCCTGGTAGAGCACCGCTTTCGGGAGGCGGGGGCCGGAGGTTCAAATCCTCTCACTCCGACCAGTCCATATGAATTTATAAATCAGCTTCGGCAATCTCAACGGTCGCCCGAGGCCGTGGCCTGCATTATCTCGGCATAGAGCAGCGCGACCTCGTCAGGGCCGCTGCGGGCGTGACGCCGAGCGGTCATTTCCCGCCTGGCCAACGCACGGAGCAGCGCGAGCCTCGTCAGCCGGCCATTGACCGGCCCGCCAACCACTGTGCCGCTGGCGTCGGCAGCCAGTCCCGAAGTTATCGTTACGCGGCTGCGATATTGCGCGACTGCCGGCGGAAATTTATCGAAGGGCCGGCCGCTGCCGATCCAGCTGTTCATGCGGCCCGGCCCCCAATTATAGGCGGCAACTGCATCGGGCCAGCTGCCGTATCGCCGGTACAAGTAGGCTAGATAGGCGCGGCCGAGCGCGCGGTTTTGCGCATCATCAAAACGGTCGCCGCCGCCGACATCAGAAGCCGCGGCGGCCGAGACCTGCATTGGCCCTTGCGGGCCTTCGAGCTCGGGACGCCACATGTGTGGGTCCCCGCCGTGGCTCGATTCTGCACCCTCCACGGCAGAGGAGAGGCGATCGAGCACGCTGGCTTCGTTAGCTGCCCGAGCAGTAGCGCCGCCGAACGCCGGGCTCGGCGCGGTCGAACCGACCAGCATCGACACGCCGACGATCCCGGCAGGCACAAGCTCCGACAGGATCCCGAGGTGTTTCCGGCGCAGCGACATCGCAGAGCCTCAGTAGTTTGAGATTTCGATCAGGTTGCGGTCCGGGTCGCGAATATAGACCGATTGTATCGTGCCGATGGCGCCGGCGCGCGGCCCCGGCCCCGCCATGACCGGAACGCCGCATTTTTCGAAGTGTGCGGTCACTTCGGCGAGCGGCGTCGCGGTGATGAAGCACAAATCCGCCGACCCGGGGGTCGGCTTGTCGGCGACGAGGCCTGGAATGTTGTTGGCCGGATGCAGATTGATCTTCTGTCGACCAAAACGAAGCGCGGTGCGGCCCTCGCCAAAGCGCACAACCTCCATCTCCAGCACGCGCGTGTAGAACTCGCAGGTGCGGGCAATGTCGGCTACGGTCAGAACCAAATGATCGAGCCGATCGATTTGCATTGTTGAACTCCGGCTTTCAAGGGGTACGAGATTGCCACGATAACGCTCGCGCGACCAGCCGGCCTCGGCAACAAGCAAAGTCGAGGATTTTGGTCAAGCTACAACCTGAAATTATGTCGCATTTCGCTTTTTGTGCAATCTGCAGCGGATCTGCAGCAAATTCTCTCTTTGGTTGTAATGCGTTCGCATCCAATAAGTCTCATCGCACTTTTCACGTCCCAGGCGCTCAAGCCGAGTATGCATGACGAATGAGGCAATTTTGGGGATGGTAATATCGCAACGGACCGAAGATTTCCGAGAGGGATCCATTTTGAGCGCGGAGGCGGGATATTGACGCCGCTGCGCGTGGGAACGGGGTCGCCGGGCCGCTGGTGTCGCTGTGCGGTCAATGCTATTTCGCGCTTTGCTTGCTAGCGAGGCGATATGCAGGAAATTCTCACCCGCCTGGAGAAGCAGCGAGAGGCGGCGCGCGCAGGCGGCGGACCGGGCCGCATCGAGGCACAGCACCGCCGCGGCAAGCTGACCGCACGCGAGCGTCTCGAACTTCTCCTCGACCCAGGTTCCTTCGAGGAGTGGGACATGTTTGTCGAGCATCGCAGCCACGATTTCGGCATCGATGCGCACAAGATCCCGGGCGACGGCGTCGTCACCGGCTATGGCACGATCAACGGGCGGCTCGTCTTTGTGTTCAGCCAGGACTTCACGGTGTTCGGCGGTTCGCTCAGCGAGGCCCACGCCGAAAAGATCTGCAAGATCATGGACCAGGCGATGAATGTCGGCGCGCCGGTGATCGGGCTCAACGATTCCGGCGGGGCCCGGATTCAGGACGGGGTCGCCTCGCTCGCCGGATATGCCGAGGTTTTTGAGCGCAACGTTCTCGCCTCCGGGGTCGTGCCGCAGGTGTCGATGATCATGGGCCCGTGCGCCGGCGGCGCGGTCTATTCGCCGGCGATGACGGATTTCATCTTCATGGTCAAGGACACGTCCTACCTGTTCGTGACCGGGCCGGAGGTGGTCAAGACCGTTACCCATGAGACCGTGACGCAAGAAGAATTGGGCGGCGCCTTGACCCATACGCAACGCTCGGGCGTCGCCGATCTGGCTTTCGAGAACGATGTCGAGGCCTTGATCGAATTGCGCCGCTTCATCGATTTCCTGCCTGCCTCGAACCGGGTCCAGCCGCCCCTGCGGCCGACCACCGATCCGCCCGACCGGGTCGAGCCCTCGCTCGACACCCTCGTCCCGACGAGTCCCAATAAGCCCTACGACATGAAGGAATTGATCGAGAAGGTCGTCGACGACAGCGACTTCTTCGAGATCCAGTCCGACTTCGCGCGCAACATCATTGTGGGGTTCGCGCGGATGGAGGGCTCGACGATCGGGATTGTCGCTAACCAGCCGATGGTGCTCGCCGGCTGTCTCGATATCGACAGCTCGCGCAAGGCGGCGCGCTTTGTGCGGTTCTGCGACTGTTTCAATATCCCGATCGTGACCTTTGTCGACGTCCCCGGCTTCTTGCCGGGGACGGCCCAGGAACATGGCGGCATCATCAAGCATGGCGCGAAGCTGCTTTTCGCGTTTGCCGAGGCCACCGTGCCGAAAGTCACGCTGATCACCCGCAAGGCCTATGGCGGGGCCTATGACGTGATGAGCTCGAAGCATTTGCGCGGCGACATCAACTACGCGTGGCCGTCTGCCGAGATCGCGGTGATGGGTCCGAAGGGTGCGGTCGAGATCATCTTTCGCGCCGATCTCGGTGACGAGGCCGCGATCGAGGCGCGCACCGAGGAATACCGTGAGAAATTCGCCAACCCCTTTGTCGCGGCGAGCCGCGGCTTCATCGACGACGTCATCCTGCCGCGCGGCACCCGCCGGCGGCTGTGCCGCGCGGCAGGATGACGT
>Ga0318560_10000508_pt1 | contig 11461 bp, 10 predicted proteins | sample GRESIP065b5f22_FD_202537 | JGI IMG/M metagenome (GOLD analysis project Ga0318560, IMG submission 202537) | Tropical soil microbial communities from Luquillo Experimental Forest, Puerto Rico - GRE.SIPMG.065b5f22 | ecosystem: Environmental > Terrestrial > Soil > Tropical forest > Bulk soil... | reverse complement strand
CGGCGGTCAGCGCCTGGGCGACCGGGGCGCTGACCCGGTCCAGCGCGGCCACGGCGGCGTCGACCGCCTGGGGCCAGGCACCCAGCTGTGCCTGCCTGGCGCGATCCCGGTCTTCGGCCGGGGCGTAGTCCCGGTCGTAGGCGGCCAGGTCCAGCGCGCCCAGGTGCGGCAGCGGGTTGCGCCGGTGCAGCTCCAGGTCCCCGAACGCGACGGTGGCCCAGTTCTCGAACGCCGCGAGGTGGGCCTCGTCGTGCGCGTCGTCCAGGGCCTCGCCCGCGCTCGCCGCCTCGGCCAGGCGGGCCAGCCCCTTGCGGACCCCGCCGGGGGACAGGTCCTGGATGAGGCCGTCGTACTCGTGCCGCCCGCTGTACTCGCGGACTTCGGCGATATCGAGGTCGCAGACCGCGCGCAGCCGCGGCGACAGATCGTCCATGAGACCCGACGCTATCGTGCCCGGCCCCCCGAGTGGTCAGATAGAGCGGTCGGCAGAAAGGCGGCACGGATGATGCCTCAAGGGTCCACGTTCACTACCCGGCCACAGCTCGCGGGCACGTTCGGGATGGTGGCCTCGACCCACTGGCTGGCCTCGGCGGCCGGCATGGCCGTCTTGGAGCAAGGCGGCAACGCCTTTGACGCGGCGGTGGCGGCGGGCCTGGTGCTGCAGGTGGTCGAGCCGCACATGTGCGGGCCGGCCGGTGAGGTGCCGGTGATCGGGTTCGACGCCCACGACGGCGAGGTTTTCGTGCTGAACGGACAGGGCCCAGCGCCCCAGTCCGCCACCATCGAGGCGTTCGGGGAACTCGGCCTGGACCTCGTCCCCGGCAACGGGCTCCTCGCCGCGTGCGTGCCAGCCGCGTTCGGCACCTGGATGCTGCTGCTGGCCGCGCATGGCACCCTCCGGCTGCGCGAGGTCATGCGGTACGCCATCGGCTACGCGAGGGACGGGTACCCGGTGGTGCCGGGGGTCAGTTCCGCCATCGGGTGGGCGGCCGGCGTGTTCACCGGGCACTGGCCCACCTCGGCCGAGATCTACCTGCGCGACGGAGTCCCCCCGGCCCCGGGCTCTCGTTATGCAAATCCGGTGCTTGCCGGCGCCTACCAGCGGATTCTCGACGAAGCGGAGACGGCGGGAAGCGACAGGGAAGCGCAGATAGAAGCAGCGCGGCGGGCCTTCTACGAAGGGTTCGTCGCCGAGGCGATCGGCGGCTACCTGGCGCGGGCCAGCGTCATGGACGGCACCGGAGAGCGGCACGCCGGCCTGCTGAGCGCGGGTGACCTGGCGGCCTGGCAGGCCAGCACCGAGCCGCCGGTTACCGCCGACTACGCCGGGCTGACCGTGTGCAAGACCGGTCCCTGGGGGCAGGGGCCGGTGTTCCTGCAGCAACTGCGGCTGCTGGATGGCCTCGCGCTGGGTGAGGCGGCGCCCGGTGGCGTGGACCACATCCACACCGTGGTGGAGTGCGCGAAGCTGGCCTTCGCCGACCGGGAGGCCTGGTACGGCGATCCCGCCTTTACCAAGGTCCCGCTCACGGACCTGCTGTCGCCGGGGTACGCCGCGCAGCGCCGCGCCCTGGTCGGCCGGTCCGCGTCGCGTGACCTGCGCCCCGGCAGCCCCGGCGGGGCGCACCCCCGGCTCCCGGGATTCGTCACCGCCCCGCCGCGGCCCGCCCTCGCGGGCATCTGGTCGGGCGAGCCCACGCTCGCGCACAGCGGCGACACCTGCCACGTCGACGCCGCGGACCGGTTCGGCAACATGGTGGCGGCCACGCCGAGCGGGGGCTGGCTGCAGAGCTCGCCGGTGATCCCCGGGCTGGGGTTCTGCCTGGGCACCAGGGCGCAGATGTTCACGCTGACCCCGGGCCTGCCCAACAGCCTGGCGCCGGGAAAGCGGCCGCGGACCACGCTGTCGCCGGGCCTGGCGATGCGCGGCGGGGAGCCGTACATAGCGTTCGGCACCCCGGGCGGGGACCAGCAGGATCAGTGGGCGCTGTCGTTCTTCCTCAATCACGTTCAGTTCGGGATGAACCTGCAGGAGGCCATCGACGCCCCCGCGTTCCACACCCGCCACTTCCCGTCGTCGTTCTGGCCCCGGGAGTCATTCCCGGCGGCGGTGGACGTGGAGGACCGGGCCGCGGCGGGCGTGATCGAAGGGCTGCGCGCGCGGGGGCACGAGGTCACGGTGTCGTCGGCCTGGTCCCTGGGCCGGGTCAGCGCGGTCGCCAGCGACGGCGGCACGCTCTACGCCGCGGCGGACGCACGGGGGAGGCAAGGCTACGCCGTGGGCCGGTGAGCGCGGGGTGCGGCGCGCTACTCCACATAACGCGCGGCACGCGGGGCTGCGCCGCCGGGCGTTAACTTGCGGTGACCAGCCCCGCCTGGAAGGCCAAGATGACCAGGTGCACCCGGTCGCGCGCGTTCAGCTTGGTCAGCAGGTGCCCCACGTGGGTCTTGGCCGTCGCCTCGCTGATGTACAGCCGGTTAGCGATCTCGGAGTTGGACAGCCCGGTGGCGATCAGCGCGAGCACCTCGCGTTCCCGCCCGGTGATCCCGGCCAGGCTGACCGTCGGCGTCAGGACCGGGGCCGGTGCGGGCTCGGGCGCGGCGGGCCGGGCCTGCGGTACCGGGCGGCGGGTGAACTCCTCCACCAGCCGCCGGGTGACGCTGGGGGCCAGCAGGGCGTCACCGGCGGCGATGACCCGGATCGCGTTGACCAGTTCGGCCGGCTCGGTGCTCTTCAGCAGGAACCCGCTGGCGCCCGCGTGCAGCGCCGCGTACACGTACTCGTCCAGGTCGAACGTGGTCAGGATGAGCACCCGGGTGGCGGAGTCGCCGCCCCGCCCCGTGATCTGCCGGGTGGCCTCGATGCCGTCGAGTTCCGGCATCCGCACATCCATGAGAACCACGTCGGGCTGGGTCCGGCGGGTCACCGCGACCGCCTCCGCGCCGGTGCCGGCCTCGCCGACCACGGTCAGGCCGGTGGTGGCGTTCACGATGCCGCAGAACCCGGCCCGGACCAGCGCCTGGTCGTCGGCGACGACGACGCGCAGGCTCACCGGGCGGGTCCGGGGATCGCCTGCCGCGGCTGCGCCTGCTGCGTGTGTGCCTGCCGCGCGAGCGCCTTCCCGGCGGGCGCCGGCAGCGGGAACCGCGCGGCCACCCGGAAGCCGCGCCCGGGCAGTGGCCCGGCGCTGAACTCGCCGCCGTGCAGGCTCACCCGCTCGCGCATGCCGAGGATCCCGTGGCCGGTGCCGTTCGGCTCACCCGACGCCTCGATGCCGCCGCGCCCGGGCGCCGCCCCGCCTGGGTCGGTGATCTCCACGGACAGCCCGGCGCGCTCGTAATCCACGCTGACCAGGCATGAGCTGGCGCCGGAGTGCTTGACCACGTTGGTCAGCGCCTCCTGGACGATGCGGAACGCCGACTGGTCGATCCCGGTGGGGATGTCCCGGTGTTCCCCCAGCCTGGTCACGTTCACGCGGACGCCCGCGCCGGCCGTGGTGGAAACCAGCCGTTCCAGGTCGGCCAGGCCCGGGGCGGGCGCGAGCTGCAACTGCCGGGCCGGCTCCCGGCCGCCGGCCGGCTGCCCGTCGGGGACCTGGCCCGCGTCGGGCTGGCCGGTCCCCTCCTGGCGGAGCACGCCGAGCAGCCGCTGCATGTCGGCAAGCGCCTCCCTGGTGACGTGCTGGATGGCGCCGAGCGCCTCCCGTGCCTGCGCGGGCTCATGGTCGAATACGTACTCGCCGAAGCCGGCCTGGACGGCGGCCACCGTCATGCTGTGCGCCACCACGTCGTGCAGTTCCCTGGCGATCCGCAGCCGTTCCTCGGTCACCGCCGTGGTGGCCACCTGCTCGCGCACCCGGGCGGCGTAGGAGCGGCGCTGCTGAACGCTGATGCCGATCATCCAGACGATGATCAGGATCAGCGCCACGCCGGTCGCCGGGCCCGAGCCTCGGCCGCTGACGCTGAGGATGAGCGCCTGGACGACGAGCAGCGCCAGGGAGGCGATGAGCCCGGTGATCGCGACCGACCGCTTGCACGTCGCCGCCACCGTGAAGAGCACGAACGCCAAGGGCAGGAACGCGCCCCGGTTGATCTCACCGCCCACCGCCACGATTACCGAGCAGCCGGCCAGCGCCAAGATCAGAGCGCCCGGCGGATCCCGGCGGCGCAGGGCTACCGGGAGCGCCACGACGACGGCCAGCACCAGCGGGATCCAGCTGCCCGCCAGCCAGACGCTCAGCGGGAACAGGTAGATGGCCCGGCCCTTGGCCATGACGCCATAGACGAGCACGGCGCACGCGCCGGCCAGCACCCAGTCCAGCCTGGTCCAGGCGCGGTCGTTGAACCGCATGCTCAGCGGCGGGCGGCCGGGCTCTGCGCTCACGCTTTCACCGTATCTCCTGGCCAGGTTTGGCGCGTCATGCCCGGGGCGTAGGCTGCCAGGCTGATACCGGGCCGAGGTCAAATACCGACCTGGGGATGACGACGCGGGGCACCACGAACCGGCATGCTTGTCACCGTGACCGCACCACCAGAACTGCGCGCCGGGCGAGGACCCGGAGACGCGGGCACCGCCGCGGCCGTCATCCGGACCGACGCGCTGACCAAGCGGTACCCCGGCAACGTGACGGCGCTGGCCGGCCTCACCATCGACATCCAGCCCGGCATCACCGGGCTGGTCGGCGCGAACGGGGCTGGCAAGTCGACGCTGATCAAGATCCTGCTCGGCCTGCTCCCGCCGACCAGCGGCCGGGCGGTCGTGCTCAGCCACGACGTCGCGGCCAGCGGGGAGCGGATCCGGACGCTCACCGGGTACATGCCCGAACACGACTGCCTGCCGCCCGACGTCACCGGGACCGAGTTCGTCACCCACCTGGGGCGCATGTCGGGACTGCCGGCCACCGCCGCGAAGGAACGGGCCGCTGAATCGCTCCGCCACGTCGGCATGTACGAGGAGCGGTACCGGCAGGTCGGCACCTACTCCACCGGGATGAAGCAGCGGATCAAGCTGGCCCAGGCACTCGTCGGGGATCCCCGGCTGCTGCTGCTCGACGAGCCGACCATCGGCCTGGACCCCGCCGGGCGCCGTTCGATGCTGGACCTGATCAGCAGGATCGGGGCGGAGTTCGGCATCTCGATCGTGGTCTCCTCACACCTGCTGGGGGAGATCGAGCAGATCTGCGACCAGCTCGTCGTCATCGACGGAGGCCGGCTGCTGCGCTCGGACACCATGACCAGCTTCACCCGGGTGAGCCAGGTGCTGATGGTCGAGGTCGACGAGGGGGTTGAGGCGCTGGTGGCGGAACTGGGCGCGCGTGGCCTCCAGCCCCGGCGCTCGGGACGCCGTGGGCTGCTGGTCCGGATCGACGGCGAACAGACCCACGACATCGTGCGGGACGCCATCGCGGACCTGGGCCTGCCGCTGAACCGGCTGGAGCAGCAGCGGCGGCACGTCGAGGAACTGTTCCGGGACAACGGGGACGAGGAGGAGCACGGTGACGGCTGACAGCGGCGCGGTGTCGCCGGCCGGCCTGGAGCCCGCGACCGGCACCGGCGTCATCCACGATCTCGGCTACCGGCACTACGAGGGGCCGCGGCTCGGCCGGGCCGCGATCATCCGGGCGCTGTACTGGCACAGCCTGCGGTCGGCATTCGGGATCGGCCGCGGCGCCAAGGCTAAGATCGTGCCGTTCCTGATGTTCGCGCTGATGTGCCTGCCCGCGATAGTGAACGCGATCGCCCTGGCGCAACACCCCGGTCAGCCCCGGATCATCGACTACGACACCTACCTCTACCGGCTGCGGCCCCTGGTCATGCTGATCTTCGTGGCGGCCCAGGCGCCGGAACTGGTGTCCCGGGACCTGCGCAGCCACGTGCTGCCGCTGTACCTGTCGCGGCCGATGCGCCGGCTGGACTACCCGCTGGCCAAGCTCGCCGCGTTCACCGCCGCGTGCCTGCTCGTCCTGGAGATCCCGCTGATCATCCTTTACGTGGGCACGATCGTCTCCGCTACCGGAGGGTCCGCGATCTGGGCCCAGACCAGGGCGCTGATTCCCGGGATGGGCATCGCGGTGCTCTGGGCGGTGCTGCTCGCGGCGATCGGGCTGGTGCTGGCCAGCCTCACCGGGCGCCGCGCCTACGCCACCGGAATCATCGCGATCTACCTGTTCCTCACCTGGACGCTGTCCACGATCCTGGTCAACATCGCCCAGCAGGGGCCCGTCGGGCCGAACCACGTGCCGCTCGGGCCGAACGGCGTAGTGCCGCTCGGGGCCAGGCTCGGCGGGCTGATCAGCCCGTTCACCGTCCTCGACGGGGTCAGGCAGTGGCTGGGCGGGACGAACCCGGGCCCCATCCCGCCGCCCGGCAACGTCGGCATCCTGTACGGGGTCATGTTCCTGGTACTGCTGGCGGCCTGCCTGGCCGGGCTCGCGGCCAGGTACCGGAAGGTGGGTGCGGCGTGAGCTCGATCGAACTGCGTAACGTCTCCCGCTGGTACGGCAACGTGGTGGCGGTCAACGACATCACGATGACCATCGGGCCGGGGGTGACCGGCCTGCTCGGCCCGAACGGCGCGGGCAAGTCCACCATGTTGCACATGATCGCCGGGTTCCTCGCGCCGTCGCGCGGCGAGCTCACCGTCGGCGGCACCCCGAGCTGGCACAACCCGGATATCTACCGGACGCTCGGGCTGGTGCCCGAACGTGATTCGGTGCACGCCTTCCTCACGGGGGCGGAGTTCGTGAAGGCCAGCGCGAGACTGCACAAGCTGCCCGACCCCGGCGCGGCCGCCCGGCGGGCGATCGAGATCGTGGAGATGACCGGCGCGCAGGACCGGAAGATCTCCACCTATTCCAAGGGCATGCGGCAGCGGATCCGGGTGGCCGGGGCGCTGGTGCATGACCCGGAGGTGCTGCTGCTCGACGAGCCGTTCAACGGGATGGACCCGCGGCAGCGGCTGCACATGATGGATCTGCTCCACGGCCTGGGCGAGCGGGGCCGGACGATCCTGTTCAGCTCGCACATTCTGGAGGAGGTGGAGCGGCTGTCCGGCACCATCCAGGTGATGGTCGCCGGCCGGCTCGCCGCCTCCGGTGATTTCCGCGCCATCCGCCGCTTGATGACATCTAGGCCGCACGTATTCCTGGTGCGCACCTCCGACGACCGCGGGCTCGGTGCCACGCTGATCGGCCGCCCGGCGGTGACCGGGGTGGAGGTCACCGACCACGGGCTGTCGGTACGGGCCAGCGACTACGGCACGTTCTCCCGCGAGATCGCGGCGCTGACCAGGGATCAGGGCATCAGGCTGCGCGAACTGCTGCCCGAGGACGAGTCCCTGGAAAGCGTCTTCGCCTACCTCATCGACGCCGAAGGGCCGAAGGCCCGGTGAACCGCGCCGACCGGGCCCGCGGCCCGCTGACACCCGGCGACGCCGGGAGAAAGCAGCGCCATTATGTTCGGTGACCAGGGACGGGTGATCTGGTCGATCACCATGCGGGCGACCATGGGCCGCAAGCGCGCCCTGCTGTTCGCGATACCGGCGGTAGTCCTGCTGCTCGTGACCGTGCTGATCAAGCTGGCGCACCCGCACGACCCCTCCTGGCCCAGCCAGATCCTTGGCATCTTCGGCTTCACCGTGGTGCTGCCGCTGACCGCGCTGATCATCGGGACCAGTGTGCTCGGCGCGGAGGTGGACGAGGGGAGCATCGTGCACCTGCTCGCCACGCCGGTGCCGCGGTCGGTGGTCATCGGGAGCAAGTACGCGGTCGCCGTCGTGCTCACCGCGGCGTTCGTCGCCGTGCCCGAACTGCTGGCCGCGCTGATCGCCACCGGCGGCCTGACCAAGCTGGCCGTCGGGCTGTTCGTCGGCGCGCTGGCGGGCAGCGTCATGTACAACGCGATCTTCGTCATGCTGTCCGTGGTGAGCACGCGGGCCATCGCCTACGGCCTGGCCTACGTGCTGGTCTGGGAGGGCCTGCTCGGCAACTTCGTCAGCGGTGCCCGGCTGCTGTCGGTCGGGCATTACTCGCTCGGCGTGGCGAGCGGGATCGCGCACGCCGGAGATAGCCTGAACGCGGGGCTCAGCATTGGCACGTCGGTCGTCATGGGCGCGATCGTGACCGCAGCCGCGATCCTCGTCGCGGTGCGCGCGCTGACCTCGTTCTCGCTGAAGGGCGACGCGATCTGAGGGCGGCTACCGGGCCGTGTCGGGGCCGGGGCGGAACGCGGGGCCGTGCCCGGGGATGATCACGGTCGCGGCGGCGAGGATCCGCTCCCGGCTGGCCGCCAGTTCGGTGGCCGCGGTGGCCAGTGGGTCCTCGGCCGGGCCGTCCGGCCCCCACCAGGCGTGCGTACACGCGTAAACGCCCTCAGGCGCGGCCGCCAGCGTGGCGATGTCCTCGGGCGTGTGCCCGGGCGTGGGCACCAGCCGTACCGACGGCGTGAGGTCGAACTCGCCAGGTTCCCGCCCGACCCACAGATCACCGGAGTAGCTGGCCCAGTGGTCGTGGATGGTCGCACCGGGAAACAGCGCCGCGTTGACGGTGTGGTCGGGGTGGTGGTGGCTGAACACCAGGTCGGTCACATCACCGGGCGCTGGGCCGTGCCCGGCGAGCGCGGCGATCAGTTCGTCCCGGTCGGCTACCATCCCCGGGTCGACCACGATCACCCGCCCGGCGTCCAGGATGAGCGTGACGCTGGAGCCCACCCGGTCCCCGGCCGGGTCGTCGCGTACGTAGCCCTCGTGCAGTATGTGCACGCTCGCCGAGCCGGCCCGCGGGAACGGTGTGTCGGTCATGCTGGCCGACCCTACCGTCCCGGCGGGCCGGGACCGCCGGGTGGCTGGGCGTTCTCGCCGGCGAACGCGCGGCCGGCTTTAGACCGGTGAGGCGCCGTCGCGGAGCTCGGGCACCTCGTCCGGGCGGACCGGGGTGTCGGGAATCGGCGGCGGTGTGCCGCCGAAGGCGGGGCAGATCGCCTGGTGCGCGCACCAGTCACAGATCCGCCCGGGCCGTGGCCGCCAGTCGCGGTTCACCGTGGCCCGCTCGATCGCCTGCCACAGCGCCTCGATCTTGCGCTCGGTGGCGAGCAGGCCCGCCTCGTCCGGCTCGTACCGCACGATCTCGCCGTTGCCCAGGTAGATCAGCTGCAGCAGCTTGGGCACCTGGCCCTGCGCCCGCCAGATCGTCAGGGCGTAGAACCGCATCTGGAACAGCGCGCGCGCCTCGAATTCCTCCGGGGGCGAGCCGCCGGTCTTGTAGTCCACGATCCGCATCTCGCCCCCGGGCGCGACGTCGAGGCGGTCGATGTAGCCGCGCACCCGCAGGCCCGAGGCCAGCTCCGCCTCCACGCACAGTTCCCGGTGGGCCGGCTCGATCCGGCGCGGGTCCTCCAGGGTGAAGTACCGGTCCACCATCCGCGCGACCTCATCCAGCCATAGGGCGCGCTCGGCGTCGTCCTCGAACAGCGTGGCCAGTTCCGGTTCGGCCGCCAGCAGCCGGGACCACTCGGGCGCCACCAGCGCGCGCGCCGCCTCCGGCGTCCGGTCCGCGGCGGCCCGGTCGAAGAGCCGCTCCAGCACCGCGTGCACCAGCGTGCCGCGGACCGCGGCCGGGCTCGGCGGCTCGGGCAGCCGGTCGATCACCCGGAACCGGTACAGCAGCGGGCAGGTGAGAAAGTCGCCGGCCCTCGACGGTGACAGTGACGGCCCAGGCGGCCGCTCGGGCGGTGCCGCGGTGGCCGCGCCCGCCGAGGAGGCGCCGGTCGCGCTCTCATCACTCATGCCACGGAGGGTAGGCCAGGCATCCGACAGTTGCCCGGCCATTGCGGGCGTGTCCGCGGAATCGATACCGCGCGTGCCTCACCGGGCATCGGTTATCGGGTTCCAGGACGTAGCATCGGCGTGTGGCAGGCAACACGCCAGAGGGCGGATCCCGGGAGCCGAGCGCGGGCGTGCGGATCGCGCGCCCCTTCGGCATCCCGGTGTTCATCTCGCCCTACTGGTTCCTGATCGCGGGCGTGTTCGTCATCCTCTACGCCCGGGGGCTGCCCGTCTCGAGAGGTTCCGCGAGCGGGGAGACTCTGGCTGTACCGGCTGGCCTGCGCTATGTGGTCGCCGCGGCGTTCGTGGTGCTGCTGTACGGGTCGGTGCTCGTGCACGAACTGAGTCACTCGGTGGTGGCCCGTGCCTTCGGGCTGCCGGTGCGCCGCATCCTGCTCTACCCGCTCGGCGGGTTCTCCGAGATCGAGCGGGAACCGCCCACCCCGGGCCAGGAATTCCTGGTATCGGCCGCCGGCCCGTTTATCTCGCTGGTCTTGGCGGCCGTCGGATTCGGGCTGGCCCGCGCGTTCCACCCCGGCGGGGTGCCCGGGGTCCTACTCGGCCAGCTCGTGATCGCGAACCTGCTGGTCGGCATCTTCAACATGCTTCCCGGCCTGCCGCTGGACGGCGGCCGGATGCTCCGGGCGGGAGTGTGGAAGCTCACCGGCCGCCCGGGTTCCGCCACCGTGGCGGCGGCCTGGGCCGGGCGCGCCCTGGCGGTGGCCGTGCTGCTCATCCCGCTGATCCTGTTCGTGCGGACCGGCAGCCAGGTCCAGGTCTTCGACGCGCTGTGGCTGGCGGTGATCGCCGCGTTCATGTGGAGCGGCGCCACCCAGTCGCTGCGGGCCTCCCGGGTGCGGGAGCGGCTGCCCGCGCTGCAGGCGCGGGTGCTCGCCCGGCGGGCCATCCCGGTCCCGTCCAGCCTGCCGCTGGCCGAGGCGATCCGCCGGGCGGACGCCGCCCAGGCGCGCGCCCTGGTGATCGTGGACCACGAGGACCGGCCCATCGCCATCGTCAGCGAGGCGGCGGTGATGGCGACCCCGGTGCAGCGGCGCCCCTGGGTGGACGCGGGGTCGCTGGCCCGCACGCTCGACCCCGGCCTGGTGCTGAGCGCCGACCTGTCCGGCATGGCGCTGGTCGAGGCGGTGCGCCGCTCACCAGCCACCGAGTACCTGCTGGTCGAGCCCTCCGGCCAGGTGTTCGGCGTGCTCGCGGCGGCCGACCTGGACCACGCGTTCGCCGGGGTGTGACCGGCCGCGCCGCTACCCTGTCGGGCGTGATCTCTCGCCGCGGACCGTTCGCCCCTGGTGACCAGGCTCAGCTGACCGACCCCAAGGGGCGCCGCCACCTGGCCGTGTTGCAGCCGGGCAAGGTGTTCCACACTCACCGGGGGTCCATCGCCCTCGACGACCTCATCGGCCGCCCGGAGGGCAGCGTGGTGCGGTCCTCGGCGGGCACCCCCTACGTCGCGCTGCGCCCGCTGCTGGCCGACTTCACCCTGTCCATGACGCGGGGCGCGGCGGTCGTCTACCCCAAGGACGCCGCGCAGATCCTGGCCATGGCCGACATCTGGCCCGGCGCCCGGGTGCTGGAGGCCGGCGCGGGCTCGGGCGCGCTGTCTTGCTGGCTGCTGCGCGCCGT
>Ga0318560_10000505_pt1 | contig 11486 bp, 14 predicted proteins | sample GRESIP065b5f22_FD_202537 | JGI IMG/M metagenome (GOLD analysis project Ga0318560, IMG submission 202537) | Tropical soil microbial communities from Luquillo Experimental Forest, Puerto Rico - GRE.SIPMG.065b5f22 | ecosystem: Environmental > Terrestrial > Soil > Tropical forest > Bulk soil... | reverse complement strand
GTGTTCGCCGAGCTGGTTGACCAGCACTCCCCGTCGATGCTGCGGGTGGCGCGCGGGTATGTGCCCAGCCACGAGATCGCCGAAGAAGTGGTCCAGGAAACCTGGATCGCGCTGCTGAAAGGGATTTCCAAGTTTGAGGGCCGATCCACAATACGTACTTGGCTTTTCACGGTGATGATCAACATTGCCAAGGCCCGCGGTATCCGGGAACGCCGTGACGCCGATGCCGAGATCGCCGCATACACCGGCGGCACCGTCGATCCGGCACGATTCCGTCCACCCGACTCTGCGAAATGGCCTGGCCACTGGAAGGAGCACGCGGAGCCGTCCCCATTCCCTGACACCCCCGAAGGATCCGTACTGGGCAACGAGCTGGTCGCCGTCGCCCGCCGTGAGCTCGACAAACTACCGGAACGGCAGCGGATCGTGGTCACGCTGCGTGACATACTCGGATTCGAGTCCGGCGAGGTGTGCGAGCTGCTGCAGATTAGCGTCGCCAACCAGCGGGTCCTGCTGCACCGTGGGCGGGCAGCGGTACGCCAAGTGCTCGAAGACTACCTGGCGGACGTCTCGTGAGCACTGGGCCGATGGACTGCAACGAACTGGTCGAACTGGTGACCGCCTATCTAGATGAGTGGCTGGACCCGGAGACACGGGCCCGCCTCGACCTACACCTGCTGGAATGTGACGGCTGCCAGAACTACCTCCAGCAGTTCCGGGCAACCCTTAGCACCGTCGGGAAGATTCGCGACGAGCAGCTTGATCCCCTCTACCGCGCGCGGCTGCTTGATACATTCCGGGATTGGCGTTAATTCGCTGTCGCCGAATTGTCGCGGCGACCGGTTGCCCAGGCGGCGACTAATCGCGTCTCGTTCAGATTCCGCGCGGAGTGCAGGCACCGTCCAAAAAGGGGGTTGGACCATTTGCACCAGCGGTAAACAGCGGCACACCTGAACTTGTCGTTAATCTCAACAGCGAGGCTTGCCGCTCTCTATGCGGCGCCGTCCGTGACCGTCACGCCGAGAGGGACAACCGGCACCCTGATTCGGTGCAACGACATCCTATGCGGCCTCCAATACCAGAACCACGTGATTAATATCGAGAACGCCATGAGCCCCGATTACTCATCGGTTACCGACATCAAGTCGACAGATGCGGCTATCTGGCTGCGAGGCCTGACGCTGACCAGGGTTCCGTAAAGGCCCTTTCGGTCTTTATGGTGGGCTGATCGCGTCATGAGGGGCAGTCGCCTCGGAGCCTTGAGCCACGAGACCGACCGCAGGCCGCGACGAGAGTGAGACTGTGACGACTAGACGCGGCGAGGCAGGGGCTCTGGACCGGATCGCGGTGCTTTTCATCCACGGTGTGGAGATCCGCGATCCGCATTATGCGCAGAACGCGACGAACGTGCTGCGGACCGAGTACCGGCGTGCCTGCAGAATTAGCGAGTCGGCGCCACAGCTTGAGGTTGAAGCGGCGTACTGGATCCCGGTGGTCGCCGATGGCCTTGACAAAGTGGCTCAACGCGCCTTCGGGAACCGCTTTGCCGGGTGGACACGCCGCCTCGATGCCCTTGTGCACCGTGTCGACAACGGATCGTTTCTAGCGATGCTGCCGTTGCTCGCCTCGGGATTGCTGTGGCGTGTCCCGGGGCTGCCGAATGTCCACTGGCCCACCCTGCGCTGGGCATTCACCTACTTCGTCGGGGACTTAGTCGCCTATCAGGATGCCGAAGACACCGACGGCAACTACCAAGCCATTCACGGATGCATCGATGATGCCCTGGCCAAACTCGCCGAACGCGCTCCACAGGCGCCGCTGTGCGTGATCGCCCACAGCCTAGGAACGGTGATCGCGTCCGATCACTTCTATGACCTGCAGCAGAACAAACCGGCGTTTCCGACTGCTGTGCAACGCGGCGAAACGTTGACGTTCCTCTACACCCTGGGCAGCCCGATCGCGCTGTGGATGGTCCGCTACCCGAGCTTCGACAAGCCGGTGCGCCTACCCGGCCGTGATGACCAGAGGCCCGAGATCAGGGCCGCCGCCCAGTGGGTCAACTTCTACGACCCCGACGACATTGTCGGCTATCCCCTGAAATCACTGAACGACGAATATCGGCGCGCGGTCGATCGTGACCAGGCCATCCGTCTCGGGCCGATTCTTGGTCGCACCCCTGCCTCCCACGTCGAGTACTTCAACTCACGGCGCATCATGCGGCCCATCGCCGAACGCCTCGCCCGCCTGGCCACCGACATCCCGCAATCGCGGCGAGGTCGTCGACGGTTTCGAGCTCCCCGGTGACGGGTGATCAATGGCCTCAGCGATGCGCTCCTGTGGCGCCTGCTCAGCGGCAGCCTGATCGGCCCGCCGCAACAACAGACATGGCAGACGACACCAATTCGTTGAGCTTCCTTAGACAACAGCCCTTTTGGTGGTTCGTGATAGGTCTGCCTGGCGCTACCGGCTCGATGTGGGGGAAGCGCCTAGGCGAGGACCGTCCGCTTCTGGGCTATATCGTTTACATACTCGGCCTAGTGCTTGTCGCGATCGGTCACGGCTGGGCCATCAACTGGGCGTATGTTCGTCTTGCCGCTCATCATCCGCCAGTGCGCGTACGGCGCTCGGACAGACTTTTGTACCCCTACCCCCTCGCCGAGCGCCTCCGCTTCTAATGAGGGGGCGTTCAGCTGGGGTGTTCGAGTTCTGTTCGGGCCTGGTCGATTTGGTCGTATGCGTACGCCGCCATGGCGGCGGTGGTCATCGTGTCGCCCTTGTGGGCGAGCGAGCGGGCACGGCCGCAAAAACGACGACGCCGACGCGCTGTCGGTCGGGATCGCTGCGCTGACGTCCCCCGCTTTGCGCACTGCCGAGATCGATGCTGCTACCACGGCTTTGCGCGCTGTCGTCGAGCACCGCGATGACCTGGTGAAGACCCGCACTCAGACGGTCAACCGCCTCCATGTCGTGCTCACCAGGCTGGTTCCGGCCGGTGCCAGGCGCCAGCTGAGCGCCGATCATGCCGCCGCACTCTTGCGCGGCGTGCGTCCCCGCGACGCCGCCGCCAAGACGCTGCGTGCCCTGGCGATGGATCTAATCAGTGAGGTGCGCCAGCTCGATCGCCGGATCGCCAAGGCCGCCAACGATATCCAGATGGCCATCAGCGCATCCGGCACCACCTTGACACAATTGCATGGACTCGGCGTGTTGACCGCCGGCAAGATCCTCGGCCGCGTCAGTGATGTTAGGCGCTTCCGCTCGGCCGCCGCGTTCGCCAGTTACACCGGCACCGCCCCCATCGAGGCGTCCTCCGGCGACGTGGTGCGCCACCGGCTTTCTCGCGCCGGCGATCGCCAACTCAACTTCTGCCTGCACGTAATGGCCATCACCCAAGTCCGCCAAGACACCCCCGGCAGGGCCTACTACCTCAGGAAACGATCCGAGGGCAAAAGTCACAACGAAGCCATGCGGTGTCTGAAACGGCGCCTCTCCGACCTGGTGTATCGACAGCTGATCCATGACGCGGACGCACAAAAGGCGGGCCCGGGAGGACACTCGGGGGCGGCTCTATCGTCTCGCGCGGCCGGCTAACACCCCGCACACCGGCACTTCAGACAAGCCACTTCCCGGACCCGTCCCCCAAACTACAACCCCCACTTAACACAGAGAGGCGCCAGTATCGCGCACCAGCTTCACAGCAGTTCAGAGGCACTTTCTGAAGCGACGAGTAGGGCACGTGAACTGATGCCTCTCGGTTAGGCCGCGATCACCTCATGCCCAGCAATTGGGAGCGGTGCGCCTTCAGAGCCGGCCGAGCAGTTCGGCCTTCTTCGCGGCGAACTCCTCGTCGGAGAGGATGCCGCGCTCATGCAGCCCGGCGAGCGACTCGATGGCCGCGACGATGGCCGCGGAATCAACCCCGGACGCGCCGAAAGCAGGCTCGGGTGCCTGCGTCTGAGGTGCGAATTGCGGTGCCGGTTCGGACTGGTACTGCGACTGGTGCTGCGGGGCATGGGCCGCGTGCTGCGGGGCATGGGCCGCGGCCGGTGTTCCGGTCACCCGCTGCGTACTGACCTCAGGCAGGCTCGATACGTCGAAGGTGCCGAACTCGCTGGTAAAGGTCACCGAGCCGTATGCGCCGCCCGGCTGCTGTTGTTGCACGCCACCGCCCTGCTGCTGTTGTTGCATGCCGCCGCCGCCCTGCTGCTGTTGCACGCCACCGATATGGTGCTCGCCTGTGTCAAAAACCTTTGTGACACCGTTGATCTGGATCGCGAGGCGCCGGGTACTCGGGAAGATTGCGTAGCGCACAGTGTTCTGCCCGCCGACCGAGCTCGGAACGCCGAGGTTGGCCGGCCACCAGGTGGCCGAGGGGGGAAACACTGCGGTGGTGGCAAGCAGTTGGGCCAACTCGCCGCACAGCGCATCGACGCGTGCCTTGAGCGCGTTGTCGAACATGTTGCCGCCGACCATCGTCATCCCGCCCTGCATCCATTGCCCAGACCCGCCGAGCTCGGGGATCGAGAACTGGGCCATGGTGCCGCCACCAACGTGCATAGCGAACAGCATCGAAAGCACCGCCTCGCGGGAGAGCCCGTGGCGCCGGGCGATGTCGGCGATGGCGCTTTCGACTTCGGGGTTAACCGTTGCCTTCATAATTGTCGATCTTTCGTCGTCAGTACCCATTTGAGACTACGCACTTGGGGACCTGCATAGGAAGACTCGCAGTGCGCCCCCGTCCGCGACACCGGATAGTGCTTGCGTTTTGCGGATCCGCGCATGCTTGAGATCGACACCATCGACTCCGAGCTGCGATTGGGGGCGGCTCCTCGCCGTGCGGCTCGGGGGCGCGGTGGGCCGCTGCCGTCGATAACGTGGCCGATGCGCTGTTGGATGAGCGCCTGCGGGTGCTCGCCAGCGACGAGCGCGGCATCCGGCTGGCGAATCCGGAACGACTGGCGCAGTATCGCGCTATGAGACGAGAAGTGGGCGCCGAGATCGAAGTCGAAATCACCGCGGCCACGACGCTGGAGTTTCAGATTGCTGTTGCACCGCACCCACGCGCTGAGGTCGTCGAGTCGCTGCGCTTCGTCTTGAACGGACGGCCAATCCGGCCCCTGGAAGTCAATGGTGTGCACGGCAATCGTATCCATAAGTTCGACGCGGCGGTGGGCACAGTGAAAGTCGACTACGCGGCGACAATCGTGGGTCAGACTGACCCGGCTCCGGTGACCGAATACGACCAGTCGATGTATCTGCGGCCCAGCCGCTACGCCGAGGCCGATAAGTTCTATGGCTTCGCCGCAACCGAATTCGGCAACGACAGGGATTCGGCGAGTCTGCTGGAGCACGTGAGCTCGTGGGTGGGTACCAGGCTGAATTATGTGCCCGGCTCTAGCGATCCGATCGACGGTGCGGTGGACACGTTGCTCGCCGGCGAAGGTGTGTGCCGCGACTACGCACATTTGGTGGTGGCGCTGCTGCGTGCGGTCCACGTCCCGGCCCGCTTGGTGTCCGTATACGCGCCGGGCGTATATCCGATGGACTTCCACGCGGTCGCCGAGGCGTTCGTCGAGGGGCAATGGCGGGTGGTCGATGCGACGCTGCTGGCGCCGCGGCAGACCTTGGTGCGCATAGCCACCGGTCGCGACGCCTCCGACACGGCGTTCCTCGATAATCACAAAGGCGCGATCACGCTGAACCAGGTGGAGGTGACCGCCGTCGTCGACGGCGACTTGCCTCGGGATTCGATCGACCAACTGGTCTCCATCCGCTGAGTGCGCTCGCGCCCTGGTGCGATCAGCCCAAAGGTCACACCGGTGAGACTCATTGATCAGCAAGAAGAGGTGCAGAATCATGCGCGGGTTTGAGGGTGTGGTGGCGATCGTTACCGGCGGAGGCATGGGTTTGGGCGAGGCGCTGTGCGAGGAGCTGGAACGCCGGGGTGCGATGGTTGTCGTCGGCGACATCGATGAGGATGCGGCCGCTCAGGTTGCTGAACGCCTTGAGCGCAGCGGGGTATCGGCGCGGGCCGTCCAAGTGGACATGGCCAACCATGTGGACGTGGCGCAGCTGATCGACGGCACGGTGGCCGATTATGGACGCCTCGATTACATGATCAACAACGCCGGCATCGCCATTGGTGGGGATGCGCGCGATCTGTCCATCGAGCAGTGGCGGCGTGTGCTCGATGTTGACTTGTTGGGCGTCGTCTATGGCACGGTTCACGCGTATCAGACCATGACACGCCAAGGCCACGGGCACATAGTCAACATCTCCTCGCTCAGCGGGCTGGTTCCGCAGCCCGGCAATAGCGCCTACTGCACCAGCAAGCATGGGATCGTCGGGCTTTCACTGTCGCTGCGATTCGAAGGAGCTGACCTTGGTGTGAAGGTGAGCGCTGTGTGTCCCGGCGACATGAAAACCAAAATCTACGACAACATGGTCATGGTGAACATGCCGCGTGAACAGGTAGCGGCGTTGAGCAGGCGCACCAACTATCTGATGCCCCAGATGAGCGCCCAAGAAGCCGCACGCGCGATCCTGCGGGGTGTGGCGCGCAATCAGGCGTTAATCGTGTTTCCCACTGCGGTCCAACTCATTTGGCGGCTTTATCGCTTGTTCCCGAGTGTGTTTTACCGGATCTCCATCCATCGCATGAGATTGTTCCGCGGCATTCGAACTGTTCCGGAAGTCGGAAGCACCACGCAGTAGGAACTAAGAATGCGGCGCGTCCCAGACCGGTGTCGCTGATTGAGGGTTCGGTCCCGCCGTGCGGCTCGGGAGCGGGGTGGGCCGCCGCCGTCGATAGACGTGGCGGATGCGCTGCTGGATAAACGCCTGCGAGTTGACCGAAGTGGGCTACAACCCGCAACGGAAGTTTCTCAATTCCCGATGTGGGTAACCGCGCAGAGAAATCTAACGGAACCAGATCGTCTTAGTCCGTGTCCAAACAGTTGATCGGGCCGCCCCTGCTCTCCTCGGTGGCGGCCCGTGGCCGGTTTAGCTGAGGGCTGAGCTGAAGAGCCAACGCCCCCGCGCCGGCGAATATGGCACACGGTCCCAGTCTTTGTGCTATAGCGCAGCTATGAGTTGAAACCCCGGCTCAGAGGAGGCACAAGATCATGACGATCACACGAGCGATTGCCGCCGCCATCCTCGCCGGTTTAGCTGTCGGCGCACCAAGCGCAGCGTGGGCTGACCCGCCGACGATGAACGGCCACTACGTCAGAACCGTGACGAATGCGAAAGGGCAAGCCGTTACCAACGATTGGTACTTCACGCCCTGCGGCGACGGATGCGTCCAATTAACAACCCCCCGACTGCCCAGGCACAGTTAGTCAACGGCCAATGGACAATGGACCTGGTATCTGACGCAGCTTGTCCCGACGGCTCGACAGTTCCCGCCGCCCGCGGTGCGCACTACATGTGGGACCCAAACACCCTCACAGGCACGGTGCAAATTACCGTCAACGTGCCCGCCTGCGGCGAAGCGGTAGGGCAATTAGGAACGGCGAAATTACAACTGCGGCAGGCACCCCGATGATGAGATCACCAGAAGGACGGGCAGCACGACCAGGACAAGGACGCCAACGGATCAGTCGTTGTCCACGTCGCTGATGATTTCATAATTGCTGTCACCACTAGCGGCGACATCCATGCACATGCCTATTCGATTGATGACATCCTGAATCCGACCACGACGCCGCCGAAACAACTCGGGCTGGTAGTCGGTTTCCATTAAATTCACTCCGCGAACGCGGTGGAATGACGGCTAGTTACGGTGGCTCGATCACTCGAAGGGAACTCAGCTCGATTTTCTACCGCTGGAGTCCGGAATGGCGCGTGCGAACATCATCATCGCTTTCTATGAAGGTCCATAGAGTTAGTGGCACGAGGATGACCACGCCAACAAAGCAAAAAATCGTCAAGAAGATGCCGATGATTCCCAGGCAGAGTTGAATTACTGCGATGCTGGTTGATCCGATGTAGAAGCGTCCGATGCCGAACCAGCCGAAGAACAACTGCAACAGGCCGGCGACAGCAGCAGACCTCGGAGGCTCTGGCACCGCAGGCGCACGGTTCTCGGACCAACGGGATCCGTCGAAGTATCTTTGCCCCGCTGCGCCGCTTGGGTCTGGATACCAACCAGGTGGGGGCGGTGGCGGTCCAGGTGGTGTCGTCAATGCACACCCTCCCTGCTGCACAACTCCGAAACACTGACCTGCTCAGGATATTTCCCCTGAGCATGTTTGCCGTACATCTCAGCATCCAACTCAAGGGCAGGCGACGGGTGTAGCTCCAGGGTGTTGTTGCCGTTGGTCTTCATGATTTCTCTCCCCTGTTTGGTAGCGGCCTCGGGTCAGGCTGCGCTTGTGTGCAAGTGGATACCGCCTGCGCTGCTACCGATCCCAACATCATCAGAGACGCATTGGCCGCTCTCACAGATAAGAGCACGCACCGGGGGGCCGGCCCCGACTCGGACCCTTTTCCCAACCACTGCCCTCGTTTGACCTGGCGGACGCCCTGCCGGATGAACGCCGGGAGCTGACCGAGTGGGCTACAACCACCGGGCGGAAATTCTCACGCACCGATGGACGAAGTTGCTCGACGAGCGCGAGCAACACAGGCAGTCGCTTAGGCAGCCCGATCAATTAGGATTAGGGAGCAATTAGGGTAGTCACTTACCCTTGCCGACGCGGAATCGGCGGTCGTACGTTCCTCGCGTCAACCATCCGAAACTCCCTCGCCTGAACAAGATCATGTCTCATATCAATTCCTCCTGGCCAAGAAGGTGCCATGAAGCAGCTCTGCGATGACCTACGCCAATTCGCCATTCAGGTGCGCCAGCTCGGATATTCCCTCGACGGCGGCGTGTCGGAGCGGGAATGCCGGGATCTCAGTGAACGCATACTTGCCGCGGTTAAGCAGGCTGAGGCCAGAATGGCTGGCGCTAAATCTGTCCTGCGAGCGCACACGCGCTGCTAAGCGGCGGCGATGGTGCGCGTGGGTCATGTCTGGCAGAGCGGAGCATCAGTCGGGGTGTTCCAGTTCTGTTCGGGCCTGGTCGATTTGGTCGTACGCGTGCGTCGCCATGGCGGCGGTGGTCATCGTCTCGCCCTTGCGGGCGAGCGATTCGTAGGTCGCCTCGCCGAGGACTTCGCGGAGGTGGGCGATCACTGTGCTGAGTTGGGGGATTGTCGACGCGGTGAGGGGATTGAATGCGAAACCGGCGATGGTGGCTGCCGGTTCGAGGCGTCCGAGGCGGTCGAAGAATACCGCGAGAGTTGCCAGGGCGGAAGGGATAAATCCGACGTCGGCGGAGTCGTAGCAGTTGCGGATGCCCAGAGTGATGTGATCGAGTGCCGCCAGCGGGTCGCCGTGTTCCGGCTCAAGCCCAGACAAAACGATCGTCAGCGATGATTCGGTCAAGCGGTTGCCGCTGTCCTGGGCGATCACCAGGCCCCGGCGCAGGGCTTCCAGCGCGCGGACGCGATCAGCATCGCCGAAGGCGAAGCCGTAGGCGGAAAGCGCGGTCGCGAGCGCATAGGGGTTGTGGGTGGCCTCGGTGGCTTCGATCAGCCCGTTCGCGGCGGCCCGCGCCTCCTCACCGGCCCCGGCGACCGTCAGCGCGAGGACCAGGAATGTCCGGGTGAGTGTATGGGTGTCGTGGCCGCGTGCCGGCTGGGCGCGACACCACTCGACGCATCGTTCGGGCTGGCCGATAACTAGGTACACAGTGCCGAGCGCGCCCTCGAGGCCGAACGGCACCTCGTAGTGGCCAGTGCCGATCACCGTCTGACCGGCCTCGCTGTAGCCGACAGCCTCCTCGATCCGTCCGGTCATGAAGCACTGCGACGCGATCACGTACAGGAACGCCAGCCGCGGGTGGTCGACGGCGCGGGCGGGCTCGATCAGCTCCTCGGCCCAGGCCATCGGCTCATAATTATCGACGCAGAAGCCGAGGAGCCCCGCGTAGGTGGCGATGGCGGCCGCGGCGTCGAGGTCGCCGTGGTCCGCGGCCCAGCGGAAGGCGGTGCGCAAATTGGCCACCTCGACGGCGAACCACCCATAGGCCTCACGTTGTCGGGAGCTGTCCCACAGCGCCATGATGTCGGCTTCGCGCCCGGCGAAGTGGCGGGCATGCGCGGCCCGCGCCTCGGTGGCCTCGCCGCCCGCGACGAGTTGCTGCTCCGCGAACTGACGGATCGTCTCCAGCATCGAAAACCGGGTCCGCCCCGAAGACCGGTCGGCGACCAGCAGCGACTTGCGCACCAGCGCATCGAGCCGATCGAGGACGACGTACTCGTCGCGATCATCGGATCCGGCTACCGCGCAGGCGCTTTGGAGGTCGAATCCGCCGGAGAACACCGAACACCGTGCCAACAAGGACTTTTCGGCGTCGTCGAGCAGGTCGTAGGACCACGCGACCGCGTGATGCAGCGTTTGGTGGCGCTCCAGACCGCGCCGTGACCCAACCAGGAGTTGGAAGCGATGATCGAGACGATCGCGCACTTCACTTGCGGTCATGGATGCCATCCGCGAGGCCGCCAACTCGATGGCCAACGGGATGCCGTCGAGTCCGCGGCAGATTTCCACCACAGCGTCCGCCTCGCTGGACTGGGCCAGCGAGAAGTCCGACACGACACTGTGGGCACGGTCGAGGAAAAGGTTCACCGCGGCCGATTCGGTTCCGGAGGTGACGTCGAGCGACGGGACACGCCATAACTGTTCGTCGCTGACCCCCACTCCTTCGCGGCTGGTCGCCAGAATCGTTACGGTCGCCGAGGCGGTCAGGATCGCCTCGACCAGATCCGCGACACTGTCGACAACGTGCTCGCAGTTGTCGAACACCAGCAGCCGGACCCGGCCCTCCAACGCAGCGGCCACCGACTCGCTGACGGTCTTACCCGGTTGCTGGATGATGCCCAGCACTGCGGCCACCGCGTCAGGCACCGCGGCCGGATCGGCGACCGCGGCGAGTTCGAAAAACCAAACCCCGTCGGGAAATTCATCGACGAGACGCGCCGCGACCTCCACCGCCAGCCGGGTCTTGCCGACCCCACCCACCCCAGTCAACGTGACCAACCGATGAGCCTTGACCGCCGCTTGCACGTCGTCGAGTTCGGACTCGCGCCCGATGAAGCTCGTGGGCGCGGGGCGCAGGTTCCCCAGACCCGCATCCAGTGCCCGCAACGGCGGAAAGTCCGTCCGCAGGCCGGGCGCTCGGACCTGGAACACCTGAACCGAAGTCGCGAGATCTCGCAACCGGCGCGGTCCCAGATCGACCAGATCCACTCCGCTGAGCAGACCCGCCGTCGACTCGGCCAACAGGATCTGGCCGCCGTGGCCGGCGGCCATCACCCGCGCCGCCCGATTTAGCACTGCCCCGAAGTAATCACCCTCGCGCAGCTCGGCTTCGCCGGTCGCAATCCCCATCCGCACCGGCAACTGAAGCGCCCGCTGGGCGGCCACCGCCGCATCCA
>Ga0318560_10000503_pt1 | contig 11495 bp, 10 predicted proteins | sample GRESIP065b5f22_FD_202537 | JGI IMG/M metagenome (GOLD analysis project Ga0318560, IMG submission 202537) | Tropical soil microbial communities from Luquillo Experimental Forest, Puerto Rico - GRE.SIPMG.065b5f22 | ecosystem: Environmental > Terrestrial > Soil > Tropical forest > Bulk soil... | reverse complement strand
AAGTATTGGTCATCTGTTTTGCAAAATCAACTATATGACCGATAAGACTGCCTATGTCAGATAGTTGTTTGAAAGCGTCAGTTGACTTGTCTTTCATTCCGGTAACGGCACCGTAAGCAACATCTTTTGCCGCGTCTTTGACAATACCGGCACCGGAATTGATCCCACCGGCCCAATCCGTTGTGAAGCTTTGGCCACGATAGTATGTCCAGCCAGTCCCGCTCAGAGGACCATATTTCGCTGGCGATGAACCCAAGCCATCACCGGCAGTTTGTGCCAATGCAATGATTGCTTTTTTGACATCATCGTTACCGGACATAATACCGGCAGCGAAAGCTTGAGAAAGACTGATTCCCTGCTCATGGGCTTTGTCGATATATGGCTGTAGAGTTTGTTGTAAATCGGGATGCTTCGCTAACAAATCTGTAATCTGTTGATCATTGAGATTTTGCAAACGAGCAAATTGTGTTGCCGCTGGTCCGATTAATCCCGGTATATCTTCTCCGCGCGGCGGAACGTTGAGTGGTCCCGGTGGTAATTGACCTGCTGGCGGTCTTGCCGGTGGTGGTGGTGGTGGTGATGGTCCTCCTGGTGGTGGTGGATTCGCATTATAACCAGGAGGCCACCAATAATTTGGTGGTGTTACATCTAAAACAGTTGGAATATGAAGTACGTGATCGGGACCAAGAAGATTATTGATAATATCATTGGCTTGTTCAAGTAAATGTAATGAAGCCTCAATTTTAACCGGATCGCCGTGGAACAATGCTTCGATAGCACTCTTTGGGTCTTGTGCCTTCAGAGTGTTTATCATTGCATCTTTAGGGAAGTATTGATCAATAATCTTTTGCTGAATATTAGGATCAACGATTTGGAACTGAGCCAACAGTCGCTTCAAAGCTTCTGTTGTATGGGCATAAGCCTCTTCCGGCGAGGCACGACCTGATTCCACTAACGCAACGTTATCTTGAACCAATTGCTGTATTGTCGATGAAAGTGTACGACCGTTCTTAGAACTAAGATCAAGTTTACCGCTTTGCTGAACAAGTGCATTCCCTGTCGTATCGATCATATCGACAAGCTTAGACATTGGACCGATAGCGTTATCGATGTCTTCGTTATACTTTGACAAGGCTGAATCATCAGGAACCTTGCCAAGATTCTTTAATGACTGAATAAACGTTGTTGCTTTGTCATCAGCAGACACCATTGAATCATGCAATTTGTCAATAGCATCAGCAAACGATTTGACCTGAGCGCCACCGTTTTCAAACTGTTGGCGAAGTTGTTTGACCGTATCGATAATAGCCGGGGCGGCTTTCTTTTCCTCAAGCGTCTTCAAGAACTTGCGGTAAGTATCTGCACTTCCTGTGATTGCATCGTTGGCTTGATCAGCCTCAATTTGAATGTGAGCCAATGCTTGAGCAAGAGTATGTGCCCCCTCGCCATAAGCTTTAGCCGCCGCTTCGGCCTCAGTCATTGCAACAGTTTGTTTCTTGGTAGAATCTGCTGTTGCCTTACCTTGCGCTTCACCCTCTTTATACTTTTGCCGAAGTAACTCTAATATTTCAGCAAGAGCCTTTCCACCATCACCTGCTTTTTTCTCATTTTCAATGAAAGTATTAAAATCACTATCAGACCCCTGAACAATACGAGCAAGTTCGGCAGTTGAAAGCCCAAGCTTTACAATCTCATCTTTGGCAGCTTTTGCTTTGGCTGCACGATCCTGCCATGCATTAATGTCTTTTGGATCATGGAACCATTCAAGAATAGGACTATTTTGATCCTTTTCGGATAAGCCACCAGCAGTTTTAAAGAACCCAACAACATGGTCCCACCAAGACGGCAGGTTATTTGCTGTTGTGTCTAATTGCTGTTCCATCTGTGCAATTTGAGCTTTGATGGCTGTGAAAACGTTCTCGCCAGAATTGATAGGATCAGCAGAGACAGCATCTTTAATATTACTTTGGAACTCAACGAGACTCTGAGTATATTGTTCTTGCGCCCGTTTAGAATCAGCAATAGCTTGGTCATATTGAGTAAAGGCTAAAATTGCGCCACCAATGACAACAGCAATCAAAGCAATTTTACTGGCGAATGCCGCCACAGCATCACCGGCAAGCATTAGTTTTGCAGACGCAGCTTGCCCTACGGTTCCTAGTCTTTCGAGTGCAGCGGCAGCAGAGACAACTATTCCATCAATGCCCCTGAAAAGATTAAACGCACCAACGGCTATTCTTACAGCGTCTGCAATTGGGCCTAAAGCAATCTTGACAAGTTTAAACGCTCCGACAATACCAAGAATCGTACCAAGTACGGCACCACCACCCATTGCATTGATAACCAAAAGAAATACATTGAGAACGTGAGAAGCTAATGTTAACGCCGGAATAAACGACCCACTTAATGCTCCGACAAATTGAGCAAGAAATTCCACCACCTTGCCAACGGCGGGAGCTATTTCTTTAAGAGCATTTACAAGTTGTTTGATATTGTCTGTTCCGACACCTTTAACAGATTCCGCAATATCATGTAATGTACCACCGGCTGCTGAACGATGAACCTCATCGTTAAACTTCTTCATATCATCAGCGAAGTTCTTTAAGAAATTATCGCCAGTCCCAGTCTTGAACAAAGTCAACAATTGCCAAACAGCTTGAACTACATTCTTAGTTCCAGTCCATAGTTCTTTGACAGCGATAACAGAACGGTCCATCCATTCTCGCATTTGTCCGGTTTCGCGAGCACGAGCCGCCCAGTCAGCAAAACCTTGTGCAATACCTGGAAGATACCGTTCAGCTAAATCTTTAATGAATTCAGACCCCACGATACCGATATCACGGAAAGCGGCTGAAATCGGAGCTACTGCACGAGCAACAACATTAAGAGTTCTAGCTGTATTAGAGAATAATTCATTTGTATCTTGAATGGTTTGAGCTTGTAGTAAAAATCCAACAAATTCATCCTTGATATTTTTAAACGATTGAGAGACACGAGTCCCACCGTTATACATTGCCGGAAGATATGTATCAGCGATCTTTTCTATTTGATCGCCCATTCCAGCAGTAAATGTGGCCGTGAACTGGTCGCCCAAGTCTTTCAGTTTCGGAGTAAGCCGTACAAGCTCATCCCCAAGAGGACGAAGATAATTCGGCATCTTATTCAAGTCTTGAGTGACCTTTTGGAAATCACCGCTCATCGCATCTTTGAAAAGAGTGCCAAATGAACTTTTCAGCGTTAAAAGAATCCCAACCAAAGGAACTACCGAAGCGCCAATCATGGCGAATATACCTGGAATAACCAGAAATGCACCAGATAAATCTTTAAGACCTTGCAACAATCCAACAAGTAAGTTTGACGTAAAACGCAGTGATGCAGCCAACCCCTCAACGATGGCCGGTCCCATCAACGCAATCGCACCGACAACGGCCTTAATCCAGCCAGGAAGTTCCTTGAATAATCCAAGCAGACCTGAAACGCGACCAATAAGACTTTGAATCCCGCCACGCATCACGTTCCAACCAATAATGGCTTGACCGATATGAGTGGGGAGCTTTCCAATATTTGTAGCTAACTCATCAAACCAATGAGCAAACGGTCTGACCAGATTACCAACCGGAGTTAAAACACGACCAAGAGTGCCGATTGCGTTAGCTGCCAAAGCACTATGCGAAGATATTTTAGCTAAAACTTCAGGAAAAAGTTTAAACCCTCCGTAAGCAAGTGTCGCTAATTTTATGCCATTCGCAAAACCTAATATGCTTCGCTGCCATTGCGGGGCAGAAGCCATCACTCGATGGACTCCAAGGAAGTTATTCCATAGCGCATGGACCGCAATATTTGCAACCCCGAGTTTATTCAACGAGGCATGGAATCCAAGAAGACCGCCCTGACCCTCTCGCGTAATGTTGACAATCTGTCTTAATTGCTGGTAATGCAGGGCTGCCGCAGCAGTAGCCCCGATCATGGCCTGGCGGGAGAAGTTAAGATTACGATCGAAAAGATTAGTTGAATTAGCCAGGTCTTTTTGAGAAACGTGGACAATCGTCAACGTTCGATTGTAGTTATTAGCTGCTACTGAAGCCTGAAGGAAATCATTTCGAACTTGTTTAAGTTCGCGTTCCATATTGTTCATCGCACTATCGAACGCGGCAGTTCTAGCGGTTACCGCATCAATAGCTCGCTTAAACTGATCGATTGCCTGATTGACTGCCTGAACACCAGCCGAATCGGCTTCAATACGAATTTTACCATGAGCGGTTCCAAGGTCATAATCAGGAATAGGAATCGCCTCCTAGAATCCTTTTCGTATTGATTCTACGTTATCCTCTTTTTGTCCATCAGGCATATTGACTCTGACAGAACCGATTTGATCAGGAGTTCTGTATCTCTTCAATTCGGTCCCCAAATACTTGCTCAAAACTCCCAATCTCGCCGTCTGAGCTAATGCGTCTGTCGATGGTCCGTTCTGTCTGCCCCTCCGACTCGCTTGCTCCGCTTCGTTCATCTTCGCGTCCACCAAGCGGCCCCAACGGTAGACTCCCCTGTTGAAGTAATACCCCTTCGGTGTCGCCGGATCGAATGTCCATAGATCGGTCGGGAGGCAATTGTACGCTTGGCACATCTGCCACGTTTCCCACACCATCATCTTGTTCTTCGCGAAACATAGCAAGTCCTTCGGCTTCGAATATCACCCCAAATAATTCCATTCGATCCGAAAAAGGAACTGAATCAAGATAAACCAGACCGGCCTGTCTTGCATTCTCATGTTCCGGTGTTGCATATAACTTGGGTTTGATCACACCGGCACCAACCACGGCGTTGATCATGGCTTCCATTTGTTCGAAGTTGCCAGATTTCATCACAATTTCTGCAAGCGTCTTTTTTGAATCCTCATCTGTTTGAGGCTTGTCATCAGCCATCAAAGCTTTTGACATCAAGTCCATTTGTTCTGCGATACCCAGCCGCAGAATATCGCCCATGTCCAGGCGACGAATCAAAACCGTTTGACCAGTCTGACTCAGTTGGTAATCAAACGGTTGCTTGTATTCACGACCACGCGACCAAGCTTCGCTGAGTGCGTATTTGTCGTCAGAAATATTTTCCATTGTGCGCTCCTAGGCGTCCTAGAACTATGGATTTGTTTTGATTTGTTTAGGGGAATACCACCGCAATTGCAGGACATGGATCGCTGGTTTGAGTGCCAACTGTTGCGCTCACACGGAACCATTCCGTACCAGCAGAAAGACCCGTTTGCGTGACATTCGCAGTTGTTGACGTGGCGGGAGTACCGGCAGCCCAAGTACCGTCTGTGCCATCCGTTGAATCGGAAGACCTTTCGATATTGTACGTGCTTGCGCCGGTAACCGGACTCCACGTAAGAACCACCGTTCGTGCCGAACCGCTTCCCCCCGTTGCCCCAGCCGTCAGGTTCAAGGGAGAACCAACAGGATTGGGATCGGGAGTGAGCGTAAGCTGCGAAGAAGTTTCACGCCGGAAGATCGAATACAGAAGGTCATTCGTGTCGTCCAGCAACGGAAGCCCAATCCCCGCAATTTGCGAAGTCTGGAAGTTTCCATCTTGGAAGTTGGCCTGAATGTTTCCATTTGCACGGCAACGATAAATCCGTACCAGAACGTCACCGCCTGAGTCAGAAATGATCTTACCATCAATACGGAACCACGGACGCTGTTGCGTTGCACGCTTACGAATTTCCTGAACCCGATTCGGGGTCAAACCAGTTTCGATCACATCGCCACCAGTAATGACTGCCCATGCAGCAACTTCCAAACCACCGGCCTCCAAGTCCCAGTTGACCTGAGAACCTTTTCCACGAGTGGTGATCAGTTTGTCATCGCCGCGCAATTCGGCGAATTCTTCGGCTTCCGTAAAGTTCAAGTGTTGAATATACGGAAGGTCAACAGAAGTGGGACTGAGAACGGTTCCCGTAGCATCCGCATATTGCGTCAGCTTGACATCACGGCAACCATAAGCAAGCCCAGTTGGAACGGGACTGGTCATTTAATTTTACTCCTTATTCTGGCCGTTTGAAACGCAATGTCTCCACGGGCATTATGCAACCATCTTCAGTTGTCTTCTCAAGGTTGAAACGATGCATCACTACTTCGTTTCCAATTCTGCACCATCGACTGTTGCAGACAACCTCGAAAATTCCTTTTGAATTGTCACTTACCACACCGTGCAGTTTTGAATTACATCTGATCTCGGGCACATCAGGAACTCATGTACTCAAATTGCTCAGGGAATTCAGTCACCAGAAATTCTGCTACCTCTTCTGTTAAACCGCGCGGCTTCCCTACTGGAAGAGTAAATTTATCTTTACGGAAATTGAATTCGACAGTAGGGTGATCGATTTCGTATTCCGCAAAGTCTTGTTTCGTAATTCTGACGGCGGTTGTTTGTCCGACAAAAGCTGGGATTGCCCGCACTCGTTTTCCACTGAGATCGTCTTTCAAACGGGGAGCATTGTCGCGTGCGTCAGTGACCTCAGACGGGTTTAGCTTGCCGCTCGGCGGTACCTGCTTGCGCGGTGCCGCCTTGGCCGGTGCCTCAGTCATGGTCGTCCTCTCGTCAGTGATTATAGCCGGTTATGCTGCGTCTTCATCATACGACACGCTGTAAAGTGCGTTGCGTGTTGTCGTCTTCCAGCCGGGGTCGATGGTATTGCGCGACCGGCTGTGCCGGTATATCTGCCCGCAGCGGACTCCATCTAGCCCAACGACGTTCTCTAGATTTATCAGAATATCATCTATCCTGTTCAGGATAGTATTTATCGGGCCATAATCTCGACTGATATCCGCTGGGATATGCACCCAAATTTGCATGGTTCGTGGACCCATATGTGGGTTTAAAGGCATTGCCGTTTCTTGCATATCGATAATGACAAAATAACCGTTACTGACCGGCCTCTCATCCACCGATTGCAATTCGAAGATGCGATTACTCCCGCCAAGCAAGCCTTGCAATGTGGCGTCCTGGGAAAGCAATTCGTAAATGGCTGACGGCATCATGGCTTTCCACGTCTCCTAGCTTGTTGTTTCTTTCCATAAGCTTTACGAGAGCGGCGATTCCCTGACTTATTGACCGTTCCTTTGCGCGCAGTTTTACGAGCTACCGGAGGTATTTCTGCAATGGGCGGCGAAAGATTTGGTGGCTTGCCGTCAAGCATTCCATCCAATGCTTTCATAATATTGTTGCCAATTATTCGCATCGCGGGACCGAGAATTTGAAAGCGTCCAGAGTTAGCGACTTCCAGCCAGATACCGTATTGAACGGAATAGGCCAATACCATTTCATATATATTACGATATGAATTTGAAACTGCCGTCAGGCCGGATCGTGCCGCGCCGGTATCATCAGTCCACGGCGCATTGATTTTCATCCACGTTGTAGCCCACGCTGCATAGTAATCAAAAAGCTTTGTGATATCTTCATTAACTTGCTCAGGTGTTTTAGCGACTCGTTCTTTGAGCGCGCCTTGTTGATAGCTGACTGTAGCTCTCATCAGGTTAGGCAACTGGCTTACTCCCGTAGCTAGTGCCACCGCATTTTATTTCATATCCATTAAACGGATAGACATAATCGATTTCGTTGTCTTGTAAACCTTCAAGCCAATGATCGCCAATAGCAACTATAGCGTCATAAGAACCAACAAGAATGAAATCAAATCGACGTGTCGTGCCTTCGATCATTGGCACGATTCCCGTTTCCGGTGCCCAAATGACATGAAACAATTGCGGATCACGCGGAGGTTGATCACCCCTTGTTTTCGTACCGGCGACCCATGTGTCCTGTCTTGGAATTAAAATGATCTCTGTTGGATCGATGCCAATGTAACGATCCGTATTTGATCGGTGAACGGCGAGTTCACCACCCGACATCATTAGACCCTCGTTGTTTTGTAACTAGTCCAACGGCGAATTAATTCCTGGCCAGTGGAATTCAGTTCCTTATCAACCTGCGTTTGCCAGAGCGTACACATTTCGCGGGCATTGGCGTTCAATGTAGAAAGGTTACGACTTGAACCCGATTCACTGACATCTGTCATCGTCGCTGTTTTAGCTGCAATCGAACGCCAACCAGCAAGAATTGTCTGACTAATCGAAGCTCCTGAATCCAGAATGGCTCCGAGTGTTATATCGTCCAAACCGAATTCAGTCAGAATATCCGCGTCGGGAAGCTGGACTTTTACAGAATCGATATCGGCCTGTTGTGCCATATCGCCTACTTTTTGCCGTCGCGCTTATCCTGCAAGTGGATCGCTAGCAAATCCTGAAGATCGGACTTTTTGTCGGTAGGTTCATAAGGAACTTTCGCCTTGTCCAAGTGATCTTTCAGTTGAGGAACCGTGTACGAATTGACTTCATCTGCGATGTCCTCGTCAATGTCGCTGTCATCTTCGTCACGTTCGGCAAATCCTTCTGGACCCCACGGCGAGGGATTCGCACCAGGAGTATGACCCGCTTGGCGCGGCTCGACAAGCACTCCATTTTCTCTGTCGAATGCGCGTCCCGTATCGTAATCCAACGTTGCTCCCGGCAACGGAGCGCCACCAGTGTCGTAGACGGCTGCCGCTCTCTGTTCTGTATTGTAGAACGGGGATTGTGCTGCGCTGCCGGAAGACTCGTGTTCTGCGGGGGTTTCTGTGCCATCGACTCCGAATCGACGTTCGTTGGCAGGAATCAGATAACCTCGTCCGCGATTCCGAAGATATTCTTTGTCCTCTTCAGAAAGCGGTTGGTTCAAATCAACAAATCGGCCCATTTCCATTCCTTTCTGAACGGAAACCTGATTGGTGGCTTGGGCACTTATATCACTTCTTAACCAAGCATCTGATAGTGAAATGTGTCACACCAATCAGGAATCCTAGACCTTTTTCAATTAACCTGCGAGGAAACCGCCACCACGCTGATATGCCGACGGAATAACGTAAGAACCTGTCGCCGCGATTTGCATGATGGCAGCCCCGCCACGCTGGCGGACTCCGGTTCCAAATGAGCGAGCGTAGAAACCGTCCACCAGCGGATAACGCTGGTTGTTTCCTGCGATCACACGCAAACCCTGCATTGCCGGGTTTGAATGCTGGCGCATTCCGACCGGATTCGTCAGGTTGAACAAACCACCGTAACCGATTCCCAGCAGATAACCGGCTGGAATGTAATCGTCTTCGATGATGTTCCAGAAGCCATACGATCCAATCACAGGCAAACCGGATAGAATCTCCGCGGGCTGATTTCCAAGCAAACCTTCCGCGTTCGGCAGAATCATCGGAGGTTGACTTGGACTTGGAATAAAGTCGTAACCTGCGGTCATACTGTTGTTGTTGACGACGCCTCTGCGGAAGGTACGAATCACATCGGTTTCGGCTTTGTTCGCCAAAAGTACGAATGATGTTCCGTACTGCGGAGCATAACCGTGTTCCGAAATCAGTTCCAGTAGGTCTTCCACATCGGAACTGTCAATCGTGGCGTTGCCAGAAATGACGTAGTGATTGTGAGAAGTGGTGAAGGTGTTCGTCTTGAACCGTGGCGGGGCAACACCGTCCGCATTGTAGAGCGGATAGACGTTGTACGCCTGATTTCGAATGTTCGCCTTGCGGGTTCTGTTGTCGAACAATGCTTCCATAATCTTGCGGAAAAGCAAACGCTTGTCAGCCCAAATGACTGCGTTGTGAATTGCTTCGACCTGACGTGCATCAGCATCGGCAAGGAACATCCATGTGTAGGCGTTTCGCTTGTCGTAGTGACGCAGATCGTAACCCATTTGGAACATTTCGATTGGCAACCCGGCACCGCGTGGCACACCGAGTTCTGACGCCTCTTCGAAAGTCAATTCACCGATTTGAACCACAGGCTCAACCGGCACATCGACTGGATAAGTCAGAATGCCGATCAGGTTATCCATCACTTCGTTATAGATAGCGATAGATTCGGCGAACTGGTCCCACAATGCATTGAGGTCTACACCGTCAGCGGTTACGGTTACCAGATCGCCTTGAGTAAGCATTCCCTCTTGGCGAAGTGGTTGCGTACCACCGAAGATCGGCCCAACAGGAATGCCATCAATCGTCAGCAATCCGTTTTCTTGTGCCAACATTGGCATTCCCTTTCGATTCGTTTTCGAATTACAAGCACACAATCAGACGACTTGCTTCAACCGTGTGACCAAGATAGACGTTGGTGCCAGCGGTTGTAGTAAGCGAACCATCCGGTTTGATGTAATACTTGGTTCCGGCAGTTGGGGCGGCGACAGTTGCAGAGAAAAGACCTGCCCCGGCTACGCCGTAATCTGTTCCGTTGAAGTTCGTGATTTCACCACGCTTGCCGACATCGACAATATTTCCAGCTATCGGCGGTTCCAAAAGATAACCGTGAACGTCAACGCCGACCGGCATGACGATCACGCCGACAATGCCGGTTTGACCGGCTCCGAGTACACAGGCACCGGATGAGTTGATGCCCACACCGATAATCAGGTTGGCCTGATCCAAGGTGGCATCGACCGCCAGCGGTGCGCGGAAGTTGCCGACATAGGGGTCGTACTTGTCCCAACGCGGCTTGACGGTGAGTGCGCCAATTACCGGAGGCACTGAGGGAAGAGTCATTTTGAATCCTTACCTGTTAGGTTCGCGACTGATCTTATCACTGATGACCTGGGAAGAGTCTCCAACACGGTTGATTTGCATCGGCGTGTCTACATCTTTCTGCCATGCGCGATGACCGGGAATTTCTTCATCAGGTCGGCGCGCTTGGACTGCTTGGACTCGTTGCCTGCCGGTGGTGCCGGTGGCTTGCCTGAGCCACGCTGCGGTGCGAGCGGTGGCTTCTTGTCTTGTGTCGCACCGGCTTTCAGAAGCCAGGGACTCGACTGCGCGATTCGCTTGACGGCGTTCTCCATTCCGGTTACGGTTGCTTCGCCACCGTCAAGATTCACATCGATTTCGATCTCGTCCTCATTCAGTTCTGTTAAAGCTTGACGAATAGAATTCCATTGGAAATCGCTCTGTGAAAGGAATGCGTTGATGAGCGCCGTGTTGCGAATAACCCGATCCATCTTCTGAATCGTTTCATTAGCCGTATTCAGATCGGTTTGTAATTGTTCTTCTCTGGTTTGGGTTTTGCGCTGCTCTTCCTGTTGCTTCTGAGCGTAGCCGTCGCGCTCGGTGGTGACTTTGCTCAGGTCACCTTGCAGCTTCTCAACTTGCTTGAGAAGTTGTCCCAAAGCGTTTGGGTCCGCTTGCAATTGGGCAACAGGGTCGGGTTTCTGCTCTGTCTCCGGTGGTTGCTGTTCCTGCTGCGATTGCGTTATCGCCTGCTGCGCGGCCTGCCCTTCGGCGGTCACTGGGGCAGTATCGGTAGTGGTTGTCCCACCGAAAATCGGCCACGCATTCAACGCCTGAGTGAACGCTGTCATTTGAGAAGGATTCTGTTGTCTCATCTTTTCTATCACTTCCTTTGTCCGATTCGTGATCGTTT
>Ga0318560_10000498_pt1 | contig 11533 bp, 13 predicted proteins | sample GRESIP065b5f22_FD_202537 | JGI IMG/M metagenome (GOLD analysis project Ga0318560, IMG submission 202537) | Tropical soil microbial communities from Luquillo Experimental Forest, Puerto Rico - GRE.SIPMG.065b5f22 | ecosystem: Environmental > Terrestrial > Soil > Tropical forest > Bulk soil... | reverse complement strand
GCCGGCGGCTCGCTGGTCCTGTTACGAGAGCGGCGATCATACCTGCGATCTCAATGCTTTTTTCGTGTAGCAATGATCGATATCGAGCCATTTGGCATGAGCCGCGCCGCGGAGACTCGCAGGGCGTCCTTTAGCAGGCGATTCTGGCGCAGCTCCTCACAAGGAAAGAGCAGAACGCGCCTCTAGTTCGGATGACCGAAGAGCTCCTCGATCGCGCGAGGCGATATGTCCCCACTTTCGAAGCAGCGCTGGCGAAGTCGCGAAGCCTCACACTGGCCGCTGAAGCGGAGCCAAGTGGCGAGGGTGGTTGAAGCGGTGATTTTTCTGTGCCCGGCCGGCTCAGCGTCGGCGCATTGCGATCGCCTGCGCCATCAGTAGTTCATGGGCTCGTTGGCCCGTATAGCCGCCGTCGGCGCGGGGCGCCTCGGACGCGGAATGCTGCCAAGGTGCCACAGCTACCGGCACCGGAACGGCGCCGATCCAAGTACAGGGCGAGCTGCCCGAACCAGCGCTCCGCCGCGATTATCGCCTTGCCCGACAACTGGCTGTAGGTAGCCCGATGCATGCCCTTCGGTCGCGGAGGCAGCGGATCGCGGAGGCTCAGACTAGCGCCCAGCCGCAGCCGGGCCTTCCGCGCCCGCCGCAGTTTGCGATCGCACGGGCCCTCTTGCTCGATCGCATAGGCCAGGCGCTGGCATTTGCGGCAGGCGAAGTAAGGGTTCCGGCCGCTGTATAGCAGCGCCACACGTCTGCCGCAGGGCTGGCCGTCGCCGTCGATCTTCGGGCAGAGGAACCAGGGACGGATGCCGCGACAATGGGGCGATAGAGGATGGAGGGCTGTCCACGTCAGGGGAACGCACTGACAGTCCCGCTTCAATTCGCTAGTGCCAGTCTGGCGCCAGACAAAGCTCAACAGCACCGCATCGACGGTGACGTCGACGTCGACGCGCGCGGTCAGCGTGCCGTTGCGCGACCAGGTGCAGGAGAAAGATCGGCCTGCCCGCAGCAGCCCTTCGCGCTCCCAGTGACGGACGTCGATCACCAGGCAGCTCTCGCAGGTAGGCCGCTTCAACCCGGCAAGAACGCGCGCCATCTCGCAGGCTAGCCAACAATCCAAATCATTGGGGAATCTGCGCAGCTTTCGTCTAAACCGCTGATGTGCCGCGACGTTTGCTGCCCGAAAAAGCTCGCCTTCCGACAAGTTTCCCGGGAGAGCAAAGAGCATTGTAACGCGTTACCGAATATACCATCGATCGGGGCTGCCATTGCGCGCGACGGCAAGTGCTCGCGCGGTGAAGCCACGGAAGGCTGCGGCGACCGCACGGCGATCATCCTGCTCATCGTTAGACAGCCACCCGTAACCGATGAGCGCCGCGACGAAGCTGTGTCGGAGAATGCACGTGACGTACACCTCCCCCTGCCGGCGGCGCTCGTGCAGGCGCCGCGCACGCAGTGCGCCGGGAGAGCGGTGCTGTGGCTGAAGCTCGTCATCCAGGCTCATCGATCAGCTCCGCCAGGACGCGACTGAGCCTTCGGATGCTCGCTCAGTTCCGTGGTAACAAACGCGAGATCGGGTGAAGCGTCGAACCACTCTCGTCTCGCCCGCTCGACCCCGCCCGGTTCTTGGCTCATAGCCGCCCGCCGTTGGACAGCAGTTCAACCACCGCAACGCGCTCAGGATGGTTATCGGCATGACGCCTTCCGCCGCGGCCTGATCGATCATCTCGCGGGTGCGGATGCGAACCTTTCGCTCGGCCTCGTGCCTAACTGGCGAGGGTTTCCGGCCCGCACCTTGTCTACGTCCGCCTCTGGGCATGAGCCGAGTTTGAATGGAGTCGTATCGGAAATCAAAGGCTCATCCTCACCAGGAGGGCGAGGCCGATGATGACCTGGCGCCTATGATGCTGCGGGATTGGCCATCCGTACCTGCGCCCGGCGGCGCAGAGGTAATTGAAGACGATCTGGTCGCCGACGCGAAAGACGGCTTCGGCGACGAGCTGGTCGAACTCGTATTTTGAGGGTGTCATCGCCACCCCGTCACAGGCGTCACACGCCCGCGTAACACGTAACCGCATCCATAGATGCGGTGTTACGGTGTTACGGTCGCGAAAGCGTAACATTTCTCGATTTTGTTACTGTATGTTACGCACATGTTACGCTGTTACCGCTAATGATTGATACAGACCCAATCGTCCCAGATTCCAATATATCCGGCACTTTGAAGTGTAGCACACATGCGCTTGAACTGCGTTCTATATCCGGCGTCTTGGTTGATGAGCCCTGCCTTGAACAAATACTGTTTCCACTCTTCAATTTTGACGCCTTTTGCGCCATTGGGTACATGATCGCTCGCCGGCAGAGGCGTAACATACTTGCTAGCGCAGTTGTAGAGTTGGGCGAGACCCAATTGCGCCGTTTCGGATAGCTCTTTGGGTGCTTTTTTGGGGTCTCGTGCGGCATCGTCGTTCTTCATATGTTCGACCACGCACGATGTGACGGGTTCGTCATCGCGGTCATAGCCGAGCCTGACCATTTCGAGTTTGAAGGGCATGACGGCGCCGGACTGGCCTTCGCGCTGTTTGCTGACGGTGGCGTAGAAGCCGGTGCCGTTGGCCGCGGTGCTGATGACGGTATCGAGGTTGGCCGTAAGGAGCGAATGGCCGCGGACGCCCTTGGCGCTATCTTTGCCGAGATGGTGGACGGCGGCGACATGGCAGCCGAAGGCGTCGCGCAGCGTATCCATTGCGAAGACGAAGGTGCCCATATCAGCCGGGCTGTTTTCGTCGCCGCCGGCGAGCGCCCGCGACACGGTATCGATAACGATCAGCGCCAGCGGTCCGAGGCTGTTGTCGTGCTGAGCGGTCCGGATTGCGGTTCCCAGGCGATCTAGGTCGTTGGGGAAGCTCTGGATATGGCACAGGTCGATAGCGCAGGTGGTGGAGGCGAACGGGATGCTGGCGCCGGCCGCCTCGCTGTCCTGGTTGTAGTAGCCGTGGCGCATTTTCCAGGCGGCTACTCGGTTGATGATGCCGCGGCCGGCCTCGGCGGCGACATAGACGACCGAGCCGTTGCGGATGGTGTGGCCGCGCCAAGTCGGCTCGCCGGCGACATGGAGGGCGGCATCGAGGGTGAAGAATGTCTTGCCGGATTGTGGGGCGCCGACGATCAGGCTGGTTTCGCCGGCATTGATCAATCCTTTGATGACGCCGCGGCTGTTGAGATCCGGATTGACCTCGGCGAAATGGACGAGCTCGATTTTGCGCTGTTGGGCGAAACCCTCGTTGCTTACGCCGGCGAGATCGTCGAGGGGATCGCTCATCGGGTGGCTCCCGTGCGTCTGTCGCGCTCGCGGGCGGCGGCCCATTCGACCATGCGCCGCACTTCGAGCTCGGGGAGCGGCGGGTTGCAGTGCGTCAGGTTCCACGAATAGAGCAGTTCGGCCGCGAGATGGGCTTCTGGCGCCATGCGGTAGAACAGCAACCCGGCTAGGCTGTGATGGCGTTATGACGACCGCCTTCGGGGGCGATAGTATGGGCGAAGGCTTTCCAGTCGATGTTGGCTTGGCTGCGCTCGCGTGGGGCAACTGCGGTGCAGAGCCATTCGGGCAAGGCGTCGAGCGGAACCTCGTCAGGGTGGAAATCGACATTCCAGGCGTAGTGACGGCCGCAGATGTGACGCGACTCCGCTGCGATGACATAGCCGCCATCGCCGCGGATATCGAGACCCGGAGCGATCCCTCCGGCGCTGTTCGCGACCGGGCGGCCCGGGTAGCAAAAATAGAAATGTTCACCGCCGCCGCCGGTAAGGACGCGCCAGGTTGGCGGCAAGGCGCCGTGCTCGGCGTCGAGGCGCTTTAGGCTGTCATCGCCGCCGTGCTCGGGATCGACATCGAGGACGACAATGCCGGAGACGGCGCCGGTCGCGATGGCGATGTTGTACGGCCCGCCGCGGAACCAGCGGGTGAGGACGGCCGGGTCCTTGCTGGCTGAATTGCAGCCGCCGGGAGCCAGCCGGCCATAGGGGTGTTTTGCCGGCGATGCGCACTCGGGGTGACCGCAGGAGCAGCGCGCCACGCCATTGATGACCGGATAGTGGCAGGCGAAAACGGCGAGACCCGAGGCGGCATATTGGAGTGCCGCGGCGAGCAGGTCGGTATCGCTCACAGCGCCCTCCGGCGGGCTTGCGAAGGAACGCCTCGGCCTTCGGCCTCGGCTCTCGCCCGGCCTTCGGCCGGCTGGGTCGGGCACCACCTCGGCGGTAAGGTGATCATGGTCATTGGCGGCCTCCCATGGCCTTGCGGCCTTTCTTTACGGATTTGGCAAGGAACTCTTCGGGGTAGGCCGGCGGCGAACCAAGCGGGAGCGATCTCCTTATCGCGATCGGCGAGGTGGAGACGCTCGCGGGTAAAGGTGCGCAACAGCGCATCGCGGCGCTTGCGAACGACGCGAAAGTCGTCCTCGAGCGGCCGCACCCGGAAGCGGCGGGAAGGGTGATCGCCGAACCAATCGCGATCACTGCGGGCATCGCTCTCGCTCACGGCGGGCGGGCTCATGCCGCGCCCTCATTCGTGATGGTGTCGACAAGCGCAGTGATGAGCGCGCGTTCGCTTTCTTCGGCGGCCAGCAGGATCTTTAGTTGCTCGGCCGGCAAGAATTGCTCGATCGCCCAGCGGACAGTAGCGCGCAGATCATCATGATCTACGACTGGCGATCTCCGTCTGTGAGGCCTGCGCCAAGGCTCTGACAGCGACCTAATGGCTCGGGTTGCCCGAGCCGTGATGCCGGATGCGCCTCGACCACGACGACGGCCGCCGGGCGGTGGCAAGGCGCCCCACAGCACCCGCATAACCTTCCGGCCGTCAGCCAAAGGCCGGGTAAACGGAGGAGCGTCGTGCTGAGAAAAAAAGGCCGCCGCCGGACGGCACGATCTTTGCGGCCCTGCCGGGTTTGCGCGTCGCCACTCACCGGTTTATGGCCCGGTGCCGTGGGGTTGACTTGTTCCTGATGTCGCGAGAAAGCGTGGCCCTTGCCGAGGCCCGCCCTTCGCGTCAGGCGGGGCTCCGTCGCCTCCCCTGTCGTGTCCCATGGTCGCGCCTCATTGGCGCGCGCGGTCTAACTCACCAGCGGGCGGGCCGCGCCGCGTGCGATGGGGCGGAGGGGCGGACGGCAGCTGGCGGGCGGGCCGCAGGGTTGTCGCGAACCAGGCCAAAAAAGGGTCGCGCACGACGAGTATACGATTGCCGGACCTGACGAAGATTTGGTCCTCGTTCGGGATCAACCGTTGGGAGCGTCTATTCTGGATCGTTCCCCAATTCACAGCCCCGCCGGTTAACTCACCGACCTTCGAGCCTAGGAAAATTTCCGGCAGGCCCTGCTCCAGCTTGCCGATGAGCGTCTCGATGTCCATGTTCGCCACGTTTTTCAACACAATCTTTGTGTAGATTAACTCCGCCAAACTATGACGCAAGCGATTTCATACAATCGGCTATTTTTTCTGTGGGCGCCGGGCGCCGTATCGGTCCGCGATTTCAGCTTTATGCGGCTGGTGATCAGGCAGCAGTTGCCCTTGTCTCGGCGGAAATCGGTGGCCACCCACGCGGCCGCCGCCAGCTCACAAGGTGCGGCTGGTGGGTTTTAGGGCGAGACGCAGGGCGCCGCCACGCGGCTGGTCGAGCAACGACCCCGGTACTTTCGCGAGGTCTCGGCGACCTCGTTTTCGGTGTCGTCTAGGGACATGTTAGGGACAAACCAACAAGACTGAGCCGATTCCAGTCTAACGCCTATCATCTGCATGAACTTATAACTTTGATATTATTGGTGCGGACGGCGGGACTCGAACCCGCACCCTCTGGCGAGGAGCAGATTTTAAGTCTGCTGCGTCTACCTTTTCGCCACGTCCGCTTGCGTCGATCCGCTCACCCCGATGCCGGCGTCAGGGCCGCAACAGGCCGCTGATCGCCTGCGCCTCACGCAAGACGGGATAGGCGATCGCGCTAGCGCGCTGTGCCCCGCGGCGGAGCACCCCGTCAATATATCCCGGATCCTCCATCAGCCTGCTCATCTCGCTGCCCATGCGGCCCATCACTTCGACCGCAATCTCGGACAAGGCTTCTTTGAAGTAGGAGAAGTTTCGGCCGGCAAAGCGGGCGAGCGCATCCTCGCGCGACAACCCGGAGAGGGCGGCATAGATGCCGATCAGATTGTCGGCTTCAGGGCGGCGCTCCAGCTCAGTCAAGGTCTCCGACAGCGGCTCGGGGTCGGTCTTGGCCCGGCGGATCTTCCGCGCGATCACATCGGCGTCGTCGGTCATGTTGATGCGCGAATAATCGGAGCTGTCCGATTTCGACATCTTCTTGGTGCCGTCGCGCAGGCTCATCACCCGGGTTGCGGTGCCGAAGATCTGCGGCTCGGGCAGCGGAAAGAACGGGCACTCGTAACGCCGGTTGAAGGCGCCGGCCAAGTCGCGGGCAAGTTCGAGATGCTGTCTCTGGTCCTCTCCGACCGGAACGTGCGTTGCCTTGTAGACGAGGATGTCGGCCGCCATCAGCACCGGGTAGGCGTATAGGCCGAGACCGGCCATCTCACGGTCCTTCCCGCCCTTCTCCTTGAATTGCGTCATCCGGTTGAGCCAGCCGAGCGGGGTCAGGCAGCCGAGCAGCCAAGCGAGCTCGACATGCGCCGAGACCATGCTCTGGTTGAAGATCGTGCAGCGCTCGGGGTCGATCCCGGCGGAAATGTAGGCGGCCGTCACTTCGCGCGTCGAGGCGCGCAATTCGGTGGGATCCTGAGGTTGGGTCAACGCATGCAAGTCGACAATGCAAAAGATGCATTCGTAATCGTGCTGCAACGCGACCCAGTTGCGGATCGCACCGAGATAATTGCCGAGATGCAGGTTGCCGGTCGGCTGGATGCCGGAAAAGATGCGGTTCATCGGACCTCGAATGCGTGGCGCCCCGGCGCTGTTACCGCTCAAAGTCGGCGCCGGTCAAGCCGGTTGCCGGCGTCCCCCTCAAGAGATTGCGCCAATCGGCGACCCCGAGACCGAGCGCCAGTGCTCCGAAGGTCGCGAGTCCGGTGCAAACCAGCGCGGCGAGAGCACCAGCCTGCAACATCGCACGACCTGCGAGCATCGGCGCAAGCGCGATCCGCAATGCCGCCAGGATCACGCCCATGCTGAGCGCCGCCGCGCCCACCCGCGGCAGGTTGCGCCGCGCACGCTCGTCGAACCCGAAATGCCCGCGGCGGATCAACAAGGCGAGCAGCACCAGCGCATTCAGCCAGCCGGCCATCGTCGTCGCGAGGGCGATCCCGACCTGTGCGAGAAACTGCATCAGAACGAGCGTTAGGGACAAATTAACGGCCATCGCCGCCACTCCGACCTTGACCGGGGTCGCTGTGTCATGGCGGGCGAAGAAGGCCGGCGCCAGCACCTTTATCAGGACAAAGGCCGGGAGGCCTGCCGCAAAGGCGGCGAGGGTCGGAGCGGTCGCCGCGGTGTCGGCCGGGCCAAAAGCGCCGCGCTCGAACAGCACCGAGAGGATCGGCGTCGCGAGAACCGCCAGCCCAATCGCCGCGGGCAGGGTCAGCAGCAGCGCCAGCTCGATCCCGCGATTTTGCGTCGCCACCGCATCGGGAAGATGCCCGAGCCGGACCTGGCGCGACAGCGAGGGGAGGATGGCGGTGCCGACGGCAATGCCGACGACGCCAAGCGGCAACTGATTCAGACGGTCGGCATAATAGAGATACGACACCGAGCCGCTCGGCAGCAGGGAGGCGAGTGCCGTCGAAATCAAGAGGTTGAGCTGGGTGACGCCCGCTCCGATCGTGCCCGGAGCCATCACCGCCAAGGTCCGGCGGACGCCCGAGGTCAGACGCGGCAAAGGCAGCCGCAACGCGAGGCCGGCGCGGGCGCAGGCGAACAGCAGCCACAGGAACTGGGCAAAGCCGGCCGCGGTCACCGCCCAAGCCAGAGCGTGTCCGTCACGCCAGCCGAACCGCCGCATCAGCAATAGCGCCGCGATTAGAAACAAATTCAACAGGATCGGGGTTGCAGCGGCAGCGGCGAAGCGCTCGACCGAGTTCAGGATCCCGCCCTGAAATGCCACTAGTGCGATGAACAAGAGGTAGGGAAAGGTGATCCGGGCGAGATCGACGGCGAGATCGAACTTTTCCGGCTTCTGCCGGAAGCCCGGGGCGATCACGTCCATGACCGCAGGCATGAAGATCTCGCCGAGGAGGACAAAGCCGAGCAGGGCGGCCAGCAGTACGGCAAGCGCATCCTCGGCGAAAATGCGTGCCGGCTCCTTGCCATGCTCGGCCATGGTCCCAGCGAAGAGCGGCACGAATGCGGCGCTGAAGGCGCCCTCTGCAAACAGACTGCGGAACAGGTTCGGCAGGCGCTGGGCCACGAAGAACGCGTCGGCGACGGGTCCCGCGCCGAGAATTGCTGCCGTGAGGACGTCGCGGATAAAGCCGAACACCCGGCTTATCGCGGTGTAGGAACCGACTGTGGCTACGGAACGCAGCAAGGCCATGCCGGGCGGGTGTAGCGGATATCGGCGGTCGAGAAAACGCCGTTCGTGTGTTGGGATAGGCGGCCCGCCCCGACGCTGCCCGGCAGTTGCACGCGCGGCCTGACCTTGTGTTTTATCGGGCGATCGGTACCGTTTCAGCCTCACAGATCAGGGAGGAGGCGGAACATGGCGAGAACTAAGATAGGGGTCGTCGGATGCGGCGGCCGGATGGGTAGGATGCTGGTCGCCGAGATCGCGGCGAGCGAAGGATGTGCGCTCGCGGGCGGGTGCGCCAAGCCGGGCAGCGGCTATGTCAATCAGGACATCGGCGAACTCGCTGGTGTTGGGCGGCTCGGCATCTCGGTCGGCGGCAACATAGAGAAATTGATCCGCGACAGCGATGTCGTGATCGAATTCACGACGCCCGCCGCGACTGCCACCCATACCGCACAAGCCGCTGAATTAAGAAAGGCGATGGTGATCGGCACGACCGGCCTCTCAGCCGAGGATAGCGAGGCAGTGCGACAGGCGGCGCTAAGTGTTCCGATTGTCTGGGCACCCAATATGAGCCTCGGGATCAATCTGCTGCTGGGTCTTGTCGAAGACGTCGCCCGCCGGCTGGGTCCGGACTGGGACGTCGAGATCATGGAGATGCACCATCACGGGAAAGTTGATGCCCCTTCGGGCACCGCCCTCGCCCTCGGCCAGGCGGTGGCGGCGGGCCGCAAGGTGAAGTTCGAAGAAGTGCAGCAGCGCGGGCGGGACGGCATCATCGGCCCCCGCCGTACGGGAGATATCGGCTTTGCTGCATTGCGCGGCGGTGATGCGGTCGGCGACCACTATGTGGTCTTTGCCGGGGCCGGCGAGCGCCTGGAGCTGATCCACCGTGCGACGAGCCGGTCGATCTACGCCAAAGGTGCAGTGCAGGCGGCCCGTTGGGTCGTCGATCGGCCACCGGGGCTCTACGGTTTGAAGGAGGTGCTCGGTCTCTAGTGTGTTGCCGCCCCGGCGGGATTGAGGGCATCTCGCCAGCGCTTGAGCGCTTCGCGGATCGACGCCGCGAGCTCGCGTCGGTCAGCGGGCGTCACGCTATCGCCGATCGCCAGGCTGCGGCCGTGCGAGGCGACGAGCAGGCGGTTCCGCTCGTCACCCCGCTCTTCCAAGATCACGCGCAGCCAGAAGGGCTGGAACCGCCATAACCGGCGCTCACCCCGCACGCTCACGCGCTCGACCGTGAAGGCGTCGCCGGCAAGCCGAATCGTTTCGGTTTGGCGGGCGCTGCGATAATTGAGGCGGAATGCGACATAGATGAGGGCGACGTCGAGCCCAAAGAAGCCCATCACCGGCCAAGCACCGATCGAGACGAACCCGACGCCGACCGCGAGGCTGATCAAACCGAGGATCAACATCAAAAGTTGAAAGCCGCGCGGCGGCAGGCTGCGATGCGGCGACAATACGCGCTCGAAAGCCAGGCTGACGAACGGCGCCGAGGCATCTGCGCAACTGGGGCTGGGGTTCATCTCACTCCGAGCATAGCGGTGGGAGGAACGCGACGTAAAGCAGTCCCAAGATGTGTCGCGAGGTTTGTCGTCAGGCACCATCCCCTCTACACTCGGACGCGATGGGCGCCTTCTCGAAACGCGAGGTCCGCGAGTTTTACCGGCGGCTGGCCGCGACGCGGCCGATCCCGCAGACCGAGCTCGAATTCATCAACCCGTTCACTCTGCTCGTCGCCGTCGTACTGTCGGCGCAGGCGACTGACACCGGTGTCAACAAGGCGACCCCGGCGCTGTTCGCGCTTGCGGATACGCCGGAGAAGATGCTGGCGCTCGGCGAGGAGCGGCTGACGGAGCTGATCCGCACGATCGGGCTCTTTCGCACCAAGGCGAAGAACCTGATGGCGCTGAGCCGTATCCTCGCGGAGCAATATGGCGGCGAGGTTCCGTGCGATCGGGCGGCCCTGGAGACGCTCCCCGGCGTCGGACGCAAGACCGCGAACGTGGTGCTGAATGTCGCCTTCGGCGAGCCCACAATCGCGGTAGACACACACATCTTCCGAGTCGCCAATCGGACGGGTCTCGCCCCGGGGAAGACGCCGCTCGCGGTCGAACTGGCGCTCGAAGCGTGCACGCCGGTCGAACACAAACGCTATGCCCACCATTGGCTCATCCTGCACGGCCGATATGTATGCAAGGCCCGCAAACCCGAGTGTCCGGATTGCGTCGTGGCAGGCCTCTGTCGCTACGGCGCCAAGACAGGCCCGGCCGAAGTAATCGCGGCGCGCGCCGCCGTTTCGGAGCCGGTGGGGCTGGCGGACCCTCCGGGCGCCCGGCGTACCGGCCGCCGCGCTCGGTCGGCAGAGCAGACCCGAATCAGCCCGCGACGTGGGCGGTCGCCACGTCCATAATAATCTCCCCGGGTTCCGACGCGGGTTGAGCCTGGATGTCACCAGAAATCTGGCCGCCGCACTCGATCTCGATCTGGCCATAGCGGATTGTCCCTGAGACGCGCCCGGTCGCTTTGATCAACAACCGCTTGCGCACCACGAGGTTGCCTTCGAAGCGGCCGCGGATCTCGGCATCCTCGATCGAGGCGGATCCCTTGAACAAGCCGCTTTCGGCGATCTCGACATCGCGGCAATTCGTCAGGTTGGCCTCGACACTGCCTTCGACGATCAGCTTGTCGCAGGAGGTGATCTCGCCCGATAGCGTGATCTCGCGACCGACAATCAACTTGCGCACCTCGGCGTCGCTGCGTCGCAGCTGACCGACCGGCTCTCCCGGTCGGCGTGGCACCTCGGGGGTCCGAGCCGCGTCGGCGGCACGCACCAGATCGGGCGCACGCGGTGGGATGGTCGGGGCCTTGACGGGCGCACCGACCGTGAGCCCGGGCGGCCGGGTGGGCTTCATCGGAATGCCCAAATCGTCAGACGCATCTGCCATTTTCCGGTCCTCTGCCTCGGTTTTCTTCCGACTAAACATGGATGGGACACCCAATCGACATTGTTGAGGGGAGAATTAC
>Ga0318560_10000497_pt1 | contig 11535 bp, 10 predicted proteins | sample GRESIP065b5f22_FD_202537 | JGI IMG/M metagenome (GOLD analysis project Ga0318560, IMG submission 202537) | Tropical soil microbial communities from Luquillo Experimental Forest, Puerto Rico - GRE.SIPMG.065b5f22 | ecosystem: Environmental > Terrestrial > Soil > Tropical forest > Bulk soil... | reverse complement strand
CGTGCCAATATGGGGCTGCTTCGCGATCTAGCCACTATCACGAGCCACGCACAAGACGGCGCGTGTCCTCTGGGATGGTGTAGGAGCTATGGGGTAAGCCATTTTTCGGCCATTAGCCCGCCCGCGTACCCGAGTATTATGCTCGGAGGACCTATCCTCCGGCACAGCAACGGGAGCCACTCGATGCCGATGATCCGCCTCGATGACGGTGTTTCCGTCCACTGCGCCGTCGATGACTACCTATGGTCGTGGGATGCGCCCGCCCCGGTGCTGATGATGCACGGCTTCGCGCGCAATGCAAATTTCTGGAACCGCTGGGTGCCGCCGATCGCGGAAAGCCGCCGGATCTATCGTCCGGATCTTCTGGGTTGCGGCGCTTCCGATGCGCCTCCCGCCCATTACCGATACAGCCCGCAAAACATCGAAGCGCAGATCCTTGCGCTGCTCGACGCGTTCTCGCTCTCGCGCGTGCATTGGGTCGGCGAGTCGTCCGGTGGGATCATCGGATTGCTTCTCGCGGCCTCGCATCCCGCGCGCATCGCCAGCCTCGTCCTGTGCAATACGCCGGTGCGCATCTCCGACGAGATCAGGGGGACCTATGCGCTCGATCAGCAAAGCACCGCAGCCGCGATCAGGGCTTACGGCACCGGCGAATGGTGTCGCAAGACCCTGGGCTATCGCCTCGATCTCGAGCACGCGAGCGAGCAGCTGCGGGAGTGGTGCATTGCCGAAATGGACAAGACCCGCCCGGACATCGCCGCCGCGCTGCACGAATGTTTCGAAGCGATCGATACAAAGCCGTTGCTTCCGGCGATCCGACCGCCGGTGCTGCTGCTGAGCGGCGACAAAAGCCGGATCGCCTCGGAGCAGCAAAAAATCCTCGCGCAGAGCTTGCCGGACGGCAGGGTCGAGCTGTTCGCCGGGTATGGGCACGGCATCAACCTCCTGCAACCGGAACGCTGCGCCCGAGCGGCGCTCGATTTCTGGCGCACGGTAGAGGGGACACAGTCGTGAAGCTCGGGGTTCTGCAATTCTTCAGCTGGCCGGAGCGGCGGGTCGATCTGGCGACGGTCTATGCCCGCGCGTTGGAGCGGATCGAGATCATGGACCGCACCGGCTATGACGCGGTCTGGCTCGCCGAGCACCACTTCAGCGGCTTCAGCGTGTGCCCGTCGGTGCACATGATGGGCACGCTGGCTGCGGCGCGGGCGCAGCGTTTGCGGATCGGCACGGCGGTGTCGCTCGCCCCGTTCTACCACCCGCTGCGGCTCGCGGAAGAGATTGCACTGCTCGACGTGCTGTCGGGCGGACGCGTGAACTGGGGCGCCGGACGCGGCTTTGCCCGCGTCGAATTCGCCGCCTTCGGCGTGCCGCCCGAGGAGAGCGCGTCACGGTTTCGCGAGACCGTCGAGATCGTGTTGCGGGCCTGGACCGACGAGCGGCTGAGCTTTGTGGGCCAGCATTTTCAGTACGAGGACGTCGAGGTATTGCCCAAACCGGCGCAGCGGCCGCATCCGCCGGTATGGATGGCGGCGAGTTCGGAGAGCGCGATCGAATGGGCGGCGAGCCGAGGGTTTTCGATCCTGATGGACCCGCACTCCTCGGCTCCGGAAATCGGCCACAAGCGGCGGTTCTACTCGGAGAAACTGGCGGCCTCGGGGTTTTCCGAGGCGGGCCGCGACATCCCGGTCGCGCGCCTGGTGGCGCTTGCGGAGAACGCGGGCAAGGCCGCGGCGGTTGCCCGCAGCGGCGCCGAGTGGATCCTCAATTCCTATCTGGGCCCGCAGCATCGGCCGGTCATCCAGCAATCCTTCACACCGGCCGGGGCCGATCCGGTCCAGCGTTATCTCGACGAGGTGATCCTGCACGGCACGCCGGACAAAGTCGGCGACGAGATCCTGCGCCTGCGCGAGGAGATCGGGCTCGACTATCTGATGTGCGCGCCGCTCAGCCATCAATCCTTCATGCTGATGACAGAAAAAGTGCTGCCCCGCATCGCTTGAGTTCTTGGCAAAAGCGGTGGTCGGCGGGTGAGCGGCGGCGGCGCGAAGACCCGCCGCGCATCGACCCCCGCCGGCGCCGATTTTCCCTGCCGACCGGGAAACGCAGGGAAAATTTTCGATTCCGCCCCGAAATCCTCCCGGTTGGACCGAAATTTTGGCGTGACATCAAACCGTTGCGCCATTTTCCCTGACCCCCCGGCAAGGAAGACATTTTCCCTGCCGCGAGGCCTAGCAGGGAAACCGCAAGGAAACGCGACAGCCGCGCCGCGACGGCCCCGGCAACGTGCGCAACCAACCGGACGGCAAGGGCGAAAATCAACGTGAGCATGATGCAACGATAACATACGGTTGTGGCAATTTTGTGGAGGGCGAAATACGCGGCAGGCAGCTGAGGTCGGGGTCAAGGATTGGTAGTGCCTCAGTTTGAATTGTAACAGGCGCAGGAGGAGAGAGGCGTCCAAAATATCCTTAATCCTCGGGGCGCCTGTTGACCTGCGGGCCATCGTTCGCAAATATCGGGCGATGATTTCGTCGTTCTGAGGCAAGTGATGAATGGCGCCGAGGGCGATCTCTTCCTGATGGCGAATCTGAGACCGGCGGAAACTGGATTGCCGATGGTCGTGTGGGTATCGGAACGGGGATATGCCCAGCACGCCGTTCGCGTCAAAGTTAGCACGAAGCGCGGGCCGCAGATTAGTCCGACAGCGCCCATGGCAACATTCGGTGTCCGTCCAAGCCCTTCGCTGATTGCCGGCTATGTTCCGCCAATCGATCAGCGGGCGGTCGAGCGATGGATCGCGCTGAACGAGGACGTGATTGTCGACTATTGGAACAGCGCGATTAGCACGGCAGAAATGCTGCAGCGCATACAGCCGCTCTCGCCACCGATACCGCCCTGACCTCTAACCCAACAACAGCACGCCTGATCGATGGGCCTCGCGCGCTTCGATCAGCCGAACCACATCATCCAGCGACCAGAGACGGTTTCGATCCCGGCTGCCATCGCTGGCGAGGTCCGCTGGCCTTGACCGAGGCCAAGCTCGAAGCCTACCGCGCGACGCGTGGCGCCGGGCTCAACACGCGCCGGCTCGTGCAGCGCTTGGGCTGGCACCCCTCGTATATGACGCGCTCGTCCGCCGGCCGTCATGCCTCGCGCCTCGACCAGATCGAGGCGCCAGGTCTTTGCTCAGGCAATGGCAGACCTGCCAGCGATCCTTTTGACCAGCGAGCTTTCTGGGGGAATTTTCCTCCGCCGCTCGGTGTAAGGCCGCCAAACTCTCGCCGGTATACTTTCGGCGGCCCTTGCCAGTGAGCGGGTGGGGGTTGCTAGAGGGCCGGGCGAGCCGAGCGAACTGGCATTGCGCTAAATGGAAGTGCACGTTTTGCTTGCCGATCGCCACGACGAAGTGGCCCGGCGCCGAGAGAGCCTGCAGGTAGCCAGGATCGTCGTCGATCCACCAAGAGACCCGTCCTTTTGGATCGCCGGATTTGCTGATCGCCTCCAGCAGGGCGCGGTTGTTCTCATCGTGGCGAGTGCGGCCGCGCGCACTCGCCCACGCAAGGTAAACGGAATGCACCGGCGTCTCCGGCGGCGCGAGCGGCCCGCCGCCGGCGCTGCGTGTAGGGCGAACGCCCTTCTTGTCGTATTTGGCATGATCTTTGAGCCGCGCGGTCAGCTGCGCTTCGAGGTCGAGGGCCTCCTGCCTCGTCATACCCTCGGCGAGCGTCAGGCACTCGGTGCGGGCGTGGTCGCGATGATCGCTGCCGCGGACCCGCTTTTCGGGCGCCCCGGAGCAATAGCCGATCGTAAACCCCGCGACCTCGCGCCCACCGATGTGCGCCCGCACCCGCTCGACGATTTCCGAAAAGTCGTGCATCTGCGGCGCCACTTTTTCTTTACGTGTTCTCATGATCCTCCAACCGCTTTTTTACGGTCTCCCACCCTCGCTCTCTCAACTCAGCTGCCGCTTTACGCGACGCCTCGAACGCTTCCGTAAGCCGCTTGGCCTGCTCTGATAAGAGCTGGTCCAAACGGCCGGCCCACAACGCCGCGTCCACAAGCCCCGCGAGGGTGTCGGCGCCAAACGGGGAAAACGGGGCGTCCAAACGGAAGCCTTCGCAAAGCGAGCCGATCGGCCAGCCCGAGTCCGGATGAGGAATTGACCTATCGTACCGGTGGTAGAGTGTTTCTCCTGGCTGGAACTTGAACCAGTTTCTGCACACTGCGCCGTCTATCGGTAAGAAAAGTATATCGCGACGCGGCCAATGGCTCTCGAATGCATGGCGCTCGATATCGCCAGTGGTGAAAGGTGCGGGAATGTTTGGCAAGGTCCTGACGTTGATTTCGTGGTTGTCGACCGTGATTTTTTTCCTTGCCCCCAATCGAAGAAGGCGCCTTCCGCGAAGATGCATAGGTCGATCCGGAGCGCCGGGGTTGCCGATCGCTCTTTTCCGGTCGGTACGATGCAGAAGCTCAGCACGACGGCGGGCCAACCCTCCGCCGGTTTTCTTCTCCCTCGGACCGATACTGGAAAGGAGCTACCAACCTTCCAAGCGCCGAAAATCACCATGGGATATGCCGGCAAATCGCCGCGCAACTCGGAGTCGTACACCCAGGTGAATTGCCGAAGCTCTATCGGCCAGCCAAGGAACCATTTCGGCGGTATTCCATCAACGTCCTTGTTGTCCGAGGTAAATTTGATTTTGATTTTCTTGCGGCCGGTCATGTGCACCACGGAGGGCGCGACGCCGGCGTGTTCGACCGTCCGAAAGAACGCTGAGAGGCCATAATTCTCTGAAATCGCGTCTGCGACGAAGCGCAGGCTGGACGCCAGCTCCTCGAACCCGTCGTCTGGTTCGTCGCTAGATGTCGACCCAAAGTCGACTTGTGCGAAAACTTCAAGGAAAAGATCGCCGACATCAACTTTGAGACCAACTTCCTCCATCGCTTTTGCAGCTAACTCGACAATACTCTTGTATGGGTCTGTGTGATTCCTGAGTCTGCCGGAAAGTCTCTGGATTTCCTCGCGAGGTAGATCCCTGGGGATCGCGTAATCCCTCTTGTTTTTGTCGCGTGTCCCAAGGATTTTGCTCGATCCGAGGCCGTGCTCCTTCTTGAGCCGAACAAACAGACCGTTCAAATTTTGCGCGACGCTGATCTGATCCGCCGCCTTCAGCGGCTGATTCTGCTCAAGCTGCTTCTTAAGCCGGCGTTTATCTTCCTCGCGGGCGCCGTGCTCCGCGCGCTCACGCTCCTGCGCCGCTACCTGTTCCTGTGTAGGCCTCTTGCGACCTGGAAAGGGCGTGACGTTGTTATTGCTCATGGTCGAAGCTCTATCGTCACCGCCGTGCCCGCCGCCGGCGCCGCCTTGCGTCGCGGCGGTAATGGCGCCCTCGGCGACCGCAGGGGATGACGACCGTGATCGTATCTCCATCCCCATTTACAACCAACGCGCGCTTTCGCGCCCGGTCTATAAGACCGGCGGCAACCCCCTCGGCGCGAAGCGCGGCCGCCGCTTCGGCCGCAGCTTTGTCCGTTAAGGTGATCGCCACCCGCCTGCCGCCGACGGCCACCACCCGGTCGGCCCAATCCATCAGAATTTGCAGCTCAACCTTGCGTACTCCCCGCTGTTGACAGCGCCTGCTCAGGTGCCGAAACGTCCGGCTCTCTCCCCATCGTGGGTCTTGCATCGCAGCGCCTCCGTATTTTCCGTGCCGCTGAAAATGCAACCTCGGTGGAACATCACCAATACCGCGGGGGCCCTCTGATCGCGAATTTTTACGGTATCGCAACCACCATTGCGCGGTAGATCTCCCGGTATTTGCGGATAAATTATCCGGTAATAGCCGCGGTATGCCGAGAGACGGCCTCGATGGGGCATGATCGGCACCAGCCCTTAAATGGAATTGCAAAGCCAAGGCAAGCTTCGCGAACCTGCCTCTCGAAATGCGGCCGCCACGCGAAACGAAACCCGTCCAAGGACGGCACGTTCGAGCGCCACCTATAGGTCGGGGCTAAGCATACCCGTCCGCGAAATTCTTGGCCCAGCAGAGCGCATTGACCAGCCGCATCTGCTCGATCGTCGAGCACGAGGTCTCGAGAAGCCGCGGCGAGGCGACGATGACCGCAAGGCAGCGCGCCCGCGAGATGGCAACATTCAGCCGGTTGCGTGAGTAAAGGAATTCGATCTGCCGGGGCAAGTCGTCGCCCGAAGACGTGGCCATCGAGATCAGCACGACCGCCGCTTCCTGTCCCTGGAACTTGTCGACCGTGCCGATTTGAGCGCCCGCGGGCAGGCGCGAGCGGAGGAGATTGGCCTGCATGTTGTAGGGGCTGACGACGAGGATGTCTTTGATGCCGATCGGGCGGACCTGCCCCTTTCGATCGGTCCAGCACTGGTCCAATAGGCTCTGGTACAGCTGGCGAACTCGGTCGGCCTCCGCCTCGGATTTCTGCGAGCAGCCCTCGTGCTCGACGGTGATGAACCGCACACCGGTCGGTGCGAGCGCCGGATCGGCGTTCGGGCCGAGGACCAAGCGCTGCCGTTCGTTCTCGGTCTCGGCCGTTAGTCGGCCATCGTAGAACGCGTCGGATATGAAGCGGCACAGACCCGGGTGCATCCGCCGCGTCTTGCTGAGAAAGACGCCGCGCTCGGGCGGGACCGTTGCGAGACCATCCAACAGATGTTCGAGCGCCGAACGGCCGGACCGCCCTGGGTGGCTACCCTTGAGCGGCTGCGAGAGCTGCATCTGGTCGCCGACCAGGATCACATTCCTGGCGCTCACACCCATCGCGACCGTGTTGGCGAGCGAGACCTGGCCCGCCTCGTCGACAAACAGGTAATCGATCTGCTGATCCAATTCCTCTCTTGCGAACAGCCAAGCGGTTCCGGCGATCAGATCGTATCCGCCGTTGGCCGCTTCGCTGTTGTCGGTGGTGTTCTCAATGATCGCGCCGTCTAGGAATTGCTCTTCGTAAGACGACTTCTTGATGCCCCGGAACCGCAGCCCTCGCGCCATTGCCGCAGCCTCGACGGCTTGCAGCAGGTTGTTGATCGCCTTGTGCGAATGCGACGAAACTCCGACCCGTTTGCCACGGGCGAGCATCTCGACGACGGCATGAGAGGCGGTAAACGTTTTTCCGGCGCCCGGAGGGCCCTGAATCAGCAGATGGCTGTGATCCAAACGCCCGATCGCATCGATCGCCCTGGCGACCTCGTCGGGATCGTTGCCGATGCCGGTCAAGCCCTGAAAGCGGGAATAGTCGCGGCGCATGATGCCGGTGATCGCCGCATATCGATCCTCGCCGCTCTCCAGCACGCCGCCGATATAGCGGGCTATCGCCAGTCGCAGAACCTTGTCGCCAAGCGGCCCTTTCGGGATGAGCGAAAACCGGTGCGGCAGCGGCTCTCGATTCCTCCCGCGTCTCAGCGAGATCTCGAATCTGTCTTCGTCGAGATGGACGATCTTGCCCGCCGGGGCAAGCGTGTCCGCGATAAGCGGGCGATCGCCAAGGCTCATCTTGAAATCCTGAGCCGGGAACCGGAACGAGTGGACAATCGACCGCTGCTCGGGGGACGGCGGGCGATCGGGATCAGCGCGCAATCCGCCGATACAGTCGGCGTCGTCGATCAGTTCTTCCTCGGCCATGTCCTGGCGATTGAACATGGCCCACCAGTCGGGCTTGGCCTCGCGCTTATGGAAATCGACAAGGTGACCGGCGAACTCGCGCCACTCGCGATCCGCCTCCGTCACGCCCTCCATTAGCCTTGCGACCAATGCAGCGCTCCGTTCTTCGTCCTCCCTTCGCTTGGCAGCGCGCGCCGGATCGTCGGCGAGCACGCTGGCATCCGCAGCGGTCCCGGTTCCGAACCACAGCACCTCGGGTGGACGCAGCCGCAGCAACCAATCCCGGCACATCAGAAGCGACCGGCAGTCGGTTTCATTGTATGCCGCGATCTGATCGAGCAGAGCATCGTCGCCGGTCTGCTGCCACTGGTCGTAGACGACCATGCTGTCGAGGGCCGTCTTCACCTCGCCCATGCGATCCGCACCGAAGAAGACCTCCACGTTCTTCAGCGAGTAGCCGGGTTCGGAGATCCGGACGCCTTCGTGGACGACCTTGTAGAGATCCACGAGCCTCCGGCGCCGCAGCAGGTCGTCCAATTGGGCTTCTCTCGTCCCGTGGACCATGGCGAGGCGTTTGAGCGCACTCTCCTCGTAATTGGCGTAGTGGTAAACGAAGGCGCCGGGATGCGCCTCCAGCCTCGTCGCAATGAAGTCCATCGCGGCTTCGAAGGCGCGTTTTTCGGCCTCTCGATCATGCGCCCAATACGCGGTAAATCGCGGTTCGCCATCATCGACTGTGATAAAGCCAAAGAGGTATTCGAGGCTGCCGTTCTCGACGAACTTAGCGCCCTCCATATCGAAGAAAATGTCCCCGGCGTCGGAATGCGGGAGGCGGGCGAAACCCTTCCCCGCGACGACGGGCAATGTCTCGACGTAATTGCCGTTGGTATCGCGTTTGGCGGTCTGCAGTGTCGCTTGGTGGCGCAGGCGATCGAGGGTGTCCGGCTGGATTCCCGGAACCCTCGACCCCGCGGGCAATGCCGCCAGCGCGCGGACGGTCGAGATCCCGCCCTCCCACAGGCGCCTGATCTGATGGCGCGTGATATGGGCGACGCGGGTGAGGTGATCGGCCACCGCCCAACCCGCCTCGCAACGGCTCGACCAGCGACAGATGCGACAGTGATTACACCGCTCCGCGGTCGAGATCTCGGGTGGTTGCTGCGCGAATGCCTCCAATCGCCGCTGAGCGATCGAATGGTAGTGAATAAAATCGGCTACCCGCAGCGACACCCTCTCGTTGTTTCCCAACTGCACGTGCATTTGGGCCGGCGTACAGCCCTGCTCGCTGCCGATGAGTCTCGAATAACTCGTGAGTTGGATGACGTGCTCGGGCTTGGCTCTACGGGGCAGTTTGGTGTCGAGCGCTTCGTAACTCCAGAAACCGAGGGTCGACGCCTCGGCTGCCCGTTCCAGAAAGTCTGCGTAGCCAAGCCAGGGCGGCACGACCAGAGCCGCTTGATAGATCACCTCTGCGCCGGCCCGCATCGCCTCTCGGGTCTGTGCGGTTCGCTCGGGAAGGTCGAACCCTTCGCCCGGAACCTCGACGACGCTAACGTCCCGTGCCTTGAGCGAGGCGAGGTATCGCTTCTCGTGCTCGATGCCCTTCTCGAAGATCAGCACCGTCGCGTCAGGAAGCTCTACAGGATCGGTTAAATCCCTCATGTCGAGATAGGTGGCATGTCGACACCCGAGAAAATTCACCAGATCGGTGGCCGACAGCAGCAGACGCCCGTCGAGAATTTGCATCGTTAACCATACAACCGAATAGAGGACGCGTCGTATGGATACTAAACCGATGGCTGTTCTCGATGAAACGATTCATCAAAGCTAACGAGGGCTCTTTTCGCCCGCAGTGTTAGGCGGACGAATTCGCGGCTGACGCTGAACACGAAATCGCCGCGGAACATGTTGTCGCCGAACCGGGTAAGGACGCGCTCGCGCCTTACCGGACTGTAGGCATGACCTCTTCGGCGAGGATGTGCATTTGCTCGAGCGCCAGACTGTTCGGCATGCCGGGCCAATGAACCGAGGCGACGAGGTGGTTGACGCCGAACCGGCGTTCGAGATTGATCAGCTGCTCGGCGACTTCCGCGGCGGAACCGAGCAGAAAACGGTCCTCGACCAGCTCATTGAAATCGTGATCAAAATCATCGCCCGCCGGCATGACCTTGTCCTGGCCCCATTCCCGATAGGCCTTGTATTTGACCTCTAGATAAGGCCGAGCCAAGCGGATCGCTTCTGCGCGCGTGCGCGCGACAAAGACCTCGCGGCGCATTGGCAGTTCGGCCGGCAACGGCTTGCCGCAGTCCTCCAACGCTCGCTTATAGAGATCCATCTGCCGCGCCAGTGTTGTCAGAGTGCTGTGCGGATTGATGTACCAGCAATCGCCGAGCCTCGCCGTGCGTCGGATCGCAGCATCGGCATTGGCGCCGATCCAGACCGGCGGCATCGCCTTTTGCAGCGCCTTGACCGTCGAGTTCGCGTGATCGAGCACGAAATGCGAGCCGGTCATGTCGACGAAGTCCTCGGTCCACAGTCTTCGGATGGCGAGCAGACATTCTTCGAAACGCGCTGCAGCCTGTTTGCGCGACAGGCCGAAGGCTTTGAATTCGACGTCGCGGTAACCAATGCCGCAGCCGAAGACCAGCTTGCCGCCGCACATGATGTCCAGTGTGGCGAGCTGCTCGGCGATGTCGAGCGGCTTGTGGAGCGGCAATAACACGAGCCCGCAGACGAGCCGCAGCCGTGGCGCCACCATGGCCGCCTGCGCCAGAAACGGGATTTGCTGCAGCGATTGCAGCGGATGAGCGCTGTAATGCGAGCCCTTGACGACCGCATCGAAGCCGAGCTCCTCGGCGCGCGCGACGAGATCGAGATCGTCGGCGAGGCGTTCCCGCATGTCATGGCCCTGCGGGTGCTGCCCGCGCACGATCAGGCTGAATTTCATTGGCTCTTCTCCTTAATGGCGCCCGGCGACCATTACCGTTACCCCCGCGAACGTGGGCGATAGTGGGGCGGTATTTACCGACATTGCCGTACTAGGCACTCAACGCTCTGAGCTTGGCGAGGAAGAGTGACGCCGCCAATTTGGGCGGCCAGGGTTCCCACGGGCGCATGCCGTCCGGAGGACAAACCGGATCGGCGGATAGTGGAGCGAGCTCGATTTCCAACTGATCGCGGATCTCGGAGATACTCCACCCAACGACATGAAAGGCCTCGCTCGCAGCCGCGAGGCGGTCTGCATGCTTATGAGCTGCAAAGGCCTCTTGTGTCCACACCGGCAGCCGATAGCGTTGCGCGATCGCCTTCGTGACGGCCGATGCCAGCGAATGATACTCCGCCCCGAGGTACGGCTTGATCGGCGAGATCGGGTCCCAGGAAAGGAGGCCCTCCTCGGCATCGTGGAGTAGCTCGCGTAGCGCTTCCGCATCGGTCAGAGGCCTGATCGCGAACGCTTCCCGAATTGCCAATACGGTCAGGCAATGCTGCGCAACGGACAGCGGCAGGTCCCAGGCGGAATGCCCACCCCACCGGTAGGTTCGCGAAAGCCCCAAAGCAAGATCTTCGTCCTCCCAGTCGGTGGCCATCGGTTGCAGCAAGTTGATCCGGCGCCCCGATTTCAGCAAGACCCAAGCGCGCCGCGGCATCTCACCCACCCTCCCGCAAGGATCTTGATCCAGCTTCGGGGAGCCCTGAGGTTCCCCTCCCACCGTTGTCTTCCAACCGCCGAAGATGCAAGCTCGGCTCCGCGGCACGCAAGGGAGGAGAAGAGGAATGACGATCGAGCCGATGCTGACCGAAGAAATGCCGGCGAGCGCGCTGGTCGCGCGCGTGCTCGAAGAGGCCGGGATCGAGATGGTATTCGGCATTTCGGGCGGCCATACCGGGCGGATCGTCCAGGGTC
>Ga0318560_10000482_pt1 | contig 11657 bp, 12 predicted proteins | sample GRESIP065b5f22_FD_202537 | JGI IMG/M metagenome (GOLD analysis project Ga0318560, IMG submission 202537) | Tropical soil microbial communities from Luquillo Experimental Forest, Puerto Rico - GRE.SIPMG.065b5f22 | ecosystem: Environmental > Terrestrial > Soil > Tropical forest > Bulk soil... | reverse complement strand
CTTAACGGAACCGCGCCTATCGCCCCATAGGATCTGGTAAGCAATCTTCTGCAACCCGCCGGGCCATCGGTCAATGCCGCTCGGCACGTGGCGCAACCGAGGTACTCGTTGCACCCGCGCGTCTGCGACAGGTGCCCTCCCGCTCCAACCTGATTGCTTCGGCAGCTCAAACCGCCCGACAATCGTCGGCGGCCGTCCGCGCCGAGGGCGGTGTGCAATCGGACCCGACGCAGCTTGAGGAGACCTGACATGCAACGAATTGTCGTGCTTGGTGCCGGCTTCGCCGGACTCTGGAGCGCGGTGGGGGCCGCGCGCAGCCTGCGCGAGCGGGGCATCGGGCCCGACGACATCCAGATTGTGGTTGTCAATCGCACGGCATGGCACTCGATCCGGGTCCGCAATTATGAAGCCGATCTCACTGAAACGCGGGTTCCCTTGGAAGAGGTATTGGGTCCGATCGGAGTGAAGCACACAGAAGGGGAGGTCACCGACATTGACGTTTCGCAGCGCCGAGTTGCCTTTTCGACGTCGGGCGGAATGGAATCGTTGGTCTATGATCGGCTCGTCTTCGCTCTCGGCAGCCGCCTCGTCCGCCCGCCCGTCCCGGGCTTGGCCGAATATGCGTTCGACGTCGACACCTACGAGGCCGGTGCGCGCCTCAATCATCACATCGCCACGCTGCCGTTCCGCCAGCCTTCCTCGGGGCAATACAGTGTTCTTGTGGTTGGCGGCGGGCTCACCGGCATCGAGGTCGCTACGGAAATGGGCGGCAAGCTCAGCGCTGCTATAGCTGGCGCCCCGATTGCCGGCCATGAGCCCTCGCCCCGGGTCATCCTTGCCGATCGGCAGCCTTGGATCGGGTCCGACATGGGTGAGAGCGCCAGGCCGGTGATCGCCGAGGCCCTCGAGACACTGGGTATCGAGACACGCGTCGGTGTATCTGTGGCTTCCGTTGATGAGGACGGCGTCACACTGACGACGGATGAGCGCATCGCCGCCGCGACGGTGGTCTGGTGTGCCGGCATGCAGGCCCATCCGCTGACCGCACGCTTTCCGGTCGAGCGTGACCGGCTCGGTCGGCTCCCGCTTGATTGCTATCTCAAGATCAACAACATGGGGGCGGAATTTGCTGCCGGGGATGTCGCGTGGCTGCCGATCGACGGTATTCATCCTTCGGTCATGTCATGTCAGCACGGACGCCCGATGGGCCGCTTTGCAGGCCACAATGTCGCATGCGACCTCCTCGGGCAGCCGATGTTGCCATTGTCGATCGATTGGTACGTCACGTGCCTCGATCTCGGCCCGTGGGGGGCGGTCTATACCGAGGACTGGGACCGCCGGGTCGCAGTAAAGGGCGCGGCCGCCAAGCGCATCAAGGAAACGATCAACCGTCAGCGCATCTATCCACCACGGTCCGGCAAGGCCGAAGAAATTCTCGACGCCGCTGTGCCGGTCGTCCAGAGGCCGCCGGTTATGCGGTGATAGGCCGCACAGCGCCCCGGTTGTGCAAGCGCCGGACTGACGCCGGACTGAGCCCTGAGAGCGGCCGAGTGGGCATTATCGAGACCGGCGGCGCGCTGGCGGCATGCTTGCTGGTGCTGGTCATCGCGGTTGTTCTCGACCGCCGCCCCTACCGTCCCGGCAAGCGCAACTACATTCCGGTAATGATCATCGCACTGGCCGCGAGTTTGGTCCTCGGCCGGCATCTGCTGACTCTGCTGACAGCACATCCGCAGTAACGGCTTTCATTCGACCTTTTCGAATTTTTGCAAGGAGCGCAGGTTGGCGGGGTGCGGCTGGCCCGGATAAATCTGCGGCCACGCGGTCCACGAGACTTCGCCGACATAGATGTCGCCGTGCCGGTCGACGGCGAGACCGTGCGGCGCCAGAAACTTGCCGGGTTCGGTCCCGGCCGGCGTGTTGCCAAAGCGGCCGATCAGCTTGCCTTCATGGTCGACGATGCTGACCCGCGGACCGAGATTGGGAATGTCGCGGCTGACTGCGGCCGCCGGGCCCACCTCGCCGATATAGCAGATCGGCCGGTGGCCGTAGTGCATGTACATGCCGCAGGGGCGGTGCAGGTTCTTCCACTGGGTTTCGTATTTGCCATTGCCGTCAAAGACCTGGACGCGGTGGTTCTCGCGGTCGGCGACGTAGACCCAGCCGTCGGCGTCGGTGCAGATGTTGTGGACGATGTTGAACTCGCCCTCGCCGGTGCCGGGTTCTCCCCACGACATCAGCAATTTTCCGTCCGGCGAGTATTTGTGGACGCGGGCGTTGCCGTAGCCGTCTGAAACATAGATCTCGCCCTTCGGGGAGAGCGCCGTGTGAGTGCAGCGGTGGAACGGCTCGCCGCTCATGAAGGGCGCGGGCTTGCCCGGAATGCCGAGCTCGAGCAGCACCTTGCCGTCGAGCGTGACCTTGCGGACGAAATGGCCGCATCATCGGTCAGAAACATCGTGTCGTCCGGCGCCATGTGGACGCCGTGCGCCCGCGGATACTGGCCCTCGCCCCAGGAGCGCAGAAAATTGCCGTCGCGATCGAAGACCATCATCGGGTGCTCGCCGCGGTTGAAGGCGTAGACGCGATCGTGGCTGTCGACACCGACAGCGGCGACCTCTTTGAAGGACCAGCCGTCGGGCAGTTTCGCCCAATCGGCGTTGACCCGATACTTGAACCGGCCGCTTCCGAGGATCATTGAACGCCTCCATCCGCGTGCATTCATCCGACAGCGGAGCATCGCGATCCGGCCAGTAAACGCAAGCGCCGCGCTCGCTCACATCGAACATTGTTGAGCCGATCGCTTCCCCATATGCTGTCGCGGCGAAGCAGGGGGAAAATCGCTACAAACGGAGGAGCCGCGGTGCCGTATGGCGGAAACGACTGGCTGGCGCTGACCCAGGAACCGACGCTGGAGCCGGAAATCGCGATCTGCGATCCGCACCACCATTTCTGGGATTTTCGCTCCGAACGCATTCCCTACCAGCGTTATCTGCTGCACGAATTGGCCGCCGACGTGAATTGCGGCCACAACGTGCGGTCGACCGTATTCATCGAGGCGAGGTCGATGTACCGCCCCGACGGACCGGTCGAGCTGCGCCCGGTTGGCGAGGTCGAATTCGTCCAGGGCCTCGCCGCTGCTGCTGCCACCGGGCTTTATGGTCCCTGCCGGGCGGCGGCCGCGATTGTTGGTCATGCCGACCTGAAGCTCGGAGATCGCGTCGCGCCGGTACTGGACGCGCTGAGGGCGCCAAGTCCCAACCGCTTTCATGGCATCCGGCACACCGTTACCTGGATCCGCACCCCGAGATAGAGAACCGCGAAAGGGAAGGAGTATTGGCGAGCGCCGATTATCGCGCCGGAGCCCGGGTGCTGGCGCGGATGGGTCTATCACTCGACGTCGGCGTGTGCTTTCCGCAGTTACCCGAGCTGGCAGATTTTGCAAAGGCCGTCCCGGACTTGACGATCATTTTGAACCACCTCGGCGGCCTGACACGGATCGGTCCTTACGCCAACCGGGACGAGGAGGTGCTCGCGGCCTGGCGGCGCGGCATCGCCGCCGTGGCGGCGTGCCCCAACGTCAACCTGAAGCTGGGCGGAATCGGCATGCCGCGGTTGGGCTTCGACTGGCATACGCGGGCGCGGCCGATCGGTTCGGAGGAGCTGGCCGCGTCGATCGCCCCGATCATGAGCTACTGCGTCGAGCAGTTCGGCGCGAACCGGTGCATGTTCGAGAGCAACTTCCCGGTCGACAAGGTATCGTTCTCCCACCACGTGCTCTTCAACGGCTTCAAGCGGTTCTCCAAGGGCTGTTCGGCATCCGAGCGTGCCGCTTTGTTTCACGACACGGCGGTTCGCGCCTACCGGATCAGCGGCGGCGCATAGGAGATCGGTCATGGCGGCAGGCGGCAAGATCCGCGTCGGCATCGTCGGGGCAAATCCGAGCCGCGGCTTTGCCTCCATCGCCCATATTCCCGCTTTGAAGGCGTTGGCGGAGTTCGAGATCAGCGCGGTCTGTACGACGCGGCAAGATTCTGCCGACGCAGCGGCTAAGCATTTCGGGGTCCCGCTGGCGTTTTGCGATGCCGAGAAGCTCGCCCGGCATCCCGACGTCGATCTGGTCACCGTCAGCGTCAAGGTGCCCGATCATTACGTGCCGGTGATGGCCGCAATCGAGGCCGGGAAGCACGTCTATTGCGAATGGCCGCTCGGCCGCGACGCCGACGAAGCCGCCCGGATGCTCGACGCGGCGCGAGGCAAAGGGATCCGTCATGCCGTCGGGCTGCAAGGCCAGATGTCGCCGGCGATCTGCTACGCCAGGGACTTGATCGCCGACGGCTATGTCGGTCGGGTCTTGTCGGCGACGATGATCGGCTGCGCCCCGAACTGGGGACCGACGATCGACCGTGCCTACCAGGCCGATCGCGCCAACGGCGCCAATTTGCTGACGATCACCGGCGGGCATACGATCGACGCGCTATGCTATTGCCTCGGCGAATTTCGCGAGCTTGCTGCCTTCGTGGTGAGCCAACGCGACCGCATCTCCGTGGAGGAAACGGACGAGATGATCGCGAAGACCTCTCCCGACCAGCTGGTCGTCAACGGCATTGCCGGCAATGGTGCCATCGTGTCGTTTCAAGTCCGCGGCGGCGTGACGCGCGGCACCCACTTCCTGTTCGAGATCCATGGCGAGGACGGCGACCTGGTGCTGCCCCGACTACACGCAATTCGATGCAGCGCCAGACGCTCGTGCTGAAGGGGGCACGCGGCGCTGGTACGTCGCTCGCCGAGCTGCCGGTTCCCGCCAAATACCGCTGGGTGCCGGATGGTGTGCCGGCCGAAGACCCGTACAATGTCGCCCAGCTCTACGCGAAGCTCGGCGAATCGATCCGCGGCGGCACGCCGATGAGCCCCGGCTTTGATGCGGCGGTCACCCGCCATCGCCTGCTCGATGCGATTGTGCGCGCTTCACAGAGCGGAATGAAGCAGGTGGTTTAAGTCGCCTGGACGCTCTCGCGGCTGTGTAAAGTACTAGCTTGAGCCTTGCGTCCACCCGATGCTCGGCGAACCGGATCGGGCCGCGATTCGCGACGGCGAGGTTGTGAAATCTTCAAGCGTCGAGATCCCGTAGTCGTTGCGACCCTTGATGTGCCGCTCGGCCACAAAAACGATTCAGATCATTCTCTATTTTTGACACCATTGCGTTGTCTGTGGCCCCTACACCCTGCCACCCAAGCCAGGAGAATCCATGAGCCAGGTAGACGCCAGGGTCGGGATCGTGACGGGCGATGCACCGATCACGCTATCGTCACCTGATGCGGCGTTAATCAGCACTGGCAGCAAAGAAGCGGGCTTATGGCTGTGGCACGGCGAGGCACCCCCGCCGCCATCGCGTCCCCAACCCAAATTACGCGTTCGACACATTCTGGCTCGCATGAAGCCGTCTGCGCGATGGGCCGCATGGACAGCGCTGCCGGGTGGATTGGCGCTGACCTTGCTCGCGGTATCAGCAATGTATTCGGCTCCTCCGCACAGGTCAGAATCTGCGGATGCGCCTGCCATCGCTCTCGCACCAACGGCTTCGCCCGCGGCTGCTCCCCCGATCGCCGCCGTGCCTCCAGCCCCACCTACGGAGGCCCAGTTTGACCAGACGCGAGCATCGCCGGCGCCGGCCCCCCAAATTTGGGGGCAAGGATCGGAACAGCCAATGGTGAGCTGGCGCGCCCAACGCAAATCGCCGCGAACCCTGAGAAAGACCCATGCGTCGCTCGTTCGTAGAGGGCCGCCAGTCCTGATCCCGGGAGTGCTCACGCCACCAGTAATGACGTGGCACGGTGGTGGTTACTGACCGGGGTGCTCCTCGGTAGGGGTGTTCGCGGATCGGGCGTCCCGATATCCCGTCGTCGAACTGCGGTGACGAGACGAGACCGTGCATCGCGCTTGAGCGGCGCCGCCTTGAAAACGGGCTCAACGCCGCCCTCGCCTGTCAGCGCCAGGCCGCATTTTCCTTTGCGCAGGCCCGGGCCACGCGCCGAGCGCGAGATTGCGACGGTAAAGCGCCGCTTTTAGGCTGTTGCACGGAGTGTGGGCGAGATTTGTCATGCTAAGGCCGGGCCGCAGCATCGCGGTATTCGATCTTGGCGGCGTTCTGCTCGACTGGAACCCGCGGCACCTCTACCGCAAACTCTTTGCCGGCGACGAGGCGGCGATGGAGCATTTCCTCGCGACGGTATGCACGCATGAATGGAACCGCTGCCAGGATGCCGGCCGCAGCTTTGCCGAGGGAGGACGCCTGCTGACAGCAGAGCACCCCGACAAGGTCGAATTGATCGACGCCTATGGCGCCCGCTTCGACGAGATGATCGCCGGCCCCATCGCCGGGATGGTCGAGATCTTGGCCGAGCTCAGAGATCGCGGCACGCCGCTCTACGGCCTGACCAACTGGTCGGCCGAGACCTACCCGCCGGCGCGCGAGCGCTTCGCGTTTCTGTCGTGGTTTCGCGGCATTCTCGTCTCGGGCGAGGTCGGGGTGATCAAGCCGGATCCGCGCATATTCGAGGTGCTGATCGAGCGCTTTGCGATAAATCCCGAAAACGCTGTCTACATCGACGATGTCGAGGCAAATGTCGCGGCCGCGCAGTCCTTCGGCATTCACGCGATTCAATTCACCACCCCGGCGAGGTTGCGCCGGGAGCTCACCCGGCTCGGGCTCCTTTAGTCAGAACTTCGCGATTGCCACGACACAGGCAGGACAGGAGAGGGGTCAGAGCCTTATCAGTCCGCCGCAGCGCTCTGTTGGCGCCGTTCGTAGCGCCGCGCAGGCGTGTTGACCGGCTCGACCAGCCGAGGGGCAGCGAAGGAGGCGGCCCTGCGGGCGGGCGGCGCGTCCGCGTAAAGTGTGGTGCGCTGGCGCGGCGCCCGGCCCAACGAGCGGACCAGCGCTTCCATGCTCTCCGGCGGCATCTCCTGGCCATGCACGGCACCCGCGGCGCGGGTGATACTCTCGTTCATCAGCGTGCCGCCGAGATCGTTGGCGCCGGCCTCGAGGCAGGCGGCGGCACCACCGCTGCCCATTTTGACCCAAGAGGTCTGGATGTTGGTAATGACCGGGTGCAGCACCAAGCGCGCCACTGCATGCATCAACACCGCTTCGCGGTAAGTCGGGCCGCGGCGGGCACGGCCCTTCAAATAAATCGGCGTCTCCATTGGCACAAAAGGCAACGGGACGAATTCGGTAAACCCGCCGGTTCTCTGCTGCAGTGCGCGGATGCGCAGCAGGTGCCGCGCCCAGTGTTCGTACCGGTCGGCATGCCCGTACATGATCGTGACGGTGCTGCGCAGCCCCGTAGCATGCGCCGCCGCCATGACCTCAAGCCATTCGGCAGTCTTGATCTTGTCCGGGCAGATCACCGCGCGAACCTCGTCGTCGAGGACCTCGGCCGCGGTGCCCGGCAATGAACTCAACCCGGCTGCCTCGAGCTCGCGCAAAAAATCCGGGACCGCCCGGCCGAGGGTCTTGGCGCCCTGCCAGATCTCGAGCGGCGAGAAAGCATGAACATGGATATCGGGCACCGCCTCTTTGATCGCGCGGCAGATCGCGAGATAGGTCGCGCCGGTGTATCCCGGATGGATGCCGCCTTGCAGGCACACCTCCGTCGCGCCACGGTCCCAGGCTTCTTCCACCCGCCGACGGATCTCGGGGAGGTCGAGGTCATATGGACGGCCGCGCAGATTTTCGCTGAGCTTGCCTTTTGAGAACGCACAGAACTGGCAGCGGAAATAACAGACGTTCGTGTAGTTGATGTTGCGGGTGACGACGTAACTGACGATCTCGCCATTCACCCGCCGCCGCAGCTCGTCCGCCGCATGACACACCGCATCGAAGCTCGTGCCACGCGCCTGGAACAGCCGCACGATCTCGGCCTCACCGAGCGCCTCTCCGGCGGTCGCCTTCTCAAAAATTCCGGCCAGGATACTGTCACCCGCCTCCCCCGGGACCGTGATCCGGGGGTCGGCACCCTCTCCCGCATTGCGGGAGAAAGGGGCCCCAGCCCTCAAGGCCGGGTCGGTGAAGGTCGGCGGCTCGACATCGGCGCCGGGTACCCAATCGTTGGTGCGGGCGAGCCCCTGGGCGTCGATCGTGCGCAGCACGGCGGGGCGCAGCGCGGGGTCGACCCACCGATCAACGTCGCAAGCGTAGCCGGGGTAGATCGCCAAGCGTTCGACAAGCAGCTTGCCGGCAGAGGCCGTCCGCTCGGCCAGACGGTCGAGCGCCGGCCACGGCGCCTCTGGATTGACGTGATCAGGCGTCACCGGCGAGACGCCGCCCCAATCGTTGATGCCGGCGCCGATCATCTCGGCGAGCGCGCCCGGCTGCAGGTTCGGCGGCGCTTGAATGTTCATTACGGGGCCGAAGATCAGCCGGGCCACGGCTATCGTCCACAGGTGGTCGTCGAGGGCAGGCTCGGGCGCGTGCACCATCCGCGTTCCCGGTTTGGCGCGGAAATTCTGGATGATGATCTCCTGCAAGTGTCCATACTGGTCGTGCAGGTCGCGCAACGCGAGCAACGATTCAATGCGTTCGCGCCGCGTCTCGCCGATGCCGATCAGGATGCCGGAGGTAAACGGCACCGCCGCCTTGCCGGCGGCACGTATCGTTGCGAGGCGCGCCACCGGGTCCTTGTCGGGCGAACCGAAATGCGGCCCGCCGCGGCGGCGCAGCCTCTCGGAGGCGCTTTCCAGCATGATCCCCTGCGAGACCGATACCGCGCGAAGCCGGTCGATATCGGTGCGGGTCATGACCCCTGGGTTCACGTGCGGCAGCAGGCCCGTCTCACGCAGCACCAACCCTGCCATCTCCGCGAGATAAGACAGGGTTGTCTCGTGTCCGAGCCGCACCAGCGCCTCGCGCGCCGCTCCATAGCGCAGTTCGGGCTTGTCGCCCAATGTGAACAGCGCCTCGTGGCAGCCGGCGCGCGCACCGGCTCGGGCGATCTCGAGCACCTGCTCGGCGCCCAAATAGGCGGGCTCGCCGCGGCGCGGCGGATGCGCGAAGGTGCAGTAATGGCAGACGTCGCGGCACAGCTGGGTCAGCGGGATGAACACCTTGCGGGAATAGGACACCAGCTTCCCATGCACTGCGTCCCGAAGCCGCGCTGCAACCCGCATCAATGGGCGCATATCAGCACAGTCGGCGAGCGCCAGTGCCTGCCCCTCGGAAAGGCGCCCACCGGTCCCGGCGCGCGCCAGAATCTCGTCGATCGTCATATCGAAAGACCTCCTGTCGGCGCGGCAACCCGCTCCCTCGAGTCAAGCAGGTCGTTCGCCGCGAGCCATGCGCGGGTGCGCGTTGATATCGGCTGCAGCGCGAAAGCGGCAAGATCCTCCGGCGTATCGATATCGAGCGCAATGCCCGGCAGCCGGACCACGGTCGGCCGAATGCCACAAGCTTCGGCTGCGCGGAGATGCGGAAAGAAACTGTCCTCGCCGAAGCGCAACGCAACGGCATCGGGTGGCGAGCAGAGGATCGCATTCGAACCCTGCTGGTCGCGCGACGGCGCGATCGTGAAGGAAGGGGCCGGCGAATGAGCGGCAAGGAGCGATGTCAGCTCGCTTGGCGTCACGAGCGGAACGTCGCCGGGCACAGTCAACATACCCCCGCGCCCTTCTTCGGCAAGGAGCAAGGCCGCCGCCGTGACCGCGCCGGTATGCCCGTCGCGCGCGCCGGTTGCGAGGACACGCGCCCCATAGCGTTGGGCGAGGCGGCACGCTGCAAGGTCGACGGTCACGACGGCGATCCCGGCGATAGCCGGCGTCGCGGCGAGCGCCGCCAAAACATCTTCGATCATAGCCAGCATCAGCGCCCCGCGCATTTCGCGCGACAACAACGGCGCCAGCCGCTCCTTCGAGCGCCGCCGCTCCTTGATTGGCACCACTGCCCACACATCCACGTCAAAAACCTCGGGCGGCTGCCGTCAGGACCCCCCTCGCCAAGGCGTCGCGATCTTCCAGTGTCACCATCAGAGTGCGCGTCAGGATTACCGGAATTTCGAGCTCGGCTACTATGTCGGCATCTGCCTCGTCAGCAACGAAAAGATCGAGAATGTCGACGTAATGCCGCGCGATGGCCGCGGCGCCAATCGGCAGGCCGAGTTCGGCCATTATCTTCGCCGTCGGACCTTTGACGGCCTTGCCGCCGATAATCGGCGACACCGCGGCGACCGGTGCGCGGCAGCGGCGCAATGCGTCGCGAACGCCGGGCAGGCTCAACATCGGGTCGACGCTGAGAAACGGGTTCGACGGGCAGACGACCACCAGTTCGAGATCGTCGTTGAGGAGTGCGGCGAGAAAATCGGGGTTGGCACGCGCTTCCGAGGCACCAGCATAGACGATTTCGCGGACCACCGGTTCGGAGTGAAGCCGCACGAAGTAGTCCTGAAAATCGAGCCAGCCTTCCTCGGTGCGCAGACGCGTGCGAACCCGATCGTCGCTCATCGGCAACAACCGCGCGGATATCCCCAGCCGGCGGCGGAAGTCGCCGGTGATTTGCGTCAGACTCTCGCCCGCAGCAAGGCGACGGGTGCGCTCGACATGAGTGGCAAGGTCGCCGTCACCGAGCTTGAACCAGGTTTCGCCGCCGAGCGACTCGAGCGCCGCCATAAAGGTCCAGGTCTCGTCGCGCCGGCCCCAACCGAGTTCCAGATTGTCGATGCCTCCCAGGGTATAAAGCAAGGTATCGATATCGGGCGAAATGGACAGGCCGAGATGTTCGAAATCGTCGCCGGTATTGGCGATGACGGTTAGCGTCTCCGGCGGGAGCACGCGGTAGAGGCCGAGTGCCAGCTTGGCGCCGCCGATGCCGCCCGACAACGCCAGCACACTCATCGGAAGAGATCGTGCTCGGCCGGACGGACCAGGGTGGCCGCGCTCACCTCCGGGGCGGACCAGCTGAGGCCGCGCACCAGCACCATCGGCACCGCTTCGTCGGCCTGGCCCATCAGCAACCCCGCGGCGGCGGCAATCTCGTCGGCGAAGCCGGTCTCGGTCACCTGCAACGCGCGCCCGAACAGGTCAGGACGACCGCGCATGTCGATCAGCGCCGGCAGCCCCGCCGCTCCGAGCGCGACGCCGACGGTGCCCTTGCGCCACGCCCGGCCAAAGCTGTCGCTGATAATGACGGCGACGCGGGCACCAAAAACTTCGGCCAGATGCTCGCGCAAAGCGCACGCCGAACCATCCGGGTCTTCCGGGAGCAGCAGCACTCGCTCGCCATCCGTTGGCGACACATTCGAATGGTCGATCCCGCCATTGGCCATCACAAAGCCGAGGCGATGCTCGACGATCAACAGGCCCGGGCGATGGCGCACGACGCGTTTCGACTCGGACAGCACCACCTCGACGAAGCGCGGATCCTTGTCGACCTCGGCGGCCAACGCGATCGCCCGCGGCGAGGGCTCTATTGTCGCGACATCGGCATAGCGCCCCTCGCTTTTCGATACGATCTTCTGCGCCACGACCAGCACATCACCGTTTCCCGGCACAAGTTCGTTCGCCGCAAACGCGTTGACCGCAATCGCGCCGAGATCGTCACCCGGCTCGACCAGTTTGATACCGTGTAGCGGTATAAGCGTTACTGCATCCACAGCCGGACCTATATC
>Ga0318560_10000479_pt1 | contig 11667 bp, 11 predicted proteins | sample GRESIP065b5f22_FD_202537 | JGI IMG/M metagenome (GOLD analysis project Ga0318560, IMG submission 202537) | Tropical soil microbial communities from Luquillo Experimental Forest, Puerto Rico - GRE.SIPMG.065b5f22 | ecosystem: Environmental > Terrestrial > Soil > Tropical forest > Bulk soil... | reverse complement strand
GGGGCGGGGCGGCCGGTTGCTGGGCGGCCCCACGAGGGGCAGGGTGTCCGGGTCCGCCCCGGACCGAGGACTTTGACCTTTTGGCCTCGCTCCGCACCCGGTCGATGACTTGTGCGACGTCGTCCCAACCGACCCAGCCGGCGAGCTGGCGGGCGTACTCGTCGCGAAGGCTGGGGTCCTTGATCTGGCCCACCATGGGTACACAGCGACGCAGCGCGGCGACCCTGCCCTCGGCGCTGTCGAGGTCCATTTCGGCAATCGTGGTGCGAATTGCGAACTCGAACAACGGGGTTCGCCGGGCGACCAGGTCACGCAGCGCGGCGTCGCCGGACTTCAGTCGCAGGTCGCAGGGGTCCATGCCGTCCGGGGCGATGGCGACAAATGACTGTCCCGCCAGATTCTGCTCGCCGTCGAAGGCCTTCAGCGCCGCTGCGCGGCCGGCCGCGTCGCCGTCGAAAACATAGATCAGCTCGCCCCGAAAGAAGCTGTCATCCATCATGAGTCTGCGCAGCATGGCCAGGTGCTCGTCGCCGAACGCGGTGCCGCACGACGCGACTGCGGTGGTGACCCCGGCCAGATGCATCGCCATCACGTCGGTGTAGCCCTCGACGACGACGGCCTGGTGCCCCTTGGCGATGTCGCGTTTGGCCAAGTCGATCCCGAACATCACGGACGACTTCTTGTACAGCACGGTCTCGGGCGTGTTGATGTACTTGGCTTCCATCGGGTCGTCGTCGAATATCCGCCGGGCCCCGAACCCGATCACTTCACCGGCCGATGTGCGGATGGGCCACAACAGCCGCCGGTGGAAGCGGTCCATCGGGCCGCGGCGCCCCTGTCGCGACAGGCCGGCCGCCTCCAGCTCCTTGTACTCGAAACCCTTGCGCAGCAGATGTTTTGTCAGCAACTCCCAGCCGGAGGGGGCGAATCCACAGCCGAAATGACGGGCCGCCGCGGGGTCGAAGTTCCGCTCCGCCAAATACTGGCGGGCCGGTGCCGCCTCGTCGGACTCGAGCGCCTCGGCATAGAACTCGGTCGCGGCCGCATTGGCGGCGACGAGCCTGCTGCGACTACCGCGATCACGCTGCACGCTGGTGGCCGCGCCGGTGTAACTGATCGTGTGGCCGATCCGGTCGGCGAGCAGTTCGACCGCCTCCACGAAGCTGACGTGCTCGATCTTCTGGACGAACGCGTACACGTCGCCGCCCTCACCACAGCCGAAGCAGTGGAAGTGGCCGTGGTTGGGGCGGACATGAAACGACGGTGACTTCTCGTTGTGAAAGGGGCACAGCCCCTTGAGCGAGTCGGCGCCGGCGCGCTTCAGCTGGACGTAGTCGCCGACGACTTCCTCGATGCGGACCCGTTCGCGGATGGCCGCGACATCACGATCGGAGATCCGGCCAGCCATCGCCCCAGTCTAAGACGACGGCTTCGCCGGACCCTCTCGCTTGGGCACAACCGATTCGGCTATCCGGTCCCGATCACGCCACATGCGATCCGGTCCATCGGCATGTCGCTGTTGTCGGCGGCGTGGATCATCAACGCGGTCTTGTCGCCCGCCAGCAGCTGGTCCCTGGTAAACGCATCGGTTGTGGTCACCAGGTAAGCGGAGCCGTCCGATCGCACCTCGAGCGACGTCAGGTCGCCGCTTTCGGGTTTCCCGGTGTGGCCGGGCGCCTGGTAATGGTCACCGGCCGACAAGAAGTTGCCGGGCGGACCCCCGGTCGGAGCGACCGAGTTGGGCTCACATTTGCCGACCGCGTGAATATGCATGCCGTGGAAACCGGGCTGCAGGATTCCGGGGACGGTCGTGTTCACGGTGACGGTGGCGTACCCGTTGGTGAAATCGAAGGTGGCCGTGGCCACTTCCCGGCCGTCAGCCGTCTTCAGTTGCGCTGTGAGCGACCCGGCGGCGGGCGCGTGTGTGGTCGTCGCCGACGACCCCGGAGAACCGCTTTGGACGGCGGGCGTGGTGCCTGGCTGGCTGCTCGCATGCTGGGGCGAACTGCATGCGCTCACGGCAGCGACGGGAACCGACAGCAAGAGGGTGGCAGCCGCGCTGAGTTTCATCATGTCGGGAGCCTAACTCCCAGTTATCGCTAGCCTGTCGCCTGACGGGCGTCGATGCGTTCCAGCCGACCCTCCGTATAGGAAGCGATCTGGTCGAGGATGACACGCAACCGCGCGCGGTCGTCGGCCGCGGTGTTGAACGCTGCGGCGAACATGGGGTCGAGCGTTCGCGGAGCCCCGGAGTGCAGCCAGCCTGCCACCCGGTGGACACGTTCGCGCTGCCGGACTTGGGTTTCGAGGTGCTGCGGATCCGACATGATGAACTGCAGCGCCAGGATCTTCAGCAAGGCGACCTCGGCGCGCACCAGATCGGGTACCTGCAGGTCGGCCCGGTAGCGCACCAGCGGCCCCGGACCCGCCGCCGCACGTGTGGTCGCAATAGCCGCCGAGGCAAACCTGCCGACCAATTCACTGGTCAATTGCTTGAGCGCGACCGACGCTGCCAGCGTGGCGTCGTACTTGCCGACCGCGGCGACCACCGGCAGACACGCCAGTCGTCGCGCGGCGGCCATGAAGTCGTCGGCACTAACCCGGGAGAATTCGCTCTCCCCCAGTTTGGCCAGCGCGGCCCCCTCCTCGTCGTCGCCGAGCACGCGCAGGTCGATGCGTTGGGAAACGACGCCGTCTTCGACGTCGTGCACCGAATATGCGATGTCGTCAGCCCAGTCCATCACCTGCGCTTCCAGGCATATGCGGTCCACCGGCGCGCGTGAGCGGACCCATGCCGCCGGTTCCGCGTCCTCCTCGTAGAAGCCGAACTTGTCTCGCCCCTGACGTTGGGTCCACGGGTACTTGGTGACCGCGTCCAGGGATGCACGGGTCAGGTTCAGCCCCGCACTATTGCCTTGCGCATCAAGCACTTTGGGCTCGAGACGGGTGAGGATTCGGAAGTTCTGGGCATTGCCCTCGAAGCCGCCGTGCGTGGCCGCTAACTCATCGAGCGCGCGTTCGCCGTTGTGTCCGTAGGGCGGGTGGCCGATGTCGTGGGCCAGACCGGCCAGCTCCACGAGGTCGAGGTCGCAGCCCAGTCCGACCGCCATTCCCCGCCCGATCTGGGCCACCTCCAGCGAGTGCGTCAGCCGGGTGCGTGGAGTGTCACCTTCCCGGGGCCCGACCACCTGCGTCTTGTCGGCCAGCCGGCGCAGCGCGGCGCTGTGCAGTACCCGGGCCCGATCCCGGGCGAAGTCGGTACGGTGCTGCCCTTCCGTGCCCGGCAGGCCCGCAGTCTTCGGCGCTTCGCGCACCCGCCGTTGGCGGTCGAAGTCGTCGTAAGGGTCTTGCCGATTCGTGGTCACCGACGCACAGTCTGCCAGGGAACGCGGGCTCAAAAACGCGACCACCCCCGGGCACCAAGTGCCCGGGGGTGGTCATGCATTTCTACGGGTGGCGGCGGGGCGCACCAGGAATTAGCGCGCCGCCGCTACCCGATCTTCGTTACGCCCAGCTGGACCCGACGGAGCTGTCGGTGTTGAACATGTTGTTGCCGGCGGTCTGGACCTTCTGACCGTGGGCGTTGGCCTGCTCGTAGATCACCTGGAAGTTACGACCCAACTGGGTGATGAACTCCTGGCAGGCCACCGAACCGGCGCCACCCCAGAAGTCACCGGCGGCCAGCACATCGCGGACGATGGACTGGTGCTCGGCCTCCAACGACGCCGCCTGCGCGCGAATCAAAGCGCCGTGGGCGTCCACGTCGCCGAACTGGTAGTTAATGCTCATGCTTAGGTCCTCCTGAGTTGAAAGTTTTTGGACGGCAGCGCTTTCCGCCGCCGTTAAAGCTAGCTGGACAGGGCCGTCCCGGAAGCCTGCTCTTGCGTCTCGTAGTTGTTGGCGTCGCGGACCAGACCGTCACGCACCCCGTGCAGCATGTTCACGATGTTGCGGAACGCCTGGTTGACCTGACCCATGGTGTCGTAGGACGTCGCCTGGGCCTGACCGCTCCAGCCGGCGCCGGCGATGTTCATCGAGGACGCCCACATCTTGCGGGCCTCGTCCTCAACGGTCTGCGCGTGCATCTCGAAGCGACCCGCCATCGCCCGCATCGAGTGCGGGTCAGTCATGAAACGTGTTGCCATGTTGCCTTTCTCCTTGTCTCGGAACCTTCAGATTGTCGAAGTCTTTGTCGGTTGTGCTCTATGCGGCGGTAGCCGCATAACGGCTAGATTACGGCCTAGCGGTTAATTGCTCGCCTCAAATGGGTAACATGTCCTCCCTTTTTCCCGTATCAGACCAACACCTTGGGCATGACGATCGGCTTGACCCCGTACCGCGGAGCGGCGTAGGCGCCGGCACCCTTGGCCAGCGCTCCCGCGCCTGGCATCCCGGGCATCGCCGCGATCGGTGCGGCCTCCTCGGTGGCGGCCGTCCAACCCGAGCCCTCGAGCGGAGCGGTGGACGAAGCCAGCGTCGCCGGGGTCGCCGCGGACCAGCTGGCCGGCACCGACAGCCCGCCGACCGAGCCCGCCTCGCCCAGAGCCGCCGTCGCCCCCCCACCGAGGCCTGTTGTCGACCCCGTGAGCGTTGTGCCGAAGCCCAAACCGGCGCCGAGGGGGGTGACATCGTCGACGAACGGGGTGAGGCCTGCCGGAGAGGTGGCAACGAGGTGTCCAAGGCTTGGAAAGACTGAAGTCATATTCCCCTGGAACCACGCCGCAGTGACACCGACTTGGGCGATGGAGTTCTGGACGACCGGGATCGAGGCCCACTGGCTCAGCGACGGGACATTGCCGCCAAGCGTCGTGAGTTGGTCAAAGTTGGAGAGGGCGGTCTGCACGCCAGAGATAACATTGCCCAAGCCTTGCGCGGGCGCCGACGTCGCGGCCTGGGCGGTCGCGGCGCCTTGGATTCCCGCCGCCGCCGGGTTGGTGCTCGGCGACGCCGGCGCTATCGGCTGAAGGATCGCGGCCGCCGTCGAGGCGGCCTGATAGACGTACATGGTGATGGCGTCCTGAACCCAAAACTCGGCGTACTCGGCCTCGGTCGCCATGATCGCCGGCGTGTTGATGCCCAGGAAATTCGTCGCGACGAGCGCAGCCAGCTGCGCCCTGTTGGCGGCGATCACCGGTGGGGAGATTACGCCCGAAAACGCCGCCTCGTAAGCGGCCGCCGACGACGTCGCCTGGGTGGCTGCTTGCTCGGCCGCCGCGGCTGAGGTAGTTAGCCAGGACACGATCGGCATGGCCGAGGCCGCCGCGGCTGCCGATCCCAGGCCGGTCCACTGCTGGGTGGTCAGTGTCGTGATGATCGACTCCCACTGGGTGGCTGTGGTGCTCAGCTCGGCCGCCAGGTTGCTCCAACCCGCCGCGGCGGCCATAAGCGGTCCCGAGCCCGCGCCGGTGTACATGAGCGCGGAGGTGATGTCAGGAGGTATAGCTGCGAAATCCAAAACCATTTTTCTGTATCCCGTCTCTATTGACCGAATTTTGTTTCTTGTTGACTAATGCGACCGCGATGGCACCCGACCGCTAGACGGCCGTCGGTTTGGGCATAACGAGGGGCTTGACGCCGTAGCGCGGGGCACCGAAGCCGGCGCTGTTGCGTGCGGCCGCGCCCATCCCCGGCATCCCCGGGATGATGGTTCCCGGCCCGGCCTGCGGTGCGGCGGCCGTCCAGCCCCCGGTCTGCAGCCCCATCGGGGTAACACTCGACACCGTGGTGACAGGCCCGGCCCAACTCGGCGGCACCGACAGCTTGCCGACCATGGTCGCCCCGCCCATGCTCCCGGTCATTGGCATCGCGCCCAGACCAGCCATGCCGCCCATGCCGGGGACCACTGCCGGCCCCGTTGCGCCCGCTAGGTCCGCTGCGCCGGCAAGCCCGGTGAGGCCGCCGGCGGCGTCAGAAGGAGCCGTTACGGCGCTCAGAGTGCCGGTAATCAACCCGATGTCGTCCGACTGAGCGGATGCAAAGTTCCCCGTCTCAACGAGCCCTATCGTGGTTCCGCCGCCGGACGGGCTGAATAGCCCGTTGTTGCTACTGAGGAAGTTGAAGAGGGTGTTGGCTATGTTCCCGCTGCCGGCCGCCTGGCTCGCGTTGCTGGCCTCGGTAGATGCATACGTTCCGGAGCTGAGCCCCAGGGTGCTCGCAAACTGCTCTTGGATGGTCTGCGCTTCTGAGGCGATCTGCTGGTACAGGGTGCCGTACGCCGAGAAGATTCCCGCCTGCTGGGCCGATACCGAGTCGGCGGCTGCGGGAGCGACGCCCGTGGTCGCGGCCGCGGCGCCGGCGTTCTGCGCGGTCAGTGAACTGACGATCGCTGTCAGCTGCGCCGCCGCGGCAGCCAACTCTTCAGGCACTGTTGTCAGTAATGACATGTATCGCTCCTCGTGTGTGAACCATCGCGACCCAATGTGGTGGGCCGGGACTGTGGTTTGGCGTACCAGACCCTGTGCATCGGCGTAAGGCTAACCAGCCACCACTCCACATTCCCGACGGAAAAGGCTAGGGTGACTGCCGTTTACGGCTTCTTAACGTCGGCGCGAGCAGTTTTAACAAGGTCCTGTCGAGCGACATAGCGCTGTGACGTGAAATCCGCCGGGAAAGCAGGGGAAGGGCGCTCGGCGCGCGGATCTTACGCCAAGGGCGTCCGGAACGCACCTTCGGAATTCGTCCAATTTTGGGCGGGATGCGATGCACCGGATCCGGCTTCCGCGCGCTACATTCGCCGCCGGGCCCCCATAGCCCAATTGGCAGAGGCAGCGGACTTAAAATCCGTCCAGTGTCGGTTCGAGTCCGACTGGGGGCACTGCATTTGCACTGGTAGATGCGCTTTTCGGTGCACGGGCAACCTCTTCGGGCCGGTCCCGGTGTCACACGATGTCACAAGTGGCGCCTGATTGCGCCTGATTGCTGCCGCTAGGCCGCCTGCCGGGCTGGCCCGACCGTGCTCCGCGTAAAACTTTTTCCCGGCGGCCTTCAGCGCCTGGCGTGCGCCAACCACTCAGCGATCACGGCGGTTGGCACCCCGCGCAAGTGCATAAGTGTCCCGCACGTGGCGGGCGTCGTGCAGCCGCACCCCGTTGATGCCGAGGGTGTCGAGCATCTTCCCCCATTGCTGGGCACGCTGGGGTGGGTTATGCCGCAAGGGATTTGACGCGCTGAGATATGCTCTCCCACAGCGGATTTGACGCGCGCCGTCTCGTCAACAGTTGGAGTGTCAAGGGTCATCCGGTGCTGGTGTCAGGCTCGGTCCGCCCCGGTGCGGCGGCGGGATCGTTGCGTACCCGTGGGGCGGTACCGTCGGGACCGACGGTCCTGGTACTGGCGGCTCAATCTCGGGTTCCGTAGTTTCCATGAAGATCTGCGTTGCTGCCGGTGCTATGACGCGCGGCGGCGCCGTCACCACCACGCCCACCACAGCAGCCGCGCCCAACAGGATCAGCGCCGCGCGCACGCGGGTGTCTCGCCATGAGAAGCTGTAGGGCCGCGCGCCGTCTGGTGTTGCCAGGCGTTCGCGAGCGTCGTCGGCGGACTGTGGCGGCTCCGCTGGAGTCGTTTCCCTGTCTGGTTCGCCCGACCACTCCGGTAGCCCCGGCGCGGCGGCTTTGGTGACTGTCTCGGTGTCGGCGGCACCGCCGCCGTCAGCGTTTTGTGCGGCGTCGCGGGACTCGCCATATACCGCCGCCGCGAACGCCTGAATCTCGGCCACTGGATAACGATACTGCGCCAGCGACACCCCGGCATCGCCAAGACTTATAGCGAGATCGACACGCGCTGGAACCTCGGCGCGACGGTCGCCACCCACGTCGCGTGCACCGAGGTTCACCCGCGACAGCAGTACACCTGCGGCGATTTGCGCTGCCCCGCCGATGTCCGGCCACGCACCGCGTCATTCGCTTTTAACAATTCGGTTTCCTGGACGACATGCGAACCAATCGCCACTCTGAGAGCATCGTTGGCTATGAGATTCCTCTTAATGCTGGCAGGCGTTACTGCCACGATCGGCTTGGCCGTGCCCGCGCACGCCGATAGCACCGATGACCAATTCATCGCCGCACTCGGACCAGCGGGTATCAACTTTGACGACCCGGCCAAGGCAATCGCGGCCGGCAAGTCGGTGTGCACGATGGCGAACAGCAGCAGCATGAGGATGGTGAATATCGTTCTGGCGATCCATAACTCCAACCCCGGACTGCCATGGGATAAAGCCGCCGACTTCACAAGGATCGCGGACAACTCGTACTGCCCCGACGTGTCGACGGACGACCTCAACACCCTCCCTTGGGCTGCAATGTCTGAAGGCGGGACGCACTAGTCCTTGACGGGCGAGCCACGCACCGCCGGCGGTCGGTCCACACCTGTCGGCTTGCGGGAACTCGGGCCAGTCAGAGTCTGCCCAGCACAGGTTTAGGTTGCCCAGGTGGGTCACGGCGGTCGGCAAATGCCTATTTGTCGGCGCGAAGCCTGGTTCCAGTTCGAATCGCGCAAAAGCGGTTGGTGCACTACCCAGAACCACATTTATCGGGAAATGGGCGACGAGCGATGTTCGACGCCGACGACTTGGAATCTGCCCCAAGTGCTCGGCCCGCCTCAGCTTGAGGGGTACCGGGAGTGACCATCAAAAATCCCTATTGGGAGGCCGTGAAGGACTGCGTTGAGATCGACGCGCGTCTCGGGGGGAACGCAGTGGTCGGTTATTTCAGTCCGGACCGGACCGCAGTTGAGAACATGGCCCACTCGCCGAACCGGGTAAGGCTGGTGAGGAAGTACTGCTGGGCCATTCCCGACCCCGACACCGTGGCGTTCGTGGCCAAACACGTTCGGGGCGGCTTGGTCGATCCGATCGCGGGCACCGGCTATTGGGCCTACCTGCTTGCGCAGTTGGGTGTGGATGTCGTCTGCTACGACCTGAACCCGGGTACGGCGCTGCTCACCAATGGTTGGCATGGCGAAGACCTCTATGCCGAGGTCTGCGCGAAGGACTGCGCCGAAGCGGCCGCAATGCACCCGGACAGGACGCTGTTCCTTTCGTGGCCACCCCATGGCCGGGATGTCGGCGCGCGCACGTTGCTGGCCTATGGGGGGAAACGCGTCGTCTACATCGGCGACGGCCGCGGCGGCGAGACCGGCGACGATCAGATGCACCTGATATTCGAAACAGATTGGACCGAAGTGGATTCCCACCTGCCGGTTCAATGGTGGGGTCAACATGATCGGGTGACGGTGTATGAGCGTGGCGCCGGTAGCTGAGCTCAGCGCCCGAGGTTTTTTCGGATGGGCACGGTTCTCGGATTGCGCCTCATCTTCGGACCTGATTTCTGCCGGTGCACAAGGCCGGTCAGTGATGGCGCGCACGCGCACGCCCTTGTCCGACGAATCTGAGCCGACAGGACAACCGCGTCGATGTAGACGATGATGGACCGATGCGAATGCGCGTAATGCTTGTCAGCCTCGCCGCCATCATCGGCTGGGCCGTGCCGGCGCAGGCCGACCCAGGCCCCGCCGATCCGGGTCAAGATGCGAGCTTTCTAAGCCAGCTCAGCCAAGCCGGCATCACCTATAACAACGGGCCTGCTGCCGTCGCGGCCGCCAGAACGGCTTGCAAGATGATGGACTCGGGTGAGGGGCAAATCGACGTCATCAAACAGGTGATGAGTCTCAATCCGGGATTCGGGCTTGCGGGTTCCACCAGGTTCACCGCGATTGCCTCGGCCGTCTACTGCCCCGACTATCTGAGCAGGTCCAGCACGAAGACCACCAATCCTGCCTCTCCTGGCTTCCCTGGCTGAGGTTGAGAAACAACATTCCATCAATGCCGTTGCTAATCTGCCTCGAAACTGTTGAGGAGACCCGATGGCCGAGGCACTGGGCGGAATTCGGCAGAAGCTGACCCGTGCCGTGGAGATGGCGAAAGCTGCAAAGCGATTGCACGATACCGGCATCGTCGACCTCGGCAACCTCGGCGCGACGCTGCAGACCGTGAAGGATTCGAGCGTCTACGGACCGGCGGCGACGATTGCGATCCAGGGCCGTCGCAAATACCCGTCACTGCCTGCGGTCGTCGACGAGCGCGAGACCTTGACCTATCGGCAGGTAGACGACAAGTCCACCGCTTTGGCGCGCGGGCTCACGAGGCTCGGCGTCGACGAAGGTTCGGTCGTGGGCCTCCTCTGCCGTGATCATCGGGGCCTCATCCTCGCGATGGCCTCGTGCGGAAAGCTCGGTGCCCGGCTGGTGCTGATGAACACGGGCTTCGCCAAGCCGCAGTTCGCGCAGGTATGTGACCGCGAAGGTGTGAAGGTCGTGCTCCACGACAGTGAGTTCTTGAGCTTGCTCGACGCACTACCGGCCGCGGTGCCGCGCGTGCTCACCTGGGTGGACGAGGGCACCGACCTGCCCGACGACGTGCCGACGATCGACGGCATCATCGCGGCGAACGGCACCGACCCGTTGCCGCAGCCGACCAAGCCCGGCGGGGTCGTTGTCCTCACCAGCGGTACGACTGGGTTGCCAAAGGGCGCACCGCGGGCCAAGGTGTCGCCGTTAGCGACAGTGGGGCTGGTCGACCGGGTCCCGTTTCCCCGGAAGGGGACCATGGTCATCGTCTCGCCGATCTTCCACGGCACTGGATTGGCCACCTACCTGGTCGGCGCGACGTTGGGGAACAAGGTTGTCACCACCCGGCGGTTCAGGCCGGAGGGCACCCTCAAGCTGATCGCAGACCATAAGGCGGACATGCTGGTCGCGGTCCCGACAATGCTGCACCGCATCGTCGAGCTCGCCCCCGCCGTCATCGCCGCCTACGACACCTCGTCTCTGAAGACCATCGCGGTCGCCGGGTCGGCGCTGACCCCCGAGCTGTCTAACCGCGTGCAGGACACGTTCGGCGATGTGCTCTACAACATCTATGCCTCCACCGAGTGCGGATTTGCCACCGTCGCCACCCCCGACGAACTGCGAAGGGCTCCCGGAACGGCGGGCCGCTCGCCGGTGGCCTGCGAGGTGGTGTTGTTCGACGAACGCGACCGGCCGGTGCAGGGCGCCAACAAGCGGGGCCGAATCTTCATCCGCAGCGCCGCGCGTTTCGAGGGCTACACCGATGGCCGGCACAAGCAGATCATCGACGGCTACATGTCCAGCGGCGACACCGGCCACTTCGACGAGAACGGGTTGCTGTTCGTCGACGGGCGCGATGACGACATGATCGTTTCCGGCGGTGAGAACGTCTTCCCGCAAGAAGTCGAGAACCTGCTTATCGAGCGTGCGGATGTCTTCGACGCGGCCGTGGTCGGTGTCGACGACTCCGAGTTTGGAAAGCGGTTGCGTGCCTTCATCGTTTCTCAGCCCGGCGCCCCTCAGGACATCGAGGAGATCAAGCTTTACGTCAAGAACAACTTGGCGCGCTACAAGGTTCCCCGAGACGTCGTGTTCATCGACGAGCTGCCACGCAATGCCACTGGCAAGCTGCTGCGACGGGTCCTGACCGAGATGGACGTCGACAGCTGATCTGGATCCCAGGGGAGGTCGGGCCTTGCCCCCGATCGCGCCGCGAACCGTCACTCATAAACTGACCCCTCGTGGGCATGCTGTTTGGCTTTGCGCCGTGGATCGTCTACTGGGTGCTGGTCGGTAACGTCCCGTTCGCCGTTGCCGGGCTGA
>Ga0318560_10000478_pt1 | contig 11668 bp, 10 predicted proteins | sample GRESIP065b5f22_FD_202537 | JGI IMG/M metagenome (GOLD analysis project Ga0318560, IMG submission 202537) | Tropical soil microbial communities from Luquillo Experimental Forest, Puerto Rico - GRE.SIPMG.065b5f22 | ecosystem: Environmental > Terrestrial > Soil > Tropical forest > Bulk soil... | reverse complement strand
GCTTGGCCTGTTCGCGCTCGATCTCGGCTGGACCGCTTCGGCGATCGTGCCGGCGACGAGCCCAATGTCGCTCGGCGCCTTCTTCGCTTCGCGTTACAGCATTCACGTCGCCGTCGATCTCGCTGGTCTCGCCATCGCCGGTGGCTTGTTCATTGTGCCGGTGTTCACGGCAGTGCAGGTCTGGGCCGGCGCCGATCGGCGGGCCCGCGTGGTTGCGGCAGTCAATGTGCTCAATGCCGCCTTCATGGTCGCGGGCGCCGTCATCCTCGCCGTGCTGGAAAAGCTTGACTACGGCACGCCCATCCTGTTCGTGCTGATCGGCGCCGCCAATCTCGCGGTCGCCGTCGCGATCGGCATGACCATGCCGGCGAGCTGGATTCACGATTTTCTCTCGATCGTGTTCCGCGCGTTTTTCCGGCTCGAGGTCAAAGGCCTCGAAAACATCGACAAAGCCGGACCCAACGCGATCATCGCGCTCAATCACGTCAGCTTCCTTGATCCGCCGCTGGCGATGTCGATCCTGCCGAAACGGCCGGTCTTCGCTATCGACGTCACCATGTCAAAGCACTGGTGGATCCAGCCGTTTCTCAAATTCGTGCGCACTATGGCGCTTGATCCGCTCAAGCCGTTCTCGCTGCGCGCCATCATCAACGCGGTGCGCTCAGGCGACATGCTGGTCATCTTCCCGGAAGGCCGCATCACCGTCACCGGCAGTTTGATGAAAGTCTACGACGGTGCGGCTTTGATCGCGGACAAATCCGACGCGATGGTCGTGCCGGTGCGCATTGAGGGGCCGGAGATGACCATCTTCAGCCGGCTCAAACGCTCGCAAGTGCGCCGCCGCCTATTCCCGAAAATCACCGTGACAATTCTTGAGCCAGTGCGGCTGAAGATCGATCCCGAATTCAAGGGCCGCAAGCGGCGGCAGGCCGCCGGCTCCGCGCTTTACACAGTCATGTCGGATTTGATCTTCCGCACCACGCCGACGGACCGCACCATCGTCGAAGCGCTGATCGACGCCGCGAACCGTCACGGGCGCGGCTGGGTCGCGATCGAAGATCCGGTCCGCGGCCAGATGACCTATTGCCGCTTGTTGCAGGCCACGGCGATTCTCGGCCGCAAGCTGATGCCTTACGCGCTCGAAGGCCACGCCCTTGGCGTCATGCTGCCGACCTCGAATGCGGCCGTGATCACCTTGCTCGCGGTAATGTCCGCAGGCCGCATCCCGGCGCTCATCAATTTCACCGCGGGAGTGGCCAATATCCTCGCCGCTTGCCGGGCGGCGCAGCTTGATACCATCGTGACCTCGCGCACCTTTGTCGAGAAAGGCCGGTTGGAGCATGTCGTCTCGCAGCTCCAGGCGCAGGTCCGGATCGTCTATCTCGAAGACATCGGCAAGACCATCGGCATAGCCGACAAGCTGCGCGGCTTCTTGAGCTGGAAAGAACCGCTGGTGGCGCGCAAGCCTGACGATTGGGCCACGATATTGTTCACCTCAGGCTCCGAAGGGTCGCCCAAAGGCGTGGTGCTCTCCCACCGCAATATGCTGGCCAATGTGGCGCAAGCTGCGGCGCGCATCGATTTCGGCCGCGAGGACAAACTGTTCAACGTGCTGCCGGTGTTTCATTCGTTCGGCCTGACCGCCGGCACGGTGTTGCCGCTCGTCTCCGGCGTGCCGACCTATCTCTATCCATCGCCATTGCATTATCGCACCGTGCCCGAACTGGTTTATTGGACCTGCGCCACGGCGCTGTTCGGCACCGACACCTTCCTCAATGGTTACGCGCGCGTTGCCAATCCTTACGATTTCCGCTCGCTGCGCTACGTGCTCGCCGGCGCCGAGCCGGTGAAAGAGGCCACCCGCCAGATGTATCTGGAAAAATTCGGCTTGCGCATCCTCGAAGGCTACGGCGTCACCGAATGCTCGCCGGTGATGGCGCTCAACACGCCGATGTTCAACAAATTCGGCAGCGTCGGCCGGCTGTTGCCGGGCATGGAGGCCAAACTCGAAAAGGTTGAGGGTGTCGAGGAGGGCGGACGGCTCTATGTCAAGGGCCCCAATGTGATGCTTGGCTATTTGCGCGCCGAAAGGCCGGGCGTTCTGGAAGTGCCGCCGGAAGGCTGGCACGACACCGGCGACATCGTCACCATCGACGACCAGGACTTCATCACGATCAAAGGCCGCGCCAAGCGCTTCGCCAAGGTCGGCGGCGAAATGGTCTCGCTGGCGGCGGTCGAAATGCTCGCGGCGGAGCTTTGGCCGAACCATATCACCGCGGTTTCGTCGATTCCGGATCCGCGCAAGGGCGAGCGCCTAATCATGGTCACCGACAAGCCGGGCGCGACGCGCTCTGAATTCATGACCTATGCGCGATCAAAGCACGCGTCCGAACTGATGCTGCCCGCCGAAGTTGTCGTGCTCGATAAAATGCCGATGCTCGGCTCCGGCAAAGTCGATCAGCTCACGATCGATAAGTTCGTGCGCGATCAGGCGGCGGCCAAAGCCGCCGCGGCCGAGTAAAGTCCCCGCAAAGCTGTTCCTGGGTGGATCTTAAGGCTTCGGCGTGACGCGGGTCGCGTGGCTTGCTTTGCTCACGCGGATCGCGCTTTCGCCGACGCGTTCTTGCGGCGTTGTGATCACCAAGTTCTCGGGCCAAGCGGTCACCTTGCGGAGCTCGCCGACGGTCCTTGCCGACACGCCGATGCCACGGTCCGCCTCGACATGCATCGCATCCGGCAGGCCGCCAAGCGCCACTTGGAGCGCGGCGATGCTTTTCGGCTTGTATTGCATGGGCTCCCTCCTCGCTGCCGGGCGCCCGACTGCCGACTGCCGCAACCCCTCACCGTTATGCCCCCCGCGGCAAGCCACGCCGTCGGGTCGTCCCTACCGGTTACGCTGAAAAGCATAGGCCCACAGTGTGACCGCGCCAAGGCTGGCATGTTCACCCGGCTCCACTGGAATCGGGTGATTGCTGTCGCCTGAGCCCCGTGCGGTCAATGTTGGTCCGGCGCGTTTGCAAAGTATCGTGTGTATGATATTGTACTACCATACACATAGGCGGAGTTGATGCGAACCAACATTGAAATCGATGATGCGCTGATGGCGGAAGCCCAAAAAGCGTCTGGGCAAGCAACCAAAAAGCAAACGGTCGAGCAGGCCCTTCGCTTGATGATCAAATTACGTCGGCAACGTGAAGTGGGAGCAGCCTTTGGCCGGTATCACTGGCGAGGCAATCTCGCGCGAAGCCGTAAGGGCCGGTTGGCCGGGTGATTGTCGTTGACAGTAGTGTCTGGATCGACTTCCTCAATGGACGCAATGCGCCTTGCGTTCGCCGGTTGAAATCATCTTTCGGCACCGAAGAGATCGTCGTTGGCGACCTCATGCTTTGCGAAGTTCTGCAGGGCTTGCCGAGCGAACAAGAAGCTCGGGAAGTCGAAGCTCTGTTGCGACGTTTCGAGGTAGCGGAGATGGTCGGCGATGCGATTGTGGTTGCTGCGGCTCGTAACTTTCGCCATTTGCGCCAACGTGGGATTACGATACGCAAAACGATTGATCTGTTGATCGGCACCTGGTGTATCGAGAATCGAACGGCACTATTGCACAATGATACTGATTTTCGACCGATGGCGCGGCATCTTGGCCTTATAGAAGTTCCCGTTAGTTAGAGCGCACTACCGTCCCATCGTCGCCAGCACGCGATCGACCATGGCGCCAGCCTCGCCGAGATAATTCGCCGGATCGCACAGTTTCTCCAGTGCGGCGCGGTCGAGATGCTTGGCGATCTCGGCGTTTTCGGCAAGGAGATCAATGAGCGGCCGGCCGGTGGCAACGACTTTGCGGCAAATGTCGTAGACCAGATCGTGCGCGTATTGCCGGCCGAGATAGGGACCAAGCCCCATCATCACCGCCTCGGAAACGATCAAGCCCTTGGTCAGATCGAGATTGGCCCGCATCTTTGCCTCATCGACCTGCAGGCCCTTGAGCACGAACTCCGTCTGCGCCAGCACGCCCGAGGTGAAACAAAAGATTTCCGGCAGCACGATCCACTCGACCTCCCACGGGCCGGTGGCGCGCTCATGATCCTCGACCATGGCATCGAGCAAAGCGGCGACCTGCTGGCGCACGACCGAAACGAGCGCGGTGATATAGACCGAGGAGATCGGATTGCGCTTCTGCGGCATGGTCGAGGAGGAACCGCGGCCTTCATGAAACGGCTCGTAGACCTCCTCGACCTCGGTCTGCATGAGAAGCTTCACGTCGAGCGCGATCTTGCCGCAGGTGCCGGTGACGAGTCCGAGAAAGCAGCCGACCTCGGCGATATTGTCGCGCACGGTGTGCCAGGCGATTGCCGGCACGCCGAGCTTTAATTCCTTCATCAGCTCGGCTTGGGTCGCCAATCCGCGGCCACCGAGCGAGGACAGTGTTCCGGCGGCGCCGCCGAATTCGCCGACCAGCGCGCGCGAGCGGATTTCGGCCAAGCGCGCGCGGTGCCGCTCGAAAGCGGCGAGCAAGGTCGCCATCTTATAGCCGAAGGTGATTGGCACCGCCTGCTGCAGATTGCTGCGGCCGGCCATCGGCGTGTCGCGATATTTGCGCGCCAGCGCGGCGAGCGCGCCGGCGATGCCGTCGAGGTGGCGCTCGATCAGAATGAGCGCCTCGCGGATCTGCATCACCGTCGCGGTGTCGGTGATGTCCTGGGTGGTGGCGCCCCAGTGGCACCATTCGCCGAGCCCATCGCGGCACAGCGCCACGAGCTGCTGCACCACCGGCAATACCGGATAGCCGATGCGCTCGGTCTGGCTTTTCAGTTTGCCGAAATCGATCTCGGCGACGTGGCAATGGCGGCAGATTTCCTCGGCGGCGTCCTTGGGGATAATGCCAAGCCGCGCCTGGGCGCGCGCCAAACCCGCCTCGAAATCAAGATATTTTTGCACCCGGTTCTCATCGGAAAATACGCCACGCATGGCCTCGGTCGAGAAAATGTCGCGGAACACCGCCGAGTCGATCAATGATGCAGGCATGGATATTAAATCTCCAAAAGCCGTCTTTGGCGCTTCGCGCATACGGTTTCGCGAACTCCGCATGCGTCTCCTACCGGCTTAACAAAATGGATTTGCGAAGCCCATCCCCTTAATGTGCGGATATGGCGATTGACGTAAACGAACGACCGGGTCGCTTGGCCCCGGATTTGGCGCTGCCGCCGCATCTGCAACCGATCCTGGAGGCTGAATATCCGCGCTTTAGCGCCGGCGAAATGGCCCGACGGCGGAGCGCAATCGAACATCTGCTCGGCGAACTCGATCTCGACTATCTGGTTTACTGCGGCGCCAATCGGTTCGGCTCTGCGGTCCAGTGGCTCACTGGCTGGCCGGTGACCGCCGAGGCGGTCGGCGTGCTCACACCGGGCACGCCCGACGCTTTATTCATTCAGCACATCAATCATGTGCCCTTGGCGCGGCAGCTCGCCGCGCCGGCGGAAGTCGCTTGGGGCGGCGGTTCGTCGATCGGCGCTGCCGTCGCCGCGCTGGAACGCCGCGGTGCCCACTATCTGCGCTTGCGGCAAATCAAGTCGGCAGAGGAGATCGACTGGATGCGGATCGGCGCCGCCCTGACCGACCGCGGCATGGTGGCATTGCGCGACGGCTTGCGGCCCGGGCTGACCGAGCGCGAGCTCGCCGATGTCGTGGAACGTGCTTACATCGCGCTCGGCGGCACCAACGTGATCCACTTTTTCGGCGTCACGCCCATGGCCAATCCCGCAATCGGCGTGCCGACGCAATTTGTCGCGAACCGCAAAGTGAAAGCTGGCGATGTCGTGGTTGCCGAAATCAGCGCCGCGTTTTGGGAACATCCCGGACAAGTGCTGCGCAGTTTCGCAGTCGACGCCGAACCAACGAAACTCTACCGCGATCTGCATGCCGCCGCAGATGCCGCTTTCGATGCCGTCGCTGCCGTGCTCAAGGACGGCACCATGCCACAACAAATCATCGATGCGGCAAGTTTGATTGAGCAGGCAGGGTTCACCATTATCGACGACCTCTTGCATGGCTATGGCGGCGGTTATTTGCCGCCGGTGCTTGGCTCGCGCAGCCGGCCGGGAGCGCAAGTGCCGGAAGAGCCACTGCGCGCCGGTATGATGGTGGTGATCCAGCCCAATGTCGTCACCCCCGACGGCAAAGCCGGCGTCCAGACTGGTGAACTGGTTTTGATTACCGCGACCGGGATCGAGCCGCTGCATGCCGTGCCGCGCGGACTCGCGCGGGTGTAGACGACACGCTGACATTTTTTCGAGCTGGCTAAAAGCGATCGCAACAATTGGGATCGTTATGCATTCGCGGTTGGGGGCATTTCATCAGATATGGCTATTCGAGATTCTTGCTCGGAGGAAAGTCGCGCGAAAATACCGGCTGCTCGACGAACTGCTTTGGATCATATGTCCAGAACTGGCTCACCTGCGGATAGGTCTTGACGATCGTGTTGGTGAGCTTGCCGTTGACGCGTGCCACTTTGCGAATGTGAATGTCGAGGACCGGCGTTCCGTATTCGTCCAGTCTTACCGGCCCAATCGGACCGTGGGTAAGCCGGACCTCGTGCATGGCTTTGAGAAATGCCGCTGTGTCATCTGTCTTTGCGCCAATTGTCTTGAGGGCTTCCTCGACGATGAGAAGTGCAGTGTAGGGACCAGCCGTATAGAATCCGGGGTCGTGTTTGTTTGCGGCATTGATGCTAGCGACAAATTTGTTGTTGTCTGGTGTATCCAGGCCCGCCGCATACCAGCCCCCGTATAGACTCCGATCGCTTCATCACCCATCACCCGAAGAATGCCTTCATCGGTGCTTGTTGTATTGCCAAGCACGGCGATTTTGCCCTTCAGCCCAAAATCGTTGAACTGCTTGAGAAAGCGCACCGGATTGCTGCCGGCAAATCCCATATAGATTGCATCAACGTCCGGTTTGATCTGCGCGAGATAAGGCGCGTATTCCGGTGTGTTGAGCGGTGGCCAGAGTTTCTGCACGATCTTGCCGCCGGCAGCCTCGAATGCGAGATGGAAGCCGCCAGCTCCCTCGTGGCCGTAAGTGAAATCTTCGGCGACGATAGCAATCTTCTTAAAACCTAGCGTCTTGGCCGCGTAATCGCCCAGCGGATAGGTCACCTGCGGCGCCGTACCAAAGGCGTGCAGCACCCACGGGTTTACTGCGTGACTTTTGAGATCGACCGTGGCCGCGGAAGTGGTCGTAATCAACGGCACTTTTGTTTCACGAATGTAGCTGTCCATCGCGATCGCTTCATTGGTCGCTAGCGGCCCGATCATGATTGGGACGTTGTAACGCTCGACCAGTTCCTGTGTTTTAGTCTTGGCCAGCGCCGGATTCCCCCCTGTATCTTGGGTGATCAACTCGACCTTTCGGCCAGCGATCATCCCATTTCGCTCATTGAGGAAGAGCCCAGCGCCTTCCTGCTGTTGCTGGCCGCCGGCGGCAAGAGGCCCGGTCAGAACGGTGAGGAACCCGATTTTCAGTGGCTCTGGCGTTTGTGCGAGGAGCTGCGGAGCGGGATAAGCGCTCATTAAGGCGCCGGCTTGGAGCAACGTGCGGCGTGAGATTCCCGAAATGCGCTTCCTCGCTGACATGCGTTGTTCTCCCCTGTGAAGCATTCACATTTAAACGAAATCAGGCGATTGTGCTTTCCGTTACGACAGGCCACAAGCCACTTTTTCGACTGGTCGAAGTTGCGGTAATGAAGTGTCGATCAGCTATCCTGCCAGCTTTCTGATGCCGGAACTTTTTTCCAGCACCATCACGTTGACCGCAAAATCGTGTCATCCGTCCTGGTTCGGACGTGGGGCTATACACTAGCCTCGTCGCTTAGTCTTCGAACGGCAAGCCGCCATATTGTTCAGCCAGCGACGCCTGGGCGTGTTCGGAGGCGTGCAGGTAATCGAACTGATTAAACCGCATCCGCTCTTCGAATGGCGTCTCGTCAGGAAAGCGATGCAGCAGCATGGTCAACCACCACGACACCCGCGCCGAGCTCCATACGCGGCGCAACGCCATCTCGGAATAGCGTTCAAGGTAATGGGTGCGCCCGGTGCGGTACACTTCGGTGAGCGCACGTGACAGATAAAACACGTCGGAGACCGCGAGATTAAGCCCCTTGGCGCCGGTCGGCGGAACGATATGCGCGGCATCGCCGGCCAAAAATAATTGCCCGTAGCGCATCGGCTCGGCGACAAAGCTGCGCAGCGGGGCGATGGATTTTTCGATCGACGGCCCGGTGACGATCCGGTCAGCCATTTCCGTTGGACAGCGCGCCTTGAATTCGCGCCAGAAGCGGTCGTCGGGCCAGTCCTCCAGCTTGGTGTCAAGCGCGCACTGGATGTAGTAGCGGCTCAGCATCGGCTTTCGCATCGAGGCGAGCGCGAAGCCGCGATGATGGTAGCAGTAGACCATGTCGGGAAATGGCGGCGTCTCCGACATGATGCCGAGCCAGCCAAATGGATAGCCTTTCTCGTAGGTCTTGAGCACCGCGGTTGGGATTGATGACCGGCTTATGCCATGGAAGCCGTCGCACCCGGCGACATAGTCGCAATCAATTCGCTGCGCGGAGCCGTTTTTGTCATAGGTTACGAATGGCCGTTGCGACGTGAGCTCGTGCAGACGGACATTGGCGGCCTCGTCGATCACCTTGCCGCCGGCGGCGTCGCGCGCGGCATAAAGGTCTTCCGTGATCGAAGTCTGACCATAGGCCAACAATTGCTTGCCGGTGAATTTCTTGGTGTTGATAAAGAATCGCGGTCGTCCCTCCCAGGCGATGGCCGAGCCGTCATGCGGATGGCCTTCCCGATCCATGCGCTCGCCGAGCCCGACGTCGCGCAACAAGTTGACTGAGCCGGCCTCTAGTACGCCGGCGCGGATGCGCTCGAGCACATAGGCGCGGCTCTGGCGTTCGAGCACGATATTATCGATGCCGTTGCGATGGAGAATATGTGAGAGCAGCAGACCGGCCGGGCCGCCCCCGATAATCGCGACTTGAGTGCGCGCAGCCGATGTCACAGCCTAAGAAAAGGGCCAATTGCGCATATTGGCAAGCGGATTTTGCCGCTACAGCGGCGAACTTCAGGCAGACTTGCATAAGGCTTGCATGAAGGCGGCATGGAAGGCTTGCATCCAGGCTTGCATCCAGGCTTGCATCGGGGGCGCGATGCCGCGATATCAATAAGCAAGTGGCGGATGTTGGCTCAGGCGCATCGCGCGTCGCCTGAGGCGATGCCAATCTTGATAACTCCCGCAAAAAAGCGATGGTGTTATGTTTGACTCATTCAAGACCTTTATTTCCGAATTTGTCGACGGCGAGAAACATCCTAGCCAGTTTGCCGAGAACGATTATCGCCTGGCCGCGGCCGCATTGTTGGTGCACGCCGCGGCGATCGACGGGGAAATTTCACCGCGCGAGCGCGACAAGCTTCACGCCGTTATCAAGCAGCGCTTCGCGCTTGATGATGCGGCAACCGACGAACTGATCGCCAAGGCGACTGAAGCCGAACACGAGTCGGTCGATCTTTATCATTTCACACGGCTCCTCAATCGCTCGCTCGATGAGCCGGGTCGCGCTCGCGTCATCGAGATGATGTGGGAGATTGTTTTCGCCGACGGCCAGCGCGACGAACTCGAGGACAATCTGTTGTGGCGCGCCGCCGACCTGTTGGGCGTGTCGCCGCAGGAGCGCATCGAATTGCGGCGGCGGATCGGCGGAGAAGCGTCATGAAATCGGTTGTCCTGATCACCGGCGCGTCGTCCGGCATCGGCGCCGCCCTGGCCAAGGTTTTTGCCGCGCATGCAAACGACCATGGCCACGACCTTGCCTTGGTGGCGCGGCGAGCCGATCGACTCGAAGCGCTTGCCGACGAAATCGCGGCGACCGGCCGGCCGCGGCCGACGGTATTCACGGCGGATCTCGAGCGCCGCGATGCCGCGTCCGCGATCGCCGCGGAGCTGTCGTCGCGGGGACTTGAGCCTGCGATCGTCGTCAACAATGCCGGCTTTGGCCTCATCGGCGCCGCGACGGCGCTCAGCCGCGACGAACAACTCGCCATGATCGACGTCAATGTGCGTGCGCTCACCGAACTGTCGCTGATGTTTGTCGACAGCCTGGCGCGGCATCGCGGCGGCATTCTCAATGTCGCTTCGCTTGCGGCTTTCCTGCCGGGGCCCGGCATGGCGGTCTATTATGCGAGCAAGGCTTACGTCTTGTCGTTCAGCGAGGCCTTGCATCGCGAATTGGCGGACCGCGGCGTGCGCGTCACCGCTCTGTGTCCGGGTCCGGTGCCGACCGAATTCCAGGCGCGCGCCGGAATGGGGCGCGTTCCCGCGGCGCGCGTTTTGGAGCTTCCAGCCGAGCGCGTGGCGCAGATCGGGTATGACGCCTTCATGGCCGGTCAACGAGTCGTTATCGCGGGAATAGGCAATAGGATTGTGGTGTCTTTGATGCGATTGGTGCCGAACGCGCTGATCCTCCGCCTGGCGGATCAGCGCCCGCGGAGCGTGCGCGGTAGCTAAAGCGAAATGGGATTAGGTTGAATCACCATTTCGCCTTAGCTTGTTGTTTGAGCATGATCTTTTCCGAAAACCGGTATCCACTCTTCGGGATCATGCTTTAATAGGCGGCGCGCCGCCGCGATCGGCTTCGGCGGCGAAGGCTTTGCGGCGAAGGCATGGGGCTCTAGCGAGTTTGTTCGGTCGGGTTTATGCCACCTCCGGTCCTGCGGCTTCCGGTCCTGATCATCCTGCATCAGGAGCACTCGACGCCTGGCCGTCTCGGCCATGCCCTGCAACAACTCGGCTACACGCTGGACGTGCGACGGCCGCGCTTTGGTGAGCCGTTGCCGCCGACCATGGCGGAGCATTCGGCCGCGATCATTTTTGGCGGGCCGATGAGCGCCAATGATGGCGACGATTTCATCCGGCGCGAGATCGAATGGATCAGCGTGCCGATTAACGGCAACAAACCGTTCCTCGGTATTTGTCTGGGCGCGCAGATGTGCGCCAAATTTCTCGGCGGCAAAGTGTTTCGCCACCCGAGCGGCCATGCCGAGGTCGGCTATTACCCGGTGCGGCCGACCGCGGCCGGGCTTGCAGTCGTCGAGACCTGGCCGGAATGCGTCTATCAATGGCACCGCGAGGGCTTCGATGTGCCGTATGGCACCGAGCTTCTCGCCGAAGGCGACATTTTCGAAGTGCAGGCGATCCGCTTCGGCCGCGCCTTCGCGCTGCAGTTTCATCCCGAAGTCACCCACGCGATGATGCACCGCTGGACCACGACTGGCCACGACCGCTTGGCGATGCCAGGCGCGCGGCCGCGGCACACGCATTTCGATGACCGCGCGGTGTACGATTTTTCGGGCCGGGCGTGGCTGCGCGTTTTTCTCGATCGCTGGCTCAACGGGTGAGTGCTCTCACTCGCCCGCGCCGGCCAGCTGCTGCGCGAAATAAGCGACCGTCTTGGTGTAGACCTGCGATGCATTCCATTGCAGCAGCACCTGGAAATTCGCGGTGCCTTCGCCCCACGGCTGGCCTCGCTGCCAGCCGTAACCTTTGAGATAATTGGCGGTCGAGGCGAGCGCGTTGGTCGGATTGTGGATGAGATCGCGGCCGACCGCGTATTTGAGAT
>Ga0318560_10000443_pt1 | contig 11972 bp, 10 predicted proteins | sample GRESIP065b5f22_FD_202537 | JGI IMG/M metagenome (GOLD analysis project Ga0318560, IMG submission 202537) | Tropical soil microbial communities from Luquillo Experimental Forest, Puerto Rico - GRE.SIPMG.065b5f22 | ecosystem: Environmental > Terrestrial > Soil > Tropical forest > Bulk soil... | reverse complement strand
CTCCAAAGTACCATTGTCTATTTTTGGATTTTTGCTTATGGAGATCGCCCCGGAAACAATTTTAGTCGCCTGCACCATATCGGCCAACGCCTTCGCGGCCGACGCATCAGCATCAGCGCCATAGCGGATCTCGTTAGAACCCTCATAGGCTGGGATTCGTTGACCGCCACCCTCGACACCTTGAACATTCCAACCGGCTTTCTGAAGGCTTTCCATCATTGTTCTTACATCACTCCGTCGTAGGACACCCGCAAACTGTACTAACACCTTATAGTTTCCCGGCTTTATCGTGCTCGGCGCAGCGAGCTGCACCGGCTGCACCGCGGGCACTGTGGACGACGCAAGTTTTGCGCTATTATCCGTGGTAGTCCGACACGTTTCCCAAAAATAAACAGCGCACGCAATGCTGTCTGATAAATTAAAACGAGACACAATAAATAGAATTACCCAAATACCTAGCATTATCACGACAAACCAACTCAAAACACTAATTATGAGGCGATTATTGAAGATCGCAGTAGTGATTATTAGTATTACCCCTACACCTATAATATACAGGGCAGGACGAATTTTAGATTCGACGTCGATGCCCATTCCACCAACTGCTGCCACAGCCGCAAAACAGGCCACTCCTCCAAACAGCAAGGTAGCAGCCTGGGGATTTTGTTTCGAAAACTCCCTTATCCACTGCAGCGGCTCCACGTGTGCCCTCCTGCTCTCGAGATAACCGGCAAGTCTTTTTAGTACGTCGCGAAAAAGCTCGCCGCCTTCTCCGGGTTGTATCCTCGCCGATTATACAGCTTGGTCGTGCTCGGGTCGCGGTGCCCGGCGGCCTTTTGCACGTCCTCGAGCTGGGCGCCGTTCTCGAGTGCCGTGGTGATGCGGCGTGCGAACTCACCGTTTTATGACGTGATTTCCACGTTTGACACCAAACAATCCCCGCGGCTCGCGCGCACGCGTGGGTATGTCCTCCCGTGCGCCCTTTGCTGGCGCCAGGCGGGATTTGTGGTTGCCATACCGCTCAGGAGGTGCGATTTTGACCTTGAAAGTGGCAGAAATCTGGCGAAAATCGGTTTAAGTATCCTAGCGGCGATCTGATGGTACGCAATTCCATGGACCTCGGAGACGTGCCTCTGTGTTGCTAGCTTCCTACGGGTAAAAGTCGGGGAGGAGCAGATGACAGTACTTGATACAGTGCACGCTTCAACTTCGGATCCAGCTGTCGATGCGGTTTTTGGTGAAAATACGGCTCAGGGCGCTCGGGGCCGCGGCTTGCACGGCCGCAGTCCGGACGGTGCCGGGGTGTTCGGAGAAAGCACGAACTTTATAGGCGTAGCAGGCGAGAGCACGGTTTTCGACGGCGTCTTTGGTACAAGCCATCATAGTCCTGGGGCTGGTGTATCCGGCCACAATGATGCCTCCGGCGGTGTCGGTGTTTATGGCGAGAGCATTGTCCCCGGGGCTGCTTCAGGAAGCGCGAATGGCAATGGGGACGGTGTAGAAAGCCAAGGCTTTGACGGCGGATTCTTCGTAAGTCATCACAACGGGCCCGGGGCTGGCGTATCCGGCCACAATGACGCAGGTGGCCCGGGGGTCTTCGGCGAAAGCCTCACAGTCGGGGCAGGCTTTGGAGCCGGGAACGGCACCGGTGACGGGGTCGTGGGCGTCAGCGGCAGCGGGCGTGGTGTCATCGGGGTAAGTAACTTATTTGTGGGGGTTTGGGCAGAATCAAAGGATAGGACGAGAGCTGGACTCTTCGCCACAAACAACCAAGGTGCGGGCCTTGCTGCGCGCTTCGAGGGAAATGTTGAGGTTACCGGTGACATTAAATTGACCGGACAGGATCTCGCGGAAAATTTTGAAATCTCAACTGGCGTCGTCATCGCGCCCGGCACTTTAGTGGTTATCAGCGACGACGGCAGACTGCGTGAGAGCGATCAGCCCTACGACAAGAAGGTAGCGGGCGTCGTCTCTGGCGCTGGCGACTTTACCCCAGCGATCATATTGGGGAAGTACGAATCGGAACGTGAGGGCGTTCCAGTCGCTCTCTTCGGAAGGGCTTTCTGTAAAGTCGACGCTGAGTATTCTCCCATAGAGACGGGCGACCTGCTCACCGCGTCGCCGACGCCAGGGCACGCCATGAAGGTGATCGATCCCACACGCGCATTCGGGGCGGTGATCGGAAAAGCTTTGTGTCCTCTAGAGAATGGTCGGGGGCTTATTCCCATATTGATTGCCCTTCAATGATCGTGGAAGCAGGTAGGCATTAGCCACAGGTCAGACTGCTGCGAGCGAGTTCGACGCTACTGCTTGGTTGACAGTCTCATCGTACCATATCGGGAGACGACAAAATGCCAGCGAACAATGACGGTACCCCCGATCCTGCGACCGATCCCATTGGGTTCGCGAAGCATCTGGCGGACGCCGTAAAGGCGAGCGTCGATGCAATAAAGGCCGTGCAGGATCTTCTGAGCAGCCCACGCTCGGTCGTTGTCGAAATCGATAATGCAACGAAAACGCCGCTCGTACTGCGTGGCCAAGGCTTCAGCCATGGAGGTTTTGCCAAGACCCCGGCAGAGATAATTGCTCCAATGTCGAATAATGTTTTCGGCGCCCAAAGCACTGGATTTGCGACGGGAGTCGAGGGCACCGTCACATATGGAATTGACAGTGATCCGTCATTTCAGTTTAGCGCTCATTTTGACAATCCGTTTGTGGGAAGCAACTCGTCGAATTTGGATTTCGAATCAAATCGGTTTAACAGGTATCGAGTCGGCAATTTGACCGGTGCTGGCAACACTGGCGCTGAAATTCGAGTTTGGATCAGCGACATACCGGGACCGTTTAGTGTTAGACAGCTCCTGTCTGAGCCATTTTTTTCGGATAACTTTTCAGCTGACCAGCGCCACTCGTTCAATCCTGCCTTGGGCTTACGCCAGCTCCAGAAGCTTCTTCAACTCACCCCACTACAGGGCGATAACACGAGCCTAAGGTCCTTGCTGCGCTTGTAGCCTGATCGCCTCCCATCGTACGCGCCTGCGCGTGACCTTTCTTTCGCATAGCCGGTAGCACCTGGGGTCACTGTGGAATTGACGAGTTTGTGGCGTTTTCTCAAGGCACAGAAGGTCACGCGAAAAAAAGAGCCTGCACGCCGCAGAGGCAAGCAGACTGTGTGAGAAGTCAGACTGAGCAGGTTCCGGCGTGGCGTCGGACGCAGTAGAATCCGGCATGACGTACATTACTGGTCACGACCGCACACAGCTGCTGCTTTTGCCTGAGGCAGTGGATGACTATGTCGGTTCGGACAACCCGGTGCGGCCCGAAGTAACGAAACGCCCGGATTTCACGCATAACGGCCAGAGCTAACGAACGGCCCATTTTTGGAGCATAAGCGGTCACGGCTGGAATGGGGCGGGTTCGCTTTCGAGGTAGAACTGACTGGGGAACCGGGCTTTACGGGGCGCCGGCCCGTGGGCGCTGCATTGCTACCGCGACGCCGCGGTTCACCCATGTGATTCATCTTGGCGACAGTCTACTACTCCGGAACGACGAGCGAGATCGACGACCGCTTCATCGCCTTCTGGCCGAACGTCACCGGCGCCGAAAATCGGGCGTGCAACTCGAACCACGAAATGTATTCGGGCGGGCACGGCTATTTCGATCGCACGCATAAAGATCATTATAATCAGATATAAAATGCTTGTTATTGAGTTACAAAGATGGAACCCGAGATTGTTCCACTCAATTCCATATAACTGGAGAGCACCGGGAATGTCACTATTATACCTATAAGGTACGCCGGCATCCAGACTTGTATTGCCGGCAAGAGATGTGATTCATCGGTCACTTGGGGAAGCACGCTGTTCAAGGTGGTGACTGGCTGGGTAAGGCAGCGCACCCAGACCGTGAGAGCTTGGATTAAACCATTCTAGTCCCTCGCGAATGGAATTCATCTCTTACGCGTTTCCAGTATGATTTATCCGACAACGTCGAAAAAAAGCCGCTGAAATCTCGGGAATCTGAGTTGCCGACGACAAAGCGGATAGCCATTACCATGGGTGAAACAAACAACAGACACGCCCCGAGAATTGCGGGGCCCCGTCGACCATTCAGAAAGCCCCGTGCAATCCAACGGGTAACACAAAAGGCTATGAGAGAAATAAGGAAAACAAGCAAGAACACGAGGGCAAAAATTCCGATAATCGCTGCAACGCTGAGATCAGTCGGAAATTTGCCATTAGCTATAGACCAACCGATCGCTCCGAAGAAAATAGGCAACATGACGACGGAACCCCACGAAACCATTAGGTACCCGAGGCCCATCACCCCGGTAAGCAGCTTAATGCGGTCGATCCTGATCTCAGTTCGCCTATTCGCTTCGGTCAAATCGATGCCTTGTTGTGTCTTCGTCTGCATCGCGTGAATTAATAAGTAGCGAAAAAGCTAGCCGCCTTTTCGGGATTGTACCCGCGCCGATCATATAGCTTTGTCGTGCTCGGATCACGATGCCCGGCGGCCTTCTGCACGTCTTCAAGCTGGGCGCCGTTCTCGAGCGCGGTGGTGATGAAGGTGGCGCGCATCGAGTGCGCCGAGTAGCCGCGGTCGAGGCCGAGCTGACCGGCATACTTCCTGACAATGCGATCGATCGCGTCGGGGTCCATGCCGCGGCCCTCGTCGCGGCGCTTGCCATTGTGCTTGAGCGGTCGGAACAGCGGTCCGTCAATGTCAGCGCAGTGGTCAGCGACGCTGAGATAGGCGCGCAACCGTGCGGCAGTCTGCGGGTTGATCGCCAGCGCATCGCGGCGGCCGCCCTTGCGCGACACGCGCAATGAATCGTAGCCGCGGTTCTGGTGCAAATCGCCGACCTTGAGAGCGGCGATTTCGGCACGGCGCAACCCTACCTGCAAACCGACTGACAGGATCGCGCGATTGCGGAGCCCGGCGATCGTGTCCTCGCCCGGCAAGTCGAGCAGTTTGCGCGCCTCCGCTTTAGAGAAAGCGGCGGTCGCCCCTTCGTCGCGGTTGATTGCCGGCCGCTCGACCTCGCCAACGGGATTGCGCGCGGCGTGGCCGTGGCGCACCAAGTGCTTGTAGAGCGACGACAATGCCGCGAGACGGCGGCGGATCGTCGACGACGCGGCCTGCTCGACCTCGCGCATGAAGCGCTCCCAGGCGATCACCGCTTTATGGTCGGCTTGCCGGAGCTCCGCCGGCGTTGTAATGCCGAGCGTCCTCATGAAGTGCTGCACGTCGAGCCGATAGGCGCGCCGCGTGCGCGCGCTCTTTTGCTTCTGCAGCCAGATCGTTTCCTCGGGTATATCGGCGAGCTGCTCGACCGTCGACAGCCGACCACGGCCGGTGTCGGGAGGCGCCGGCAAGTTCGTGCTGTCGTCGATCATCGGTTTCCCCGCGGTGGTGTTCCTCCTTCGTACCACGTCGGGTGTTCGTGATAAACCGGATTATCACGTAGAGAACGGCCGGTCAGTGGATCGGGCCAGGCGGGGTCTTGTTCGCGAGCTGAGTGACGGCCGCCATGATCCGGCGCCAGGTCGCGGCGCCATTGTGATCGCCGACGGATGCGAGCTCGTCGGCGCGAGCGGCGCTTTCCTCGAGCGCGCGCTCACCGTACCGCTTGAGCATCAACTGCGCCGCCCGCCAGATGTCGATCTCGGGTATCAGAGGGCATAGCGTCGGTTGTTATCTAAACAACGCTAAGGTGGAACATTACTCGAACTTTGAAGGGTCGCAGTCGGCAATTCAGGCCAGCTCGTCGAGCAGCCGCTTCGCGTCTATCAGGTCGGGGGTGTCGAAACCTTCGGTGAACCAGTTGTAGAGGGGTGCGAGCAGGTCGCGCGCCTCGCCGCACCGGCCCTGCTTGCGCCACAGCCGGGCGAGGCTCGTGGCGGCGCGCAGTTCGTAGCCTCGCGCGCCCTGCTCGCGGGCGATCGCCAGGGCGGTGCGGAACGAGTCCTCGACCTTCGTCGGATCGGGATATGGCAAGCGGGCGGTGAGCTCGCCGCGCAAGCGATGAATTTCCGCGTCCCAGCCCCTCACGCCGGAGGCGGCCGCTTTTGCCAATGCGTCGTCCAGGGCGGCGAAGGATTCCTCTATCTTTCCGGCAAGCGCCAGTGCCTCGCCCAGCAACGTGAGGAATAACGGTGTGGTTACGCGGGCGCCGGTGGCCTCGAATGCGGCCAAACCGTCGCGGATGCGCGGAATTCCCTTCGTCGCTTCACCCTGTTGCGCGTCGGCCCAGCCCTGGAAAATCCGGCCATAGGGCGCCCAGTGGAAGAGTCCGTGTTCACTCGTGAGCGCCACGCAATCGTTGCCATAGGCGCAGGCGGTGGCGACATCTCGGGCAAGGACCGCTGCCTGGCCGGCCACTGCAAGGGTGTAGGCAAGGGTGTGGGCGTGTCCCAGCTCCCGGCTATAGGCGAGCGCGCGATCGGCGGCTCGGGCGGACTGATCAGGATAGCCGCGATGCCAAAGCGCTAAGGACAACACGACAAGGGCGCTGACCCCGATGTCCTGCCCGTAGCGAAAGACGTCATCGCGATGCTCGTCGGGCCGATACAACGACGCGGCCGTTTCGAAATGGGCAAGGGCTGCGCGGTAATCGCCGCCATACGTCAAAGACAGAGCAAGGGTGTGATGGCCGACCAGGAGCGGGCCGGAGGAGGGTTGCGATTGGGCTGACGACAGGAAGTTGGTGGCGTGCTCGAGCGCGGCCGCAATAGCCCCTCCGGCGAAGTTAGAGACCCAAAGCCCGTAGAGCACGGAGAAATGGAGCGGGGTCCCGACTGATGCGGTCTCGGTCACGAGCCGGTTCGCGCGCTCCAGCGCGGCGAAGACTTCAGGGTTGGCGTAGCCTTTGCCGGCCATCAGCGCCGAGACCAGGGTGACGTGGATATCGAGCTCGAGCTGGTTGCGCTCGCGAGTTTTGGGTAACCCATCCAACAGACCGAGGCCTCGGCGCAGTTGCGCGGTCGCCTCATGCACGGCTGATTTGGCCACCGACGATTTGCCCGCGCGGTGCCAATAGGCGATCGCCTTGTCGGCGATGGCGGCTTCGCCGTAGTGATGCGCGACGATCTCCGGCCGCGCTTCGACTGACTCCGGATACCGCTGTTCCAAGGCCTCGGCGATGCGGCGATGCAAGGCCTGGCGCGGGCCGCGCAGCAAGGTGCTGTAGGCGGTGTCCTGGACCAGCGCGTGCTTGAACAAATATTCGGCCGCCGGCGGCATGCCGCGCTGAAAAACGAGGCCGGCTTTGACGAGGCGGCGGAGCGCCTCCTGTAGTTCGGGCTCGGCGAGTTGCCCGGCTGCTGCAAGCAGCTCATGGGAAAAATCGCGCCCGATGGCGGCGCCGGTCTGCGCCACAGTCTTGGCCGAGGGGCCCAGCCGGTCGAGGCGCCCCAGCAATGAGGCGTGCAAGGTGGCAGGTACTGCGAGCGACGACGCCGGCACCGCGGATATCGACGCATGGCTACGATCGGCGCCGGCTTCGACCACCGCCTTGGTCAATTCCTCGACAAAGAGCGGCACCCCGTCGGTGCGCTCGACGATCTCGTCGACAATATCCGGCGGCAATGCCCCGAGATTGCCGGCGAGCTGATGCACGAGCATCGCCCCTTCATTGCGGCCGAGCCGGTTCAGTGCCACCACCGTCACCTGCGACCCGCCGACCCAGGGCGGTTGGAACTCGGGCCGGTAGGTTGCGACGAGCAGCACCGGCAGGTCCGAGATCTTTTCGACCGTGAGGTCGAGCAGCTCGCGCGAGGTGGGATCGATCCAATGCAAATCCTCGAAGATCATGAATACGGGCTGGCGCCGCGCCAGCGCCAGGAGCTGCCGCAGCAGCGCCGACAATGTCCGTTCCTTTTTGCGCTGCGGGCTGAGGTCGAGCGGCGGGAAACGCTCGCCGCCGGAAAGCGACAGCATCTCGGCGATCAATGAGAGGTCGCCCGGTTCCGCCCCGTCACCGAGCAGCGCCTCCAGCTTGTCGAGCTTTGTTGCGGTCGTGTCGTCACGAGCGAACCCCGCGGCGCGCTCCAGCTGGCCGATAAACGGGTAGAGCGCGCTTTCCTGATCGTGCGGCGAGCAGAAATAGCGCAGTCGGGTATGCGGCTCGCTCTCGATATGCGCCGACAGGGCCGCGGTCAGGCGCGACTTGCCGATCCCGGGTTCGCCGGAGACCAGCACCACCCGCCCTGCGCCGGACTTCGCCTGCCGCCATCGCCGCAACAAGAGGTCGAGCTCCTCGTCGCGGCCGATGAGCGGTGCGTTCCCCGAACGCAACGCCTCGAAGCGGCTCAAGACCCCGCTCTCGCCGATCACTCGCCAGGCGCGCTGCGGCTCGGCAAAACCGGCGAGCGCCTGCGGCCCGAGATCCTGGATCTCGAACAGCTTGCCGATTTGTCGCCGGGTGCTGTCGGCAACGACCAGGGTGCCAGGCGGGGCCAGCGCCTGCAGACGGGCGGCGAGGTTTGGCGTCTCGCCGACCACGCCCCGCTCTTGCGCCGCGCCCGCCCCGATCAGGTCGCCGACGACGACGAGGCCGGTAGCGATGCCGATCCGGACGTTTCAGCGGCTCTTGTATGGCGAGCCGGCCGACCGCGTCGATGACCGAGAGCCCGGCGCGCGCCGCGCGCTCGGCGTCGTCCTCATGCGCCTCGGGATAGCCGAAATAAATCAGCACGCCGTCGCCCATATACTTGGCGACAAAACCGCCAAAGCGGCCGACGGTGTCGGTGACGCAGCGGTGGTAGGCGCCGACGATCTCGCGCAGATCCTCGGGATCGAAGCGCGTCGACAGCGGCGTCGAACCGACCAGATCGCAGAACATCACCGTCAGCTGCCGCCGCTCGGCGTCGATTATCGGAGGTGAGGCCGGAGCAGATGTCGCGCTCATCGCTGATTGAGCCACATCGCGCGTCGCGGGCGCTCCCCCCAGGGCGGTGATAGCGTTGAGGAGCCTGCGGCGGTGGCCGAAGGAGCTAATACCGAGCTCCTTTAGATCCTCCGCATTCATCCCGCCTAGGATCTCGCCATCAATGTCATTGTCGCGGAAAAGCTGAGCGTATTGTTCGAGTCCCAGCCCGCGCAGCCAATCGGCGATATCGATCGACATTGCCGGGGCATCCATTATCAGTTGGGGCGTCGCCGCCAAGGGCAGTCTTGTCCTGCGGGGTTGAGTGCCGAAATCCAAGGTCTTGCGCCGAGGTTGATGGCGGCCATCACTCCCTCATCCCCCATTTGATCGGTTCAAGCATGCTATCGCGCGATCCCGGCGCGACCGACTTCGCGATAAACGGTCGAGCGCCCCAAGCCGAGCTGCCTGGCGGCCACGGTTGGCGATAAGCCTGCTTTCACCAACTCGAGCGCGGCGGCGATCTTCTCTGGATCGAGAGGGTGGCGCCCGGGCCGCTTGCCGCGGGCCCGAGCGGCAGCGATCCCGTCTCTTGTTCGCTCGGCGATCAGACGCCGCTCGAAATGCGCGATCGCTCCGAACACGTGGAAGACCAGCTCGCCGGCGGCCGAGTTGGTGTCGATCCTTTCCTCCAGGCTGAGCAAGGCGATGCTGCGCTCTTTGAGCATCGCGACCGTGGTCAGCAATTCGCCGAGAGATCGTCCGAGCCGGTCGAGACGCACGACTGAGAGCGTATCGCCCTTGCGGGCGTAGGCGAGCAGGGCTTCGAGGCCCGGTCGCTCCATTGTCTTGCCGGAACGGATATCGCTGAAAACCTTAATGGCGCCGGCCTCGGTCAGCCGCATGGTCTGACCGGCGACATCCTGATCGCCAGTCGACACTCGCGCATAGCCGAGAATGCCACCCATAGCGTCTTGCAAACGACCGTTCTGTGGACAGGCACACCGGTACTCTACCGGTCGGCACATTTCCGTCCACAAAATACGTCCATCAAACCACCAGCGTCCACAATCCTGATGGACGGTTATGGGACAGGAGGGGGGAGATCAATGGCGCGCCGACCGCTGCTTACCGACGAAGAACGCCGGCTGCTCTTTGGCGTGCCGGGTGATCCGGACGCCCTGGCGCGTCATTACACCTTTACCCGATCCGATCAGGATCTCGTTGCGGGCCGTCGCGGCGACACCAATCGCCTGGGCTTTGCCGTGCAACTGACCTTGCTGAGCCATCCCGGCATGGGCCTGGCGCAGATGGAGGAGCCGGTCGAGGCCCTTGTCGAGTGGCTAGCGGCACAACTGGATATCCCGGCCGCCGCCTTCAGCGAGTATGCCGGCCGGCCGCAGACCATGACCGACCATGCGCTCTTCCTTGCCAGGACGCTTGGCTTGCGGCCGCCGAATGCCACCGATCTGCCCTTCATGATCGAGGCAGCGGCGCAATCCGCCTGGGGCACGGATCGCGGTCAGCTGATTGTTGCCGCAGTGATCGCCGCCCTGCGCGGCGAGAAGATCATTCTTCCAGCGCCCGCGGTCATCGAGCGCACCGCCATCGCGGGGCGGGCCCGGGCGCGCAAGCGCACCGCGGATGCCCTGCTCGCAGGCCTATCTCCGGCGCAGCTCACCAAACTCGATAGGCTGCTCACCCCCGACCCGGCGCTCGAGGCGACGCCCTTCGCTTGGCTGAGAAATGCCTCGACGTCTCCAAAGCCCGATCACGTGCGGGCGCTGCTCGACCGGCTCCGCTTTGTCCGCGACATAGGCATCCCGCCCGATGCTGCCGGGCGGGTCCATGACGACCGCTTGCAACAGCTTACCCGCGAGGGCCGCATCTCGGATGCGCATCAGATCGGCCGCTACAGGGCATACCGACGACGCGCGATCCTCGTCGCCTCTGTCCTGGATCTCGAAACCCGGCTCACCGACGCCGTGCTCGATATGGCGGACAAGCTGATCGGCGGCCTGTTTGCGCGCGCCCGAAAGGCTCGCGAACGGCGCTATGTCGCCGGGACGCGGAATGTCGCCCGCCTCATGCGCCTATTCCATGACACGATCGAAGCGCTCGGCACGGCCCGGAACAGTGAGCGCGACGCTTTCATAATCATTGACGAAACCGTTGGCTGGACCAAGCTGCTTCGCGTTCAAGGCGAGGTGAGGGAACTGGCCGATCTCGCCGGCGAAGATCCGCTGCAAGGTGCCGCGGACCGCTACCTGACGCTGCGCAAATTCGCGCCCGAACTGATCGAGGCGCTGGAATTCAAGGCGGCGCGCTCGCACGATCCGACCCTCTCGGCAATTCGCCTGCTGCGGGATCTCAATCGCTCCGGAAAGCGCGCCGTCTCCGCCGACGCGCCGATGCCCTTTCGAAAGGACTGGAAACGGCTGATCTGCGAGCAGGGCCAACCGAACCGACGGCTCTACGAAACTGCCGTTTTCGCCACGCTTCGGGACAGGCTGCGCTCCGGCGATGTCTGGGTCGAGCGATCTTCCAACTACCGCCGCTTCGACAGCTATCTACTGCCGATGGCAGCCGTGCCGGCGATCACGGCCGAACTGGGCCTGCCGGAAACCGCCGACAAATGGTTGGCCGCTCGTGGCGCCGAACTCGACCGACGGCTGAAACGCTTTGCCCGCCGGTTGCAGCGCGGTGAACTCGAAGGGGTCGAGCTGCGCGACGGGCGTCTGCACGTCACTCCGGTGAAGGCGGCCACACCGCCCGAAGCCGAAGCGCTGGCCGCGCGAATCGACGCCATGCTGCCGTCGGTCCGCATCACCGAGGTGCTGCACGAAGTCAATCGCACAACCGGCTTCTGCACGGCCTTTACCAATCTGCGCACCGGCGAGCCCTGCGATAACGAGAATGCACTGCTCGCGGCCATCCTGGCCGACGCGACCAACCTCGGTCTGACGCGCATGGCCGCGGCTAGCCCGGATTTCTCATATCGGGTTGGTTTTCGGGCGTCAGCAAGGCGCCGAATGGTCAGGCGCCTAAAGAGAATAGCGGTTGTGGATTAAGTCGATCGATTTCAACTTTTGCGAGTCCTTGT
>Ga0318560_10000430_pt1 | contig 12059 bp, 12 predicted proteins | sample GRESIP065b5f22_FD_202537 | JGI IMG/M metagenome (GOLD analysis project Ga0318560, IMG submission 202537) | Tropical soil microbial communities from Luquillo Experimental Forest, Puerto Rico - GRE.SIPMG.065b5f22 | ecosystem: Environmental > Terrestrial > Soil > Tropical forest > Bulk soil... | reverse complement strand
CCGTGTAGGCACCGACACCGAAATAAGCGGAATGCCCGAACGACAACAGGCCGGTGTAGCCGAGCAGAAGGTTGAACCCGAGGGCGGCGATGGCGGCGATTAGTCCATAGGTAAGAAGCTGCACCTGGTAGAGAGCAGTGAAGCTCGGAATGACCGCCAGCGCGAGCAGGATCGCCACCGCGGCGAGGGCCACTCTCGGCAGCGCGCGCTCACGAGGCGCTTGGTCGGTGATCGTGGTCACGCGGTTCCGAACAGGCCGGTCGGCCGCACCAGCAGCACGCCCGCGGCGATCAAGTACAGCACCGCCAGTTCGAGTTCGGGAAAGAACTGGATCCCCGCGGTGCGTACGAACGCGACGACCACGGCGCCGACCAGAGCGCCCTTGAGGCTGCCGAGACCGCCGATTACGACGACAACAAAGGCAATAACCAGGGCGTCGACACCCATGCCGAGCACGGCCGCCTGGGTCGGGACCACGATAGCGCCGCCGAGGCCGGCCATAAAGCATCCGATGCCGAAGGCCACCACATAGACCAGCTCGACGTTGAGACCGAGCGCCGAAGCCATCCGACGATCCTGCGAGGTTGCGCGCAGCATCACGCCGAATCGCGTGTGATAGATCACCCCCCACAGGATGATAGCCGCGACAGCTCCGATGACGATCACCACGATGTTGTAGGCGGGGTAAAACAGCCCGCCGATGTGCAGAATTGGCAATGCATCAATCAATGTATCGGCCGATAGTGGCGTTCCGCCCCAGACGAGGCGGATCAGATCCTCGAAGATCTGCAACAGGCCAAAAGTGACGAGCAGCTGATATTCCTCGGCCCGGCGGTAGAACGGCCGCAGCAGCAACGGTTCGATTACGATCCCGATCAGGGCGACGCTGAGAGCGCCGACCGGCAGTGCGAGGAACAGCAAGCCGAGCGGCACATGGCGGGCGATCGCGGCCCCGATCAGCCAGGCCGTGACATAGGCGCCGACGGCGTAAAGGCTGCCATGCGCGAGATTGACGATCCGCATCACCCCAAAGATCAGGCTCAGACCGGCGGCGATCAGAAACAGCACCGAGGCATAGAGCAGCGAATTCAGGATCTGAATGGCGAAGATCGCCACGATTTTCCTCTCCGAACATCCGGGCGCTCGTGTCGTGGACCGGCCCAAGCGCCAGAGTTTGGCTGCGGCTCGGTATCAGCGAGCGGCCAAACCACGCCGGCCGCTCGCTTAAGGATCGCCGCAACACAATTTTCGGGCGACTGCGGCCTATATTAAATCCCGGGCGCCGGTTTCGCGGACCTGGGAGTTGCTAGCCTGGGCTGCTGCCGTGAAGCTCACGCGGAAACCTTCGGCCACGTAGTCTTGATCCAGTTTGCCGCCGCAGTCGACTCGTTATGGGTCGTGCCCGGCTTCGGCCAGCCGAGCGGCGCCGTAATGTTGCGGATCGGGATCGTGATGATCCGGTCGGGATCCCAGGCGGCAAATTCATATTGCGGCAGGTTCTTGCTGAAGCCCGTCACCGCGTCCTTATAGGCCTGGTGATCGGGCCGCATGTACAGATAGCCCGACGGGGTGTCCATGCCGAGGCCTTCGAGCTGACTGATGATGGCCTCGTCCTCCGGCCACCCGCCAGTCAGCTTGTTGGCGCGCTCGATGGCGGATTTAAGCAGGTGGAGCGCGACATACGCCCCTTCCGACTGGAAATTCGGATACTCCTTCCACCGCTCGTAATAGCGCTGCACAAAGCTCTTGTTCAGAGGCCAGCGGTCACCGCCCGGATAGGTGAAGTAATAGTTCGAATGCACCCCGGCGAGCACTCCCTCCGGGTGATCCTTGCCGATCGCGTGCGGCGCCACGCCAAAGGCGATGGTGCTGGCCACCTTCATCTTGTCGAAGAGGCCATAGCGCAGCGCCTGCTTGTAGAGGGCGATGTAGTCGCCGCCCCAGACCGAGGACACAAGCAGGTCGGGGCTCGTTGACATGATCTTGGTGATGTGGGTCGTAAAGTCGGTGGTACCGAGCTTCGGCCAGTTCTCCGACACCACCTCGGTTCCAGGTAGCAGACGATCGATCGCCAGGGTGAAGTGCTCGAAAGCGTTGCGCCCGTAGGCATAGTCCGGATGGATGTGGGCGATCTTGCGCACATTTGGCCAGGTCTGCGCCACTCCGACAGCTGCCGTGATCCCGTCGGCCGATTGGATGTTGGTGATCCGAAAAATGAATTTCGGGTTGGGGACGGCTTTGTCGAACAGGAAGTCGGTGCACCCGTCGGTGAAGATCGTCAGGAGCGAAAGCTCCTCGGCCACTGGCCCGAGCGCCGGCGTATTGGCGCTGGAGATGACGCCGGTGAACAAGTCAATATTGGCGTCGAGCTTCATCCGCCGCAGTTCTTTGACATTGGCGTCGGTACCGGCTGCCTCGTCTGCGGTGATCGTCTCGATCTTGCGCTTACCGAGCAGCCCGCCCTTGGCGTTGATCTCCTCCGCCGCCATCGTATGGCCCTTGAGCGACGGCTCGCCGAGCACCGCTCCGGCGCCGGTCAAGAGCGTCATATGGCCAACCTTGTATGGCGTGTCGGGAATGCGGCCCTTCGGGGATTCCTGCTCCGCCTTGAGGACACGGGCGCCACCAATCATGCCGGCGCCGGCGAGTCCCGCCCCGCCAACAGCCATGCCCAAACAGTTGAGAAAGCCACGACGACTTGTGGTTGACGTCCTCTCCATCGCTTACCTCCCTCTATATGGATCTTTCTGACGATCGATCTACGAAGATCGTAGGGATGTTAAATTATCACTTCAGCCGAGGCATGGCCAGCTACGATTGGATGCGGATCAACGCAAGTTGCGGTCAGGAATAGGTCGGGAGAATCCGACCAGGCTCCCCCATCGACAGTCGCGCGCAGCGCCTGGGCACACCCGCCGCAATTTTGCGGTCTAGAGTTCCGTGCGAGAACGAAGCCTTTACAGCTGTGATCACGGGTGTCCGGTCCAGATATTCGAATAATTCGACGGCGGGCCCCCGCTGCTTCGCCACGACTGCAGGCAATGTCGCCGACGTGGTTCTCTCAATTTGTCTGGCGCGATATTTATCACAATGCGCTCACGATCAAATGCCAAGCTGCCACTCTACAGCACTCGCCGGCCCTACTACCGTGATGACGGCTGATTCGCTCGAAAAATCGCAGTATCGGCCGCAACTCATGGCCAGCGGGTAACGCTCTCGTTGCCCTCGATTGATCGACGGGCCGAGTACGATCTCACCTCAGTTGCCGGAGATCAATACGTGGCACCACGTATTTACTTGCCCATCTAGAGTCGAGATCTGTCTTATGGCGCAATTTCGCAGACCAAAGGCCTTGGGCCAGCGCCAAAGCATATGCGCTAACCCCGGGCAAAGGCCGCAGGGAGCAATCGCGTAGCCAAAAACAATGTCAGGGTACCGCATCCTGACGGGTTCCTGGCTTACCGCCGCGCCTCAGGCGGCTTCGACCTCGACCATTGCTTCGTACGCGGCTTGGCCGACGGTAAAGTGAAAGCGGCCTAGCGCTTCTTCCGGCAACGCGGCAGCGCCGGAGGTGACCTGGTTCAAGCCGATGCAGCCGTCGCGCATCCAGACGACGCCCGGCGGAATTCGGTCGGTGATATGCGCCTTAGCCGCGAACGCGCCGCGGCGATTGAAGACGCGGATCGCGTCGCCCTCTGAGAGCTCTCGCCCGGATGCATCACCCGGCGAGATCCAAAGTTGGGCTCCCGCGTCACGCTCGGCCAGCATCGGCAGCGCTTGACCATGGTCATAGAAGGCGTGGAACTGGGCCAGCGTCCGGCCTTGGCAAAGCGCCAGCGGATAGTCGCCCGCGGCCGGACGGGGCGGCCCGTCATGGACCGGCAGAGGCGGCAACCCGGCTTCCGCGGCCCTCGCCGAGTAGAACTCGATCTTGCCAGACGGAGTGTCGAACTGACGGTCCGGATAGGCAATATGCGAAATTTTTAGAGCCATCCTGCCGCCATTCGCGCGCAGCGAGGCGATCGTCGCCCCTCCGGTGGCCGGATGATCGAGCACGGCGTCGATCAGCTCTTCCTGCGACGTCCAGCGATAGAAATCCGTGACCGCCAAGCGATCGGCTAGCCCCTTCAGGACGTCTTGCGTCGGCCAGGCTTCGCCGGCGGGCTGTAAGATCCGGTCCATCAGATAAACATGCGTATGTGTCGCCTTGCAGCCGATGTCCTCGAGCCAAGCGGCACCGGGAAGCACGACATCGGCGCAGCGGCGCGTCGTTTCGTTCATGAACAGCTCGTGGCAGCCGACCGAGTTCGGCAAAATGGTCAAATTGCAGGAGGCGGAGAACCAGATCGTTGTCGCCTACGAAGTCTATGATCAGCGCCCCAGCGACTCGGATGTGCTGATGGCCGCGATCGAAACCCATCGAGCGATGCTGGGGTGCACACCGCACCTGGTGGCGGCGGATGCCGGCTTCTACCGGCCAAGAACGAGGCAGCCGCGAAAGCCAAGGGCGTCAAGCGCGTCTGCATTCCCAATCGCTCTACCAAGAGCCGTGAGCGCAAACGCGAGCAGAAGAAGCGCTGGTTTCGCAACGGCCAGAAATGGCGCACCGGATGTGCCGGTAAGTCGGTCAGCATTTCCGTTGTTGGAGGTTGACCAGTGGTGCTGCGGCGGCGCCGATCCTTCTCAGGCTGCCTAGGCGGACCTTTCACGGAGCGCGGCCGGCGACATCGGTCGCAAGGGCGATATTGGCCTCATGTGAACGCAACATGTCCGTGAGATCCGCATGAAGGTGGTCATCGCGCACGCGCGGCAGCATCTCGCGCAGCTTCCGCACGACCCAACCTTGGCCGCGGTTGAGGAAGGCGACGCGCTCGTGCAGATCGGCAATGGCCATCGCTTTCCCGTAAAAAGCGCCGACCTTCGAAGAAGGTTCGCTGCCGAACACTTTTAAGTGACGAAGCAACATGGCGCACCAGCGCTCTTCGTCCCTGTGGATGGCCCGCATTAGTTGCCCGATCGGACTGCTGCCGGCCGCTCGCGCGCTATCGAGCGTGACCCGCGCGCCGGCCCGTTCCGCCTCGAGTAGCTCATTGAGAAAGGCGATCACCTCATCCTTGCCGGCATAGCCCATATAGACATCGTCCGCTTGGTGCATGGCGCAGGCGGGCGAACTGCCCTCTTCCGGTAGATCATTATCGACTCGATTTGTCATTGCGGTCGCCCTCGGGTGTGTGACTTTCTCGGTTCTGTCGTGCGGTGTTGCGCTTAACGCGCATCCTTGCCTTCTGCGGAGACCAGGTTCACAGACGCGATCCGCTTGGGCCTGATCTGCCCCCTCTGAGCCGTAATGCCCAACTCCAGGCTTTCGGCGATCCGTTGCGCGCGCTCGAGAAAGTGTGCCGCTGCCGCCGGCGGGCAGACGTCATGCACCGCCTGGGCAAAAATCTCCAGCCACCGATCAAAATGCGGCGTATCTACCGGCAAGGGCAGGTGGGCCACCATTGGCTGGCCGTGATAACGGCCACTCGTCAGCGCGACCGATGACCAGAAGGCGCACATGCGGCCGAGATGTCTGTCTCAGTCATGCACCTTGGTTTCGAATATGGGCCCGATCAGCAGGTCGAGCCGGGCGCGGCCGTAGAAGGTCCGCACCAGCCGGTCAATCATCGCTTCGTCGATGCCGGTACTCGCAACGATGTCCTCAAGGATCAGATCGCGGGTTGGCGCGCCGGTTCGCGTGTCGATGCTTGTCATTCCCTCTCACCCGCGACGCTTGAAAGACACTGCCATCTTGAGTTTCGATCATAAGATACATATAAACTGATTCTTATGAATTAACCGCCAGTGCCGACGGCGATGCTGGTACCGGAGAAAAACCACGATGCGTCTCACCCGGTGGACCGACTATGCGTTGCGCGCGCTGATCTATGTCGGCGCGAAACGCGGGCGGCTCTCGACGATCGCGGAAATCGCCGAGAGTTTCGACATTTCCAGGAGCCACCTGATGAAGGTCGTGAACCGCCTCGCGCAGCAGGGCTACATCAATACGGTCCGCGGCAAGGGCGGCGGAATAAAGCTGGCGCGCTCGCCAGGGGAGATCCGTGTCGGGGCTGTCGTGCGCGACACCGAAGAGGAGCTCGCCGTGATGGGATGCCTTGCCGAAACCGGATTCTGCCGGATCGAAGAATGTTGTGTGCTGCGCCATGCGCTCGGCGAGGCGACGCTCGCGTTTATGCGCACGCTTGACGGCTATACTTTGGCCGATCTTTTGGCTCCGGGTGCGCGGCTCGCCCGCAGTTTGGCCCTCTCGCCCGAGTTGGAAACGAGGTGAGGCCACCATGGACGATGTCGTTATCGCCCGGGCGCTGCATGTCCTTGCCGTGGTCATCTGGATCGGCGGCGTGTCGATGGCGACCACTGTGGTGCTCCCGGCGGTTCGCCGCGACGAACTTGGCGCCGATCGGCTCGTAGCGTTTCAGGCGATCGAGCGCCGGTTTATTTGGCAGGCACGGACCGCGATCACCATCGTCGGTGCGACCGGCCTTTACATCACCGTTAGGGCTGACCTGTGGCAGCGGTTCGGCTTCGCCGAATTCTGGTGGATGCACGCGATGGTTTGCGTGTGGGTGCTGTTCGCCGTTGGCCTGTTCGTCGTCGAGCCGTTCATCCTCGACCGCCGTCTCCCCCAATGGGCGGCCGGGCGGCCCGACCGCACCTTCGCCTGGCTGCAGGGCGCGCATTGGTGTCTGCTGGCGATCAGCCTCATTGCGATATTCGGCGCCGTAGCGGGGAGCCAAGGGATGTCCTTCCTTTGACCACCACCCAACCCGGCAGGTTCGATGATCGGAGGACCTACGCATGACGACGGTAGCGGCAGCACGGTTTGATCAGCAAGCCGAGGATCCTGTCAGCAATGTTCTCAAGTGGGTCCTGCTGGTGGTTGCCATCGCCAGTTTTGCGATCCTCGGCTGGACCACCAAGCTGACCTATGAAGCAGCACCGCCCTTCCCGGACCGGTTTGTTGCCGCCGACGGTACGCCTCTGATGACGGCAGCCGACATCGTCAGCGGCAAGGCCGGCTTTCAGAAGGCGGATTTGATGGATTACGGCAGCCTCTACGGCATGGGATCGTATTTTGGGGAAGACTACACTGCCGCTTATCTTGTGCGTCTCGCCACGCTGACCGAGGGCAATATTGCCAAGGCGCACGGCGTCAAAGACTTGTCGGAACTGAGTGCGGAGCAACGGGCGTCCGCCAGGGCGGCGATGCAAGCCGAGCTCCAAGGCATCGATCTAACCAAACAGGTCGCCGTCATTCCCGATCCTCTTGCCGCAGCGATTACCACGCTTCGCGGCGAGATCGTCCAGACCCTGCTGCATCACGACTTTGCCAAGGGTTGGAGCCAGGCTTACAGCCTCGATCAGCAGAGTGCGGAGCGGACCGCCGACTTCCTGATCTATTCGTCGCTGACCACCGTCGCTCGCCGCCCCGGCACCGATGCGTCCTGGACGCAAAATTGGCCGTTTGAGCCGCTCGTCGGCAATACGCCGACAACCAGCACCTTCCGCTGGACCTGGATCAGCTTCTGCTTCACGTTTTTTGCCTTCGGCGCCGTGTTGTTCATCTATCAGCGTTATCTGAACGACCCGGATGTGGCGCCGATGGACCCGGTGCTGTCCCGCTTCATGCCGCTGACCGCAAGCCAGCGCCGGATCGGCAAGTACTTTCTTGTGGTCGCCGGTGTATTGCTGCTGCAGATCCTCGTCGGTTCGATCATGGCTCATTACTATTCGGACCGCACAAGCTTCTACGGTATCGAGGTCGATCGTTTCCTGCCCTTCAACTTCCTCCGAGATGTCCATATTCAGTCGCCGATTGTATGGATCGGCCTGTCCTGGATCGGGTCGGCGCTGTTTCTCGCCCCGGCGATCAGCGGCGGTGAGCCTCGGGGACAAGCCTTCCTCGTAGATCTGCTATTCTGGGTCACACTGTTTATCGTCGTGGGCGCTCTGGCCGGCAATTATCTCGGCATCATGGGCTATGTCGACGGGGGCTGGTTTTGGTTTGGCAATCAAGGGCTTTCCTACATCCAACTCGGCCGCGCCTGGCAAATCGGCTTTTTCGCCGGTCTGGTGATCTGGAGCTTGCTGGTGTTCCGCGCGCTGTGGCCGACGGGCGCCAAGCTGATTGCGGCGACCCGCCAGTTCTGGTCGGGACGGATCCGCCTCGAGCATCTGATCTGGGCGTCGACCGTCAATATCGCACTGCTCTACGTCTTCGGCATGATTCCTCTCCTGGGGATCGAGAAGTCCTTCACGATCTCCGACTTCTGGCGCTGGTGGGTGGTCCATCTCTGGGTCGAGCAATCCTTCGAGTTCTTCGCGGCGGCGATCAGCGCTTACTTGCTGATGGCGCTTGGGCTTGTCTCGCGGCAGCTCGCCGAGCGGTCGGTCTATCTGGCGCTGATCCTGATCTTTCTCGGTGGCGTGCTCGGCACCGGCCATCATCTTTATTGGGCCGGCGAGCCCGGCTTGTGGGTGCCGATGGGGACGATGTTCTCGTTTGTCGAAGTGCTGCCTTTGGTGCTGTTGATCCTGGAGGCGATCCAGCAGCGGCAGCTGATCAAGGACGATCGCAAGTTCAAATACGGTCTCGCTTACACCTACATAATCGGCGCCGCCTTCTGGAATTTTGTCGGGGCCGGCGTCTTTGGCGGCGGCACGCTAAACGCGCCGCTCGTCAACTATTATGAGCACGGCACCTTCTTGACCCTTAATCACGCGCATACCGCCTTGTTCGGCGCGTTTGGTCTGTTGGGGATCGGTCTGATTTATTTTTGCCTGCGCTATATTGCAGCGGACCAGCACCCGTTCGGGGAACGGATCGGGCAGTGGGCCCTCTGGCTCTACAATGGCGGCTTGGTTCTGTGGATCCTGCTCAATTTCTTCCCTATCGGCTGGCCGCAACTCGACGCGGTCTACGAGCATGGCCTCGCCTATGCACGCAGCCAGGAGTTTTACGACACGACCCTCCTCTGGCAGTGGATGCGCTTCCCGGGCGACGTCGTCTTCGCGCTGGGCGCGCTGCTGATGGCTTGGGATTTCCTGGTCAAATTGCGGCCGCTCCTCCCCGGTTTTGTGGTCCGCCTGATTCCGGGTCCTCGTATGCTGCCCCACGCCAGCGCCGGACGATTATGAGCACGCTGACCGGCGGCGCGGCTGGGTTTCGGCGAGTCCCCGCCTTCCTGAGCTATGGCTTTCGGCCGTTTTTTTTCGCCGCCGGGCTGTGGTCGGCATTGGCGCTGTTGTTGTGGATCGCCGTCTTTGTCACCGGGAGCACGCTCCCTAGCCGCTTCGACCCGCTCGCATGGCATATCCACGAGATGTTGTGCGGCTTTGTGATGGCGGCCATCGCCGGATTTGTGCTGACTGCGATCCCGAACTGGACCGGGCGGCAGCCGCTAAGCGGCGTGTCGTTGGCGGTGCTCGCCACGTTGTGGCTGTTGGGGCGGGTCTCCTGCCTGATCTCGACACTGTTGCCGTCTTGGCTGGCGCTCGTGACCGATTTGTTGTTCCCGTTGCTTCTGATAGCAGTGGTGTCGCGGGAGATCGTTGCTGCACGCAATTGGCGTCATCTTCCGATGATTGGAGGGATAACGGTCCTCGCTGTCGGTGATTTGATGATGCATCTCGAGGCCGTAGGTGTCGCTCTGCCGGCTGGACTGGGATGGCGGTTTGCCTTGGCTGCGATAATCGTGCTGATTTCGGTGGTTGGCGGGCGGATCGTGCCGAGCTTTACCCGGAATTGGCTCGTAAAGCAGGGAGCGGTAAGCCTTCCAGCCGAGCCTGACGGAATCGACCGGATTGCGCTTGGAATCCTCCATGGCGGCCTGTTCGCCTGGGTTTTCTTTCCAGTGACCCACGCCGTCGGCGCGCTGCTGCTTCTCGCGGCGGCTCTCAACTTCTGGCGTTTATTGCGCTGGCGCGGCGGGGCGACGCTAGCCGAGCCATTCCTTCTGGTGCTCCATGTCGGCTATGGCTGGGTCGTGCTCGGCACTGCCTTGTTGGGCTTGGCAATAATGGATGCCGATATCCCGCAAAGCCTTGCGATCCACGCCCTGACCGCGGGAGCTATCGGCACGATGACGGTGGCGGTGATGACCCGCGCAACGCGCGGTCATACCGGACACCCCTTGTCGGCAGATCGCGCCACGATCGCAATCTATCTCTGCGTCAATGCCGCCGCGATCGTCCGCATTGCCGCTGCCATAGGCGGTTCCTGGGCGATGCCGATGCTTGCGGCCTCCGCGATCCTGTGGGTAGGGGCCTTCGCGCTTTTCGCCTTGGTCTATGCGCCGATGCTGCTTCTTCCCAAGAGGGTGAACCTATAATTTAGGTCTGAAGCACACACAGCCTCTGGGTTTGACGATGACATTTATGGTGGCGCGCGCGTTGGAGGAGTCCCGATAATGAAGGAGGCCGGCGCTTTGTCGTTTGTCGAGGCCCTGCACGACCGGGTCGAAGACATTCTCGATGCCTGCACGCGGCATTGTCACGGAAACTGGGTCGGGAGCCAGCCGTATCGGATAGAATGAGGCCATGGCGTCGCTCTGCTACTGCCGCCATCGCTTCCCGCCCGAGATTATCCAGCACGCGATTTGGCTATATCTCCGCTTCACCCTAAGCTACCGCGATGTCGAGGAACTGCTGGCGGAACGAGGGCTCGACATCTCCTACGAAACGGTGCGGCGATGGGTGCTGAAGTTCAATCCCGCGATCGCGCGATGGCTGCGCCGGCGTCGCCCTCGCCAAGCGATCGCTGGCATTTGGACGAGATGGTGGTGCGCATCGCTGGCGAGCGGATGTATCTCTGGCGTGCCGTCGACGACGAGGGCGAGGTCCTCGACATGCTAGTCCAGCGCCGACGCGACACTCGGGCGGCGCTGCGGCTGATGCGCAAGCTGCTCAAGAAGCAGGGCTTCGTCCCGAAAGTCGTGGTCACCGACAAGTTGCGCTCCTACGCCTGCGCTTTCCAACGTCTACGACTGAGCTGTCGGCATGAGCAGGGGCTTGGCAAAAACAACCGGGCGGAGAATTCGCATCAGGCAGTCCGACGACGCGAGCGCAAACTGCAGCGTTTCAAGTCAACTCGATCCGCCCAGCGCTTACTCAGTATGCACGGTGTGGTTCACAACACCTTCAATTTCCAACGCCACCTCATCTCCCGATCCACCCTGCGGACGTTTCGAGCCGAAGCGGCGGCAGAGTGGCGAGATGCGGTCGCAGCAGCATGACTCACGGCGAGCTTTGGCTCTCAATGCGTGCTCGGTACAGTTGCCGTGACAATGCCCGCCCGCGAGCTAATGACCGCTGATTGCCTCATTCCCGTCATTCCCCCAAGGCCGGCTCCGGTGTCTCAGGAGGGTGAAAGCGGTCATCCCAGCCGGTGCGAACATCAAAAACAATTTGCATCGCCGGAAGCGCTTCAAAAAAGAGGATTTTCGAGAGGAACTTGCCAGACCGAAGAGTGAGGGCCTATACCCCCGCCGCGCGAACCGCCTATGCCCCAGCGTGCGAGACAAAGGTCCCCGCTGAGGACGGTGACGGGTCGTGCGGGCCTCAGCCCGTTTTTCCTAGCTTTTGGTGAAGACTAATTCCGCTATCGCCGTAGGGCTAGTATCGAGCAAAGCTGTCGAGGCACTGCTGATGTAGCTGCGGATCGGTGATCGGGCCGCATTCCTTGCGCATACGCGCCTGGCGGAACGCCGGGTTTTCCTTGAGCAGCCTGTCGTAGTGTTCGCTCTCCGGATGGTGAAACATCACCCGGGTTGGTCTGTGGGCCGTTGGTTATCACCTGAGGTCCAACCGGCGGCGGGACATACTGGCTCTGCGGGGCGTAGCTTCCCGGTGCTGGGCCATAAGCGCCCGGGGAGGGCCATAAGGGCTGGTGGGGGCCTGGCGCGGCATAGGGGCCTGACGGCCGGCCGTAGGCGCCGGGCGGGGGCCAGTAGCTTCCGGGTGCGGTGCCGCCGCCCATCTGCGCGTGTGCTGACGACAAG
>Ga0318560_10000399_pt1 | contig 12327 bp, 9 predicted proteins | sample GRESIP065b5f22_FD_202537 | JGI IMG/M metagenome (GOLD analysis project Ga0318560, IMG submission 202537) | Tropical soil microbial communities from Luquillo Experimental Forest, Puerto Rico - GRE.SIPMG.065b5f22 | ecosystem: Environmental > Terrestrial > Soil > Tropical forest > Bulk soil... | reverse complement strand
TCGCAACCGTCACCGAGCGGGTGCTGCCTGTCGACGTAACGGCGGCGAATTCGTTGCTGCGGTTCATCGCGAATGAAAACATCAGCTTGGTGGTCGCCGACGGCTACGGCCACTCGCGGCTGGGGGAATGGGCGTATGGTGGGGTCACCCGCGACTTGTTGGCGGAAATCCCGGTCTGTTGCCTGTTCTCGCATTGACGACGGCGAAGGATCGGAAAATGATTTCGCCATGCAAGCAACCGAACCGCGAATAGGCAGGCAACGACCCGGTGGACTGATGTACCGATTTCTCCAATGCACGGCAGGCCAATATATGACGCGCGACGTCACGGCCGTCACGCGCGACGTTACGCTCCGAGAACTCGAAGCGCTGTTCGAGAGACATGATTTCAATTCCTTCCCCGTCGTGGAGGAAGGAAAGATGCTGGGTATCGTGACCAAATTCGATTTTCTGCAAGCATTCGCCTTTACCACCGGTCAGATGGTGCCGCACTACGATGAACTGATGAAACGTCCGGTGGCGGAAGTGATGACCGAAGCCGTCGTGCACGTCGAACCGACGGCGCCGTTGACTCGAGTTCTCCAGTTGATGGTGAGCCTGAAGGCTCGCAGCTTTCCGGTTATCGGCGCCGAGCGTCAACTGGTGGGCATCATCTCTCGCGAGGATGTGATGCGGGCTCTCAGAGACGCCACACGGGAAGCGCGCTGAGGCTTCCGATACGGCGGGTTGCGGCGAGCAATCGGTGGACCCCCGCGTAGCGCCGGGCGCCCCCTGACGAGCGGGACGACTGCCGCGCACCCATCCCGCATGCGCTGCGGCTGCGAAGACAGAACCGGCCCAGGCTCTTTCGCTGCGACAGGTTGATGTAGATCAAATGACGACGGGAAAGGCGGCTTAGCCTTCAAGAAACCGAAATGGAGGCCCGCCATGAAAGCCAAGGACGTGATGACGTCTCCCGTTGTATCGATCGAGCCGGACGCCTCGATCTGGCAGGCGGTCCGGATCATGCTGCAACGGCACATCAGCGGCTTGCCCGTGATCGACCAGAAAGGCGCTCTCGTCGGGATCGTGACCGAAGGCGATTTCCTTCGGCGGGCGGAGACCGGAACGCAGCGCCGGCGGCCGCGCTGGCTCGAGTACCTCATCGGGCCGGGCCGGCTGGCCGACGAATATACCCGCGCCCATGGCCGCAAGGTCAGCGAGATCATGACGGTGGATCCTCTGACGATCAGTGAGGACACGTCGCTCGACGAGATCGTCCAGCTGATGGAAAAGCGTCAAATCAAGCGTCTGCCCGTGGTGCGCGACCAGGAGGTGGTTGGGATCGTCAGCCGCGCCAACCTGGTTCATGCGCTTGCCAGCGTCGCGCGCGACATCAAACCGACGTCGGCCGGCGATCAAGCCATTCGCGAGCGCATTCTGGCCGAGCTCGCAAGCCAGTCGTGGGCGCCTGTTGCCCTGGTCGATGTGCTCGTAAGGGATGGCGTCGTGGAGCTGTGGGGCATGATCACCGATGAACGAGAGCGCAAGGCGATCGTGGTAGCGGCGGAAAACGCGCCGGGCGTAAAGGCCGTCAACGATCATCTGGCCTGGGTCGATGCCATATCCGGCATGGTGCTGTACCCATCGAGTGAAGAGCCGGCACAGATGAAAGTGTCCTGACTTTTTCCGGCAACGCTCGACGACGGAGCGCGCGGGCTCCGCCTGGAAGGCCGCCGACAGGGCGCCGCTTTTTTGATCTAGCGCAATGCGCAGATTCCAATCCGATTTGAGCTTGTGCCTATGTACACATTGAACAGTTCGCAATTCGCATGCGCAGCTTTCCTGTGGCCGGCGCTCATTGCCGAATCCGCGAGCGAGATCGCCTCGGCCGCGGCGAGGGAGTTCGCAAAACTCGCAATTGAACCACAGCCGCAGACAAGCGCTCGCGAACCGCAATGGACGACGCAAAATTGCGTGACGCTGGAGCTGCCTACGGTGCGGTTGCGGGACTTTTCGGCGACCGGCGAGGGAAGCGCGACCCTTCTTTGCGCGCCATTCGCACTGCACGGTTCCACGATAACCGATTTTGCACCCGGTCATAGCCTGGTCGCGGCCTTGCGGGGGGCGGGGCTGGGACGTGTCTTCGTGACGGACTGGCGCTCGGCAAGCCCGGACATGCGCTTTCTATCGATCGACAATTATCTCGCCGATCTCAACGTGTTGGTGGATGAGCTCGGGAGCCGCGTAAATCTCCTCGGCCTGTGCCAGGGCGGCTGGATGGCGTTGATCTACGCGGCGCGCTTTCCCGGCAAAGTCGCAAGGCTGGCGCTCGCAGGCGCCCCAATCGATCTTGCCGCTGGCAAGTCCAAACTTTCGGAGCTCGCGCACGACACGCCGATTCCCATCTTTCGCGAACTGGTCGATCTCGGCGGCGGCCGTATCCTCGGGCAGCACGCGCTGCAGTTTTGGGCTCCGCACTTTCCCGACCCGAAGATGGTTCGTGCATTGTTGCAGTCACCGCATACGATCGGCTCCACAGCGTTTCGGCGGCTGGAGTCGCGCTTCCGCGATTGGTACGCATCGACGCTTGATTTGCCGGGAACCTATTACCTGCAAGTCGTCGAACATCTGTTCAAGGACAACCATCTCGCCGCTGGCCGTTTCGTGGCGCTTAGCCGCAAAGTCGATCTCTCCGAGCTGCGCTGCCCGCTGTTCCTGCTCGCCGCGCGTGACGACGATGTGGTGGCGCCCGAGCAGATATTCGCGACGGAGCATCTAGTCGATCAGCGGTGCTCAATCGACAAGGCCGTGGCGCCGTGCGGACATCTCGGCTTGTTCATAAGCAAGGAGATCCTCGCCCTGGTCTGGCCGGATATCGCGCGCTGGCTGTCGCACTGAACCCGAATTTTTACACGGCCCGTCGCGGCGTGTTCGCCGGCGCAGTCACATCCCCCAGCGGCGGACGAACCATACCTTCACCAAATGAGTCAGTACCGAATAGCTGAGCAGCAGGGTCGCGACCAGGGGCCAATAAAGCGCGGGAAGCGGCGTAAAGCCGAGCGCAGCCCCCGCAACGGTGAAGGGAAGGGCGATTCCAAAGAGTGAAACGATGATCGTCGTGCCAATGAGCGTCGGACTCGCGTGGCTCTCCACGAACGGGATCTTGGCCGTGCGAATGATGTGGATGATGAGCGTTTGCGTCAGCAGCGACTCCACGAACCAACCCGTTTGAAACAGCGATGGATTGGTCCAGGAATCGAAGACGAACAGCATCATCGCGTAGGTCGCATAGTCGAAGATCGAGCTGATCGGGCCGATGAAGATCATGAACCTGAAAATGTTGTCGATGTCCCAGCGGCGGGGTGAAGCGATGTACTCCTCGTCGACGTTGTCGGTCGGGATCGCGGTCTGGGAGAAGTCGTAGAGCAGATTGTTCGTGAGCACTTGAATCGGCGCCATCGGCAGGAACGGCAGGAAAATGCTTGCCCCGAGCACGCTGAACATGTTGCCGAAATTCGAGCTGGCGCCCATTTTGATGTATTTGGTGATATTGGCGAAGATCTTGCGTCCCTCGGTGACGCCCTCCTGCAGAACCATCAAGCTCTTTTCCAGGAGAATGATGTCGGCCGATTCCTTGGCGATGTCGACGGCAGTATCGACGGAAATGCCGACATCGGCGGCCTTGAGCGCGGGGCTATCGTTGATGCCGTCGCCGAGAAAGCCAACCACCCGACCTTTGCGGTGCAAGGCCTGAACGATCCGTTCTTTCTGCGACGGTGTCAGTTTGGCGAACACGCTCGTGCGTTCGGCGATGTCGGCCAGTTCGTCCTCCGTGATGGCGTCGATCCGCGCGCCGAGAAGAATTTCGCCCGGATCGAGTTTCACTTCACGGCAGACCTTGCGCGTGATGACCTCGTTGTCGCCGGTCAGAATCTTCACGCGTACGCCCTTCTCGGCAAGCGCGGCAATGGCCGCCGCGGCGCTTTCCTTGGGCGGGTCGAGAAAGGCGATGTACCCGAGCAAAATCAGGTCGCGTTCGTCGGCGGCCGAGTAGGCGGTTTGCGAGGCGTCGAGTTCCTTGTAGGCCACCGCCACGACGCGGAATCCGTCAGAATTGAGCGCGACCGTCTCTTCCTTGGCGGTGGCGAAGTGGCTTTCGTCGAGCCGGCCTGTCGTTCCGTCGATCTCGTAGCGCGAACAGACTGCGAAAATTTCCTCGACCGCGCCCTTGCATATGAGGATGTGCTTGTCCGGCCCGTGGGCCACGACCACGGATAGGCGGCGTCGCGAGAAATCAAAGGGGATCTCGTCGATCTTCGCGAAGCCCTCGTCGATTCCGAGAATGCCGTGCATTTCCACGTGTTGCAGCACAGCGATGTCGAGAAGGTTCTTCAGCCCCGACTGAAAATGGCTGTTGAGATAGGCGTATTGCAGAACCCGTTCCGACTCCTCGCCGCGAATATCGAGGTAACGCTTGAGAATGATCCGGTCCTGGGTCAGCGTGCCGGTCTTGTCGGTGCACAAGATGTTCATCGCGCCGAAGTTCTGAATCGCATTGAGCCGTTTGACGATGACCCTGGCGCGCGACATGTCGATCGCGCCTTTGGCGAGGTTCACGGTTACGATCATGGGCAGCATTTCGGGCGTGAGGCCGACGGCGACGGCGACGGCGAACAGCAGCGCCTCCAGCCAATCGTGCTTGGTCAAGCCGTTGATGAGAAAGACGGTGGGCACCATGACGATGATGAACCGGATCATCAGCCAGGTGAAACGATTGATGCCCTGATCGAAGGCCGTGGGCACGCGCCGTCCCGCGATTTCGTCGGCAAGCTGCCCGAAAAATGTATGCCCTCCGGTGCGCACGACGATGCCGGTGGCAAAGCCGCTGACGACATTGGCGCCCATGAAGCACATGTTCGGCAAATCGAACGGATCGTTGATCTCTTGTTGGTGTGGATGGCAAAACTTTTCAGCCGGCATGGCTTCGCCGGTCAGAGCGGATTGGTTGATGAATAAGTCCTTGGCCTCAAGCAAGCGCAGATCGGCCGGGATCATGTCGCCGGCCGACAGTCTGACGATGTCGCCTGGGACCAGCGATTCGATCGGGACCTCAGCGAAATCGCCATCTCCAACGGCCGGCCGCCGTCTCACGCTCGCGGTGGTCTTTACCATCGCGCGCAAGCGGGCGGCCGCCTCGTTGGATCGATGCTCCTGAATGAAAGCGGTGCCGACAGCGAGCAGCACCATCAGCACGATGACTATCGCCGCGCGCATGTCGCCGATGAAATAGGAAACGGCCGCCAACGTCAGCAGCAGCGCGTTGAGGGGATTTCTCGCGCGGCCCCAAATCTCTTGCAGGATCGTTGGTTTTCGCTCGCGGGCGACAAGGTTGAGTCCAAAATCCTGGAGCCGGCGTGCGGCTTCTTCGTAGGTGAGGCCCGCAGGGCTCGACCGTAGCCGCTGGCACAACGGCTCGGCTGCGAGCTGACCTAGTGCGAATAGGTCCGCCACGTGGGAGGTTGATCGGTCCCTTTCGCCTGGATGAGCTCGTTGTCGAGGGCTCGAAGAATATGCGGCGTCCATGGATTTGATCTGCAATTGATGAATGCGTGCCTCGCGCACGCTTCATAACTCCATGCCGTGGTCCGCGGCGAGCCCTGCCGCTTCAGGGCAGCGATAGGCGAACCGCGTCGAGCCGCGTGCCCCGAGAATCGGGTGTCGCCGATTGCCGCCAACGCTCCACTTCCGCCAACTCGTCCTCAGGCCTTTCCGTGACGACCTCGCGCCGCCCGAGGTAGACGTCCCCGCTATCCCCGTCGATCGAAATCCATTCACCCTCCGCAACCGCGGCCGTTGCGAATTGCGCCCGGCGGCGCGCGATGTCGACCACGGTTCGATCGCAGCCCACGACGCAGGGTTTTCCCATTTGTCGGGCGACAAGTGCGGCATGCGCGGTGCGGCCGCCGACTGCAGTCACGATGCCGGCCGACACGGCAAACCCCGCGACATCGCCGGTGTTGGTATCGGGACGGACGAGGATGACCGGATCGCCGCAGCCGGTCAGCTGCTCGGCGGCGGCGGAGTCGAAGGCAGCACGCCCGCACGCGACGCCCGAAGATGCGCCGACGCCGCGTGCGACGGGATCATGGGTGTCGAGCAAGCGCTGGCGGCTCAGCGCATCGAGTTCGATTCCGTCGAGCCGGCGAAGCGCCTGAGCCGGGGTGATCAGGCCTTCATGCACGAGGTCGATCGCGATGCGCAACGCCGCGCGTGGCGTGCGCTTGGCCGTCCTCGTCTGCAGCATATAAAGCCGTCCGTCCTCGATCGTAAATTCGACGTCCTGCACGTCCCCAAATTCCCGTTCGAGCTGTCCTAGAATGTCGCGCAGCTGAGCCGCGACCGCCGGCAACGCGCGCGCCAATGCTTCTTCAGTCTCGGGGGTGTGACGGCCGGCAACGACGTCCTCGCCTTGCGCCTCGAACAGTACCTCGATGACCGGCTGCGCGGCGCCGGTCGAGGGGTCGCGCGAAAACGCCACGCCCGCAGCCGACGAGGAACCGCAATTGCCGAAGACCATGGCCTGCACGGTCACCGCCGTGCCCTGCAGGCGTTCGAGATGCTGGAGGCGACGATAGGTCTGTGCTCGCTCGCTCATCCACGAGCGATAGACGGCGCGTGCGGCGCTTGTGAGCTGCGCCATGGGATCATCGGGTGGAGCGTCGGCTCCGAGCAGGACGCCATAGTCCGCGGCAAGCCGCTCCAGCCCCTCGCCGTCGAGCTCTCGACCGCTGTCGACGCCTTCTTCGACCATCATTTCGCGCGCACGAGTGGTGAACGGTGCAGGGTCGCTCCCGACCACGATGGTGGCATAGCCTTCGAGCAGGCGTTGTCGACAATCCCAGGCAAATCGCGGGTTTCCCGTCATCCGGACGAGGCCGCGGACCGCGGCCGCCGTGCAGCCGACGTCGAGCACGGTGTCGAGCATGCCAGGCATGGATTGTGCGGCTCCGGATCGCACCGACACCAGCAGCGGACGGCGACGGTCGCCGAATTGCTTCCCGCTCACGCTCTCCAGGAAGGCGATGCCTTCCCGCAGCCCATCGGCCAAGTGACGCTCCGCGTCAGGGTCTCCGGCGACGATCGCCGCGCACAGCTCGACCGGCAGAACGAATGCCGGCGGCACCGGCAGTCCGAGCGCGGCCATGCGCGCAAGATTGGCGGCCTTTACCCCGACGGTCTCGGCTGAAACCTGTCGAGTCGGCCCGTGGCCTATGCGCACGATCTGCATTGGTCGGCTTTCTCTCTTACGTTGAAAGGTCGGCAAGAACGTGCTGGCGAAGCAAATGCCCGAAACTCGCCAGCCGGTCGGTCGCGCGTTCGATTGCGCGCGCAAGCTCGAGCATCGAGAGTGACGCCGGCAAGGAGAGGCCGCCACGCAGCACCAGCGTCGTTACCTCGCGTTCGGCGGCGTCGGCCAGATGCTCGATATCAATGAGACGGCCGACCGCGGCGAGGGCATCCTCGGCATCGAGTCGTTTTCCCTCCGGAACTTCGGCGGCGGCATCGACGCCGGCGGCGGCGGCCTCGGCGGCGGAGACCGCAGCGGAACAGAGGTCGGCAAGCGGCTTGAACACGTCCGCGCTCATGCCTGAAGGCATGATCGAAGCGATGAACGCCGCCTGTTCCAAGTCGTCGATCGCCTCTTCGACCCGGTTCATCAGTTGCTCGATGATCGGCCCGGCCTCGAGCCGCGCAATCTCGTTGCGGCCTTCAATCGCGATCCGGTCAGCCTTCTCCTCGATACGACGAGCGTGCGCGGCCAAAGCGCTTGCGTCCATCTCTCGGCCGGCCCTCTGTCCCGCCACGTAGCGCGCAATTTCGCTTGCGACCTCGCGCGCCAGCCCTGCCTGCCGGACGACGATTGCAAGCAGCGTGCTGTCGACGCGCTCGAGATGGCGGACGAGATCCGCCTCGATCCGGTCCCTGACGAGGCGCACCGAGCGCCCGTGCAGTAATGCTTCCGTCGAAACGCGCAGAACGGTCTTGAGGAAGTCGACGGCAGCGTCCCGCCCGAGCGCGCGATCCAGCCGTTCGCCGAATCCGATTCGCGTCGGCGTCGCGTGACGAACGGCCGCCGCTACGAGTTCGCTGCCTCCAAGCTCAAGGAAGGCTCTGTGGCCGAACCGGTGGCGAGCCGCCCAATCGAGGATGTGGACAGCATCGCGCGGGGATACCCACGCCCGCAGGATCTTGCGGGTCTTGTTCCAGTCGATCAGGAAGACCACGGATGCGCCGACCGCTTCGAGAAAAATATCGCGGCTGTTGCCACCCTCGATCGGGCAGCGGCCGGTGACAAGATAAAACACCCCCTCGTCGCCGAGCCCCTCCGCGCTCTTGCGATCAAGGCCGCTCCATTGAATGGAAAAATTCCGAAACAAGTCGGTGAAGAACTTCGCGCGCGCCAAATGAATGTCCGTGTAGGTGACCGTCACCGCATCCTGCTCAACCGCGATAACGACCACATGGGCGTCGGTCTCACCGATATCGTTTTGAATGATCAGCCGGTCTCCCGACCTGCTTGCGGTCGTTGCCAGTCCCGGATGATCGAATTTCAGCTTGCGGGTCGATTCGAGCCCGCGCATGAACGCCTCGACCGCGGGGCGGTCCTCGGGCAACAGGCCGTAGACATGCGCACCCGCCACCACATCCTCGGCGTGAGCCGCGGCCAGACGGTTCAAAGCCTTGTGCATGTCCATTACCAGCCGATGCACGCTGTCGCCGTCGGAGAGGCCTGTCAGCCTGGCGATTTCAGCGGGCTCGGCGCTGTCCGAAGGTTCGGGCGCATCGGCCGCTTTTAGGGCCGATAGCCGTTCATCGAGGACATCACCCTGCGCTGCATCGCCGGATTTGACGGCCTCCATCATGGTGGCGATGTCGTCCCAAATTGCCGCTCGCAAATTGCCCAGCCCGGGCGCCGTGATCCGTTCGTCTCCCAACCGGCCCGCGCGATTGACGAGCGTTTCCATTGCGACCAGATCGAGGTCGGTCGCGCGGCATTCGTTCCTCAGGTCGAAACGCACTTGGGCGGGATCGTGCGCGTGGCGTGCAGCCGCCTGCAAGATGCTCAAGCGCACCTTCACGCGATCGTTGGCCAACAAACCCTGCGCGATGAGGGCTGGCAGCAAAATGTCGGATTCGCCTAGTCGCTCGATGATCTTGGATTTCATAATGGGCACCTGCGAGCCGGGCGCTACTAACGCACGTTTGAGCGGCCTCGTTATTGAGCTAGATCATTTATAAAACTGTCACAAATCCGGTGCGCAAAGAGCCCGGCGCCTTCGAAGTCGGATTTATCAGACTTCGGCCGATTCAAAAAATGCCCGAACTCGGGCAGGCCCGAGTTCGGGTGGGAGAGGGCAGCAACAACGAGCACCGCGCGCGCCGCCAATTTCTTCACGGGCTCTTGCGCGGGGCATGACACCGAATGTGTGAGCTTTAAGGCTTCGAGAACGTTCCGATGATGCCGGTCGCGCCCTTGGCGTGCCCGTCCAACGCCTTGATGAGCTCGTCTCGCGTGAGGCCGGGCTGGAGCGCATTCGGCTCGAGGTCGGTGGCAAATAAGGTGAAGGTGTAGTGGTGCGGCGCGCCCGGGGGCGTGCAGGGGCCGAAATAATGCGGCAGACCCATCAGGCTCTTGCCGCCGACATATTTCTCGGTCTGCTTGGAGACCTCTCCCTCCGCAAAGCCGGTCACGGACGCTGGAATGCCATAGGCGACCCAATGGCTCACGCCGCCTGGCGGCCTGCCTTCCGGATCGAACATCAGCAGCGCATAGCTCTTGGTGCCGGCGGGCGGATTCGCCCAGGACAGTGCCGGCGAAACGTTCTCGCCGACGCAATTCGGATTCTGCTTGTTGTTGCCGGCGTTCTTGGTCGCAAGGCGCTCGCCGTCCTTGAACGAGGGCGACGTGATCGTGAAGACGCCCTGCGCATTCGCGCTCCCACCGCTCCATGCAAACGCCAGGGCGACGCCCCCGGCAATCAAAAGCGTTCGCTTTACCAACATGAGGTTCCTCCGTGTGGGCGATCTCGCCCATCGCACCGAGTGTAGCCGTCCGCAAGCGCAAGGCAATGACGTCGCGCGCCGTCAGCCGCCGCCGGTCTGGGCGTAGCCCTTGAGCACCTCGGCCTTCAGCGTTGCCCAGATCTCGCGGTGGAGGTCGTGGAACGCGGGCTCGATCTTGACCTCGGCGATGTCGCGCGGGCGCGGCAGCTTGACCTTCCAGTCGCCGATGATGCGGGCGGCGGGCCCCGCCGACATGATCACCACGCGATCGGACAGCGCGATCGCCTCTTCGAGGTCGTGGGTGACGAACAGCACCGCCTTGCGGTCGGCGTTCCACAGATCGAGCAGCAGGTTGCCCATGATCTGCCGCGTCTGCGCGTCGAGCGGGCCGAACGGCTCGTCCATCAGCAGGATTTTCGGATCGCGGATGAGCACCTGGACGAGGCCGACGCGCTTCCTCTGGCCGCCCGAGAGCATGTGCGGATAGCGCGCGCCGAACTCGGCGAGGCCGACGCGCCCAAGCCAGGCCCGCGCGCGCTCGCGCGCAAGCGCGCGTGCGATGCCGGCGGTCTCGAGCCCGATCGCGACGTTCTCCAGCGCCGTCTTCCATGGGAACAGCGCCTCCGCTTGGAAGAGATAGCCGGCCTGGCGGTTGAGCCCGGCGAGCGGCGCGCCGAAGACGTCGATGCGGCCGGACGAGGGCGCGATGAGCCCGGCGGCGATGTTGAGCAAGGTCGATTTGCCGCAGCCGGTCGGGCCGACGATGGCCACGAACTCGCCGGCGGCAACCGCAAGGGAGGCACGCTCGACCGCCGGGTAGGTGCCGCCGCCGGCGAGCCGGAAGGTCACGGTCACCTGCGAGAGCGCGACGGCGGGCGGCATGGCGGCGAGCCCGTCAGCGTGGACGCCAGGGGATCAGTTCCTGCTGCGATCCACCAGCGCGCGCTGCTTGATCCACGGCATCATCGCGCGCAGCTTGGCGCCCATCTCTTCGATCGGATGCGTGGCCATCTTGGCGCGCATGGCCTTGAACGACGTCTGGTTGACGCGGTTCTCCAGCATCCAATCCTTGACGAACTTGCCGGACTGGATGTCGCCGAGGATCCTCTTCATCTCGGCGCGGGTGGCGTCGTTGACCACGCGCGGGCCCGAGACGTATTCGCCGTATTCGGCGGTGTTGGAGACGGAGTAGTTCATGGTGGCGATGCCGCCCTCGTAGATGAGGTCGACGATCAGCTTCACCTCGTGCACGCACTCGAAATAGGCCATTTCCGGCGCGTAACCCGCCTCGACCAGGGTCTCGTAGCCGGCCTTCATCAATTCGACCAAGCCGCCGCAGAGCACCGATTGCTCGCCGAACAGATCGGTCTCGCATTCCTCGCGGAAGGTGGTCTCGATGATGCCGGCCCGCCCCCCGCCGATGGCCGCGCCGTACGAGAGCGTGAGATCATGGGCATTGCCGGAGACGTCCTTGTGCACCGCCATCAGCACGGGGACGCCGGCGCCGCGCTGGTACTCCGCGCGCACGGTATGGCCGGGGCCCTTGGGCGCGATCATCATCACGTCGAAGTCGGCGCGCGGCTCGATCAGGTTGAAATGGATGTTGAGGCCGTGCGCGAACATCAGCGCCGCGCCCTGCTTCATGTGGTCGGCGAGGTGCTCGCGATAGATATCGGCCTGCAGCTCGTCGGGCGTGAGCATCATCATCACGTCGGCCCATTTGGCGGCGGCGGCGACGTCCATGACCTTGAGCTTTTCAGCCTCCGCCTTTTTCACGCCTTGCGAGCCCTTGCGCAACGCAACCGCCACGTCCTTGACGCCGGAATCGCGCAGGTTGAGCGCGTGGGCGTGACCCTGGCTGCCGTAGCCGATGATGGCGACCTTCTTGCCTTTGATCAGGTTGATGTCGGCGTCGCGATCGTAATAAACGCGCATGGTTCTCACCCCTGCTCGGGCCAGGTGTTGGCCGCTGCCTATGCCGTGCCGCTTCTAGGTTCAATGGCCCGCCGGGACAAGCCTGGCTGGGAGGATTGACGTCACATCCCCTCCGGCCCGCGTCCGATGGCGACGATGCCGGTGCGCGAGACCTCCACCAGGCCGAGCGGGATCATCAGCGCGACGAAGCTCTCGATCTTGTCGCTCGCGCCGGTGATCTCGAAAACGAAGCTCTCGGTCGAGGCATCGATCACGCGGGCGCGGAAGGCGTCGGCGAGCCGCAGCGCCTCCATGCGGTGATCGCCCTTGCCGCGCACCTTGACCATGGCGAGCTCGCGCTCGATG
>Ga0318560_10000398_pt1 | contig 12359 bp, 10 predicted proteins | sample GRESIP065b5f22_FD_202537 | JGI IMG/M metagenome (GOLD analysis project Ga0318560, IMG submission 202537) | Tropical soil microbial communities from Luquillo Experimental Forest, Puerto Rico - GRE.SIPMG.065b5f22 | ecosystem: Environmental > Terrestrial > Soil > Tropical forest > Bulk soil... | reverse complement strand
TCAAGACCAAGCCGACGCAGCACTCGGTGAAGGAGCTGCGCGGCATCGGCATTCAGCCCGATGTGCTCCTGTGCCGCTGCAAGCATCCCCTGCCGGAGGAGCAGCGCCGCAAGATCGCGCTGTTCACTAATGTGGAAGAGCGCGCCGTGATCTCGGCGGTCGACGCGGACGACATCTATCGCATCCCCATCCTGCTGCACGAGCAGGGACTCGACGACATCGTGGTCGACAAGCTGCGCCTGGAGGTGCCGCCGACCGATCTCGCCGAGTGGCGCCACGTCGTGAGCGGCAAGGCCAATCCCGACGGCCAGGTCGACATCGCCATGGTCGGCAAGTACGTGCAGATCCGCGATTCCTACCTGTCGCTGCACGAGGCCCTGATGCACGGGGGCCTCAAGAGCCGCACGCGCGTCAACATCCACTACATCGAGTCGACCGACATCGAGCAGCACGGCACACAGGTGCTGAAGGGAGTGGACGCAGTGCTCGTGCCCGGCGGTTTCGGCGAGCGCGGCATCGAGGGCAAGATCCAGGCGGTGCGCTACGCGCGCGAGCACGGCGTCCCGTACCTCGGCATCTGCCTCGGCATGCAGGTGGCGATCGTCGAGTTCGGCCGCCACGCCCTCGGCCTCGCCGACGCCAACAGCACCGAGTTCAACCGCGCCACGCCCCACCCGGTGATCGCGCTCATCTCCGAGTGGCAGGACCAGGTGCACGGCGCGCAGACCCGCGATGAGAGCTCGGGCAAGGGCGGCACCATGCGGCTGGGAGCGCAGGAGGTGGTGCTCGGCGCCGGCACGCACGCCCGCGATATTTACGGCCGCGATCTCATCATGGAGCGCCACCGGCACCGCTACGAGTTCAACAACCGCTATCTCGATCGCTACCGCCAGGGCGGCATGCGCTTCTCGGGGTTCTCGCGTGACGGACTCGTGGAGGTGCTCGAGCTCGCCAACCACCCCTGGTTCATGGCGACCCAGTTCCACCCCGAGTTCACTTCCACGCCGCGTGACGGGCATCCGCTGTTCACCGGCTTCATCCGCGCCGCGCGCGCGCAGCGCGCCGCGCAGCTGCCGCAGGCAGCCGGCGCCTGAACCAGCGCCGCCCCGGCTCCGCGGCGCGAACCGCTACCATGCAGCTCGCTGGACATGAGGTCGGAAACGGCCAGCCGCTGTTCCTCATCGCGGGGCCCTGCGTGATCGAAAGCCCGGCGCTCACCCAGGAGATCGCCGGTCGGCTCAAGGAGATCACGGCCCGCCTGGGCGTTCCCTTCATCTTCAAGGCCTCCTACGACAAGGCAAACCGCTCCTCGCGCGCGAGCTTCCGCGGGCTCGGGATCGACGCCGGCCTCAAGGTGCTGGAGGAGGTGCGCGCACGCGTCGGCGTGCCGGTGCTCACCGATGTGCACGAGGACACTCCGCTCGCCGAGGTGGCGGCGGTGGTCGATGTGCTGCAGACCCCGGCCTTTCTCTGCCGGCAGACGAATTTCATCGTGAGCGTCGCGGCCCAGGGAAAGCCGGTCAACATCAAGAAGGGGCAGTTCCTTTCGCCGTGGGAGATGCAGAACGTGGTCGACAAGGCGCGCTCCACCGGCAACCAGCACGTCATGGTGTGCGAGCGCGGCTTCTCCTTCGGCTACAACAATCTGGTCTCCGACATGCGCTCGCTCTCCATCATGCGTGCCACCGGCTGTCCGGTGGTGTTCGATGCCACGCACTCGGTGCAGCTGCCGGGCGGCCAGGGCAGCGCCTCCGGCGGGCAGCGCGAGTTCATCCCGGTGCTGGCCCGGGCGGCGGCCGCCGCCGGCGTCGCGGGACTCTTCATGGAGACTCACCCGCGACCGGAGGAGGCGCTCTCGGACGGGCCGAACGCCTGGCCGCTCGCGCGCATGGAGCCGTTGCTCGCCACGCTGGTCGAGCTCGACCGTGCCGTGAAGAAAGTGCCCTTCGAGGAGACGCTGTTATGAGCCGCATCAGTGATATCCGCGGTCGCGAGATCCTCGACTCGCGTGGCAACCCTACCGTCGAGGTCGACGTGCTGCTCGACTCCGGTGCCCTCGGGCGCGCGGCCGTGCCATCGGGCGCTTCCACGGGCACGCGCGAGGCGGTCGAGCTGCGCGACGGCGACAAGGCCCGCTATGGCGGCAAGGGGGTGTTGCGAGCGGTCGAGCACGTGAACACCGTGCTCAGGAGCGCGCTCCTGGGCCAGGACGTGCGCGCCCAGGCGGCACTCGATCGGCGCATGATCGAGCTCGACGGCACCGAGAACAAGGGACGCCTCGGCGCCAACGCCATTCTCGGCGTGTCGCTCGCCAGCGCGCGCGCCGCCGCCGCCGATGCCCGGGTGCCGCTGTACCGTTACCTCGGCCGGCTTGCCGGCGATGGGCGCGAGCCGGTGATGCCCGTCCCGATGATGAACATCGTCAATGGCGGCGCGCATGCCAACAACAGCCTCGACATTCAGGAGTTCATGATCCTGCCGGTGGGCGCGCCGAGCTTCCGCGAGGCGCTGCGCTACGGAGCGGAAGTGTTCCATGCGCTGCGCCAGCTGCTCGCCGGACGCGGGCTGTCGACGGCCGTCGGCGATGAGGGGGGCTTCGCCCCGAGTCTCGAATCCAACGAGGCGGCGCTCGGTCTGATCCTGCAGGCGATCGAGCGCGCCGGGTTCCGTGTAGGCCACGACGTGTGCCTGGGGCTGGATGTCGCCAGCTCGGAGTTCTTCCGCAACGGCCGTTACGAGCTTGCCGGCGAGAAGCGCAGCTTCTCCGCCGCCGCGTTCACTGAGTATCTGGCCGATCTCGCCGGGCGCTACCCGATCATCAGCATCGAGGACGGCATGAGCGAGGGAGACTGGGACGGCTGGGCACAGCTCACGCGTGCCCTCGGAGGAAGCATCCAGCTGGTGGGCGATGACGTCTTTGTCACCAACACGAAAATCCTCGCGGAAGCGATCGCGCGGCACCTCGCCAACGCGATCCTCATCAAGCCGAACCAGATCGGCACGCTCACCGAGACGCTCGAGTGCATCGCCATGGCCGACAAGGCGCACTATGCGGCGGTGGTGTCGCACCGCTCCGGCGAGACCGAGGACAGCACCATCGCCGACATCGCGGTCGCCACGGCCGCCACCCAGATCAAGACCGGTTCCCTGTCGCGCTCGGATCGCGTTGCCAAGTACAACCAGCTGCTGCGCATCGAGGAGGAGCTCGGCACGGTCCGCTACGCGGGACGCGAGGCGTTTCCGGTCAAGATCTGACGCGCTCCGGGCTAGTTGACCTCAACCCGCCGCCGGCACGGGGGTGACGATCACGATCGGACCCGTCGGGCCGCCGGTCGGTGAGCCCCCGAGGGGCTCGACGCTGACCGCGACCTTGTCGGCGGCCAGCAGCGCCGTGCGCTGCGGCTCACTCAGCGTACGCTCGGCGCGACCCGTCCCGGGCAGCAGCCCGAGGGAGACCGGTGCTCCGCCACGCGGCAACGCCCACAGCTCGTAGGACTTGCCCGCGGCCGGCGGCACGGTACCGACGACCTCGATGGTGAGCGCGGTCAACGCCCGGCGCCGCTCGAGCCGCCAGACCGGGTGGGCGCTGTCCGTGCCGAGGATGGCGAGAGTCTGGAGCGGCGGTGGCGCCAGCTCGCGCACGATCAGGCCCACGATGAGCGCGACGGCGACCAGGCCCGCCGCGGCGGCGAGCGGCCAGCGGCGCCAGCGCGAGACGCGCGGGGGCGGTGCGCGCTCGCCAAAGAGCTGCCCGCTCACGTTGGCCCAAACTCGCGGGGAAGGCTGCACCGGGGCGAGCGTCCGGCTCAGCTGAGTCCAGTCGTCCTCCCAGCGATAGAGCGCGCGGCGGGCGAGGGCGCTCTGCGCGCACAGTCGCTCGAAACGCCGCCGGGCGGCGCCGCGCAGCGTACCGAGTGCGTACTCGGAGGCCAGTCGGTCCAGCAGCTCTGCTTGCTCGTAGTTCATGACTCGAGGCACCGTCGCAGCGCGAGCAGGCTTCGCCGGACCCAGCTCTTCACCGTACCGAGCGGCTCATTCACCGCGCGCGCAATCTCGCTGTGCGTGAGGCCATCCTGGTAGGCGAGCATCAGGCAGCGCCGTTGCGGAGCCGCGATCTGCTCCAGGCAGCGCAACAACAGGGCGCCGGTGCCGAGCAGCTCGCCGCCCTCGGCGGGGCTCTGCGACTGCAGCTGCGGCTCGAGCGTGCTCACATCGCTCAGGGCCAGCGCCGGCCGCGCGGCGCGCTGCAGGTCGATCGCCCGGTAACGCGCCATGGAGACCAGCCATGCGAGCGGACGGCCGCGGATGGGGTCGAACTGGTGCGCGCGCTGCCACACGCTGACGAACACGTCCTGCAGTGCATCCTCGGCGGCATCGCGTCGCTTGAGCATGCGCGTCAATACCGCAAGCAGTAGCGGCGCGACGCGCGCGTAGAGTGTCGCGAGCGCCGTGCGGTCGCGCGCGGCGCAGCGCGCGAGCAGCGCTTCCAGCTCCGCGCTGTCCGGCTCGTTCGCCGGGCGCTGAGTCGGCGGCCCTCCTTCTGCGCGGCTCATGAGCCGATCATATAGCTCATCCGAGACCCGCGCCCGTCATGCGGGTTACGAGCCAGTATCCGGCGAGCAGCACGATGGCGGTGGAGCCGACCGGCATGAAGGCCTGGCGGTAGATGAGCGTATGGCGCGCCAGGAACGCGATGGGCAGCACTGCGAGCACTATCAACAGCTGGCCGGTCTCAACGCCGGCGTTGAAGCCAAGCAGGGACAACGCGAGGTTGGCGCCGTGCAGCCCGAGATCCGCCAGCACCGAGGCGAAACCGAAGCCATGGACCAAACCGAAAGCGAAGGCCACCGCCCAGCGGCGGCGCACGATCACCGGCCGCAGGTTGTTGAGCGCTCCGAGCAGCACGGTGAGCGCAATGCCGCACTCCACCCAGCGCGCGGGCAAATGCACGAGGCCGAGCACCGCCAACGACAGCGTGAGTGAGTGAGCCAGGGTGAAAGCGGTGACCACCTGCAGCACCTCGAGGGTGGTATCACGCGGCGAATCGCGCGCCTCCCAGCCCGCGGCGCCATAACGCACCACCGCTGGAAACAACAGCGTGAGCAGGAAGAGGATATGGTCGTAACCCTTGAGGATGTGCCAGATACCCTCGCTCAGGAACGCCGAGAACTGCTGCCAGCGTCCGGGCGCAGCCACATTGAGGCTCGCGAGCGGCGCCTCCCGGCTCAGCACCGCCGCCTGTTCGCCGCCGCCGCCGATCACCTGCAGCAGCCCGCGATGCGTGGGGTCGACCTCGAACAGCAACTGGTAGTGCACGGCGAGCTCGACGGGGCGCAGCCCGCAGTCGGCGGCAAAGCTCAGCACCGCGTAGTGGCCATCGACGTGCTCATCGACCAGAAGCCCCGTGAGGCGTGGCACGCAGCGATGGCGGTCCCCGCGGCCGATCGCTTCCAGCGTGAGTCGCGTGAACGCGTAGTCGGCGATGCGCGTCCGCGCCGCCTTCAGCTCGCCCCAGGTGATCCCGCCGTCGTGATCGGCGTCCAGACCCAGCACGAAGTCCAGATCCCGCAGCGCGATGTCCCACTGTCCGTGCACGACCTCCCCGGATCCGGGGAGCATGAGGGTCAGGTAGCTGTCGCTCGGCTTGTGGGCCCATCCGGTCGCGGCCCAGCCCGCGAGCAACAGCGCCAACCACACGCGCCGCCAGTGCATCACGGCGATCCCTGCTGCGCACCGCACCCCTGCGCGCCGGGGAGCAGGCGATCCTCGTAGTGCGTTTGCGCGATCCATTGCGCGAGCTGCGCACAGTCGGCGGCGGAGTGCGCACTCGCCGCCGCGCGCGCGTAGATGCGCAGGTCCGCGGGCTCGCGTTGCACCGCCCAGTTGCGCCGGGCGTACTCCAGGGCGCCGGCGGCCTCGCCGCGCACTTCCAGCAGATACACGGCCTGCTCGCGCCGATGGGTGCTGTCGCCATCGCGCTCTGCCGCGCGCCACCGCTCTTCGTAAGCGCGCATCCAGCGTCCCGCCTGCGGACTTGCCAGCCGCTCGGCAGCAATGGTGAGTCGCAGCAGCAGCGGATCCTGAGACTCATTGCCGGCGAGCAGCGTCAGAACTTCCCCGGGGCGCCCGGTGCGCAGCAGCAGATCGGCGTAGGCTGCTTTCAAATACGGATCATCGCGCTCAGCCGCCAGCGCAGCGCGCAGTGTCGCTTCCGCCTCACCCTCATCGCCGAGCCGCTCGGCCATCTCGGCTACGACGGCGAGCCGCCAGGCGCGCAGCGCTCCCGGGAGGCGAGGATCGAGCGCTGCGGTCGGACTCAGCACCTGAAAGCTCGCGGCCAGCCGGCCGTTCCGACCCGCCACGCTGGCGAGGCAAGTCACGGCGGAGAACGCATCGGCACTGCGCACCAGGCGGGCACAGGCGCGCCGCGCCGCGGCGTAGTCTCCGCGCAGCTCGAGAAGGCTCGCGCGCGTGAGCCAGGCCTGCGCGTCGAGGGGCTCGAGGGCGAGCGCGCGGTCGAGAATCGCCAGCGCCGCATCGAACTCGTGCAGATACTGCAGGGTGATCGCCTGCAGCACGAGCGCCCGCTCCGGCGGCTGCGGCCGCCCGATCCATGGCAACAGGGTTGCCTGTGCATAGGCGATGAAGCGCGGGTCGCTGTTGCGCCGGCCGAGGTCGATGTAGCCGGTTGCCAGCGTCAGGGCGGCCGCGAGGTCCGAAGGCGCTGTCGCAACCGCCGCCCGCAACGGTGCGAGGCGCTCGAGCTCCGTTCGGGCGGGCACGCGCTCGAGGACGGTGTTGTCATCCGCGGGAAGGTAGGGCGCGGCGACCGCGTTCGCCGCGCACACTGCGAGTACCAGGGCGGCGGCCATGCGCAGGATCCCTGCGCACGGCCGCCGCGGTTCGAGCTGCAGGCGTGGACTCACGGCAGCAGCGCGGCGCCGTTGGGTGAGCCCGGGAACGGATCGAGCAGGTACGGGAATCCATCCAGATAGAAATCGTCAGGACTCTCGGCACCGCTCGCGTGGGCGTGGGCGGCATCAGGACCTGCGGCGCGCGCCCCGTCGGTGTACGGTTTGCCGCCGTTCGGGTCGTGGATCTGGTTGCCGCAGTTGCCCACCGCTCCGCACAGGGCACCCATGGCGGCGCGCAGCGTGATGTCCACCACGTCGTCGAATGGCCGCCGCCCGTTCGGGAAGCCGGCGAGATCCGCCGGGACGCCGAGCACGCCCAGGTCGTTCTGCGCCGCAGGCGGTGTCGGTGCGATCGAGGTGTTGAGTCGGAGCATTTCCGCCGGTGTTACGCCGAGCGGCTGATTGAGGCCCTTGACGCCCGTCAGAAACACGCTCACCAGATCGGCGCGCGGCGTCTGTGGCGGCAAGGCGGCATTGCCGAACAGCACATTCAGCAGCACCGGCAGGCTCGGGTTGGTCACGTAGGTGAGGAACTGCGCATCGTGCTGCGGCTCGCTGCCGTTGAACCGGTCCTTGTCGGGCAGTCCGATGACCACCTCATTGACCAGCGGCATGCCGAGCCGCGACACCTGCTTCCAGCCCCCGTGGCCCCCGCTGTCATCCGCGTCGCCGCCGTCGGGCTCGCCGTGCGCGGCTTCCTCAGCGGGCACGCTCGCGGTGGTCCAGGCCCCGATCACCGGGTCCTTGTGCACGAGACAGCTGATCGGCACCTCGAGCGCGATCGAGGTCACGTTCTTGTCGGCGATGGTGTTGGGAGCCGCGTTGCGTGCGCCGACGGGGTTGAGGTTCACCAGATCGAAGATCTCGCCCAGGTTCACCACGAAGCCGTCCTTGCGCTGGCCGACGAACACACGCCCATGCGTGGCGCAACCCGGAATCGCGACGTTGTAGATGAAGTTCGCCGCGTAAGCCGGGTAGTTGTCGATCGATTTGTTGCCGATGTTGTCGACCGGCTTGAAGAAAGTGTGTCCGCCGAGCGTGGCGTTGGTGACCGCCTGGCGCTCACCTTCGCGCGGATCGCCACGCACCAGCTCGATGGTGTAGCTCTGGATGACATTGAGATTGGCGCCGGCGGGATTCACCGGACCGATGTTGGTGAGCGGCACGGCGACGTTCTTGCCCCCGGCGTCGACAGTGAGGCCCTTGAGGGTATTGGTGAAGCGGAACTGAAAGGTGAGATCGGGCCGGGCATCCCCGTCGTTGTCGATGCGGATCTCGTAGAGCGCCTTCGGGTCGAGAGTGAAGTAGTTGGGTCCGCCGTAGGCATCCTGCAGCGGGTTGTAGTTGGCGATAAAGGTGACGAATTGCTCCCGTCCGGGCTCATAGCTGCGGAACATGTAGAAGTCGGTGCCGTCGACTCGCGGCTGCCCCGCGATGAACGGCGCCTCGCGGTGGCTGGAGGCGAGCGTGGCGAGCGGCACCAGTGCCGCGGTGCACGCCAATAAGGAAAGTATCGGGCGATTCATGGTGGTCATCCCCTTGAGGTTGTGTGATGCGCATGGATTGAGAACTGCACATCGCCTCTACGGGGCAGCGCGCGGATTGGATGCAGGTGCGCATCCCGGGATGGGCGCGGGAACGCCCGGCGGTGGCGCTGCGCTGCTGCATCCGCCCCGGCGCGCCGGCCGTAGCAGTGGCCATGAGAGGCACTGCGGCAATGCTCGCGGCGGGGATCGGCATTGCCGGGGTTCTGGCGGCCAACCCGGCGCCGGCCGCGGAGGCCGCGCACCTTGAAGAAGTCATCGTCACCGCGACGCGGCAGGGCGCCGCGGGCGCCTCTGCGGCGAGTGAGGGAACGGCCACCGAGGAGGATCTGACCAACCGCCCGCTGCTGCGCCCGGCGGAGGTGCTCGAGGCGGTGCCGGGACTGGTCGTGACCCAGCACAGCGGCGACGGCAAGGCCAACCAGTACTTCCTGCGCGGCTTCAACCTCGACCATGGCACGGATTTCGCGACCTTCGTCGATGGTGTGCCGGTCAACATGCCGACGCATGCGCACGGGCAGGGTTACAGTGATCTCAACTTTCTCATTCCCGAGCTCATCGAGCGCATCGACTATCGCAAGGGTGTTTACTACGTCGAGTACGGCGATTTCTCCGCGGCCGGCGCGGCCGAGATCCACTATCGCAGCCGCCTCGATGCGCCCTTCGTGAGCGCCGCTGCCGGAGGGGAAGGCTTTCGGCGCCTGGTTGCCGCCACCTCTGCGCCGCTCGGCGCTGGTGAGCTGCTGCTCGGTGGGGAGTACGGCGCAACCGACGGTCCGTGGGTTCTTCCCGAGGGCTATCGGCATGCCAGCGGCCTCATCAAGGCGAGCGCAGGGGATGAGAAGCTCGGCTACTCACTCGCTCTGACGGGCTACACCGCTCACTGGCAGGCGACCGACCAGATTCCCGAGCGGGCGGTGAGCTCCGGGCTGATCTCCCGGTTCGGCAACATCGATCCGACCGATGGCGGGCGCACTCAGCGCTGGAGTATCTCAGGCGAAGCCTGGGGAGGGCTCGGTGAGGGCGCGTGGCGCGCGCACGGCTACCTCGTCGACTATCACCTCGATCTGTTCTCGAATTTCAACTACTTCACCGATCCCGTGCATGGTGACCAGTTCGAGCAGTACGACAGCCGGCGCGTGTACGGGGCAGAGGTCGACTACTCGGTGCCGATCGCGCCGTTCGCGCAAGAGGGGACGTTGCGCACCGGCGTGCAGCTGCGCGAGGATCAGATCGATCCGGTCGCTCTTTATGACACCACCGAACGAATCCGCTGGAAGACGGTGAGCGTCACGCAAGCGCGCGTCCGCAGCGCGGCCGTGTACGCCGCCTGGGAGCTGCGCCCGGCGAGCTGGTGGCTTGTCACGCTCGGGGCGCGTCTCGACAGCGACCACTTCGATATCCACGCCAACCTGCCGGCCAACTCGGGCACCGCGAGCGCGTCGCTGGTGAGTCCCAAGCTGACGCTGGCCTTCGGCCCCTGGAGCCGCACCGAGTACTTCCTCGATTTCGGCCAGGGATTCCACAGCAACGACGCGCGCGGCACGACGATCAGCGTCGACCCCAACGATGGTGTGACGCCGGCGAGCAAGGTCACGCCGCTGGCACGCGCCACCGGGGCGGAAGCGGGCTTGAGAAGCACCGCCATACCGGAGCTCGAGCTCGCCGCGGCGCTGTGGATGCTGCACCTCGATTCGGAGCTCGTGCTCGATAATGACGCGAGCGCGGTCGTGCCGAGCGGCGCGACGCGCCGCTACGGTCTCGAGCTGAGTGCGGCGTGGCATCCGCAGTCCTGGCTGCGCCTCGACCTCGATATGGCCTGGACCCGGGCGCGATTTAGCGAGCTCTCCCCAGCGGGACAGTACCTGCCCAACGCGCCGGAGAAGCTCGCTGCGCTCGCCATCGAGATCAATCGCCAGAGCGGGTGGTTCGGCGGCGCGCACCTGCGCTATTTCGGCAGCACTCCGCTGACCCAGGACGATACGGTGCGGTCGCATCCTTCATTGCAGGTCAATGCCGAAGCGGGCTATCACTTCACCCCTGCACTCAGCGCCAGCGTGAGTGTCTTCAACCTGCTCGACCGGCGCGATGACGACATCGAGTACTACTACGCTTCGAGGCTGCGCGGCGAGGCCGCGCCGGTGAACGATGTGCACTTTCACCCGATGGAGCCGCGCAGCGCGCGCGTGAGCCTCAGCTATCGGTTCTGAGGCGCGCGCAAACACGGAGGGTCTGATACGCTCTCGTCCCTATGAAGTGGCTCGCCGCGGCGCTCGCCATCGCCGTCATCCTGCTGCAGTACCGGGTGTGGTTATCCGAGGACGGCGTGCGCGGGGTCGGTCGTCTGCGCCAGGCGGTCGCCGTGCAGCGCGCCGAGAACGAGCAGCTCGCCGAGCGCAACCGGCAACTCGCGGCCGAGGTGCGGGATCTCAAGACCGGCCTCGACGCACTCGAGGAGCGTGCCCGGAGTGATCTGGGAATGATTGCCCGCAACGAGACCTTCTATCAGGTGGTGCCGTCACCGGCGCCACAGACGACGCACGCGCCCACGCGAACCGCCGCGGCGCGCTGACACCGGACTCCCGCCATGCGCTACTGGCTCGTCATGCCGGCCGCCGGCTCCGGCACGCGCTTCGGTGCCGCATCGCCCAAGCAGTACGCGCAGCTCCTCGGGCGCACCGTCATCGAATGGGCGCTCGCGCCGTTTCTCGGCGACGCGCGCTGTGCCGGGATCGTAGTGGCGATTGCGCCGGAGGATGGCGAGTGGGCCCGAATCGCAGCGCGGCTGGCGGGAGCGCCGCTCAGCGCGGTCGCGGGAGGTGCGCAACGGAGTGTCTCGGTGCGTCACGCGCTGGCTGCACTCGTCGCGCGCGCCGCGCCGGCTGACTGGGTGCTGGTGCACGATGCGGCGCGCCCCTGTCTTCGGGGCGAGGAGCTCGAGCGGTTGCTCACGCAGCTCGCTGCGCACCCGCTCGGCGGTCTGCTCGCCCTGCCGGCCGCGGACACGCTCAAGCGGGCGATGGACGCCGAGCCGAGCGCCCGGGTCGCCGAGACGGTCGACCGCGCGGCGCTGTGGCGCGCGCTGACGCCGCAGATGTTCCGCTATGGCCGCCTGTGCGCGGCGCTCGATGCCGCGCACGCCGCGCAGCGTTTTCCGACCGACGAGGCCCAGGCGCTCGAGTGGCAGGGCGAGCAGCCGCTGCTCGTCGGCGGCTCTGCGACCAACCTGAAGATCACCACTGGCGCGGACCTGAAGCTTGCGGCGGCGATACTGCAGGCACGGCACGAGGAAACAGCAGAGGGCGCTCGCATGAGAATCGGCTCGGGTTTCGACGTACACGCTTTCGGCGCCGGGGACTTCATCATGCTCGGGGGCGTGCGCGTCGCACACACGCGCGGGGTGGTGGCGCACTCCGACGGCGATGTGGTGCTGCACGCGCTGTGCGATGCGCTGCTCGGCGCAGCCGGCCTCGGTGATATCGGCCAGCATTTCAAGGATACCGACCCGCAATGGCGCGGAGCCGACAGCCGGCGCTTCGTCGCCGCGGTGCTGGCGCAGCTGCGCGAGCGCGGACTCGAGGTCGCAAACGCCGATCTCACGATCCTCGCGCAGTCTCCCAAAGTGGCGCCGCATCGCGAAGCGATCCGCAAGGCCGTGGCGGAGCTGCTCGGTATCGGCAGCGAGCGCGTCAACATCAAGGCGACGACCACCGAAGGGCTGGGCTTCCTCGGGCGTGCCGAGGGCATCGCCGCGCAGGCGGTCGTGCTGCTCGCCACGAGCGCGCCGTGCCCTCCCCGGAGTTGAGCGCACGCGAGGCTGCGCTCGCGCCGCCGAGCGCCTACGGCGCGCCGCCCGCAAGCGGTCTGTTGCGGGTCGAGCCCGAGGATTTCGTGGTGGAGG
>Ga0318560_10000397_pt1 | contig 12361 bp, 13 predicted proteins | sample GRESIP065b5f22_FD_202537 | JGI IMG/M metagenome (GOLD analysis project Ga0318560, IMG submission 202537) | Tropical soil microbial communities from Luquillo Experimental Forest, Puerto Rico - GRE.SIPMG.065b5f22 | ecosystem: Environmental > Terrestrial > Soil > Tropical forest > Bulk soil... | reverse complement strand
GGCGGGCGCCTTCGACGATGTCCGCCGGGGCCTTGTCGCCGCCCATGGCGTCCACGGCCACGGGCAGGTGCGCCAGCTCCTCCGGCGTGGGGCGCGGGCCCCGCCGGCTCAAGTCAGTCGACCTCGACCGCTTGGCGCCCCTTGTACCAGCCACAGCTGGGGCAGACCACGTGCGGCGTCTTCGCCGCCTGGCAGTGCGGGCACACGCTGCGGGCCGGCCGGCTCAGGCGCCACGCCGCGGCCTGATGACTGCGGCCCTTGGCCTTCGACTTCTTCTTCTTGGGGACGGCCATCAGGGATCTCCAACGATCGGTTCGGGCGCTTCACGCAGCCCTGGCGGGGCGCTCCACGGGCCTCGCGGACGACGGCGACCTACGGGACCCGTTATCGGAGCACGTCGAGGTTAGCCCACCGGGGATCACGAGGGGCAACGCATCCGCAGGGCCCCTCGTTCCGGTTGGCGCCACACTGCGGGCACAGCCCGGCGCAGTCCTCTCGGCACAGGGGCGCGGCCGGCAGCTCGAGCACGACGCTGTCTCGAACGAGCGGCGCCAGGTCGATGACGTCGTCGTCGATCGGATAGATCTCCTCGTCCGCCGTGGCGGCGATCGGCCGGTCGGCGAAGCGCTCGTGCACCGCGATGCGCAGCTCGCCCGAGACCGGCTCGGCGCAGCGGCGGCACGTTCCTTCCCAGGGCGCCGTCACGGTGCCGGCGACGTCGATGCCGCCCTCGAAGGGGGTCAGGGTCACGTCGGCCTCGACCTCGGCGCCCGTCGGCACCACGCTGCGGCCCGGGTCGATGCCGGTCTCCTCCATCGGGCCTGCCAGTGCGACCTCGCCTCGGCGCACCACGTGGCCAGGCTGCCGGGAGCGTCGCAGCCGCGCGACGTGGACGGTGAAGGGATCCGCAACCACTACGCCTGGTCCTGGTCGAAGAAGCCGTCCTCCTCCGCCGCGGCGCCCGCCTCCTCGGCTGCCGGCGCCACGAGCGGCGCGGCGAGCTTGGCCCGCCCTGCCTGCACGGTCCGTGTGAGGCGGTCGAGCACGATCTCCATGCCTGCCAGCTTGGTGTCGACGAAGTCCTCCGCCTGGTGGCGCAGCGTGCGCGCCTCCTCGTTGGCGTCGTCGAGGATGCGCTGGGCCACCGCGTTGGCCTGCCGCACGATCTCGGTCCGCTGGACCATCCGCTCGGCCTGCGCGCGCACCTCGTTCATCAGCGCCTCCGCATCGCGGGAACGCTCGGCCATGAACTCCTCCCGCTCACGCAACAGCCAACGGGCCTGTCGCAGCTCCTCCGGCAGGCTGTCGAGCGCCGACTGCACCAGCCCCATGACCTCTTCGCGCGACACCATGACCGAGGACGACAGTGGCATCGACTTGGCGGTGGTGATGACATCCATCAGGTGGTGCAGGATCGAGTCGAGGCCGCCTTCATCCGCCGGCGGCACCTCCTCGACGTCGTCGAGGAAGGGATCGCTCACCTGCGGCCACCCCCCTTCTTCTTGCGCTCCTCGTCGTACTTGGCCTGCAGCGCCTCGGCCACGGGCTTGGGCACGAACGCGGAGACGTCTCCGCCGAATCGCCACACCTCGCGGACGAGCTTGGACGCAACGAAGGACCACTCGGGGCTGGTCGGGATGAAGATCGTCTCCACGCCGGAGAGGTGGTTGTTCATCTGGGCCATCTGCATCTCGGCCTCGAAGTCCGATACGGCCCGCAGCCCGCGCACGATGGCGGAGGCGCCGACGTCGCGGGCGACGTACACCAACAGCGTCGACACCGACACGATGCGCACCGACGGGAGATGCGCCACGACCTCTTCCAGCATGGCCTGGCGTTCCTCGAGGTCGAAGAGAGGCGAGCCCTTCTGCGGGTTGCGCAGCGCCGCCACGACCACCTCGTCGAAGAGCCGGCTGGCCCGCTCGACGATCTCGAGATGCCCGTTGTGGAATGGGTCGAACGAGCCCGGGAAGAGGCCGACCTTCACGAGCGGTCACCGCTGCGCTGAGCCACGGTGACGAGCGTACCGCCGTACCGGCGTTCTCTCGCGACCATCCAACCGTGGGGTAGGGCCACCGACTGGCCCGATTCCAACACGGCCACCTCCGCCTGCAATGTGTCCAAGAGCGCCCGCCAGTCGGTGAAATCGTATGGGGGGTCGCACAGCGCAAGGTCGAAACGCGAGGCCGTGCCGGTCCGCAACCAAGCAGGCAGCGATGCCCGCACGAGGGTGGCGGAGGCGTCCTCCAAGCCGACCGCATGGAGGTTCTGGCGCACGGCGGCCAGCGCATCGGGGTTGTGGTCGACGAACGTGACCGAGGCGGCACCCCGGGAGAGCGCCTCGACTCCCAATGCACCGCTGCCGCAGAAGAGGTCGACGACCTCGAGCCCGTCCACGCCACCCAGCGATCCGAGGATGTCGAAGATCGACTCGCGCACCCGGTCCGAGGTCGGCCGCACCGACTTGGGCAGCCGGGCCGCCAGGCGCCGGCCACGGCTCCGGCCTCCGATGACGCGCACGGGGCCAACCATAGGGGCGGCTTCCCGGGTCACCCGCTCCCGCTGGCGGGTTGGAGTTCACAGCCACAGACCTTGCTTGTCGACCAGCTCGAGGGCGCGAGCGTCCAGCTCTTCATCGATCAGCCTTGCGACGAAGACCTCGTCGTCGGGTCGCACATCGCGAATGCCCTGGGCCGCCTCCGCAGCCGCCTTGAGCCGCGCTTGTTGCCGCACCATGTCCTCGAGCGGTTCATCGGGGACGAACACGTAGAGCAGCCGACAATTGAGCGCCGAGGCGACGGCTCTCAGCGTGGACAGGCGAACCGAGCCCTCCATTTCGGCGCGCTCGAGCTGGCTCGCCCTCTGCTGACTGATTGCCATGCGTCGTCCCAGTTCTCCGGTGGACATGCCGATGGCACGGCGGATCGTCGTGATCCAGCCCAGAGGTGGACAGGCACCGATGACTTCTTCCAGACCGCCCAGACGGATGTCGAGTTGCCGGCGGACGATTGCGCGATGGATCTTCATCGGTGGAGAAGCGGTCGCCTGTATATGGCAACTTCCTTGTCGATTCGGAAATTCCTACAAGGGAGGCGGCCGAGCTCAAGGCAGGGATCAACAAGGAGAACGTTGTCAGTTTTCGGAAACCGACAAGGCAGTGCCCCTATACAGACACAGCACCCACCGACGCCCGGGCGCCGAACCGCCCAGACATCGACCACCGAACCGCAGGCACCCTCACCGGACCGGCGGGATCAGCTCTTGAAGAGGTACTCCCCCTCGTCGGCGCTCAGCAGCAGCCGGACCTCCTCTTCCAATTCGGGGTGCGACTCAAGCTGGGGATCGGCGGTGACGATCTCTTCGGCCACCCGGCGTGCCTCGTCGAGCAGCTCGAGGTCGCCGACGTCGGTGAGCGAGGCCAGACGAAGATCGCTCTGTCCCTTTTGCCGCGCGCCGAGCAGGGTGCCCTCACCGCGCAAGCGCAGGTCTGCCTCCGCCAGCGCGAAACCGTCGGTCGACGCCGCCACGGCGGCCAGCCGCTCGTTTCCCTCTTCGCCTCCGAGCAGGTAGCACCAACTCGCCGCGGTCCCCCGACCAACCCGACCGCGCAGCTGGTGCAGTTGGGCGATGCCAAAGCGGTCGGCGCTCTCGACCACCATGACGGTCGCCTCCGGCACGTCGACGCCCACCTCGATCACGGTGGTCGCCACGAGCACCTCGACCGCGCCGGTGCGGAAGCGTTCCATCACTTCCTCACGGGCGCTGGCCGCCATCTGTCCGTGCATGAGCCCGACGCGCAGCCCGGCCAGTTCGCCGGCGGCCAGCCGTTCGTACTCCTCCGTGGCCGACTTGGCCTCGACTCGCAGCGAGTCGCCGACGAGGGGGCACACCACGAAGGCCCGGTGACCCTTCGCGACCTCGTCACGCACACGGGCCCATGCTGGTTCCTCGCGGGCGTGGCCCTGGCCGGGCAACCACTGGGTCGTCACCGGGATGCGCCCAGGCGGCAGCTCGTCGAGCGTAGTGAGGTCGAGGTCGCCGAAGATCACCATGGCGGCCGTGCGTGGGATGGGGGTCGCCGTCATCACCAGCAGGTCGGGATCCCCGTCGGTGCCCTTGTCCCGCAGTCCGGCGCGTTGCTCCACGCCGAAGCGGTGTTGCTCGTCGATGACCACGCAGCCCAGCGACCGGAACGCGACCTCGTCGGTCAACAGCGCGTGCGTGCCGACGACGAGGCCGACGGTGCCTGCGGCCAGCCCGCCCAGCACGGCCTGGCGCGCCTTGCCCTTGACCCGGCTGGTCAGCAGTTCCACCCGGACGTCGCCTCCGGCCATCCCGCCCGGGCCCTCCAGGTCGCCAAGCAGCGCGCGCACCGCCGCGAGGTGCTGCTCGGCGAGCACCTCGGTCGGCACCATCAGCGCGCCCTGGCGGCCGCTCTGGACCGCGGCCAACAACGCCGCCACTGCGACCACCGTCTTCCCCGAGCCGACGTCCCCTTGCAAGAGCCGGTGCATCGGGAAGGGGCCGGCCATGTCCGCCACGATCACCGCCAGCGCTCGCCGCTGGGCGGTCGTGAGCTCGTAGGGCAGCCCGGAAAGGAACCGCGCCACCACGGTGTCCCCGACGCCGCCGGTCACCTCGAGGGGCGACACGTCGTGGCGCAGTGCGCGCGCGTTCACCTCGAAAGCCCGACGCCGCAGCACCAGCGCGAGCTGCAAGCGGAAGAGCTCGTCGAAGACGAGACGGCGCCGGGCCGCGTCCTTGGCCTCGAACGACTCGGGAGCGTGAATCGTGTGGAAGGCGTCCGTGCGCCCCCACAACGCGAGCGCACTGCGCCACTCGGGTGGCAACGGCTCGGCCAGCTCGCCGGCCCGGCGCAGCGCTTCTTCGACGAAGGACCCGATCTCCCAACTGGTCAGCCCGACCTTGGCCGATGCGGGGTACACCGGGAGGATGCGCAAGGTTCGCCGCCCGGTTGAGGCCGCGCCCGCCACGACGTCGACGACCGGGTTCGCCATCTGGCGGCTGCCTCGGTACTCGGTGACCTTTCCGAAGAAGATCGCCTCGGTCCCGGCCTCGAGCTGCTTCGCCCGCCACGGCTGGTTGAAAAAGACGATCTTGAGGCGCCCGGACTCGTCGCGCACGACTACGTCGACCACCGCGCGGCCCGTCCGGGCGCGGCGGGCGTGCGCCGACTGCACGGTCGCGAGCACGGCGGCCTCGTCCCCGACCACGAGATCCGACACGTCGGCCTGCCGAGTGCGGTCGATGTAGCGCCGCGGATAGGTCGTCAGCAGATCGAGCACCGACTCGATGCCCAACTCCGAGAGCATCCCGACCCGGCGCTCCGACACGCCGTCCAGACGGGACACCTCGATCGCGCTCAGGGCGCGCAGGGAGCGGCCGCTACTCAATCCCCAACAGGTAGGGGTAGAGCGGCTGGCCCCCCTGGTGCACCTCCATCGCCACCTCGGGGTACTCCTCCGAGAGCCACTCCTCGATCCGGCGAGTGTCGGCCACCCGCGCCCCCTCCCCTTCGATCAGTGTGACCAGCTCGTGGGAGTCGTCGAGCAAGCGGCTGAGGAGCAAGCGGGTGCACACGACGACGTTGTCGGCGATGGCGACCACACCGTCGCGTGAGATCCCGATCCAGTCGCCCTCGTGCACCTCTCCCACGTCGGTCACCGAGTCGCGCACCGCTCGGGTCACCTCGGCCGGCACCACCCGCGCCGCCGAATCGGTCATGGACGAGACGTTGACGTCGGCGCCCGCACCGGGGTCGTAGGCCAAGAGGGCGGCAAACCCCTCCACGATCGAACCTGACGCCACGACACGCACGGTCTTCTCGCTCAGCGCGTCGACCTGCTCGGCCACGGGTCGGATGTTCTTGTTGTTCGGCAGGATCACCACCTCGCGTGACGGGACCGCCTCGACCGCCTTCACCAGGTCGGCAGTGGCGGGGTTCATCGTCTGACCGCCAACGACGAGGTGGTGCACCCCGAGCGACCGGAAGATGCGCCCGATGCCGTCGCCCGAGACGACCGCGACGACGCCGGTCGTCGGCAGCGGCCCTGTGCCCTCAACGCTCGGGCCCGCACCCGGGGCGCCGACGCTCTCGCGCACCCAGCGCTCCTCCTCCACCTGCTCGTCGAGATCCGTCACGCGGATGCGTTGCGGGCGCCCTGCGTCCATCCCCGCCTCAATGGCCGCCCCAATGTCGTCGGTGTGGATGTGGCAGTTCCACAATCCGTCGCCGCCGACCACCACGATCGAGTCGCCCACGCCGGCCCACACTTCCTTGAAGGCCTCGATGGACTCGTCGGGCGCGGCTAACAGGTACATGACCTCGTAGCGCAGCTCCGAGACATGGGCACCCTCGCCGTGGCCATTGCCGTGGCGGTCGCCGTTGCGCCCGGCGACGCCGGCACCACCTCCACTCGCGTCCCAGCTCCCGTTCAGTGCAGACAGGTCCGGTGCCTCCACCCCCGAGGGCTCCGGCAGAGGGCGTCCGTCGAGGACAAGGAGGAAGGCATCGAGCAGGAGCAGGTAGCCCGAGCCCCCGGCGTCGACCACGCCGGCCCGGGCCAGGACAGGCAGCATCTCGGGTGTCCGGGCCAGAGCGTCGGCCGCCACGCCCCGGGCACGCTCGACGACGCCGACCAGGCTCACCCCTGATCCGTCCGCCGCACCCTCCGCCGCGGCCGAGGCCACGGTCAGGATCGTTCCCTCGACCGGGCGCACCACGGCTCGGCGGGCCAGTTCGGATGCATGCGCCATGGCGTCGGCCAGCAGCTCGGGCCCGACCCCGTCGTCACCGGCGCCGCCGAGCCGCTCACCCATGCCGCGTAGCAGCTGGGAGAGGATGACCCCCGAGTTGCCACGGGCCCCCATGAGCGAGCCGTGCCCGATGGCCTTGCACACGTCGGCCAGCCCGGCGCCGACCTTCACGCCGTCGAGCTCGCTGACCACGGCCTCCAGGGTCAGCGCCATGTTGGTCCCGGTGTCGCCGTCAGGCACCGGATAGACGTTCAGGCGGTTGATGTCGGTCTGATGCATCCGGAGTGCGTCGCGGTACCCCCCCATCACGGCGCGCAGCTCCTCGGCGCCGAGGGTCGCCGGGGAGGTCATGGCTTGGGATGCTAACCTTTGGCCTCGTTCGTGAAGGCCTGCCTGGTCCGTTGACCGCGGCCTCCCAAGGAAGGTTCACCCCATGGCATCAGTGTGCGACATCTGCGGCAAGAAGCCGTCGTTCGGCATGAACGTCAGTCACTCGCACCGGCGAACCAAGCGGCGGTGGAACCCGAACGTGCAGCGGGTCCGCGCGCTCGTCGACGGCGCCCCCAAACGTCTTCACGTCTGCACCTCGTGCCTGCGGGCCGGCAAGGTGACCAAGCCGCTGCGACGCTCGCACGACGCGAGCACCGCCGCCAGCTGAATCGTCCCCGGCGTCGGACCTGACCGGACACCAGACCGGAGGTCGGCAGCGGCTCACCACGGGGCGCCGGACATCGGAAGGCCGATCCCTCGGGACCCGACTAGCCGATGACGTGCTGCCAGCCGGAACGCTCCAGCGGCTGTCCGCCGAGCACGCGCAGCTCCGGGTCCGCCACCACCGAGCCGACCCGCAGCGGGACGCGCAGCCCCTCGTCGCCGAAGGCGTCGCACAGCCGGTCGACCTCGGCTGCGGCTACGGCCACGACCAACTCGAAGTCCTCCCCGCCACCGAGGGCCTCGTCCAACGTTGCCCCCGCGGCGACGGGCACCTCGTCGAGGACGAAACCGAGGCCCGACGCATCGGCAAGGCGGTGCAGGTCCAGCGCCAGCCCGTCGGACACGTCGATCATGGCGGTCGCACCCCGTCGTCGGGCTAGCAGGCCTTCGGCCAGACGGGCCACCGGACGCCGGTAGGAAGCAACGGCCGCGCCGTCCACGACTGCATCGAGGGCGCCACCCCGTGACCCGGGCCCGGACCACAACGCCGCCCCGGACCTCAACCCCGACCGCAGCACCCGCAGCCCGGCCGCCGATCCACCGCACGGGCCGGTGACCAGGAGCGCGTCGCCAGGCTGGGCCCCAGCGCGCACGACGGGCGGTTGCTCGCCGTCGTAGGTGACCCCGAGCACCGTCACCGCCACGACCAGCTCGGACGAGGCGGACACGTCGCCGCCGGCCACGGGGCACCCGGCCGACCCGGCGGCCTCGGCCACCCCGGCCGTCACGCCCAGCGCCAGCGAACCGTCCCCGGACCCCCCGGGGATGCAGAGGGCCACCAGCGCGCCCAGCGGCGACGCGCCCATGGCCGCCAGGTCGGAGAGCGCACCCATCAGCGCCTTCCACCCCACGTCAGCAGGGCTGCACAGGTCGAGGTCGACGTGGACGCCCCCAACGACGCTGTCCACCGACACCACCAACGAGCTGAACGGAGGGACCGATAACACCGCCGCGTCGTCCTCCAACCCTGACACCCCGATTCGGCTTCCCAGCACGCTGCGGATACGCTGGAGAGCCTCGTCCTCAGCGAGAGGTGTGATGTGTCGAGGGTTGGGGGATCCCACGACACATGCCTAGCATTGGACCCCGCCGATACCGGCCGGACGAAGGAGCTGATCCCCCCGATATGGCGCCGACCAAGAACGCGAAACTCCTGGCCTGGGTCGAAGAAATCGCCGCGCTGACCACGCCCGAGCGCATCTACTGGTGCGACGGTTCGGCCGACGAGTACGACCGGCTGTGCCAAGAGCTCGTCGACACTGGCACGTTCACCCGGCTGAGCGACGCCAAGCGGCCCAACAGCTACTGGGCCCACTCCGACCCGGCCGATGTGGCCCGGGTGGAAGACCGCACGTTCATCTGCTCCGAGCACGAAATCGACGCCGGTCCGACGAACAACTGGTGTGACCCCGCGGAGATGCGGCAAACCCTCAATGGTCTCTTTCAGGGAGCCATGAAGGGCCGCACGCTCTACGTGGTCCCGTTCTCCATGGGCCCACTCGGCTCAGACATCGCCCACATCGGGGTGCAACTGACCGATTCGGCTTACGTCGCGGTGTCCATGCGAATCATGACCCGCATGGGCACCGGGGCCCTGGAGGTCCTCGGGGACGACGGGGAGTTCGTCCCTTGTCTGCACTCGGTGGGTGCACCGCTCGAAGCCGGACAGGTGGACGTCGCCTGGCCCTGCAATGCGGAGAACAAGTACATCGTCCACTTCCCAGAGACGCGCGAAATCATGTCCTTCGGTTCGGGCTACGGCGGCAACGCCCTGCTCGGCAAGAAGTGCTTCGCGCTGCGGATCGCCTCGGTCATGGCTCGGGACGACGGCTGGCTGGCCGAACACATGCTCATCCTCAAGCTGACTTCGCCCGAGGGCGACACCCGCTACATCGCCGGCGCCTTCCCGTCGTCGTGTGGCAAGACCAACCTGGCCATGTTGATCCCCACCATCGAGGGCTGGAAGGTCGAGACGGTCGGCGATGACATCTGTTGGATGAAATTCGCCCCCGACGGCCGCCTCCATGCCATCAACCCCGAGGCCGGCTTCTTCGGCGTGGCGCCCGGGACCAACACGATCACCAATCCCAACGCCATCCTCACGCTCGATGGCAACTGCATCTTCACCAACACCGCGCTGACCGACGATGGCGACGTGTGGTGGGAAGGAATGACCGAGGAGCCGCCTGCCCGCCTGACCGACTGGAAGGGGCAGGACTGGACGCCCGACAAGGGCACCACGGCCGCGCACCCCAACGCCCGCTTCACTGCGCCGGCCAAGCAGGACCCGGCCATCGCACCGGAGTGGGAGGACGCGACCGGTGTCCCGATCAGCGCCATCCTCTTCGGTGGCCGCCGCGCGTCCGTGGTACCGCTCGTGTTCCAGTCACACAACTGGGAGCACGGGGTGTTCCTCGGCTCGATCATGGCGTCGGAGACCACGGCCGCCGCGGCGGGTGCCGTCGGCAACCTGCGCCGCGACCCCTTCGCCATGTTGCCGTTCTGCGGGTACAACATGGCCGACTACTTCGCCCACTGGCTGCGCACGGGCGCGGGAGCACCCGACCGCGACGCGCTGCCGAAGATCTTCTACGTCAATTGGTTCCGCAAGGACGCCAACGGCAAGTACCTCTGGCCCGGCTATGGCGAGAACTCGCGGGTGCTCGAGTGGATCTTCAACCGGGTGGCGGACAAAGCGCCCGCGACCGAGACGCCGATCGGCTCGGTGCCGACGGTCGACGCCATCGACGTCAGCGGTCTCGACGTGTCCACCGGGGACATGGAGGAGCTGCTGCGGGTCGACGTCGAGGGGTGGCGCGCCGAGGTGCCGCTGATCCGCCAGTACTACGAGCAGTTCGGCGATCGCCTGCCCAAGGCCCTCGCCGACCAGGTAGAGACGCTGGAGGAGCGGCTGGGCTGACCGCGACCGGCTGAGCGCATTCGTTCAGCCGCCGGCCTCCCCCATCTCCCCCAGCTCGCGGTAGTCGCGCCGCACCATGCGCGGTGCGTGTGCGGCACGGCGTCCAGAGACGTAGGACAGCCCGCCCAGCGCGGCCAGCACCGCCATGGTGGCATCGCCCTGCGGGAGCGTGAAGGCGATGATCACCGGGATCATCGAACCGATCACCCAAACCAGCTGCTGGCGCATCCCGAAACGAGCGAACGCGCGCCCCTGCGCCGACAAGGGAATGAAGCGCTGGGTCATGGCGTCGAAGGACGGCTGGGCGACCGCGCCGCACATGCCCACCATGAAGGCCAGGACCACCTGTGCGAACAAGGTGCCCCACACCGCGCAGCCGGCCGCGGTCACCGCGATGAGCCACAGCGAGCCCAGGAGCAGCTGCTGTTCGGTGAAGCGCTTCCGCAACCGGCCGACCAGGACGAGCCCGACGATGGCGCCGGCACCGCTGCCGGCCAGGACGAGGCCGTACCACCACAGCCCGACGCCCTTCATCCGGCGCAGGCCGAAGGCGAGCATGAAGATCATGAACCCGGTCAATCCGCGCACGATGCACATGGCCGTCAACCCCAGCATCACCTCGGGGTTGGCGATGGGCTGGAGCCGCAGGAGGTCCTGCTCGCGGGCCTGGGAGGCCCCGGCCTGCCCGTACTCGCGGACCCTGGACTCGTCGTCGGCCCAGAGCCGGGCCGCCTTGCGCCCGGAGAGCACCGGGAGGCGGGCGCCGGCCACCGCAGCCACCACGAAAACGATGGTGGCGAAGACGAGTACCGCCACCGACCCGCCCAGCTTGTAGAGGATCACGCCCGGCACCGACACCACGAAGCCGGCGATGGTGCCCAGCAGGGTCAACCGGGCGTTGAGCGTGGCGTAGCCCGCCTGCTCGCCGGCGGCGTCCGGACCGGTCAGCGCGGCCATTTCGGGCACCAGGGCACCCTTGGTCACCAGGTAGAGCTTCGAGCACACGAGGACCAGGAAGGCCAGGGGGAAGAGCAGCAGGCTGTGGATGTGTAACGCCATGAGCGGGCACAGCACGGCCCGTCCCACGGCGGACGAGACCACCATGGCCCGCCGGGCGCCGCGGCTGCGGTCGATGAGCGGGCCGAGCAGAGGGGAAACGATGGCGAAGGGTGCCAGTGTGAACAAGAGGTACAGGAGCACCTTGTGATCGGCGGCCTCGGGCGAGATGGAGAAGAAGAGGGAGCCCGCCAACGAGATCGTGACCAGTGTGTCCCCGCCGAGCATGGCGCACTGCACCAGCGACAGCCGGCCGATCGGATGTGTCTGGTCGAACAGGTCCTGTCGGGCCTGACGCGCCATGTCCTTGAACTGCTCGATTTTCGGCGACATGGCCACGAGGCCAATGTACGGTGTGGCGTGACCGTCCACGCGTACGTGCTGGTCCAGACGGATGTCGGCAAGGCGTCCCAGGTCGCTCAGCAGGTCAGCGCCGTCGACGGCGTCGTGGTGGCCGAGGCGGTCACGGGTCCCTACGACGTGATCGCCAGAACCGAGGCGGCCTCCATGGACGAGCTGGGTCGGTTGGTCGTGCGCGACCTCCAGCAGATCGAGGGGATCACCCGGACCATCACCTGCCCGGTCGTCAGGGTGTGACGGCGCACGCCGCGGCGTGCCCAACCGCTGGCGTCACGGCCCGCCTCAGGAGTCACCCCACGCCGACGCCTCATCCAGCCACCTCACGGAGTACGTCACCGCATCGATCACCCCCGCCGGACGGGTCGTGAGGCCTTCTCCCATTCTGATTTGGCCTGGTCCACCCGCGGTGGGGTCTGCCCCGCCTCACTCGGTGGCGTCCACTGCAGGTGGGGGCTGTGGACCAACATGTCGCGATCGAGCTTGGCCAAATGGCTCGACACCTCGAGCCCGTGCTCAGCGAGGACCTCGTACAAC
>Ga0318560_10000393_pt1 | contig 12393 bp, 10 predicted proteins | sample GRESIP065b5f22_FD_202537 | JGI IMG/M metagenome (GOLD analysis project Ga0318560, IMG submission 202537) | Tropical soil microbial communities from Luquillo Experimental Forest, Puerto Rico - GRE.SIPMG.065b5f22 | ecosystem: Environmental > Terrestrial > Soil > Tropical forest > Bulk soil... | reverse complement strand
ACGATGCCTACCTCGACGCGGGCGTGGACTGCGTGACCACCAACACCTTCGGGGCCAACCTCGGCAACCTGGGTGAATACGGGCTGGCGGCGCGGATCGAAGAGCTGTCGGCGGCGGGCGCCGCCATCGCCCGGGCAGCCGCCGACGCCGCCAGCGCCGATGGCCGCCCGCGCTGGGTGCTCGGCTCGGTCGGCCCCGGCACCAAGCTGCCCACCCTCGGCCACGTCCGGTTCGCCGAACTGCGGGACGCCTACCAGCGCAACGTGGCCGGGCTGCTGCGCGGCGGGGTGGACGCGGTCATCGTGGAAACCTGCCAGGACCTGCTGCAGGCGAAAGCGGCGGTGATCGGCGCCCGGCGGGCGGTCACCGCCGCCGGGCGCGAGGTACCGCTGATCGCACAGGTGACCATCGAGACCACCGGGGTGATGCTGCTCGGCACCGAGATCGGGGCCGCTCTGACCGCGCTGGAACCGCTCGGGATCAGCCTGATCGGGCTCAACTGCGCGACCGGCCCGGGCGAGATGAGTGAGCATCTGCGGTACCTGGCGGGCCACGCCGCGCTGCCGCTGTCCTGCATGCCCAACGCCGGGCTGCCGATGCTCACCGCCGACGGCGCCCATTACCCGCTCACTCCCGGCCAGCTCGCGGACGCGCACGACACGTTCACTAGTGAATTCGGGCTGGCACTGGCCGGCGGCTGCTGCGGCACCACTCCCGAGCACCTGGCCGCGGTCGTAGACCGGGTGCGGGGCAGGCAGCTGGCCAGGCGGCGGCCGCGGCCAGACCCCGGTGTCGCCTCGCTGTATCAGCATGTCGCCTTCCGGCAGGACACCTCGTTCCTGGCCATCGGCGAGCGCACCAACGCCAACGGATCCCGGGCATTCCGGGAGGCGCTGCTGGCCGGCCGGTACGACGACTGCGTGGGCATCGCCCGCCAGCAGACCAGGGACGGCGCCCACCTGCTGGACCTCTGCGTGGACTATGTCGGCCGGGACGGGGTGGCCGATATGACCGAGGTGGCGGGCCGGCTCGCCACCGCGGCCACCCTGCCGCTGGTGATCGACTCCACCGAGCCGGAGGTGATCCGGGCGGGCCTGGAGATGCTCGGCGGGCGGGCGGTCGTCAATTCGGGTCATGCCGCTGGTGGCCGAGCACGGCGCGGCGGTGATCGCGCTGACCATCGACGAGCAGGGCCAGGCGCGCACCCGCGACTGGAAGGTGGCCGTCGCCACCCGGCTGATCGAGGATCTGACCGGCCGGTGGGGGATGCGCCGGTCCGACATCATCATGGATTGCCTGACCTTCCCGATCGCCACCGGGCAGGAGGAGACCCGGCGTGACGCGCTGGAGACCATCGAGGCGATCCGGGCGGTCAAGCAGCGTTACCCGGATGTGCAGACCACGCTCGGGGTATCGAACGTCTCGTTTGGCCTGAATCCGGCCGCCCGGGCCGTGCTCAACTCGGTCTTCCTCGATGAATGCGTGCGGGCCGGGCTTGACTCGGCCATCGTGCACGCGTCCCGGATCATGCCGATCGCCCGGATTCCGGGTGACCAGCTGCAGACGTCACTTGACCTCATCTACGACCGCCGCCGGGACGGTTATGACCCGCTGGCCACGCTGCTGGCACAGTTCGAGGGGGGTCGACACCGCCGCGGTGAAGGCCAGCCGGGCAGCGGAACTGGCCGGGCTGCCGCTGTGGGAGCGGCTCAAGCGCCGGATCATCGACGGCGAGCGCACCGGGCTTGAGGCCGACCTGGATGAGGCGCTCAGCCAGCGGCCAGCGCTGGAGATCGTGAACGACATCCTGCTGGACGGCATGAAGACGGTCGGCGACCTGTTCGGCTCCGGCCAGATGCAGCTGCCGTTCGTGCTGACCTCGGCTGAGGTGATGAAGCTGGCGGTCGGCTACCTGGAGCCGCACATGGAGCGGTCCGGCGAGGTCGGCAAGGGGCGCATCGTGCTGGCCACCGTCAAGGGCGATGTGCACGACATTGGCAAGAACCTGGTCGACATCATCCTGTCCAACAACGGCTACGACGTGGTGAACATCGGGATCAAGCAGCCGTTGTCGGCCATTGTGGACGCGGCAACCGAGCAGGCCGCCGACGCGATCGGCATGTCCGGGCTGCTGGTCAAGTCGACCGTGGTGATGAAGGACAACCTGGCCGAGCTGAATTCCCGCGGGCTGGCCCACCGGTGGCCGGTCCTGCTCGGCGGCGCCGCGCTCACCCGCGCCTACGTCGAGCAGGACCTGGCCTCGCTATTCCACGGCGAGGTCCGCTACGCCCGGGATGCGTTCGAGGGGCTGCGGCTGATGGACGCGGTGATGGCGGTCAAGCGGGGTGAGCAGGGGGCCGCCCTGCCTGCGCCGCGCCAGCGGCGGGTCGCCACGGGCGCGCGGCTGCGGGTCACCGACCCGGCCGATATGCCGGCCCGGTCCAGCGTCGCCACCGACAACGAGCTGCCGGTGCCGCCGTTCACCGGGGACCGGGTGGTGAAGGGCATCGCGCTCGCCGACTACGCCGCCTACCTGGATGAGCGTGCGACCTTCCTGGGCCAGTGGGGGCTCAAGCCCACTCGCGGTGGCAGCGGGCCCTCCTATGAGGAACTGGTCGAGACCGAGGGCAGGCCCCGGCTGCGGATGTGGCTGGACCGGATCCAGACCGAGGGCATGCTGGCAGCCGGGGTGGTCTACGGCTACTTCCCCGCGGTCAGCGAGGGCGATGACCTGGTGGTGCTGGATCGCGCCGGGGGGGAGCGGGAGCGGTTCACCTTCCCCCGGCAGCGGCATGACCGGCATCTATGCCTGGCCGATTTCTTCCGGCCCGCCGCCTCCGGCCAGACCGATGTGATTGCCTTCCAGCTGGTCACGGTAGGCGGCAAGATCAGCCAGGCGACAGCGGAGCTGTTCGCGAAGGACGCTTACCGGGACTACCTGGAGCTGCACGGGCTATCCGTTCAGCTGACCGAGGCCCTGGCCGAATACTGGCATGCGCGGGTGCGCGGCGAGCTCGGGCTGGCCGCGTTCGACCCGCCGGAACTGGACGGGATCCTCAAGGTCGGCTACCGCGGCTGCCGGTACTCGTTCGGCTACCCCGCCTGCCCCGCGCTGGAGGACCGGGCCAAGGTGGTGCGGCTGCTACGGCCGGAGCGGATCGGGGTGAGCCTGTCGGAGGAGTTCCAGCTCGCGCCAGAACAGTCCACCGATGCACTGATCGCCCATCACCCCGAGGCGAAGTACTTCAGCGCGTGACGCAGGCCCTGCGCGCCGTCCTGTTCGATATGGACGGGCTGCTGGTGGACTCCGAGCCGCTCTGGTTCGAGGCAGAGCGGTCGGTGATGGCGCGGCTCGGCGGCCCCTGGACTCCGGCTGACCAGCTCGCGCTCATCGGCGGCTCGCTGGCGCACTCGGTTGCGTACATGCGGGCCAGGGCGGTCAGGCCCGCCGAGCCAGAGCAAATCGGCCGCTGGCTGCTGGACGGGATGGCCGACCTGGTGGCCACGAACGGGGTGCGCCTCATGCCAGGCGCCGCCGGGCTGCTGGCCGAGCTCGCGGCGGCCGGCATCCGGTGCGCCCTGGTCACCTCGGCCCAGCGCCAGATCATGGATGCGGTGATCGACAGCACCGGCCTGACGTTCGCAGTCACCATCTGTGCCGAGGACGTCCGCCGCGGCAAACCGGATCCGGAGCCCTACCTGCGGGCAGCAGCTCTGCTGGGAGAGGCACCGGCCCGCTGTGTCGTGCTAGAAGATTCGCCGCGTGGTGTCGCGGCGGCCCAGGCGGCCGGCTGCCCGGTGATCGCGGTGCCCAGCGTGCAGATTCCAGCCGGGCTCAGCGTGGCGGTGGTGCCAACGCTCTGCGAGATTGATCTCGCGGCACTGCGCAAGGCGGCAAGAGCTTCCGGCCAGACCGGGCAGCCAGGCAAAGATTGATCGCCTCTGGGTCCCCTGTGACGGAAGAATCTTGATTCGGTCACAATCCAGGAACGACATCGTTCCAGGTCTAGCGCTTCGTGGCTGGCTGGGGACATCCTCCGGGTAGTCGCACGGCAGTCTGGCAGGCCACAATAGACCGACTGCGACGTAATCATGGGTCAGGAGAGCCCCCTGATGACGGCACCCATCGAGGCACCCACTGACATAGCGGCACCTGAGATCGTGCTGGAGGGCGCGGGCGCCAAGGCGATCGAAGGGCGTTCGCTCGGCCAGATCGCCTGGATGCGGCTGCGGCGTGACAAGGTGGCGATGGGCGGCGGGGTGGTCATCATCGCGCTGATCCTGATCGCGATCTTCGGGCCGTTCTTCGTCCAGAACCCGACCATCTACCACCCCAGCCTGATCAATCCAACGCTCAGCACGCCGAACGGCACGCTCGGGGGCATCAGTGCTGCTCACCCGCTGGGCGTGGAACCGTCGACCGGCCGGGACATGCTGAGCCGGGTCGTCAACGGGGCCAGAATCTCACTGCTGATCGCGTTCCTGGCCACCGCGCTGGCGGTGGTGATCGGGGTGGTAATGGGCGTCATCGCCGGCTATTTCGGCGGCTGGACCGACTCGGTGATCGCCCGGCTGATGGACATCTTCCTGGCGTTCCCACTGCTGGTCTTCGCGATCGCCCTGGTTGGCGTGATGCCCTCGTCGGCGTTCGGCTTGTCCGGCAACGGGCTGCGCATCTGGCTGCTGATCTTCATCATCGGCTTCTTCGCCTGGCCCTACATGGGCCGCATCATCCGCGGCCAGACCCTGTCGCTGCGAGAACGGGAGTTCGTCGACGCCGCCCGCAGTATGGGCGCGCGCGGGCCGTACGTCCTGTTCCGCGAACTCCTGCCCAACCTCTGGGGGCCGATCCTGGTCTACGCAACGCTGCTGATCCCGACGAACATCCTGTTCGAGGCGGCGCTGTCGTATCTGGGAGTGGGCATCATCCCGCCCCAGCCAACGTGGGGCGGGATGGTGTCCGACGCGGTCACCAACGGGTTCTACCAGATCGACCCAATGTTCATGATCATCCCAGGTTTCGCGATCTTTCTTACCGTGCTAGCTTTCAACCTCTTCGGCGACGGGCTGCGCGACGCGCTCGACCCCAGAAGCCGGTAACCCGACAGCGTGGCGCCACGACGGAACATGACCGGCGGCCACTACATAACTACAACAGGAGGCGCAAACCTCATGAGAAGGCGCAAGTCTCTCTGGCTCGGCGCGATCGCATCGATCGCTGCACTCGGGCTCGCCGCGTGTGGCGGGTCGTCGACAACGCCAACGCCGACGACGGCCGGCTTCAACGCGGCCTCGACCGCGGTGGTCAACAGCTCGACGCACGTGGGCGGCACGATCACCTACAACGACACCACCTGGCCGGACTCCCTGGACGCGGGTAACACCTACTACGCGCACATGTGGAACTTCACCCGGCTCTACGCGTCGCCGCTGATGACTTACGCGTCCTGCGTGGGCACGTGTGGCCTGAAACTCATCCCGGCGCTCGCCACGGCACCAGGCGTGCCCAGCAACGGCGACAAGACCTGGACCTACACCATCAAGTCCGGCATGAAGTTCTCCGACGGGACGCCGATCACCTCGGCCGACGTCAAGTACGCCGTCATGCGCACGTTCGCCAAGGACGTCCTGGTGAACGGGCCGAGCTACTTCATCTCTCTGCTGGCGGGGAACGCGGCCACCTATAAGGGCCCGTACAAGATGAAGGGCGTCGACCTGACGTCGATACAGACGCCGAACTCGACCACGGTCGTGTTCCAGCTGAACAAGCCGTTCGCGGACTTCAACTACATTGCCGCGATCCCGCAGACCGCCCCGGTGCCGCAGAGCAAGGACACCGGCGCGAGCTACCAGCTCCACTTCGTCTCCAGTGGCCCGTACATGCTCCAGAGCGCCACGCTCAACAAGCAGTGGGTGCTGGTGAAGAACCCGAACTGGAACCCGGCCATGGACCCGGCGGTGCACCAGTACGCTGCCAAGATCATCGTCAACGTGAACCCGAACGCCAACGACATAGACAACCGGCTGATCGCCGGCGACATCAACATGGACATCGCCGGCACCGGCGTGCAGTCCGCGGCCCGCGCCAGGATCCTGACCAACGCGTCGCTGAAGGCGTCCTCGGATGACCCGATCACCGGGTTCATGTTCTTCATCTACCAGAACACCCAGGTGGCACCGCTGACCAACGTGCACTGCCGGATGGCGATCGAGTTCGCGGCGAACAAGACCACGCTGCTCGACGCCTTCGGTGGCCCGTACCAGGGCACCACCGCGAGCACCGCGATGCCGCCGAACATCGTCGGCTGGCAGCACTTCGACCTGTACAACGCGGCCTCGCACCCGACTGGTGACATCACCTCTGCCAAGCAGCAACTGTCGCTGTGCGGGCAGCCGCACGGCTTCACCACCGGCATTGCCTACCGCAGCGACCGGCCGCGGGACGTGGCCATGGCGCAGGCCCTGCAGGCGGCGCTGGCCCCGGTCGGCATCAAGTTGACGCTGCACGGGTTCCCGTCGGGCAGCTACTACAGCAACTTCGCGGGCGTGCCGACCTACATGAAGACCCACGGCCTCGGCCTGGCCACTGGGGGCTGGGGAGCGGACTGGCCGGACGCCTGGGGCTGGTTCGACCAGATCGCCAACGGCAACGCGATCGCCTCGGCCGGCAACACCAACATCTCCATGCTCAACGACCCGGTGGTGAACGACGCGCTGGCCAAGATGCAAGCCCCTGGCCAGTCCCAGGCGCAGCTGAATGTCATCGCCCAGCAGATCAACATGCAGGTGATGAAGGACGCGGCCATCGTGCCTGTTGTCTACGCCAAGGCGCTGCTCTACCGGAGCCCCGCCCTGACCAACGTGATGGTCCAGCCGTACTACGGCATGTACAACTACGGCACGCTGGGGTCCAAGTAGTAGCCCATACGAATCAGGAGAGTAGGTGAGCGCGCTGGCGCCCCCCGGGTCAGCAACAGCCTGAGGGGCGCCAGCGCCACATCCCGTGGTCACATTCATCATCCGCCGGCTGATCGCGAGCGTATTCCTGCTGATCATCGTGGCCATGATCACGTTCGCGATCTTCTTCCTGCTGCCACGGCTGGCGGGCCAGACGACCTACGCCCTGGCCACCCAGTACGTGGGCCGCAACCCGACCCATGCCGCGGTGCTCGCGGTCGAGCAGCAGCTTGGCCTGAACCGGCCGCTGTACTTGCAGTTCGGCAGCTTCCTGAAGGCCATCGTGGTCGGCAGGCACTTCACCGCCGGGCCGCAGACGGTCTACTGCCCGCCACCCTGCTTCGGGTACTCGTTCAAGAGCCAGCTGCCGGTCTGGCCGCAGATGGTCAGCGACATCCCGGTGACGCTCTCGCTGGCGATCGGCGCGGCGGTGATCTGGCTGGTCAGCGGGGTATCGATCGGGGTGCTCTCCGCGCTCAAGCGTGGCACCGTCTTCGACCGCGCCGCGATGGGTGTGGCGCTGGCCGGGGTCTCGCTGCCGATCTTCTTCACCGGGCTGGTCCTGCTGGAACTGTTCGTCTACCGGTGGAACCTGCTGCCGGCCCCCACCTTCGTTCCCTTCACCCAGAATCCCTTCCAGTGGGCGCAGAACCTGATCCTGCCGTGGATCACGCTCGCCTTCCTGTACGCGGCGCTGTATGCCAGGCTGACCAGGGCGGGCATGCTGGAAACGATGAACGAGGACTACATTCGCACGGCGCGGGCCAAGGGCCTGCCCGAGCGGACCGTGATCAGCAAACACGGGCTGCGGGCGGCGCTGACCCCGGTCGTGACCATCTTCGGTATGGACCTCGGGCTGCTGCTTGGCGGCGCGGTCATCACCGAGTACACGTTCGGGCTGCACGGCCTGGGCCTGTTCACGATCGAGGCCGTCCAGAGCCAGGACCTGCCCGAGATCCTGGGTGTGACCTTGCTGGCGGCGTTCTTCATCGTGATCGCCAACCTGTTCGTGGATGTTCTTTACGCCTATATCGACCCGAGAGTGAGGCACTGATGGCGGGAGGCGAGGCCCCCCGCGAGGAGGGCCGGCCCGACCGGCGGTTCGCCGGGCTCCGGGCCCGTGGCCGGGCCCCGGCGGGGCAGACGGCGGATCAGGCACCGGCGGAATCCGCGCCGACTGCGGTGCTCGACATACGGGACCTGCACATCCACTTCCCGACCGACGATGGGCTGGTCAAAGCGGTGGACGGGGTGTCGTTTGCCTTGGAGCGCGGCCGTACCCTCGGCATTGTGGGTGAGTCCGGGTCCGGCAAGAGTGTTACCAGCCTTGGCATCCTTGGCCTCTACAACCGTGGAAATTCGCAGATCAGCGGCAAGATCTATCTCGACGGGGAGGATCTCGTCGCGGCGGACCAGTCCCGGGTACGGGAGCTACGGGGCAACAAGATCGCGATGATCTTCCAGGATCCGCTGTCGTCACTTCACCCCTACTACACCGTGGGCAACCAGATCGCCGAGGCCTACCTCATCCACAACAAGGTGGGCAAGAAGGCGGCCCGCGCGCACGCGGCCGACCTGCTCAAGCGGGTGGGGATACCGCATGCGGAAACCCGCGTCGACGATTACCCGCACCAGTTCTCTGGCGGTATGCGGCAGCGGGCCATGATCGCCATGGCCCTGTCCTGCGATCCCGAGCTGCTGATCGCGGATGAGCCCACCACTGCGCTCGATGTGACCGTCCAGGCCCAGATCCTCGACCTCATCTCCGACCTCCAGGAGGAGTACCACTCCGCCGTGATCATGATCACCCACGATCTGGGGGTGGTGGCGGAACTCGCCGACGACATCCTGGTCATGTATGCAGGCAGGATGGCGGAGTACGGCAGCGGCCAGGACGTATTCGGCAGCCCCGGCCACCCGTACACATGGGGGCTGCTCGGCTCGATGCCGCGGCTGGACCGGCCCCGGATGGACCGGCTGCAGTCGATCCGCGGCACCCCGCCCAGCCTGATCCATGTGCCCTCTGGCTGCCCGTTCCACCCCCGCTGCGACTACGCGGCCAGGAACAACGGCAGATGCGAGCGCGAGGTGCCCGAACTGCGCCCGGTGAGCCTGGGCCATGAGGTGTCGTGTCACCTGAGCATCGATGAGCAGCGCCGCATCTGGGCCGAGCGGGACAAGGTGGCATCATGACCAGCCCGGAAGGCTCGGCTGGCGCAGCCGTGCGGCCGGAGCCTGTCCCCCAGGCGGCCGGGAACGGCAAGCCGGCCGGGGAAGCACTGCTGACGGTGACCCAGCTGACCAAGCATTTCCCGGTCTACCGCGGCATCATCTTCCGGCGTACGGTCGGGCTGGTCCGCAGCGTGGAGGACGTCAGCTTCACGGTGGCAGCCGGTGAGACCCTGGGCATCGTGGGTGAGTCGGGCTGCGGTAAGACCACCACCGCCCGCATGATCGTCCGGCTGCTCGAGCCGACCGCTGGGCAGATCATGTTCGATGGCCGCGACATCACACACCTGCGGCAGGGATCGATGCGGCCGCTGCGCCGTGACGTCCAGATGATCTTCCAGGATCCATACTCGTCGCTCAACCCCCGGCATACGGTCGGCGCGATCGTCGGCGCCCCGTTCCGGCTGCAGAAGGTGGCCACCGAGCAGGGGGTCCGGCACAGCGTGCAGGAACTGCTGGAACTCGTCGGCCTCAATCCAGAGCATTACAACCGCTACCCGCACGAGTTCTCCGGCGGCCAGCGGCAGCGGATCGGGATCGCGCGCACGCTCGCGTTGCGGCCCAAGCTCATCGTGGCCGACGAGCCAGTGTCAGCCCTCGACGTTTCGATCCAGGCGCAGGTGATCAACCTGCTGGGGGATCTGCAGGCCGAGCTGGGGCTGACTTATGTGATCATCGCGCACGACTTGTCGGTGATCAGGCACGTGTGCAGCCGGGTGGCCGTCATGTACCTGGGCAACCTGGTGGAACTGGCCGACCGCGACGCCCTGTACAGCCGGCCGCGGCACCCATACACGGTCGCCCTGCTGTCGGCCGTCCCCTCGCCCGAGCCGGTGGCGCCCGGTGTAGACGGGCAGCGCATGCGCCGGGAACGGATCCGGCTGACCGGGGACGTGCCGAGCCCGCTCAACCCGCCACCGGCCTGCCGCTTCCACACCCGCTGCTGGAAGGCGCAGGAGATCTGCAAGACCGAGCAGCCGCCGCTAGTGCAGATGGCGATCGGGCACCAGGTCGCCTGCCACTTCCCAGAGAACAGCTGACGGCCGGCGCACCGCCCGCGGTGTGCGACGATGGGGGAGACGGGCATAACCGAAGGACGCGGGCATGTCGACTTATAGCCAGATTGCCTGGTTGCCGCTGACCGGCGGGCTGGCCCTGATCGGGCTGGTGGCGAGCTGGTTCGCGTGGCGCCGCCGGGGTGCCGCCGCCGGGCTGCGGCTGGCCGCCTGGTCGCTGCTGCCGATCGCCGCCTACCTCACCGGGGTGATTGAGCTGCTGTGGCGGTTCGGTACCGCGATCGCGAGCTTCGCGACCTCGTTTGTGTTCTCGCCCCAGGTCTGGGCGGGGATCATCGTCGCCATCGTGGCGGTGGTCCTGTTCGTGCTCTCCGGCCGGCTGCGCGGCCGCGCCCGGAAGCGGTCTGGCGGGCGCGGGCAGCAGGCCACGGCCGCGGCCCCGCCGGGCAAGGCGCTCGGCACGGCCAAGCCGAAGCCAGTCAGCCTGGACGACGACGAGTTCGGGGATGTGGCGGACATCCTGCGCAAGCGCGGGATCCGTTAGGGTCAGCTGCTGGAGGAGGTGCCATGACGCTGTCCCTGCCGATCCCGGCTGACGCCAACGACCTGCTGTCCCGCAGCCCGCTGGCCCTGCTCATCGGCATGCTGCTGGACCAGCAGGTGACCATCGAGAAGGCCTTCACCTCTCCGCGTGACCTGGTCAGCCGCCTGGGGCACGAGCCCACCGCCGCCGAGCTGGCCGCGTTCGACCCGGACGCCCTGGCCGCGATCTTCAGTGAGCGCCCGGCGCTGCACCGCTACCCGCGCGCGATGGCCGGCCGGGTCCAGCAGCTGAGCCAGCATCTGGTTGAGCACTATCAGGGCGAGCCGGCCAACCTCTGGCGGGGTGTGAGGTCCGGCACCGAGCTGCTCGACCGGGTCTCGCGCCTGCCCGGCTTCGGCCCGGACAAGTCCCGGATCTTCCTGGCCCTGCTCGGCAAGCAGTACGGGGTGCAGCCACCCGGCTGGCGCGAGGCGGCAGGCCATTTCGGCGAAGCGGGCTCGCACTGCTCGGTCGCCGATATCACCGACGAAGCCTCGCTGGCCGAGGTCCGCGCCTACAAGCAAGGACTGAAGGCCGCCGCCCGGGCCGGGACGTAGCCGCCCGGGCCACGACGCAGCGGCCGGGCCGGCCCAGCGGTTACCGCGTCCGTACGGCGGCGGTTACCGCTTCCGGACGCAGATGTGGTGAAGTGGAGTGGGCCGGGAGCCCCCCCCACCCCCGGATCGGCTCCAGCCCGAAGGAGGGCTCAGTGTCGGGTCGCATGAAGTTCGCCATCGCCGGCATCGTCGTTGGCTTGATCCTGTTCATCATCAGCCCATGGCTGGCGCTGGCTGTGATCGCGATAGCGATCGCCGTCCCGGTCGCCGGCTACTTGATGCTCGACCCCTCCCAGCGGCGGCGGCTGCGGGAGCGGCGGCGCAAGCAACTCGGCAGCTGACCGCCGGGATCGGGGCACCGCGGCGGCTTGGCCGCTGACCGGACGACGACACCTGGAGGCTTGCCATGGCCGCTGTGCGCCGGCTGAACCACGCCGTGCTCTACGTCCATGACCTGGCCGCAGCCGTGGACTTCTACACCACGGCGCTCGGCTTCGAGATCCGTGCCGAGATGGGCGGGCAGGCCGCCTTCCTGCGCGCGCCCGGCTCCGCCAACGACCACGACCTGGGCCTGTTCGCCCTCACCGGCGAGGCCATCCCGGCCACCGCCGCTCCCCGCACCGGGCTGTACCACCTTGCCTGGGAGGTGGGCACGCTGGCCGAGCTGGACCAGATCCGCCAGGCCCTGGACGAACGCGGCGCGCTGGTCGGCGCCAGCGACCACCGGGTATCCAAGTCGCTGTACGCCAAGGACCCGAGCGGGATCGAGTTCGAGGTCATGTGGCGGGTCCCGGCCGAGGACTGGGAGCGCGAGCTGGCCAGCGGCCCGATGATCGGGCCGCTGGATTTGCCCGGGGCGATCGCCCGGTGGGGTGACCGGGCAACCGGCGCTGCGGCCGGCTCGGTGACCTGACCGGCAGCAGTGTCAGCCAGGTGGCACGGCGGCAGGCCCAGTTCACGGTATCCGCCTGCCAGCGGGCGCCCGGCCCGGCTACCGGGCTGGCGGCGTCCAGACATAGGGGGTGGTGACGGCGACCGGCTGGAAACCGAG
>Ga0318560_10000389_pt1 | contig 12408 bp, 8 predicted proteins | sample GRESIP065b5f22_FD_202537 | JGI IMG/M metagenome (GOLD analysis project Ga0318560, IMG submission 202537) | Tropical soil microbial communities from Luquillo Experimental Forest, Puerto Rico - GRE.SIPMG.065b5f22 | ecosystem: Environmental > Terrestrial > Soil > Tropical forest > Bulk soil... | reverse complement strand
ACCTCGATCGCGATGAGCTTGCCCGCCCCCTCGGCGCCGGCCTGCAACTGCCGGGCCAGGTCGGCGCAGACCGCGGTGAGCGCGCGGGTGAACTCCCCGGTGTCCGGGCACTCCCCCGCGGCCCCGCTGGCCAGCAGGAGGACCGTGTCGTTGGTGGACATGCAGCCGTCGGTGTCCAGGCGGTCGAAGGTGACCCGGGTGGCCGCCCGCAGCGCGGCGCCCAGCTCGGCCGGGCCCAGGCGGGCGTCCGTGGTCAGCACGCACAGCATGGTGGCCAGCGCCGGGGCGAGCATGCCCGCGCCCTTGGCCATCCCGCCGATCGTGTACCCGCCGGGCCGCTGGAACGCGATCTTGGCCACGGCGTCGGTGGTCCTGATCGCGTCGGCGGCCGCCAGGCCACCCGCCCGGGACGCCTCGGCCAGGGCCGCGTCCACCCCGCCCAGCAGCGCGTCCACGGGCAGCCGCTCGCCGATCAGGCCGGTCGAGCATACAGCGATCTCGCCGGCGGAATCGGCCAGCCCCGCCGCCAGGCGCTCGGCGGACGCATGCGTGTCCGCAAAACCCAGCGGGCCGGTGCAGGCGTTCGCGCCGCCGGAGTTCAGCAGCACCGCCCGGACCCGGCCGCCCTTCAGCACCTGCTGCGTCCACAGCACCGGCGCGGCCTTGACCCGGTTGGCGGTGAACACCCCGGCGGCGGCGCGGGACGGCCCGTCGTTGATCACCACCGCGACGTCCCGGGCACCGGACGCCTTCAGCCCGGCCGCCACCCCCGCGGCCCGGAACCCCACCGGCGCGGTCACGCTCACGGCGCCACCCCCTGAGCGGACAGGCCCGCGGTCTCGGGCAGGCCGAGCATGAGGTTGGCCGCCTGGACGGCCTGGCCGGCCGCGCCCTTGCCGAGGTTGTCCAGCGCGGCGACGACTACCGCCCGCCCGGCGTGGGCGTCCGCGGCCGCTTGCAGGTGCGCCGCGTTGCCGCCGGTGGTGGCCGCGGTGGCCGGCCAGCGGCCCTCGGGCAGCAGGCGGACGAACGGCTCGTCGTCGTAAGCCGCGGCGAGCGCCGCCCGCAGGTCCGCGGTGGTCGTGTCCGGCTGACACAGCCGCGCGGTGCAGGTGGCGAGGATGCCACGGGACATCGGGGCCAGCACCGGGGTGAACGACACCACCACGTCCGCACCACCGGCCGTCGCGCGCAGCGCCTGCTCGATCTCCGGTGTGTGCCGGTGCGTGCCGCCCGCCTGGTACGCCGACATCGACCCCATGACCTCGGTGCCGAGCAGGGCCGCCGACGGGGAGCGGCCGGCCCCGGAGGCACCCGAGGCGGCCACGATCACGATGTCGCCCGGGTCGGCCAGCCCCGCGGCTAGCAGCGGCGCGAGGGCCAGGATGGCGGCCGTGGCGTAACAGCCGGGCGCCGCCACCCGCCGCGCCCCGGCGATCCGCTCCCGCGCGCCGGGCAGTTCGGGCAGTCCATAACACCACTGGCCGGCGTGCGGGGTCGGGTAGTACACCGACCACGCCCGCGGGTCGGCGAGGCGGAAGCTGGCGCTGAGATCGACGACGGGGACCTCGTCGGGCAGGCCCGCGCTCACCGCGGCCGACTCGTCGTGCGGCAGGGCGAGGAAGACCAGGTCCGCCGTGGCCAGCCGGGCCGGATCCATTGCCTCGAAGGCGGATCCCTCCAGCAGCGCCAGGTGCGGATGGGCCTGGGTGACCGGCGTCCCGGCGCTCGTCGCGGCGGCGAGCGGCCCGGCTTCCAGATCGGGGTGCCCGGTGATGATGCGCAGTAGTTCCCCGCCCGCATAGCCGCTGGCGCCCGCCACCGCCACCCGGACACCCATGTTTTCTCCCGACGTGATCGCTGCCCGGGCCGGCCATGACCCTGATGGGAAATTATGCACTACAGCCATTAAATATGCAAAGCGAGTCACGCCTGATACTCCTGGGGCGTCGTGATGCCAGAGCCCTCTGGTACAGGGCATGATGAGTGCGCGGGAAGGAGGCCCCCATGCGCGGTCGCTCGCGCGCCGTCGCCGTGAGCGTACTGGCCGCGCTCGCGGCCGGCGCGGTGGCCGGGTGCGGGGGCGCTCCGGGCCAGCCGTCCGCCGCCGCGGCCAGCGGCCGCCCCGGGGCCAGCGCGACCACCACGCCTGCCATCCGCTGCGGGCGGGCCCGCACCGCCGCCGGGGTCCCGGTGGACGTCGAGATCGTGGGCCGGGCCAGCTGCCACGCCGCCATGGCGGTCGAGCGCGCCTACAGCCGCGCGCTCGCATCGGGCAAAGTTCCCGGCAACGGCGGCGGCGCGCCGGTCACCATCCAGGGCTGGATCTGCCAGGGCTACGACACGCCTCAGGTGCTGGCGACCGGGCGCGCATCCGCCTGCCGCAAGCACGGATCGCAGATCCTTGCGGTCCTGCCGTCGATCAGCCCTTCGCCGCCGTCCTCGTGATGACGGCCGAGTAGCGGCGCGGCCTAGCTGATCTTCGTGGTGGGAAGGGCCTGCTCGGGCACCGTGCCGGATCCCGCCGACGGCCCGGGCTCGGTCCCGGCACCGAATCTCGCGTTCTCGGTGACCACGCAGACTTGATCCCGCCCATTGCGCTTGGCCTGGTACAAGGCTCCATCCGCGGCGGCGAGAAGCTCGGTAAGCTGAGCGCCGCTACTGTTGTCCCATCGCGCATCGAGCGCGGCGACACCGATCGAGATGCTGAGCGTTACCGGCTCGGCGCCGGGATCGTCGCTAACCGTAATGGGCATACTCCCGATATGGGACCGGATGCGTTCCGCGATGCGACAGGCGTCCAGTGCCTTCGCCTGGGGCAGCAACAGCGCGAACTCCTCGCCACCGAACCGCCCCACGAGGTCATACTCCCGGAGGAAGATCGTCAGGGCGCGTGCGATGGTGCGGAGCGCCCGGTCTCCGGCTAGATGCCCGAAGGAGTCATTGACTGTCTTGAAGTGATCGATGTCAATAAGAGCAACGGCTAGGGAGGTATGGGTGCGAAGCGCGCGAGCGACCTCGGTGGCTGCCTCACGCTCCCAGGTGCCCGCGTTGAGCAGGCCGGTCTTGCTGTCCACCCGGGAAGCGTTGACGAGCTGGACGTGGCGGAACGAGCGCTGGAGCAGCGTCACGAACGGGAAGGCCAGGACGATGGTCAACGGAGTTACCGCGATGCCAAGGGTGACCAGGACGGCCACGCACAGTTCGGCGACGTCGTTATGAACCCGCTCGCGCGCCAGGTAGAGTTCGCGGACGGTGACCGTCGGATCGGACCCCTTGAAGGCCGGGAGCAACAGGGTGGTGTTGACGAACCACTGAGTCACCGCGGCGATCACCACAGCGCAGATCCACAAGGCGGCGGCCGATCCCGGCTGGGTGGCCGCGCCGAACCCCTGGCCGGTGATGCCGTGGAACACCACGGAGGCGCTGGCGTAAGACAGCCCGACAACGGCGGTGCTGAAGACCCGCCGGTGCAGCGGGACGCGCCGGATCCGCAACTGGGTGAGGGTGAGCCGGACGGCCGGCACCAGCAGCGCGTAGATGGGCGGAAGGAGGATCGCGATCGGCAGCTCCCAGACCGCGTACACATCCTTGATCAGCCCGGCATTCTCTCCGGACCGCTTCGTGAGTTCCACCGTCAAGGCGGTACAGAGCAGCAGGAGGCCACACAGCCACAGATCGCGCGGCGACTCGTGCCCCGGAGCCGCGGCCAGGGCCACGGCGATGGCGAGGCCGTACCCCGCGGTAGTGACCATGATGAAGGCCACCAGCCACCGCGGGAGCTGCCACAACGGCCACTCCCGCGCTGCGCGCGCGCGCTTCTGCACACGGTTGCAGCGCTCGGAACTCATCAGTTCCTCCTTGGCGAGCCGTCTGGCGTCGTTCGCATACCTCACATTGGGCCAGGGCAACAATGATGCCCCGTATTGTCACAGAGCGAGTGTGCCCGCTGTCAAGCCCCCATTACCCGCTGATACCAAGATCCACGACTGTTCGCAGAAACCGCATGACAAGGTTACACAATGCAGCCAAGCCTCGCTCGCACCGACCCTCGTCGCGGGGGAGTAATTCTACGCAAGCCGGGCATTGCTGTGAGGTTGTGACATATGCCGTGTATACACATATCCGATCGGGGCGTCGGTGTGAGTTCAGGGAAAGGAGCACCGGCCATGCGGACCAGCCGCTCGGGCTGATCACCAGCACGGGCCACCCGGCACGCCCGCACCGCGAAAGGAGTACCCGCCATGCGCACCACGACCTGGGGCTAACCAGCGGCAACCGCCTGCACGGCATACCTGGAAAGGAGCACCCGCCATGCGGACCACCACCTGGGGCTAGCCCGATACGTACTGGCTGGCGTTGCTGACGGATCAGCGCGCCCGTAGCCGGCTGACGGCGACAGCGATGGCAGCAACCGCGCCGACAGCACCGCTGGCCGCTATCACGTAACTCGGAGAAAGGCGCTCGGTCGCTGCTCCCGCCACAACCATGGCCACGCCTTGGCCGAGACTCATGCCGCCCTGGGCGATGCCAAACGCCTGGCTGCGCTGCCGGGCAGGCGTAGCGGCGACGAACGAGGCATTCGCGGCAAGCTGATAGCAGTCGAAGATCCCGCTGACCCCCAGCAGCACCAGCGCCATCGGCAGCGGGGGACGGAAGACGAACAGGACAAGGACACCGCAGGCCAGCACGGCCAGCGGGCCCATCCACCGGACCCGGGTCGCCGGTGCGACAAACCTGCTGAAGGCGATCGCCCCGACTGACGCACCAAGGGCCGGCGCCGCCAGGATGAATCCGACGGCCACCGCCCCGCCGCCCAGCGTCGCGGCGAGCGGCGCGGAGACCCCCTCGGGAACGTTGTAGAAGGCGGCCAGCCAGCCGAGCAGCATCGGGATCCGCAGCGCCGGGCTGGTGAACACCAGCCGCAGGCCCGCGAGCACGCCGCTGCCGGTCCCGGATTCGCGAGCCCCCACCGCCTGAACCGCTGGCCAGGACCGGACCCAGATAACGGTGATCAGGGCCGAGAGGGCAAACGTCGCGGCGTCGATCAGCAGCGACACCCGGACGCCGAAGAACCCGACGACGGCGCCGCCGGCGGCGAACCCGAAAACCTGGGCGAACTGCATCGTGGTAAGGGTGACCGCGGTCCCGAGCACGTACCGGTCCCCGGTGAGGATGTCCGGGTACAGGGCGGCGCGGGCGGACAGGAACGGCGCGCCGACCATCGTGACCAGGAACAGCAGCACGACGAGCACGGCGATCGGTATCCCCGACACCGCCATGACGGCCACCAGCGCGACCCGGAGCAGGTCACAAGCGATCATGACCCGCCGGCGGGGCAGCCGGTCGGCGAGGCCGGAGAGGGTGATCCCGCCGATGAACGAGGGCACCACGCTGGCCGCGAAGGTCACCGCGGCGAGCAAGGCCGAGTGGGTGCGGTCGTACACGAGCAAGGTCAGCGCGACCCGGGCAAGCTGGTCACCCGCCACGGACAGGACCTGCGCCAGCCACAGCGCACGGAACTCGCCTATCGCGAAGACTTCGCCGAACGTCGCCCGGTGCGGTGCCGTGGCCGACGGTGCCGGGCCCAGCGTGGACTTCCCCTGCGCGCTGGTTTCCGTGCCGATAGCGATTCCTCCGTGTGCGGGCTGGTGCTGAATCGGGGTCAGCAAGCGGGCCGGCCTGCCGGGCGGGACCGAGCAGGCGCTACCCATAGCAGCCCGTTCCCCCGGTTGCTGTCAAGCACCAACCCGTGACCCTGCGCCGGCCAAGCCCTTCCTTCTGGTCAGGCGGCCCGGCCGTCAGGTGCCATCGCGCAGCATGGCGCCCACCCGGCGGGCCGCCTCGGCTACCGCGGCGTCCCTGGCGGCGCTGGTCTCCTCGTCGGTGAGCGTGCGGTCGGGGGCACGGAAGCGCAGCCGGTAGGCGAGGGACTTGTTCCCCTCCCCCACCTGCTCGCCGGTGTAGATGTCGAACAGCCGGACCTCCTCCAGCAGCCCGCCGTCGGCCCCGGCCGCCCCGGCGGCCAGCGCGCCCGCCACCTCGGCGGCGGGCACCGATTCGCGGACGACCAGCGCGACGTCCTGGGTGGCGACCGGGAACGCGGAGATCGCCGGCGCTTGAGCCGGTGGCAGCGCGGCGGCCGCGGCGCCGACGACCGACAGGTCCACTTCCATGGCGCACGTCCGGTCAGGCAGCCGGAATGCCTCCACCACCCGCGGGTGCAGTTCCCCGGCGTGCCCCGCCAGCTGCTCCGCGCCATCGGCCCCGGTGACGAGGATCGCCGCGCAGCGGCCCGGGTGCCAGGGCGCGTGCTGGTCCTGCTCGACCCGGTAGGGCACCCGGGCGACCCGCAGCACCTCGCGGGCAGCCTCGATGGCGTCCTGCCAGCCGGCCGCCCGGCCCGGCCCCCACCATCCGGAAGCCTCTCGGTTACCGGCCAGCACGACGCCGGCCCGCAACGGCTGGTCGGGCAGGGCGGCTTCCAGTTCGGCGATCTCCGCCGCGGACGGCCCGCGGTCCACGGCCAGGATGGGCGCGACCCCCTGGCCGCCGGGGCCGAGCCGGAACACCAGGCCCATCTCGTACAGGGCCAGGTCGCCGAAGCCGCGCCCGATGTTGCGGGCCAGCACCCGCAGCAGCCCAGGCACCAGGGTGGTCCGCAGGAACGGCTCATCCTCGTTCAGCGGGTTGACCACCCGCGGGGCCCGCCGCCGCGCGTCGTCGGCGGGCAGTTGCAGCCGGTCGTAGTCGGCCGCCGAGGCGAACGGCTGGCTGAGCACCTCGACGCAGCCCGCCCCGGCGAGGGCGCGGCCCACCGCGCGCCGCAGCCGCTGGGCCTCGGTCAGGCCGTGCCCGGCGGCGGCGCGCGGCATCCGGATCGGCACGTTGTCGTACCCCTCCAGCCGGATGACCTCCTCCGCCAGGTCGCTTGGGTAGCGCAGATCCTGCCGCCAGGACGGCGGGATCACGGTAAGGATCTCCGGGCGCTCGCCGGCCGGCCCGGTCACCTCGCAGCCGACGTCCCGCAGCCGGCGGGTCACGGTGGCGGTGGAGTACTCCAGCCCGGCGACCCGCCCCGGGTAGCCGGCCGGCAGGCTGATGGTCACGGGGGATACCTCGGCCTGGGCATGCGTGCAGCCGGGGAGGACGGCAGCGCCGCCCAGCGAGGCCAGCAGGACCGCCGCCTTCGCCGACGCGCGCACCGGCAGTTCCCGGTCCACCTCGCGCTCGAACCGGTACGAGGACTCGCTGAACAGCCGGTGCCGCCGGCTCATCCGCGCGGTCCCCCGGGCGGAGAAGTGCGCCGCCTCGATCACCAGGTCGGTGGACGACTCGGAGATCTCGGTCGCCAGTCCGCCCATGGTGCCGGCCATTGAAATCGGCCCGGAGCTGTCGGTGATGAGGATGTCGTCGGGGTCGAGGTCCCGGATGACGTGGTCCAGCGTCTCCAGGCGCTCGCCCGGCCTGGCCCGCCGCACCACGATCGGGCCGGACAGCCGCTGGCGGTCGAACGCGTGCATCGGCTGGCCCAGTTCCACCATCAGGTAGTTGGTGATGTCCACCGCCAGCGACACCCCGCGCATCCCGGACCGTGCCAGCCGCACCCGCAGCCACAGCGGGGTCGGCGCGGCCGGGTCGAGCCCGCGCACCTCCCGTAGCACGAACCGGTCGCACGCGGTGGGGTCGTCGATGCTCGCCGGGTAAACGTCCGGCGAGACCATCCCGACGTCGGCGGGCAGCCCCTGGTCCGCCGGGTCGGTGTAGGGCACCTCGAACGCAGTGGCCAGCTCGCGGGCCACCCCGCGGATCGACAGCGCGTACCCCAGGTTCGGCGTCACCGAGATGTCTAGCACGTGATCGGCCAGGCCCGCGTAGCCGACGAAGTCCGCGCCCAGGGGGGCGCCGGGGTCCAGCACCAGGATCCCGGTGTGGTCGTCCCCGATGGCCAGCTCGTCGGCCGAGCAGATCATGCCTTCCGACATGCGCCCGTAGGCCTGCTTGGCGCCGATCTCGAAGCCGCCGGGCAGCACCGCGCCGGGGGCGGCGAACGGCACCTTGTCCCCCACGACGAAGTTGGTCGCGCCGCAGATGACGTCGCGTTCTTCCGCGCCAGTGGTCACGCGGCAATACCTGATCGGTTTCCGGAATCCGGTCATCTCTTCGATGGCGGTGACCTGGCCCACGACGACACCGCTGACGTCGTGGCCGACCGTCTCCACGGACTCCACCTCAAGGCCGGCCGCGGTCAGCCGCCTGGCCACCTCGGCGGGCGGAACCGACTCAGCAATGGGGGCGTACTCGCGCAACCAGGACAGTGGGACGCGCATCAGACCTCCACCCCCAGCGCGCGGCTGAACCGCACGTCGCCCTCCAGGGCGTCCCTGATGTCGGCCAGCCCGTGCCGGACCATGAGCGTGCGCTCGATGCCAAGCCCGAACGCGAAGCCGCTGTACCGGTCCGGGTCGATCCCGCACGCGATCAGCACCTTGGGATTGACCATCCCGGCGCCGGCCAACTCGATCCAGCCCTGCGACCGGCACACCCGGCACGGTTCGCCGCCGGGCCACGGCGAGGCGCCCCGGCAGGCGTAGCACTCCATGGACACGTCCATGCCGGGCTCTACGAACGGGAAGAAGTCGGGGCGGATCCTGGTCCGCAGCCCCGCGCCGAACAGCGCGTCCACGAACGACTGGATCGCGCCGCGCAAGTCGGCCATGGTCAGCCCTTCGTCCACGGCCAGCAACTCGATCTGGTGGAACACCGGGCTGTGCGTGGCGTCCAGCGCGTCGGTGCGGAACGTCTTGCCCGGGCTGACCACGTACACCGGCAGGGGGCGGGTCAGCAGCGCACGGATCTGCACCGGCGAGGTGTGCGTGCGCATGATGACGCCAGACTGTCCGCCGTCCGGGCCCGCCACGAAAATGGTGTCCTGCATCTCGCGGGCCGGGTGGTCGGGCGCGAAGTTCAGCGCGTCGAAGTTGAACCACTCGGCTTCGACCTCCGGCCCTTCCGCGATCTCGTAGCCCATGCCGACGAACACGTCGGCGAGCCGTTCGCTCACCGTGGTCACCGGGTGCCGTGCCCCGGCCGGGCGGCGGTCCCAGGGCAGCGTGACGTCGACGGTCTCCTCGACGAGGACGCGCTGGTCGCGATCGGCTTCCAGTTCGGCCTGCCGGGCATCGAGCATCCGCCGGACCTCGCGCCGGGCGGCACCGACCCGCTGGCCGGCCTCCGCCCTGGCCTGGGGCGGCAGCGCCCCGATCTCGGCGTTGGCCAGCGCGAGCGGCGACCGGTCCCCGGCGTGGGCCAGCCGGGCGGCCTTCAGCTCGTCAAGCGTGCGCGCCTCAGCGATGGCGGCGAGCGCCTCCTTCAGCGCGGCGGCGACCTCCTCGGGAGACAACGCGGCCACCTCCACCGGGTCGTAATGCTTGTTTGGTGCGGACATAGGTTTTGCCATCCCTTGCGGGCTCTGCTGGAAAGGTGTCGGTCAGCGGAGGCTTTCAGAATTTCATGCCGAACGATTGGCTCGTGATGCCGTATCCCCAACGGAACCCGCGTTCCGTGGTGACAGCTCTATGGTTGCCTGCCAGCACCCTTAGGCACTGGCTTTCGGTAGCTCGCCTATGGGAAGGGTCCGGGACCGCGCCGACCGCGGCCGTCGGGTCCGAGGGCTCGGCCCCCGGGTTAGCACCGCGGGCAGCAGCGTGTCCCGCCCCGGCGAGCAGGCTAGCCCGCCACAACTCCGGCGGGCATGGTAAATCGGAACTCGGCACCGCCCCCGGGGGCGCGCTGCACGGTGATCGTGCCGCCATGCGCCTCGACCAGCCCCTTGACGATGTAGAGGCCAAGCCCTGCGCCGCTACGGCGCTTGGCCCGCCAGAACTGGCGGAAGATTCGCGGCACGAGTTCCGGCGCGATCCCGTCCCCCTCGTCACGCACGGAGACCGCGATGCCTTCGCCCCCGGGCCTGACGGCGCGGGCGCCAGCGGTTTCCAACGGCTCTACCACGATAGTTACGGTACCAGCGCCGTGCCGAACGGCATTCTCAATTAGGTTCCCAAGGATCTGGTCGACCTTGTCGGCGTCGAGCCACGTCTCGGGCAGCCGGTCGGCGGCCACCACGCGGTACCGCTCGGCCGGGTCACCGGCCGCCACCCGCCCGGCGACGATCTTCTCCACCCGCTCCGGGACGCTGACCAGCTGGCGGTGGACCTCCATCCGGCCCGACTCGATCCGCGACACGTCCAGCAGTTCGGTGATGAGCCTGGTGACCCGGTCCGCGTCGGCATTGACCGTTTCCAGCATCACCCGCTTCTGGTCGTCGGTGAACCGCCCCCACTTGGCCAGCAGCGTGGCGGTGAAGCCCTTCACGCTGGTCAGCGGCGACCGCAGCTCGTGGGCCACGGTGGACACCAGGTCGGCGCGGGTGCGTTCGACCCGGGCCCGCTGATCCGCCCCTCGCAGCATGATCACCAGGCGCTGTACCTGGCCGCCGGGGCATCCCGGGGCCCCGGGCAGCGCTTGATCTGGCCCGCTGGCGCGGGGGCCGCGCACGTAGGACACGGTGACCAGGAGCTCTGTCCCGTCGTGAAGATAAAGCGACATCTCCGGGTGACGGCTGCGGATGGACAGGCCGTGGTAGGGCCTGGCCGACGCCCACCAGCAGCGCCCGTCGGTGTCATGGAGCGGCAGGAGCTGCCGCACATCGGCGCCGTGCGCCGCGCGGGCGGGTACGCCGGTGAGCCGCGAGGCGGCGCGGTTGAATACCAGCACCCGCCCGGAGTGGTCGGCGATGACCAGGCCGTCGGGAAGCTCGTCGACGCAGGCCATCGAACCGCCCATGACCGACACGGGCACGATGCCACCGGCCCGCCGGACCGTCCCGCCCGGGCTCAGCGCATCCGGCGACAGGACTGCCGGGCTCTGGTCCAGCGCCCTCTCGCCGGGCACCCTACGCCCGTCCACTCGCGTCTCCGCCTCCGTCCGGCACGTGTGCCGCGTATTGTGGCCGGTCCCCCGTCCGGCCACTGGCTGTCACGTGGCGCGTCCCCGCCGGCCACCTGGCTGAGCCCCGGCAACGGAACCGCTGTTGCGCAGCGTCCCGCCCAGACCCTACTTCATGACGCAATGTGATCAGACTCTAGCGCGCCGCCGGGGCAGCGCGGCAGCCCCCTTCTTCGTTAATCCGCTGCGCCCGGGCGGAGGCGTAGAGGCACACCGCGGCCGCGGCGGCCAGGTTCAAGCTCTCTGCCTGGCCATAAATCGGCACCGCAACCATCTCGTCGGCGAGGGCGAGAATGTCGGCGGGCAGGCCCCACGCCTCGTTGCCGAACAGCCACGCGGTCGGCTCGCTGAGCAGCCCCCGTGGTTCCACCTGGTCCAGGGCCTGCCGGGAGTTGCCGTCCGCGGCCAGCACCCGCAGCCCCGCCGCGCGCAGCCCGGCGACCACCTCGGCGACCGGGCCGCCTTGCACCAGGTCCAGATGGAAGATGCTGCCCGCCGACGCGCGCACGCACTTGCTGTTATACGGGTCGACCGAGGCGTCGGAGAAAACGACGCCGCTCGCGCCCGCCGCGTCCGCGGTGCGCAGCACGGTTCCCGCGTTGCCCGGGTCCCGGACGTTGGCGAGGATCACTACCAGCCGCGGCGCGGCGCCCGTGAGCGCGGCCAGCGGCACGTCCACGAACCGGCAGACGGCAATGACGCCCTGGGGCGTGATGGTCTGCGCGAGTTCGGCCATGACCTCGCCGCTTACCACGTGCACCGCGGCACCCTGCCGGCTGGCCCGCGCGGCCAGCCCGCCGTGCCGGGAGCGCGCGGCACCGGTGAGGAACAACTCGGTCACCACGCCGCCGCGGGCGAGCGCCTCGCCAACCGCCTGCGGGCCTTCGGCCAGGAACGATCGGGCCCGCACGCGCAGCGCCCGCTTGCTGAGCCCCCGGGCGGCCTTCACCCGGGGCGAACGGACGCTGGTCAGCTCCGGGCCGGAAGGCTGGCTCATCCCCGCGTACCCACCGCGGCGCCCGGCTCAGGCGGCGGCGTCGGCGACCGGCTCCGGCAGTGCGTCCTTGGCCACCTTGACCAGTTCGGAGAAGGCGGCCGGGTCCGACACCGCGAGTTCGGCGAGCATGCGCCGGTCCACGTCGACGCCGGCGGCCTTCAGGCCCTGGATGAACCGGTTGTAGGTCATCCCGTCCGCCCGCGCGGCGGCGTTGATCCGCTGGATCCACAGCCGGCGGAACGCGCCCTTGCGGTCCTTGCGGCCCGCGTAGGCGTACGTCATCGAGTGGAGCACCTGCTCCTTGGCCTTGCGGTACATCCGAGACCGCTGGCCGCGGTACCCGCTGGCCCGCTCAAGCACCACCCTGCGCTTCTTGTGGGCGTTGACCGCCCGCTTCACGCGTG
>Ga0318560_10000382_pt1 | contig 12466 bp, 9 predicted proteins | sample GRESIP065b5f22_FD_202537 | JGI IMG/M metagenome (GOLD analysis project Ga0318560, IMG submission 202537) | Tropical soil microbial communities from Luquillo Experimental Forest, Puerto Rico - GRE.SIPMG.065b5f22 | ecosystem: Environmental > Terrestrial > Soil > Tropical forest > Bulk soil... | reverse complement strand
CCTCGCGGGCGCCGCGGGTCCCGGGGCGGCGCGGAGTGCCGCCTCGTCTCGGGTGAGGATCCACGCGTCGCCGACTGGTGTCTGCACCGGCGTCATCGATCCGCGGAGTGCCTCGAACGCTGCGACCCCGTGACGCGGGCCGATCCCCGCCCACCGGGCAAAGGCCTCGGCGGTGGCGGGCCCGTAGATATGCAGGTACCGGCGTGCGAGCTCGAGGCGGGCGTCATGGGGGTCGGTGTCAGGCGGCGGCACGGTCCAGACGACCGATTGCCGCGCGCCTTCCCAGCGGATCAAGACCGTGCCGGTCGCCGCCGCGTACCTCAGGCTGTTGGGGTGCACGCCGAGCGCGTGTCCCGCCTCTGCGTAGCTCATCCGCGCACCGCCGAGGAAGGCGTGGAGGCGGGCGGCGAGATCCACGGCCCTCAGCCGGCCTTTCGCGTCGCTGGGCAGTGTCCCGAGCGAGAAGACGGCGAGGTCGCGCGCGGGCACAACGAACACGTTGAAGCGCGGCCCCCAGAGCTGTACCAGCGAAGGATCTTCCCACGTGGACGGCCCGGTCCCGGCCACGCGTGCGTGTATCGACAGCAGCGCGGCTCGGGGCATGCTGTCCTGCAGCCCCGCCCAGGCCGCGCGCCTCAGCGAGCGTCGTCCGTGCGGCAGCCGCTCATCGAGGCCGCCGACTTGCCGGCGGAATGCCAGGATCTGCGGCCGCGTCAGGCCGAGCCGAGCCTCGGTCACATCATCTCACCACGGCAATTGAGCCGACATCCCGTGAAGAAGAATGTCACAACCTCCCGCGGCGCAGCCGCGACCGGGTCCACGTGCGGGCCAGTACCCGCGCCAGGCTCAGCGATGCCAGGACGACGATCGTCATATCGACCGCTGGTACCCAGCGGACCTGGCCGCCTTTCACAACGTAGGCGCCTGTCGGCAGCACCAGCCCGCCGAAACCCCCGCCGGCGTCCACGCGCGCCGGGTCCTGTGCTGTTTCCTCGTGCCCCGGCGGGTCCGCCTCGGGCACGTTTTCCAGACCGGCGGCCGGGTCATGGCGGCGAGGGCGTCCCGTGCCCCCGCCGCCTCCGCCGGCCACCAGCGCGACCGGAATGATCAGCACGCCGTCCTTTTCGTACGCGGTGCCGAACGCACGGCGGACCGAGAGATCGTCCGACGCCTTCATCAACAGCTTCCCTACGTTCATCTCCTGCGCCTCCTCCGGCTCCCGGCTGGGCCATGCCGCGTCAGTACGGCCAGCATCCTGGATCGAGAGCCTGCCACCCGCCGCGGCAGCGGTCGAGACGTAGCGGCAATCGGACGCGCAAACGAAGTGCTTGCCGGGCGGGCCGCCCGGTGGCTGCTACTCACGGCTTCGGTACTGACGGCCTTGCTCCTCGCCGCGCTCACCATCCACCGCGCCGATGCGTGGACAGGGTTCCTCGGTTCAGGACACTGATGCGCGGCGATGCGCGTACTTGCCGGAAAACTTGCTGGCGCCGCTCAGGGACAGGATGACCGCGCCCACCGTAGTCTCGCCGGAGCCGGTGGCGAAGCACGTGGCCGAGCAGGCGATCCCTGAGACGCTTGTGACGTCGGCCGGTACGGGCTGGCTGGCCCACGTGGCGCCGCCGTCCGTGGTGACCAACACCACGCCTTGCCAGAACGAGGTGAAGGTGTTGGACGTGGCGTAGCAAGTGGTGGTGGACGTGCAGGCCACCCCGCGCATGCCGTTCTCGTTAAGCTCAGGGCTGACCGTCCACGTAGCGCCGCCATCGCTAGTTGCCGCCAGCAGGCCGTGCGGCCCGCCCCCGAAGCCCGCTGCGTAACAGGCGCTGGCCGAGGGGCAGGCTACCGCTTCCAGCGCGCCAACCGTGCTGGGCAGTGTCCTGCTCACCCAGGTGGCGCCGCCGTTGCGCGTGGTGAACACCAGGCCGCCGTTGTTCCTGGTGAACGCGTCGCCCACCACGTAGCAGGTGGTCGTGGACGGGCACGTCACGGCGGTGAGCTCGTCCTTCGTAGTGGCTGGTAGCGGCTGGCTGCTCCAGGTGCTGCCACCGTCCGTGGTGGCCGTCACGGCGTGGTTGGTGCCGCCCACCGCGAAGCAGGTCTGGGTGGCCGGGCAGGCCACTCCCCCCAGCGCCTGGGTACCGGGCGGCAGGGTCTGAGTGGTCCAGGTCTTGCCTCCGCTCGTGGTGACCGCGATCCGCCCATGCGCGGGTGTCCCGCTCGTCCGGCCGGCCACGTAGCAGGTGGTGGCCGACGGGCAAGCCACGGCGGCGGCGCCGGAGAACCCGGCAGGCAGCGAACGGGTGACCCAGGTCGCGCCCCCGTTCGTGGTGATCACGGCCACGCTTGACCGGTCCGGCGTCACGCCCACGGCGTAGCAGGCCGCGGCCGAGGGGCAGGCGATACCGGTCAGGAATCCGACCTCCTGCGGCCAGATATGGCTGGCCTGCGCCGAGAACCCGGTCACGGTGGCGACCACCACGGCCGTACCGGTGCGCTGATCCACACCGGAGGCGTAGCACGCCGCCGAGGAGACGCAGCTCACCGCGGAGAAACTCCCCGCGCCCGCGAGCAGGACGCGCGAACCCCAGGCCGCCCCGCCGTTACTGGTCGAGATCACCCGGCTGGCGCCCACCGCATAACACACGCCACCGGCCGGGCAGGCCACCCCGGCCAGGCTCGCGGTCCCGGGCGGCACCGTCTGCCTGGTCCACCTGGCGCCGCTGTCGGTGGTGGCCAGCACCTCACCGCCGCCCACCGCATAGCAGGTACTGGTGGAGGTGCAGGCCACGGCCGTGAGGCTCGGCGTCCCGGCGGGCAGGGCCTGTGGCGTCCAGGTCGAACCGCCATCGGTGGTGGCCAGCACCTGCCCGCCGGTGGCGCTGGTGTTCGAGCCCACCGCGTAGCAGACGCTCGCCGAGGGACAGGCAACACCGTGGAGAACCCCGGCCGATGGCAACGACGATGCCCAGGCCGTGCCGCCGTCGGTGGTGGACATGACGGCCCCGGCCGAACCGCCGCCGGCCGCGGCGCCCACCGCGTAGCAGGTGCTCACCGAAGGGCACGCCACGGCGTTCAGGCTGTCCACCGCCGGCTCTGGCGCAGTGAGCTGTGACGACCAGCGCGTCCCGCCATCGGTGGTGGCCATCACCACCGGGCCACCGGGCACCGATCGGGACCCGACCGCGTAGCACGCGTTAAGCGAGGGGCAGGTGACCCCGGTCAGGTTCACGGCCGGCCGACCGGCCCTGGTCAGCGGCAGGCTCTGGGTGGTCCAGGTCGATCCGTCGGAGGTCTTGACCGCTCCCCCGTAGATATCCGAGTCGAAGGTCATGCCGAGGATGCCGACCGAGTAACACGTTTTCGCCGCGGGACACGCGATACCGGTCAAGCTGGTCACCGGGTTAGGCACCGTCGTGCGCACCGACCAGGCCGGGCTCGTAGCCGGCACCGCGGCCCGGACGGCCGCTGGCGCGACGGCCCGGACGGCCGCGTGCACAGCGGGTGCGGCGGCCTGCGCGGCCGCGGGCGAGGACGCTAGGAGCGCGGTGAACATGGCGGCGGCCAGGGCTGCGAGCGGAGCCCGGCGTGCGCCGGTGCGCGAGAAACGCCGGGACGTGCGCGGACAGCGACCTGCCTGAGCTGACATGTCCGTCCCTCCCTTGGAGAGCCCTCGGCGAGCTTATGCCCGGGACGCGTACGCCACCAGGCAGCGAACGTCGAAAGGTCAAACGGGGCAGAACGCCCGGCGGGGTTGCGTGGTCCCGGGCGCCCAGCGCGGCGGGCAACAGATGTGCTCGGGACTAGGTGGCCCCCCGGAAGCGAGGCCGGCTGTCCCGGGCTTACGCTCCGCCCAAGCCCCACGCCCTGGTGCGTTTCATCCCGGGCGGCCCCTGCGGCCCACCACAGAAGACAGGAGGAATCGGCATGAACCGAACCCACTCCCGGCGCCTGTCGGCGCTGCCCCGGGGCACGCTGGCCATGCGAGCCGCTCTACTGGCCGTTGCCGTTGCGGCGGCGGCGGGCGTGACCACCGCCGCTGGCTCGACCGCGCCCCAGGTCACGTCGTCATTCTCGTTCAAGCTGGTGCCTGCCACGGGCATCACCGCGTGTTTGCCCAAAGCGTCGGGCCACGCGACCATCACGACGGGATCGCTCAACGACACAATGACGGTCACCGTGACGGGCATGCCGGCCAATGCCGGCTTCGACCTGTTCGTCATCCAACAGCCCGCGAAGCCGTTCGGCATCTCGTGGTACCAGAGCGACATCCAGGCCAACAGCAGCGGCACCGGCAGCGCAACGGTGCGGGGTGTGTTCGATTCCGAGACCTTCTCGGTGTCCCTGGGGGGGACCACCACGTTCGCCCCCACCCACCAGTACCACTTGGGCGTGTGGTTCAACGATCCCAACGTCCCGTTCAATCTAGGGTGCGAGCCAGGCGCGACGTCGCCGGTCATCACCCCCTTCAACGGTGAACAGAACGCGGGCATCCAGGTGCTGAATACCGCCAACTTCCCCACGGCCGCGGGCCCGCTGTCGCACGTCCACCGGTAAGGCGCGGCCAAGCTGTCACCTGACTGAGGCTCCGGGCGGCGTCGGGGGTGTCGGCGGCCAGGAAGAGCGCGGCGCTGGTTCCCACGTCGGGCGCGACCAGATGCGGTGCGCCCAGCCCGCGCTCCCTCAGCCCAGAAGGTGGATGACGCCTTCCTCGCGGCAGCGGGCTGCTTCCCGCGTAGGCGTTCGGCATGTTGCTGATCGCGCTCCGAAACAGCTGAGCGACCGGGAACGTTTCGATCAGTTGAAAGGAGATGCATGCCCATGGATGTGGTGACGGCAGACGGAAAGGCCCGCGTGCTCGCGGACGGGAACGAGATCCCACTGGTCGGCCTCGGTGTCTGGCAGGTGGAGAACGACCGCGAGTGTGTGGACGCCGTCCGCTGGGCGCTCGAGCTCGGGTACCGGCATATCGACACGGCGCAGGCGTACGGCAACGAGGGGAGCGTGGGACAGGGATTGCGCGACAGCGGTGTCCCGCGCGCGGACGTGTTCATCACCACGAAGTTCTTTCCCGGGCGGAAGGACCCGGTTGCGGAGGCCCGGGGCAGCCTGGAGCGGCTCGGGGTCGATTACGTCGACCTGTACATCATTCACTGGCCCGAGGGCGGCCCGACCTGGGCGTGGCCCGGGATGGAGCAGGCGCGGGAGCTCGGCTATGCGCGGTCGATCGGGGTCTCCAACTTCGGCGTTGACGAGCTGCGACGGCTGCTCGCAACCGCGACGGTCCCGCCGGTCGTGAACCAGGTGGAGTTCAGTCCCTACGAGTACCGCAAGGCTCTGCTCGAGTCGTGCCGCCAGAACGGGATCGCGCTGGAGGCCTACAGTCCGCTGGGAACCGGCCGCCACCTTGCCAGCGACACAGTCGCGCGGATCGCGCGACGCCACGGGCGCACACCCGCCCAGGTGTTGCTGCGCTGGTGCATCGAGCGGGGCATTCCGGTCATCCCGAAGTCGACCCACCGCGAGCGCATCGCCGAGAACGCCAAGCTCTTCGACTTCCAGCTGCCGGACGAGGACATCGCCGAGCTCGACGCGCTCGACCGCACCGGCGGCACCGATCGGGCGCTCGAACACAAATGGTGGCGGAGCTGACCGGACGGAGCTCTCTGCGGGCTCGATCGACGAGGTCGCGTCGCGATCCCGGCCGGGGCATCAAGTGGAGCAAGCCGTTTGGCCGCTTGTAGCGGGTGGGCGGTGGTTACCCGGGTATTGGGTCCCAGCCGCGCAGGTGCCGGACGGATTGGCGGTACTCCCACTCGATGGCGTCTTTGAGCAGGTGGGCCGCCCGGCCGCCGCTGGTGACGCCGGCGATGTCGGCGACCGCGCGGCGGGTCCCGACCGAGACGACGAACCCCTTGTCGCGGAAGGTGAATGCCTCCAGTCGCCCCCCCTCTAGCTCCGCGTTGAGGTTGCGGGCCACGGTCTCGCCCTCCTCCAGCGCCACCTGCGCCAGTGCGGGCAGCACGTGCCCGGTGCGCGGATCGGTCACCGAGGCAAGGTCGCCGGCGACGTAGATCTCTGAGCGGTCCAGCACGCGCAGATACCGGTCGACCTTGACGCGGCCGTTGTGGCCGGTGGGCAACGCCGAATCGGCCACCAGGGCGGGTGCTTTCACCCCACCGGCCCAGACGAACACGCCGCCCTCCACCAGAACACCGTCCTTGAGCCGGAACCCTTCCTCCGTCGCGGCCGCGATCGCCGCGTTGGTGCGGACCTGGACCCCCAGGTCAGAAAGGATCCTGGTGGCCTTGTCGATCAGCCGCGGTGAGGAACCGGCCAGGATGGCAGGGCCCGCCTCGACAAGCAGCACAGCGGGGCGGTCGGGCGCCAGGCCGTGGCGGCTGGCCGCCTTGGGCAGTATCTCGGCCAGCTCGCCGGCCAGCTCGACCCCGGTGGCGCCGCCGCCGCCGACCACCACGGTCGCCAGGCGGCGCTGCCGCTCAGGGTCGGCGGCCGCCGCGGCAGCTGTGAGCGCTGTGTTGACCGCCGCCCACACTCGCTCGGCGTCGCTGGCCGAATACAGCGACAGCGCGCGCTGCGCCAGGCCGGGGATGGCGAAGTCGTTGGGCCGGCTGCCGAGCGCCAGCACCAGCCGATTCCAGCCGATCGGCCCAGCTCCGGTGAGCAGGCGCCGGCCTGGCAAGTCGAAACCATTGATCTCGGTCTGGACGAAGCGGGCCCGTTCGGCCAGCACGTCCTGCAGCGGGATGCGTACCGCATCGGCGGCGCGGGTGCCGCCGGCGACCCGGGGCAGCTCGGTGAGCACCTGGTGATAGTCGTGCCGGTCGACCAGGGTCAGTTCCACCATGGGGTGGTTGCGCAGCTTGGCCGTGAGGCGCAAGGCCACGTGCAGCCCTGCGTAGCCTGCGCCGGCGACCACGATCTGGCCGCTGCCCCCCGGGGTGGATACATTCACGGCGTCCTCCATGCGTAGGCGTCCTCACGTTCCTGCACGCTACGGCGTGTGAGCCAGCCGGCCGGCGCATCTGCTCGTGCCTGGCCGAAGTGATCTGTGTATCTGAGTGCGATATTCCCCGCTCTAACAACCTGAGAGCTCAAGCCGACCGCGCATGGCGGCGGCAGTCGTTGCCGGGGGGCCGACCATGACTTTCCACGAATACCTTTCAAAGGCTGTGCGGGACGACGCGCAGTCGACCGGGGAGCGGGACCGCCTGGCCCGGGTGGCGCGGCAGGCCCGCATGGCGCGCCGCGCGCGGGAAACGCCTGCCGCTCCCGTGAGCCGGCTGGCTCGGCTGCTTCGCCGGGCACCCGCCTAGCGTGGGGCACGCCGCCGCATCCACCGCACCACTTGCTTTCACCTGCCTCGACGGCGTCTCGTTCGCGCCCTGACGCTACCGAGGGCCCATCTCCCCAGCGCGGTCTTCCGGCGCATACCGCCAGTCGGCGCGCGCGGACGTCACACCCGTGGAACGCACGCAGATCACTCCGTCCCGCGCGGAAGCTGCGACCCGCGAAGATGACCAGCCGGGCCAAGCAGCCCCAGGCTCCTATGGGACAGCCGTATTGTTCTTGATCTGGTGCTCGCGCCGGGGAGAACGCTCGATGGGGGCGTTCGCATGTCTGGTGGAACTGGACGCTATGAGTCCGGGGTGCCCGCCGGAAACGGAGGGGAAGGCGCATGGTCCTAAATCTGGTGATCATCGGGCTCGCGATCACCCTGGAGCCGGTGACGCTCGTGGCGTTCATCCTCATCCTCGGCGCCGAGCAGGGCATCCGGAAAGGGCTGGCCTTCAGTCTCGGCTGGACGGCCTGCCTGGTCGCGGTGATCGCGGTCGTGGTCCTGGTCACCGGGGGCAAGCCACCGGAGCCGGGCACCGCGCCCTCAACGGCCGCCCTGCTGGTCAAGGCGCTTTTGGGCGCTTTGCTGATCTGGGTCGGCTTGCGGCAACGGCGCCGGATGGGCAGGCCCCGCAAGCAGCCGGCCTGGATGGCGCGGCTGGACCATCTGTCACCCTGGGCCGCTGCCGGGCTCGGCGTCTTCCTGCAGCCATGGACGCTCGTGGCGGCCGGGGCCGCCACGGTCGTCCAGGCCAAGCTGTCCACTGCGGGCGACTGGCTGGCGCTGGTCGTGTTCTGCCTGCTGGCCACGTCGAGTTTCCTGGTCATGGAGCTCTACGCGGCGTTCGCGCCGGCTGCGGCCGGGGCTCGTTTTGAGCAGATTCATACCTGGATCGACACCCATCAGGACCAGGCGATCGTGGTGGGATCGCTGGTGGTAGGCGCCTGGCTGCTGGGGAACAGCATCTACTTGATCGTTTCCTAGCCTGCGGCCACTGCGCGGACGCTAGCGCGGTCGGCTTAGGTCAGCGGTGCTGCGGTGGCCGGAGGTAGACCAACGCTTCTGGTGCGCCTGGTGGCGGGAAGCGGAGCCGGGAGCGCACGCCGACGACGCCTTCCGCGTGCCGCAGCGCGTCGAGCAGGTGCTGGGCCACCGCCTGGGTCTGGACCTGCCCAGTGATGGTGACGATGCCCGAAGTGACTTGCACATCGAAGACGTCCGGGTCGAGGGCGAAGTCCCGCGCGATGATGTCTTTCCGCACCGCGGCGCGGATCTCGTTGTCGGGGCGGTCGAAGACGCTCAGCAGGTCCACCCGGCTCACGATGCCCACCAGGCGGCCGGCCTGGTCCACCACCGGCAGCCGTTTTATGTGGCGATCGTGCATCAGCCGCGCCGCGTCCGCCAGGCTGTCGTCCGGGCCGATGGTCACGGCGGGAGCGGTCATCAGCTCGGCGGCTGTCAGCCCAGCGGCCTTCGCTCGTTCTCCCCGCCGGCCCGATGAGACCAGGGACCCGCCCAGGGTCTCCTGCCCGGCCTCTTTCAGCAGCAGGTCCGCCTCGGACACCACGCCCACCAGGTGATCTGCCGCATCCAGCACCGGGAAGGCGCTGACGTGCAGCTCCCGCAGCACCGAAACGATGTCCTTGTACGCCGCGGTCTCCCGGACCGATACGACATCTGTGGTCATCACGTCTTTCACACGGCGGTTCATCGAGATCACCCCTTCGACGGCGATCGCTCCTGCCTGGCCGCTGCCGGGCAAGGCCTTCCACTCCACGTTTACCCGGCACCGGGTCCGGCGGCCAGGGCCATTCGCCAGGTCAGCGCGACCGCTCGCCGTTACTCATTCTTACGGCTAGCTGAACGCTCGATGGAGCACTTCCGGGGCTTGATCGGCCGGTCAAGATCCGGCCTGTTGACGCCGGCTGAGGAACCGGTTGATTCCCGCGGCCGCGATTGCGGCTGCCTCCGCACCGCTGGCGGCTTGGGTCTCGGCCGCCATAGCCTGCTCGACCGCGGCCAGCGGCGGTCGAAGCAGCCGCAGGTGCGCCTGCGTGGCCGCGCCAGGCTGGGTCCACCGGTGCACCAGCCCGATCGCGGTCGGGAGAAGGTCAGCCGGCTCGGCGATCTCGTCCAGCAGGCCAAGGGCCAGGCTCTCCCGTGCCCCGACCCGGGCCGACTCCATGACCAGGCGCATCGCCGCGTGTCCGGCCAGCCGCGGCAGCAGCAAGCTGGCGGCGTTGGATATGGTCAGGCCGATGGAGTTTTCCGGCAGGAAGAACTCAGCCGCCGGGGTTCCGATCCGTGCGTCGAAGCACAGCGTCATCTCGCATGCACCGCCCACCGCGATCCCGTTGAGCGCGCCAACGACCGGCAGCTGAGTCTGCAAGGCGGCCCGGGTGATGTCGTGGAACAGTTCGACGTCGGAAGTCAGGCCGCCTGGCGGTAGTTCCGCGGCCTCCCGCAGGTCCAGGCCCGCCGAGAAGGCCCTCCCGGCGCCGGTAACCACGATGCCGCGGACCTGCCCGCCGCCGCCGAAGTGCCGCAGGATCGCGGCAAGCTCCCGGCGCATGCCGGCGGTGAGCGCGTTGAGCCGGTCTGGCCGCCGCAGCGTAACCACCGCGACGGAGTCCTGCACGGCCACCGCGATGTGGCCGGATTCGGCGCCCCAGGCAGCCATGGCGTCCCTCTGTCCTGTCATACCCACGTGTTTGCCGCGGCGTCGAACACGCCAGTGCGTTGGTCGCGGTCCTGCTCGAGGAGCTTGGTCTTCTGGATGCGCGCCGATGGCGTCATGGGGAAGGTCTCCACGAACTCCAGGTAGGCGGGAACCTTGAAGCTCGCCAGCTTCGCGCGTGCGTGGTCGAGTACGCTCTCGGCGGTCTGCGTGCTCGGCTGGCGGCCGGGCGCGAGCTGGACGAACGCCTTGGGCAGCTCGCCGAACATCTCATCGGGGATGGGCACCAACGCCACCGCGGCGACCGCCGGGTGCAGGGCCAGGACGTGCTCCACCTCGACCGCGGAGATGTTCTCCCCGCCGCGGCGGATCATATCCTTCAGTCGCCCGGCGTGATGGATCCAGCCTTCGGCGTCACGGAAACCGAGGTCGCCGGTGTGGTACCAGCCGCCGCGGAAGGCGCGCTCGGTGCTGTCCGGGTGGTTCCAGTACCCCGTCATCATCGGTTTGCCCTGGATGAGGATCTGGCCGACTTCGCCATCGGGCAGCGTGCCGTCGGCTTCGTCGCCGATCCTGACCTGCTTGCCCGGCGGCGGCCTGCCCATCGCGCCGGTCCCGACGGTCTGCGTGGCGCCGGGCGGGACCGCGAGGTCCAGGCCGCTCTCCGTGCTGCCGTACATCTCCCGCCATGGCACCCCCCAGCGTTCTTCGAACTTCCGGTGCAGGTCCGAGACGATGCCGGAGCACAGCACCAGGCGCATCCGGTGGTCCCGGTCCAGCGCGCTGGCGGGCTGCGCGAACATCAGCATTGGCATCGCCCCGAGCACGTAGATCAGGGTCGCACGGTGCTCGCGAACCGAGTTCCAGAAGCCGGACGCGGAGAACCGGGGCAGCACCACCAGCGGGCACCCGCCCATCAGGCACATCAGCGAGGCCCATTGTGGATCCATGTAGGAGAACGCCTGGGCCATCAGCATGACGTCCCCGGCCCGCAGTTCAGCATCGATCGCGGTCAGCCACCCGGTCCGCAGCCAGTAGTCATGGGAGAGCATGCACGCCTTGGGAAATCCGGTGGTACCCGAGGTGTACTGGAAGTTAGCGATGCCATCCGGCTCCAGCGGGACCACCGGGTCGCTGGCACGGGCCGTTGCTAGCTCGCTCGTCAGCTGCGTCGGCGTCAAGACTTCCCGGACTGTCCCGGCCGACGCGGCTACCGCCCGCACCAGGCCCGCGTGCTCGTCGGTGGTCAGCACCATCACCGGGGCCGAATCGGCGAGCACGAAGCCCAGGTCAGCCTCCCGGTAGCGGGCATTGACCGGGACGGCGACCGCGCCGGCCTTCCCGACCGCGAACCAGCTCAGCGGCCAGTCCGGGAGGTTGCGCATCATGATTGCCACCCGGTCGCCGGGGCGGACCCCGTGCGCGATGAGCACGTGCGCGAGCCGGTTGCTGGCTGCGTGGACGCCAGCGAAGCTGAGCGACGCGCCGGGGAAGCGCAGGAACTCCCGGTCCGCGAACCGCTCCGCCGCGTCACCGACCAGTTCGCCGATTGTGCGCCAGCGTGGGTCCGGGCTCACGCGAGCGCGGTCGAACAATATGCCGCTCACGCGAGCATCCTAATAACAGTCCCGTGACCCCATGATCAGGCCGTACACGCCCGCAAAGTCGTGGTCAACGCCTCCGGCGATCGCGCCGGCCCGGACGAGCATGGAAGTTAAGGAGAGCTACATATATCACCGGAGCTGGCACCTCCCGCGGTTGAAGATCTTTAGGAGATGAACGCCCGGTGGCGCGATGATAAACAGATCCTGACCTACTCCGGGGCGGGCGTAGGAGAGATACGGTGCTGGATTCCCCAGAGCGCCGCTGGGGCGGATCGGTGCGGGCATGGCCCGTGCTGCAGGGGATCCTGCCTATCGAGGGATCCCGGGTGCCCGCCGAGGCGCTGGCCGGCTTGACGCTCGCCGCGGTCGGCATCCCCGAAGTGCTCGGCTACGCCAAGATCGCCGGGATGCCCCTAGTCACCGGCTTGTACACGATGCTTATCCCGATGGCGGTGTACGCCATCCTCGGTTCATCCCGGCACCTGGTGGTGGCCGCGGATTCCGCGACCGCGGTCATACTCGCCGCCGCGCTCACCGGCCTCGCGGCGACCGGCTCGGAGCGGTACGTCCGGCTGGCCGGACTAGCTGCCCTGCTAACCGGCGGGTTGCTGTTCGTGGCCCGGCTGGCCCGGCTCGGCTTCCTGGCCAACTTCCTGTCCCGCACCGTGCTGGTGGGGTTCTTGACCGGTGTCGGCATCCAGGTAGCAGCCGGGCAACTGCCCGACATGCTCGGGGTCACCGCCGCGGGCAGGCAGACCCTGCTCAAGCTCGCAGACACCGCCCGCGCGCTCGCGCACGTGCACTGGGCCGACGTGGCGGTGTCTG
>Ga0318560_10000374_pt1 | contig 12582 bp, 10 predicted proteins | sample GRESIP065b5f22_FD_202537 | JGI IMG/M metagenome (GOLD analysis project Ga0318560, IMG submission 202537) | Tropical soil microbial communities from Luquillo Experimental Forest, Puerto Rico - GRE.SIPMG.065b5f22 | ecosystem: Environmental > Terrestrial > Soil > Tropical forest > Bulk soil... | reverse complement strand
CGAGTTGATGATCTGTCCTGCATTGGCTGGTTCGAGTTCGGCGAACAGTGCACCGCGCGGATCCTCGGCGATTGCCGCGATCGAGCCCTCTCGCGGCCCGAACCCGAACCGATGCAACGCCAACGCCGCCTCTTTCGGATCGCAGGCCATCGGTCTCGTCCTCCCAAGAGCCGTTAACGCATTATACGCGCCACGTCGTGATGACATCACCAGGATTTGGCCGAATCAGCGGGGCAGCATCTGTGCCAGCGCCGTATAGGCTTCTTCGTCGGTGCGGTCATAGCGCAGCGGCGTCACAACGATATGGCCGCCTGCCAAAGCCTCGACGTCGCTTTCCGGTCCCTGGTCGCGGGGTCCGCGGCGGAAGCTGATCCAGTGATAAGTAAGTCCGCGCGGGTCGGTGCGGGTCTCCACCTGCAGGCCTTGGATGAGCCCGGGGCCTTGGCGCGCCAAGGTCAGCGGCCCGCAATCGGGGGCTGGGAGGTCGGGGAAGTTCACATTGAGGCAGGTCGACGCGCCCCAGCCGATCGCCAGCAACCGCCGGACGACGCCAGCGCCGAGCGCAGCTGCGGTGTCCCAGCGCACATGCGCGCGATCGGTCAAGCCCTGGCTCAGCGCGATCGATGGAATGCCGAGCAGCATCCCGGTCATCGCCCCGCCTACGGTACCGGAAAATACCGTCTCGAGGCCGAGATTGGCGCCGCGATTGACACCGGAGAGCAGCAGCTGCGGCGGCTTCGGCATCAGGTGACACGCGCCCATCACCGCGCAATCTCCCGGCGTTCCGGTAATCGCGTAGCGCCGGATGCTGCGCTCGCTGACCCGGACCGGGTGGTGCAGGCTGACGGCATGCGAGACGCCGCTCTGGTCGTGCTCGGGCGCGACGACCCACACTTCTCGCGCAAGCGCGGCGGCGATCCGTTCGAGCACCGCCAAGCCCGGCGCTTCGATGCCGTCGTCATTGGTAACGAGAATGCGGTCCAGCATAATGCGGCTCCAAAGCGCCGCAGAATAGGGTCTGAGCAATGCGTGTGCCGGAAAAATCGTTCGAGCCGGGAGCGCCCTGTCCGCTTGACGGTGTGCGGGTCGTCGACATGTCGCGCCTCGTCTCGGGCAATATGGTCAGCCTGCAGCTCGCCGATTTCGGCGCCGAGGTGATCAAGATCGAGGACCCCAAGCGCGGCGACCCGCTGCGCGCCTGGCAGACCGACGGCGTCAGCGTCCATTGGAAGGTCTACTGCCGCAACAAGAAGAGCGTGGCGCTGAGCCTGAGGGAACCACGCGGGCGCGAACTGTTTCTCGACCTCGTCGCGTCCGCGCAGGTGCTGATCGAGAATTTCCGCCCCGGCACGCTCGAAAAGATGGGCCTCCGCCCCGAGCTCCTGCACCGGTGCAATTCCGGGCTGGTCATCCTGCGTGTGTCCGGCTGGGGGCAAGACGGTCCTTATCGCGACCGGCCCGGTTTCGGCACCTTGGTCGAGAGCATGTCCGGCTACGCCTCGCGCACTGGCTTTCCCGACCGCGAGCCGGCATTGCCGCCGACCGCTCTCGCCGACATGGTCGCCGGTCTCTACGGCGCGTTCGCGGTCATGGTTGCGTTGCGGGAGGTCGAGACGAAGGGGAGCGCCGGGCAGGTCATCGATCTGCCGCTGCTCGACCCGCTATTCTCGTTCATCGCGACAGAGGCGGCGATCTACCGTCTGACCGATACGGTGCGCGAACGCACCGGCAGCCGCTCGGAGAGCGGCCTCGCCGCGCAATGTCTTCCGCACCAAAGACGGGCGGTACATCGGCATCTCCGCCTCGATCCAGGCTATGGCGGAGCGGCTGTTCCGCGCGATCGGCCGGGAGGACATGATCACCGACGCGTGGTTCCGCACCAACACCGACCGGGTCAGGAACGCCGAGGCCTGCGAGGGGCCGATCGCCGCCTTCATCGCGGCACGCACATTGGCTGAGAACATGGCGATCTTCGAGCGCGCCGAGGTCACCGCCGCGCCGGTCTACGACATCGACCAGTTTATGGCCGACCCACACGTCATCGGGCGCGAGATCCTCATCGACCTGCCCGACGAGCAGACCGGCCGCCTGCCGATGCACAACATCATCCCGCGCCTGTCCGACACACCCGGCCGGCTGCGCCATCCTGCGCCGGCATTGGGTGAGCATACCGCCGAGATCCTCGGCTCGCTCGGCCTCGGGCCGGCCGATATCGACGGACTCGCGCGCGAAGACATTATCCATCTCGGGGGTGATCGCCCATGAGTCTGCCGCCCTTGCCGGTGTGGCGTTCGCTTTTGTTTGTGCCGGTCACTGCCAAGCGCTTTGTCGATGGCGCCGCAAGGCGCGGGGCCGATGCGATCATCCTCGACCTCGAAGACAGCGTCGCAGCGTCGGAGAAGGAACGGGCGCGCACCTTGGTGGCAGAAGCCGCCGAGATCGTTTCGCGCGGCGGCGCCGACGTTGTCGTGCGCATCAACCGGCCGTTGCGCATGGCGGTGCGCGACATCGAGGCGGCGGTCGGCCCGCGCGTCGTGGCGCTGGCCTTGCCCAAAGTGGACGGCCCCGAGCATGTGCGGCTGCTCGCCGAGATCGTCGACGAGGTCGAAGCCGAGCGCGGCATGGCACCCGGGGCGACCCTGTTTATTGCCATGGTCGAGACCGCGGCGGCGTTCTTCCGCATCGCCGAGATCGCCCGTGCCCACCCGCGGCTCTGCGCGCTCAATCTCGGCGCCGAGGATTTCGCGCTGTCGGCCGGCATCCTGCCCGAAGCCGAGGGCCTCTTCATGCCGAAGCAGATGGCGGTGTTCGCCGCCCGCGCCGCCGGCATCATGCCGCTGGGCTTTATCGGCACAGTCGCCGAATACCACGACCTCGACGGCTTCCGGCAGACGATCCGGCGCTCGCGGCGGCTCTGCTTCATCGGCGCCTCGGTCATCCATCCGAGCCAGGTGCCGATCCTCAACGCGGAGTTCCGCGCCAGCCCCGAGGAGATCGAACATGCCCGCCGCGTCGCCGCCGCCTATGACAAGGCGCTCGCCGAGGGTGTCGGCGCCGTCACCGTCGACGGCAAGATGATCGACGTACCAGTCGTCGAGCGCGCCCGCCTGCTGCTCGAACGCGAAGCCGCGATCGCCGCCCGCGAAGCAAAGATGCAGCCCCTACCCTAACGCGCCCCCACGTGCGGGGAGGGCTGCGATAGGGAGCACCGCTCGTCACAGAGGGGGCGGTTTGGTGACCTGGAAGCTCTGCCGGCTTTCCATCTGCCGCATCCAGTTCTGCAATTTCGGGTGCTCGGCCATCGGCTCCCGGCCGTCCGGCACATTGCTGAAGTAATAAAGCAGCGGAGCCACCATCAGATCGGCGAGGCTGAGATGCTCGCTCGCGAGAAAGCGGTGGTCTTCCATCAGCCGGTCGATTTCCGACAGGCAGAGCCGTGCGCGCGGCAGCGCTGCCGCGATCGCGGCCTCGTCGGGCGCGCCGCCGAGAAAGCGGGGTTTCAGCACCCGGTTAACCAGGATCGTACCGGCGATGCTCGGCCAGGCGTAGGCGTCGACGATGCCGATGATCTGGTTCATTCGCGACCATTCGTGCACGTCTTCGGGCTGCAGCGGCGCGCCGGCAAAACGCTCGTCGACATAGCGCATGATCGCCTGCGTCTCGTAAAGCGCGAAGCCGTCGTGCTCGAAGGCCGGGACTTTGGCGAATGGGTGGCGCGAGAGGTGCGGCTCTTCGCGCTGGGCGCCGAGCGGCACCTCGATCAGCTCGTGCGTCACCCCTTTTTCCGCCAGCGCCAGCCGCGCGCTCCAGACATAGGTGCTGAAGGCCGGGCCATAGACGATCGGGTGCGCCATCGTACCCTCCCGTGGCTCAGGCGGCGATGCGGGCGGAAAGCCGGGGCTGCGCCAGCATCTCTTGCACCATGCGGTGCGCGTGGTAGTGCATTGCGCATTTGAGCGCGTATTCCTGCAGCATCTGCGGGTTGCGCTGACGCCAGGCGGCTCGCATTAAGCGACGGCGATACTCGCGACGCAACGCCGGATCTGGCACGCCGCGCATCAGCAGCACGAAGAGCCCGACCGCTTGGGCGAGGAGTTGCAAATTGAGCTTGAGCCAGCGCAGCGGGCGACGCCGCAGATAGCGCATCCGCGCGCGACCCAGTTCCAGCCGAGCATCGAGATATAACGAGTCGAGTCGCCCAAAATAAGCCTCGGTTGTGTAGAGGTCGCGCATCAGCTCGACGTAACCGGCGCGCAGCGCCTCCCGACCGATCCGGCGGGGTATGACGTTCGTGCCGAAGCCGCCCCAGCTCGACGCATCGTCCGACAAGTCGAGCCTGCCTTCGTTCGCGAGACGGGTGTAGAGCGGGGTCCGCGGGATCGCTACCAGCATGTTGACCATCGCGTTGACGATCCGCGCTTCCCGCACGAAGCGCTTCTGCAGGGCGAAAATACTCTGATCGTCGTTATCGAAGCCGACGATGATGCCGCACCAGACTTCCATGCCGGCTTCTTGGATGCGATGCACCTTGTCGAGCATGCTGCCGCCGCGGCTACGCAAATTTTGCAATTTTCGCGTTTCGCGCAACGACGCTTCGTTCGGAGTCTCGATGCCGACGAACACATCGCCGATGTTGGCCTCGACCATCAGCTGCATCAATTCCGCATCGTCGGCGAGATCGATCGAGGCCTCAGTCGCGAACATCAGCGGATAGCCGTGTGTCTGCTGCCACGCGATCACATCGCGCAACAACAGCTTGATCGCCTTCTTGTTGCCGATCAGGTTGTCATCGACGATGAACGCGGCATCCTTGCCCGCCGCGACCAAGGCATCGAGCTCGGCGAGGACCTGAGCGGAGGTCTTCATCCTCGGGCGCCGGCCAAACGTAACGATGATGTCGCAGAACTCGCACTCGAAGGGGCAACCACGCGAAAACTGCACGCTGCCAAATGCGTAATGCTCCACTCGCAACAGGTCGAGGCGTGGCACCGGAACCGTCGCCATGTCGGTCCGTTCGGCCTGTTGATAGCGTGTTTGATGGCAGCCCTCGCCCCACTCGCGGAGAAACTGCGGCCAGGTCTCCTCAGCCTCGCCGATGAAGACGACATCAGCGAGCTCCGTGATGTCGTCCTCCTGTACCGTGACCCACGGACCCCCGGCCACTGTGAAAACGCCATGACGCTTGAGCTCGCGGAGAATTTCCTTCATCCGCCAGCGCTGGACGTTCATCCCGGTCAAGCCGACGATGTCGGCGCGGGCGCAGCGTGCAAAGTCGATTGGCTCGACGTTCTCGTCGACTAAGGTAACGTTGTGTCCAAGCGGTGTCAGTGCGGCGAGCAACGGCAGATTGGCGACCGGCATGACCGCTTTGACGCCGAGAAATGGAATCGCGTATTCGAGGCCCCAGTACGAGATCTCAAAACGCGGATTTATCAGCACGATATCGGCCATGCGCTTCACTTTTTGCTCGACGGTCCGGCCAGTCCTGAGGTGGTCCCGGCGCCGTTGTTGATCAGCGCGCCTAGGATCGCTGCAGCGCTGTCGAGCCCGGTACCCTGACCCCCTGTCGAAATCACCGTTTGCGGCACGAGGCGGCCGATAAGCGACACGATCTCCGGCTTTTCCTCGATGGTCTTCAGCATTTGCTGGACCAGCGTGATCGTCAGTACCCGGTCCTGTCCGAGGACGTCGGCCTGCGCGTGCTGCCCTTGCGCGACTTCCTCCAATTCGAGCTTCTGCCCTTCGCCGCGCAGCTTGGCGGCGTTCTTGTTCTGCTCGGCGACCTGAACGCCGATCACCGCTTCGACGAGCTGGTGCTGCTGCTCCGCGGTCGCGCGGGCCCTTTCGGTGTCGATCCGCTGTGTTTGCGCCTTCTGCTCCTGCTGGTAGGTCACCTGGAGCTGGTCGGCGAGTTGCTGACGCAGCCGCGAGACCAAAAGCTCAGGCGGAAGCGCCACGTCACCAAACTTGACCTCCTTGATGACGATGCCGGCGCGCAGGCCTTCGGGACGGATCGCATCCTCGACTGCGTGCTCCAACTCGGCGCGGTTGTCGGCGAGGTCCAATACGTGGCGGCCTTGGGCGCCGACGACATTGCGGACGATCGATCGGATGGTCGGGACCATGATGTTGTCTTCGATTTCCTTTAACCCGCCGACGGCGGCGACGACAAAAGGTGCATTGTCCGGGGTCACCTGAGCGAGCACACGAAGCTCGAGCGGCACCAGCCAGCCTTCGACAAACGGCGTCACGGCCGGGTCGGCCGCGCCATCGGGTTTTTTTATTCCCTCGGTGTCGGAATGTTCTGTTTGCTTCAGATTGCCCGCTTGATCGAGGCTGAGATCAATGTAGCGTCTCTTATATCCGCCCTTGAATTCCCAGGTCTGCACCCGGGTGCTGATCATCGTGACCTTATAGGCCGCTTCATTGACGTAATACCGGCCCGGCTGCAGCGCTTGTTCCCAAACGCCGATGCAGCCGACCGGGACGAGGATGGCGGTCAGCACACCCTCATCCTCTTTCTTTTTATCGGCGACCGCTTCGCCGCTCGAGCTTGTGGACACGCGCTTTTGCGGGCAGGAGCTCGGTCTTTCGGCGAGCATATTGCCGAAATTGACGGCGGCGATGACATTGGATTTGACGACGCCGACAGAACCTTCGGCGACATCCACGGCGTTATAGATGCTCAGATCCCAGAGATAGGTATTAAGGCGGTAACTGCCCGGCGTCAGGATCGTCGTCTGCGGCCCGCGCTGACCGCCGTGGGTAAGAAAATACTCGGCGTCGAGCATGTCCAGCTCGTGCTCGGCGGGAAACGCGTCGGCCAGGTATTGGTCGGGCCGTAGCGGTGCCCCGTCCTTTGCGTTCAGGAACCCGTATTTGCCGGAGGGTATCGAAACGATTTTTTTGTTTTCGACTTGATAAATTACGTTGACGAGAAACCAGGGATGCCAGCCCGGGGTAAGGATCTCCGCCTGTGGGCCTTTTTCGCCGTTGGTTGCGACGATGTGCTCGGTCGGAAGCGAAGTCGTTCCGTAAATCTTGTTGAGCACTGCAATCTCGTCCGACTCGACGTGGACGTACGAGGTCGCCGCCAGGCAAATCAACGCGATCACGAAAAAGACGCCTCTCAGCGACAGCGAAAGCGCGCGGAAATCCGGTCGGGCGCGATTGACGAAAAGCCCGAGAATATTCGGGGCTACGGCCGCCAGCACGAAATAGAGGATCGCTACGACAACCCAAAACATCGCACCCTCCAAGCGGTCCGCGACTAGCCCCGCCGTATCACGTCACGACGAGTTCGGCGGTGCCAAGGCTGGAAACTTCGACCAATACTCGGTCTCCTGCCGCCGGGTATTGGATCGGGACCATGCTGCCGGTCAGCACGACCATCCCGCGGCGCAGCGGCGCGCCGTCGGCGGCGAGCTTGCTGGCAAGCCAGGCGAGCGCGTTGAGCGGATGGCCCATCACATCTTCGCCCTTGCCGGAGCCGATCTCGCGGCCATTGATCGAGAGCCGCGCCGTAACCCTCGCGAGGTCGAGCCCTCGCCACTCTAAGACCGGCGCGCCGAGCACCGCCCCGGCGTTCCATACATTACCAGCGACCAGCGCCGCCGCATCGAGGCGCCGGTAATCGAAGCGCAGATCCTCGATCAGCTCGATCGCCGCCATCGTGCTCTCGACCGCCGCGGCGACCCGGCTCCGGTCGCCGCCCTGCGGCAAATCATTGCCGAGCTGAAATGCGATCTCGGTCTCGACGCCGATCCGGCAATAATCGCGCGCAAAAATCTCGGCGTGCCTTTGGTGGACCTCGGATGCGAACATTGCGCCATAGCAGGGTTCGTCGACGCCGCAGAACTGCTGCATCACCGGGGTTGTCAGACCGATCTTGTAGCCGATGATCGCGCCCCGGCCTCTCGTCTCCTCGATCTCGCAAAAGATACGCTGGATCGCGTAAGCCTCGTCGAGGGCCGACGGATACAGCTCTGGCGGCAATACTTCGGTGGGCCGACGTCGGCGGAACAATTCGGCGACGCGCCCGGCCTTTTGACGTGCGTCGAGGGTGGCCATCTGGAGCCTCCGCGAATTTTTTAACACAGAGACACAAAGGTCCCGGAGTTTTATTTTCTGCCCTGCGACCCCTGTGTCTCTGTGGTCGAGACGTTTGTTAGAGTCCGAAGCTCGCGCCGCACAATCTTCCCGGTGGCGGTGAGCGGCAGCGATGGGGTGAAAACGATCTCGCGCGGCGCCTGGTAATGCGCGAGGCGCTGCCCGACAAACCCGCGGATCTCGTTGGCGAGTGCCGGACCCGCCGCGATCTCGGGCTTCGGGACGACGAAGGCTTTGACGACTTCGCCGCGAACCGGATCGGGGACCCCGACCACAGCGGCCATCACCACCGCCGGATGCTTCATCAGGCAGTCCTCGATATCGGTCGGGCCGATACGATAGCCGCCGCTCGAGATCAGATCGTCTTCGCGCCCCTTATACCAGATGTATCCGTCATCGTCCTTGACCGCCACGTCGCCGGTCAGACACCAATCTCCGGCGAATTTCGCACGGGTGGCTTCCGGATTGTTCCAATAGCCGAGGAACATCACCGGGTCGGGCCGGCGGACGGCGATAATCCCGCTCTCGCCGGCCGGCAGTGGCCGGCCATCCGGCGATACCACCTCGACCCGGTGCCCGGGAATCGGCCGGCCCATCGAGCCCGGCCGGATTGGGAACAGCGAAGCGCAATTGCCGACAAGGAGATTGGCCTCGGTCTGGCCATAGAACTCGTTGATGTCGAGGCCGAAGGCTTCGCGACCCCACTCGAGGATGTCCTCGCCGAGCGGTTCGCCGCCACTCGCCACCGAGCGGAGCCGATGGCCGAAGCGCCGCGGCGACGGCACTTGCCGCATCATCTTGAGCGCCGTCGGCGGCAGAAAGGCGTTCCTAACACCGTGCCGCGCCATCAACGCGAACGCTTCCTCGGGCTCGAACTTGCGTGCGCGGTGCGCGAGCACCGGGATGCCGAAATAAAGGCTTGGCAACAGCACATCGAGGAGCCCGCCGATCCACGCCCAATCGGCCGGGGTCCAGTAAAGATCGCCCGGGGCGGGGAAGAATTCGTGCGGCAGCTGTACCCCCGGGATGTGACCGAGCAGCACGCGCGCGGCGTGCAGAGCACCCTTTGGCCTGCCGGTCGTCCCCGAGGTGTAGATGACGAGCGCCGCGTCGTCGATGCCGGTTGCAAGCGGAGAGAACTCGTCGGACCCTCGTTCCAGGGTGGACCAGAACAGCGGGTTGCCGGCGCTGTCGCCGTCGGTGACTAGGATCGTCGCGAGCTCGGGCAGGTCGGCGGAAAGCTTGGGTAAATTCTCGCCGTCGGTGATCAGTGCTGTTGCGCCGCTGTCGGTGAGCCGATGCTCGAGCGCATCCGGGCCGAATTGCGTGAACAGCGGCAGCGCGACAGCGCCGAGCTTGTAGATCGCAAGATGTGCAATCGCCGTCTCCGGACGCTGTGGCAGCAAAACACCAACTCGGTCGCCAGCCCGGATGCCGAGAGCCGACAACGCATTGGCGCACTTATTAGACAGGCGCTTGAGATCATCAAAGGTAAACCGCACGATGGACCCATCCGGCGCCTCATAGATGAGCGCGAGCCGGCCGCCGCCGTCGGCGTGACGGTCGCATGCCGCCGTCCCGATATTGAAACGCTCGGGCGGCTCCCACCGGAAGCTGTCGTACACCTCGTCATAACTACCGCCGCGCTGCAGCACTGTCGTAACTCCGCCGCTCTCTAGCGGGACGCATCGCGCTTAGGACATCGGTCCGAGCGAATTTTTCGCCGTTATATACTTTAAACGAACCTCCCAAAACCGTAATGGCGAGGCGGCTCTCGCCGTTAGAACCGCCATACCGTTTGTGCCGCCTGCGGCCTCCTATATAGAGGGATCATGGAAAGCATCGTTCAGCCCACACTAGATTTCATCGCGACGAATGCGGGCTGGGCCTTCCCGGTCATGTTCATCACCTCGTTCGGCGAGTCGTTCGTATTTGTGAGCCTGCTGTTCCCCGGCACCTCGATACTTATTGTGGCAGGGACGCTGATGTCGGCAGGCTCGTTGCCGTACTGGCCGGTACTGGCGGGGGCGGTCGTCGGCGCGGTGCTCGGCGATTCGGTTTCGTTCTGGCTGGGTCACCGCTATGGCGGCGGGATCGCCCGGATCTGGCCGTTCTCGCGCAATGCAGAGCTGTTACCGAGCGGCGTCCGATTTTTCCGCAAGCACGGCGGCAAGAGTGTTTTTATCGGCCGTTTCTTTGGCCCGGTGAGGGCTGTCATTCCGCTCGCCGCCGGCATCATGAGGATGCCGCGCGGCCGCTTCTGGTTTGCCAATCTCACTTCGGCAATCGTCTGGGCGCCGATGTTGTTGTTTGCTGGAGACGCGGTCGGCGATGTCGGCGACCGCCTGATCGGATCGGCCAACACTGTAGCTGTCGTGTTCGGCGGCCTGACTGCATTCGGCATCGTCGGCGTGATCTGGGCGATGCTGCGGCCGGGCCGATCGAGGTCCTGAGGGCCGACCAATGACTTCGTTCTTTTCCCCCTACAGCCACGAGTTTCTGCGCGTCGGAGCCTGCGTCCCGAACGTCGCAGTCGCCGACCCGCGGCAGAACGCTGACAACGTTCTGGGCCTCCTCGCCGAGGGCGACAGATCGAGGATCGCATTGATGGTGTTCCCCGAGCTGGGGCTCTCGGCCTATGCGATCGACGATCTGTTGCTTCAGGATGCGATGCTCGACGAGGTCGAGCGGCAAATCGACCGCCTCATGGCGGCGAGCCGGGAGCTCTTTCCGGTTTTTGTCGTCGGGGCCCCGTTGCGGCATCGCGGGCACCTCTACAATTGCGGCGTGGCGATCCACCGGGGAGAACTGCTCGGCGTCGTTCCCAAGGTGTACCTGCCGAATTACCGCGAATTCTACGAGCGGCGGCAACTTACCTCTGGCGAGGACGTCATCGGTCAGGCGATCGAGATCGCCGGGCACAGGGTCGCCTTTGGCCGCGATCTGCTGTTCGCTGCGCGCGGAAAAGCGGCTTTTACGTTTCACCTCGAGATCTGCGAAGATTTGTGGGTGCCGCATCCGCCGAGCACCGATGCGGCGCTGGCCGGGGCAGAAATCCTCCTCAATCTCTCGGCCAGCAACATCACGATCGGCAAGGCGGAAATGCGCCGCCTCTTATGTGCGTCGCAATCTGCCCGCTGCGTCTCGGCCTATGCCTATTCCGCCGCCGGCGCCGGCGAGTCGACGACCGACCTCGCCTGGGATGGGCAAGCCGGCATTTTCGAATGCAGCGACTTGCTCGCCGAGACCGAGCGTTTCTCGCCGGATCCGGAGATGGCGGTCGCCGATGTCGATCTCGGCCGCATCCGCCAGGAGCGAATGCGCACGAATTCCTTCGGCGACAATGCACGCGCTACCAGCGACGACTACGTGCCGTTCCGGACGCTCGCGTTCGATTTCGCCGCGCCCGAGGAACCTCTCGAACTGCGCCGCGGCGTCGAACGCTTCCCATATGTGCCGGCCGATCCGGCGATGCTGCGCGAGAATTGCTACGAAGCTTACAACATCCAAGTGCAGGGTTTGGCCCAGCGCCTCAGCGCGACGGGGTTGAAAAAATTTATCATCGGCGTCTCCGGCGGGCTCGACTCGACGCAGGCGCTGATCGTCTCGGCCCGCGCGATGGACCGCCTCGGGATACCGCGCCGCAACGTACTCGCCTACACGCTGCCCGGTTTTGCGACGAGCGAGAAGACCAGGGCCAATGCGTGGCGGCTGATGCGGTCCCTCGGCGTCACCGGCGGCGAGATCGACATCCGGCCGGCCGCGCGGCAGCTGCTGCAGGACATCGGGCACGCCTCGGCGACCGGCGAAGCGCTCTATGATGTCACTTTCGAGAATGTCCAGGCCGGGTTGCGTACCGACTATTTGTTCCGGCTCGCCAACCACAATGGCGGTCTGGTGGTCGGGACCGGAGACCTCTCAGAGCTCGGACTTGGCTGGTGCACCTACGGGGTCGGCGATCAGATGTCGCACTACAACCCCAATGCCTCGGTCGCCAAGACCCTGATCCAGCATCTGATCCGCTTTGTCGCGACCTCGGGCGAGCTGGGTGAGAAGACCGCGAAAGTCCTTTACGACATCCTGGCGACAGAAATTTCGCCGGAGCTGGTTCCGCCCGGAGCGGACGGCATCATCCAGTCGACCGAAAGCGTGGTCGGACCGTATGCATTGCAGGATTTCAACTTGTTTTACGCGACGCGCTACGGCTTTCGTCCGTCGAAGATCGCCTACCTTTCGTGGAATGCCTGGAGCGATCCAATGCGTGGGCATTGGCCGGACAACATCCCCGAGGCGACTAAGCGCGCGTATCGCCTGCCCGAAATCAAGCAATGGCTGCGGGTGTTTCTTTACCGCTTCTTCGAGCTCAGCCAATTCAAGCGCTCGGCTCTGCCCAATGGCCCCAAGATCTCTTCGGGCGGCTCACTGTCGCCGCGCGGCGACTGGCGTGCCCCATCTGACGCCACCGCCAAAGTC